>Ga0194121_10008283_pt1 | contig 13238 bp, 10 predicted proteins | sample TA2MahCa50mmetaG_FD_148609 | JGI IMG/M metagenome (GOLD analysis project Ga0194121, IMG submission 148609) | Freshwater microbial communities from Lake Tanganyika, Tanzania - TA2015020 Mahale Deep Cast 50m | ecosystem: Environmental > Aquatic > Freshwater > Lake | place: Tanzania: Lake... | reverse complement strand
CGATTTGTCACCACCAGGAGCGATTTGTCACCGCGAGGAGCGATTTGTCACCGCGAGGAGCGATTTGTCACCGCGAGGAGCGATTTGTCACCGCGAGGAGCGATTTGTCACCGCGAGGAGCGATTTGTCACCGCGAGGAACCGGCTGCATCGGAGCGCGAAGTACACCGGTCCGATGCAGTTCCATCCACTCGTTGATGCCTGGTTCCGTTCTCGGTTTGCCGCGCCCAGTCCCGCGCAAGAACAGGGGTGGGCGCGCATTGCCGCGGGCTCGGATACCCTGATCGCCGCGCCCACCGGGTCGGGCAAGACGCTGGCCGCCTTTCTGTGGTCGATCAACTGTCTCGTTGCCGAGGCCGCGAACGGCAAGCTGGGAGAGGGCACGCGCGTTATCTATACCAGTCCTCTGAAAGCGCTCAGCAACGACATCCAGATCAACCTGCAACAGCCGCTCGCCGAGATCCGGGCTCTTGCCCCGATGGCTGACATCCGCGTGGCCGTGCGCACGGGGGACACGCCGCAGGCGGAACGCCAGACGATGCTTCGCCGCCCGCCGCACATCCTGGTCACGACGCCCGAGACGCTGCACATCATGATGACCGCCGAGCGCAGCCGCGAATTCCTGCGCGGGGTCGAGACGGTCATCGTCGACGAGATCCACGCGGTGGCCGGGGACAAGCGCGGCGCGCATCTGGCGCTTTCTTTAGAGCGCCTCGATCTGCTCAGCGGAAGACGGGTTCAGCGCATCGGCCTGTCGGCCACTCAGAAACCCATCCAGGAGGTAGCGAGGCTCCTCATCGGCACCCACCGCGATGCGTGCGAGATCGTCGACGTGGGCCACCGCCGCCGCATGCGCCTGGAAATTGAAGTCCCAGACCAGGACCTGGGCCCCATCGCCAGCCACGAGTTATGGGACGAGGTATATGACCGCATCGTGACCCGCGTAAATACCCACCGCACGACCCTGGTGTTCGTGAACACACGCCGCCTCGTGGAGCGCGTGGCCCATCAGCTTGCCCAGCGCCTCGGCGACGACGCGGTGGCCGCGCACCACGGCAGCCTGTCCCGCGAACGCCGCCAGAAGGCCGAGCAGAAATTGAAGCGCGGCGAGGTCAAAGTCGTCGTAGCCACCGCCTCACTGGAGCTGGGCATCGACATCGGCCATGTGGACGTCGTGTGCCACGTCGGCTCGCCGCGCGCGCTGGCCACCCTTGTGCAGCGTGTGGGACGCTCCGGGCACTGGCTGGGCGCGATCCCGCACGGGGTGCTGTACCCGCTGACCCGCGACGACCTGATGCAGTGCACCGCCGCCGTTCGCGCGGTGCGGGCCGGCGAACTCGACACCGTCACCGCCGCGCGCATGCCGCTGGACGTCCTCGCCCAGCAGATGGTGGCCACCGTGGCCAGCGAAAACGACCCCAACGGTTTCCCCGACGACGCGCTGTACGCGCTGGCAAAGGCGTCCTGGCCCTACCGCGAGCTTCCCCGCGAGGATTTCGACCGACTACTCGACATGCTCACCGAAGGCGTGGCAAGCGCCCGCGGTCGGCGCAGCGCGCACCTGCATCGCGACCGCGTGAACGGCGTGCTGTATCCCCGCCGCGGCGCCCGCATGGCGGCCATCACCAACGGCGGCGCGATTCCCGACACCGCGGATTACGACGTCATCGAATTGCCGGCGGAAACCATCGTCGGCCGCGTCAACGAGGATTTTGCCATCGAGAGCATGGCCGGGGATATTTTCCTGCTGGGCAACCGCTCCTGGCGCATCGCGCGGGTGGGCAGCGGCCGCGTGCTCGTCGAGGACGCGCAGGGCGCGCCCCCCACCATCCCCTTCTGGCTCGGCGAGGCGCCGGCCCGCACGCCGCAATTGTCCGAAGCGGTTTCCGATCTGCGGAAGGAAGTCGTCTTGAAACTGGAGACCGCGGGCCCGCGCACCGCGCGCCAATGGCTTCAGCAGAGCGCGGAAATTCCAGAGGCCGCCGCCGACCAGGTAGTCGCCTACGTCGAGGAGACGCTGGCCGCGTTGGGCGTGGTCCCCACCACCGACTGCGTGGTGGCCGAGCGCTTTTTCGACGAGGCAGGCGGAATGCAACTGGTGGTGCACGCACCCTTCGGCGGCCGCATCAACCGCGCCTGGGGATTGGCGCTCCGCAAGCGCTTTTGCGTCACCTTCGATTTTGAATTGCAGGCCGCCGCCACTGACGACGGCATCGTAATCTCCCTGGGCGAGCGGCACTCATTTCCGCTGCCCAGCGTGTTCGGATACGTCCGCCCGGAAACCCTCGAAGGGGATCTCACCCAGGCTGCCCTGCAATCACCGATGTTCGGCACGCGCTGGCGGTGGAATGCCACCCGCGCGCTGGCAGTGCCGCGCAGCAAGCGGGGCAAGAAAGTTCCCCTGCAAATCCAGCGCATGCAGGCAGAGGATCTGCTCGCCGCGGCATTTCCCGACGCCACCATGTGCCAGGACAACCGCAGCGGGCCCATCGAACCCAACGACCACCCGCTGGTCGTCGAGACGCTGCAAAATTGCCTGCACGAAGTGATGGATCTCGACGGCATGCGCGACATCGCGCGCCGCCTCCAAGCCGGGGAAATTCGCACGGTGGCCGTGGAAACGTCCGCCCCGTCGCCGATGTCGCACGAGATCCTCAACGCAAATCCCTACGCATTTCTCGACGATGCCCCTTTGGAGGAGCGTCGCGCCCGCGCCGTCTCGCTGCGCCGCACCGATTCAGGACTCGCCGGCGGCATCGGGCGGCTCAGCCAGGAGGCCATCGACGAGGTCTGCGCGCAGGCGTGGCCGCTGCCCCGCGATCCCAATGAAATGCATGACGTGCTGTTGGGCGTGGGAGTATTGCCCGACCCGCCGGAGCAGTGGCTGCCTTATCTACATGCGTTGACGGGACGCGCCGCCGAGGCGTCGTGGACACTCGAGGACGGCACGCCCAGAACCGGCTGGGTGGCTGCCGAGCGCGTGCACTGGTTGAAGGGCGCGTTTCCTGACGCCCGCGTCCCGCTGCAGCCCATGGAGCCGCCCGACGAGGACGCCGTCAAGAATATTGCCCGCGGCTGGATGGATATTCTCGGACCGGTAACCGAGCGGGTCCTGGCGGCGAAATCCGGCCTGTCCCGCTATCAAGCACGGCTTGGCACGGCGGCCCTGGAAGCCAGCGGGGTCATCCTGCAGGGACATTTCCGCGGCGAGATCGAGGACGACGTCGAGTGGTGCGAGCGCGGGCTTCTAGCCCGAATTCATCGGCTCACGCTGGGCCGCCTGCGGCGCGAGATAGAGCCGGTAACGCCGGCTGATTTCATGCGATTCTTGCTGCACTGGCAGCACGTCGCGCCGGGCACGCGTCTGCACGGGCGCGACGGAGTGCTCTACGTCATCCGGCAATTGCAGGGGCTGGAATTACCGGCTCCCGCCTGGGAAGAGTCGATTTTACCGGCCCGCGTGCAGAATTACGATCCGATGGATCTGGAATATCTCTGCCTGTCGGGAACCGTCACCTGGGGCCGCCTGCGCCCGCGCGCCAGCGCGCCGACCCGGGGCACGGCGCTGGCTTTCGCGCTGCGCGCCGATCTCCCGTGGCTGCGGGGCGAGGCGCCCGACACCGAAGGACTGTCCGCGCAAGCGGAAGCGGCACACGCACAGCTTGCGACGCAGGGCGCCTCTTTTCTCGCCGATCTGGATTGCAGCGAAGGGTCACTCTGGGAGCTGGTCAGCCGTGGACTGGTAAGCGGGGACGGCGTGGCCGGTCTGCGCGCCCTGCTGTCCCGCAACGAAAGCCGCCCACGACCACGCCTGCGCGCCCTCCCGGCGCCGACGGCACGCCACCTGCCCACTGGCCGCTGGTCATTGTGGCGCCCGCCCACGCCCGTCGCCGAGGACGAACGGCTCGATCGCATCGCCCGGCAATTGCTGGCCCGCCATGGCGTGGTCTTCCGCGACCTGCTGGCCCGCGAAACCCTGGACGTCCAGTGGCGCCCGCTGCTCCACCATTTCCGGACACTGGAGGCCCGCGGAGAAATCCGCGGCGGCCGCTTCGTGGATCGCTTCATTGGCGAGCAGTTCGCGCTCCCCGACGCGGTGGACGCCCTGCGCGCCCTGCGCCGCTCGTCGGAATTGCACGCGGTGATACTGTCCGCGGCCGATCCTCTAAACCTCGTTGGGATCGTGACCCCAGGGGCCCGCATCTCGCCGTACAGCAGCCAGCGCCTCACATTCCACGCGGGTGTGCAGGTGGATGCCGGACCGGTTCCCGCGCAGCGGTCTCATTGACCGAGGAAGGTCGGCTTCGCTGCCGCCGCGTTGCCCTCCGCTGCCTCCGGCCGCCGCGTCCAGATCAGGTGTAGAGCCACGCCCAGCAGAGTCCAAACGATGATGCGGGCGCGGCGGATGAGGCCGAACGCCACGCCTTCCGCGGGCGGAATGCCCAGCATGGCGAACGCGGCGGACACCCCTGCCTCATTTACCCCAAGCCCCTGCGGCATCATGAAAAATACCGTCGCGCTGGCCGCGATCATGGCCGCCGTGAGAAACACGCCCGCCCAGCTGGGCGGAATTCCCAGCACCACGAAAATCGCGTACATTTCCACCAACTGAAAGGCCAGCGACAATTCCTTCGCGATCAGCGCGCGGACGAATTCGCCGCGGGGCAGCATGGCCGTGGCGTCCGCTGGAATGTTGAATCGTTTCAGCAGCACGGCCGTGAGCCGAGCCGGGAGCGCGGACAGCGCCACCCCCGCAAGCAGCGCCGAAAGGACCGCCGACACCGCCATCACCGCCCAGAACGTGGCCTGCCAGGCCGGCGGCACCGGCGCGATCACCAGCGATACGCCCATGGTAACCACCGTAAAAAACAATCCCGCGATCATGTGGATGAGCCGATAGTCCACAGCCGCCCGTCCGGCAAAATCCGCGCCCACGTATGGCGCATAGCGCGCGGCGCGGTAGGGATCCCCGGCCAGTCCGGCGGCCGGCACGAGACGCGCGATGGCGTCCGCCACCGTCTCCGCATGAAACAGAACCAGCGGCGGCACGCGCCCTTCCAGCAAAATGGACATCGCGATCATCTCGGTCACGATAAATACCGTGGCCAGCAGGCAGACGACCACCGTCCCCGGCCCGGTGTGGGCCAGCGCCGCGCTCAACGAATCCAGCGGAAGACGGGTGCACAGCGCAACCAGCAGCGCGAACCCGGCCAGTTGGAAAAGCGTCTGGCGCAGCCAGGGTCGAGACTTCATTGCTTGCGGCGAGGAAGCGTCAGGCCGCCCACTTCAACGTAATCCTCGTGCAGCGCGACGCCGCCCACTGGCTCGACAGGAGGCCTCGCTTCAGGCGCATCCCAGACTTCATCCGCGCTGCCCTGCACGAGCCGCGCCCCGAGCAGGCCGCGCATATACGTCTCCCGCTTTTCCGCCAGTGTTTCTCCCTCGGCGTCCTCCAGGTTGCGGAAATAATCCCCCACCTGGTCACGCTCTCCCGCGGGAATCGCGTCAAGGAGCTCGAGCATCGTCTCAGCGCGCTCCTCCAGCGTGCCCATCCGGCAGCGATCCATGGCGTCCAGGCAGCCGCGCAGCGCGTCGAACGAGCCCGCCTTTTCCAGCACCTCGCCGAGGCGCGGCGTGTGGGCCACGTCGGAATCGGCGACGCGGGAGAAGGCCGGCGAGGAATTCACCGATGCCAGCAGCTCCCGCGCGGGGGTTTTCGCGAGGCGCCGCAGCGCGCGATCCATCATTCGGACGAACGCGCCGGGACTCGAGGCTTGCGCGCGGATCGCGTCGTAGAGCGGGGGCGCCTCAAGAGTGCCCTGGCGCGGGATCGCCTCATTGAGCTTCGCGACGATCGCCTCCACGGCGGCCATGCGCAGCGCGACCGGAATCGTATCGTCGGGGCGCGCGGCGCGCAGGAAATATTCACCAGAGCCGCCCACAAACTGCGAGGTAAAGAGCGGCTTACAGAATTTGTCGTAGGCGCGATCCACCTCGCCCAGGTGCGCCTCCAGCGCGTCCAGGTCATCGAGCTGCGCTGCAGTGACCGTGACCGGCACCGTGTCGCGTCCCACGCGCAGCGCCGACGTCGGCCCCTGGGCGACGCCATAGGCGCCATAGGCGTACATGGGACGGTTGTACTCGTCGTACAGCTTGAGGCCGCGATTCAGGGCGCCCTGCACCTCCTGGGCCTGCTGCGGGCGGGCCACGTCGGCGACGTTGCCCACGCCCTCGAGGTAGGCCAGGGTCAGCAGGTCCTGCGGGGTCTTGCACTCGTTGTAGTTGGGGCCGCTGTTCGGATAAAGATATACGGGATAGCCGTGGCGCAGGTTGTTAAGCACGCTGGCCGGGTGGATGCGATCGTGATACTGGCGGTCATGTGATTCGTAGCCCTTGTCGAGAAGGGCCTGCAGTGCCGCCACCTGGGCGCGCTCCCGCGGGCTCAGAGCCTGCGGGCCGATGCCGTCCACGCCGTCCAGCGTGCGCAACTCGTCGAGGTTCATGAGCACCACGAAGCCGTTGTCCGTGGGCAACTGGGCGTCGAACCGCCAGGTCCGCTTCGTCGTATCCGTGAGATTCTGCTTGAAGGTACCGTCGGAGAGGCGCTCCTTAAAGCGGAATCCCTTGCGCTCCAGACGGTCCACCACCGCGCAAAGCTGGTCCTCGAGCATGGGGGAAAGCGGACCCGGCACCATCGTGGCCGCCACCGTGCTGTCCTGAGGCGCCGTCACGCGGCCCTGGGCGGCGAGCTCCGGCCAGGGATCGGCCTGGAGGCGTACTTCGTCTTGAGGGTCTTGTTGGGCGCGGCCGCGCGGCAGCCCGGCCGCTGTTAATGGAGCGGATCCAGGGGGAGTCGCTTTAGGCGCTCCCTGGCCCCCCCGGGTGGAGCCGTCCAGGGTGGGGGAAGTCGCAATCATCATCGTCGGGTAACCTGCGATTTCTCTCTATTTTCAGAGATGCTACCCAAAGCGACACAAATTTCCCTGAAAACGCGTGCGGGGAAATCCCGGGCTGGGGGGAAGATATGCCCATGGCCGGCACGCTGCGCATTGTCGCGATCAGCGACACCCACAACCTGCACCGCAAGATCCGCATCCCCGACGGCGACGTGCTGGTGCACGCTGGGGACATCAGCATGGAAGGGGACCTGCGCGACGTTGAGGCCTTCGACGCCTTCCTGGGCACGTTGCCGCACCGCCACAAGATCGTCATCTGCGGCAACCACGACTTCTGTTTTGAGCGCGAGCCTCTGGCCGCGCGGTCCCGCATCCGCCACGCCACCTATCTTGAGGACGCCGGCCTGGTCGTGGAGGGCGTGAAGTTCTGGGGAAGTCCCTGGCAGCCGTGGTTCTTCGACTGGGCGTTCAACCTGCAGCGCGGTCCCGAGATCGCCGAGAAGTGGGCGCTCATCCCCGACGACACCGACGTCCTCATCACCCACGGGCCACCCCGCGGGCACGGCGACCGCACCACCCACGGGGACGACGCGGGCTGCGACGACCTGCTGCGGCGCATCGAGGAGATCCGCCCGAAGGCGCACATTTTCGGCCACATCCACGAGGGATACGGCGTCACCCGCAACCAGCACACCCTGTTCGTGAACGCCAGCACGTGCACCGTCAACTACCGGGCCAGCAACCCGCCCGTCGTGCTGGAATATTCGATCGCGGACGGCGTCGCTTCGGTTGTGGAAAATCCGGAAAGCGTGGTACCATGATGCCATGAAGCGTGACCTCGCGTGGCTGGCCGGATTGCTGCTGCTGGTGGCCCTGGCGGCGGGGATGTGGTCGCGGCCCAGGACCCCTGCGGGGACGGTGTTCGGGCGGTTTGATATGAACAAGCCGCTGGCGGTGGATGGCGTGATGCTGGGGATGACATTTCCGGACCTGAAGCGGCTGGTAAAGAGTCCGAAACCCACACATTTGGACGACGACTGGCTAGAACTCACACCAGGCACCTTCGTGCGGGTGGCCAGAGTCGCAAAGGGCAGCATCACCGCCATCCGCGGCACCGTCCTCACCCAGGGCTCCGCCCGCCTCCTCCCCGGCACCCCGTGGCTCGAGGTCCGCGAGATGCTCGGCGTTCCCCTCGGCGGCCTGTTCTACAGCCGCGACGACCGCTGGGAGTACGAAGGCGGCAACCAGCGCCTGGAACTCATCGCGAAGGACGGCTCCCTTTTACAGGAAATCACCCTGTCCCGTCCGGAACCTAAACAGCGGGACGCATCGTCGGCCCCATACGCCCGATAAAGTCCGAGTGAGAGGGGGTCTCGCTTCATTCCCTGCCGGTTGACGGCGCTCCGCTGCATGGCGCTGCTGGCGCTTCTCGCGCTGGCTGTTTGCGTGCCGGCGCGCGCCCAGGAATCCCCCCGAAGACTCGACAAGTCGGTCATCGTCATCGATCCCGGCCACGGCGATCGTGGCGTCGGCACGGTGAAGCCCGACCCCGGCGCCTCCGCGGACAGCCTGGGCGGGCGCGCCTGGGAGTGCGTCTTTACCTGGGACACCGCGATGCGCGTCAAGGGCAAGGCCGAGAAGTTGGGCGCGTTCGTATTTCTCACGCTCGACGATCCGAACGGCGATTACAAGCCCAGGGCGTGGGGGCCCAAGACCTTTCCCTCCCCGGGCGAGGGTTTTGAGATGAAGACCCTGGTCGAGTACCCCGAGCCGGCCAGCGAGCAGGACGCGCTGCGCTCGCGCTGGGAAACCGCAAACCGTCTGTGGCGGCGTTACCATCGCGAGCGGGAAGTGTACTTTCTGTCGCTGCACTTCGACTCGACGCAGGAGACCCTGGCCGGGGTGAGCTTCTACTACGCTCCCCGTGGCGCCGACCCGCATTTCGTGCAGGCCATCGAGCAGACCGTGCGCGAGGCCGGGCGCGAGCGCCGCGACCTGGAGACGGGCGCCGAGCACGGACTCTCCCAGCCCCACGAATACGCGGTTCTGACCAACGCCGTGAATCCGGCGGCCGCCCTCATCGAGTTGGGCAACATCCAGAGCCGTGACGAGCAGGGCGGCAACCCGGATCTGTGGCGGATGCGCAATCCAGCCACCCGCGACGCCTACGCGCAGATGCTGGTGGACGCCATGGTGCGCTATGCCGACCGCCCCCGCGGCGAGCACTCGGGATGGCTGGCCGGTCTCCTGGTGGCCGCCCTCTGTGTGGCCGGCTGGTATTCCCGCCGCTTCCGCGTTTGAGAGATTTTTCAGGGGCTGGACGTAGCATGGCCGTGTGCATTTCCGTCCAGATCTGGTAAACAGCCTCCAGCAACTACCCCCCGATCGGCCCCTGAGGATCTCGGTCGTGCACTCGTCGTTCACCGGCGGCCACGCCGCCGCCGCGGACGCGCTGGTGTCCGCGCTGTCCGAGCTGCCCAACGTGCAGGCGGACTCGTTTAACACCTTGAGCGTGTCCAGCTCCACCGTTCAGGACGGCCAGAAAGCCTTTTACAACCTGGTTTCCAACCGGGTCCCGACGCTGCGCCGCATCGGCTTTGACCTGGCGATCAACGGATCGCCGGTGGCCAGCGCAATCGGCAACGCCTTCCTTAGCGTGAAGGCCATGCTGAGCCCGGAAGTGCTGGAGCACTTCGAGCGAGAGAAGCCCGACCTCATCGTGTCCACTCATTCCCAGACGAATTCCATGCTGGCCTACTGGAAGGAAAACGGCGATCTCCACCCGCCCGTGCACAGCGTGCTCACCGATTTTCTGGGACACCGCATGTGGGCGCAGGACGCCATCGGCCATTATTACGTCGCCACCGAGGCCGTGCGCGACGATCTGGAGCGCTTTGGCGTGGACAATAGCCTGGTGTCGGTAACCGGAATTCCAGTGAAGCCCGCCCTGGCCGCGCCGCCAGAGCCGACTGAAATCACGTGCCAGCGGCTGGGATTGGATCCCCACACGCCCACCATCTTGATCATGGGCGGCTCGCTGGGCGACCAGAAATATGCGGACATCATCCCGGCGCTCGACCGCTCGCCGTACCCCATGCAAATCGTGGCAATTACCGCGAAAAACGCCGACGCGAAGGCAGAGCTGGATCAGATGCGGGCCACGCTGACGCACCCGCTGCACGTGCTGGGCTTCACGAAAAACGTCGAGGATTACCTGCGCGCCGCGGACGTCGTGGTAACCAAGCCCGGCGGTCTCACGGCGTCAGAGATTTTCGCGCTGCGCAAGCCGATGATCGTTGCCAATCCCTACGTGGGGATGGAGGAGCATCAGGCAAAGCGCCTTTCCAAGACCGGCGTGGCCTGGGTCGCGAACAGCGGCGAGGAAGTGCGCGACCACGTGGAGCGCGTCCTCGGGGATCCGACGGCCGGCGTGACGCTCACCAACAAGATGAACTCGGTGAGCCACCCCGACTCCGCCTATCAGGTCGCGGACCAGGTCGCCCGCGCCGCGCTGGCCGCCCGCACCCTCCAGCCGTAGCGCCCACCGGCTGGCTACAGGCCCGCGCGCATCGACGATCAAACCTTGGAAAGTGCAGCCACCCCGTGGCTAAAGTGGGATGAGCTACTTTTGCTCGTAGACCGTAATGCCCTTGTGCCAGCCGTTGGGGCCGCCCTGGTAGCCGGGGGGATGGTAGTGCTGCTCGACCCGCGCGACGTAGCGCTTGCCGTCGATTGCAAAGGGGGTTTCCGTGCCGTATTCCCCGCCCAGCAGGGATTTCGCTTTGTCGGTCACGCCGGCCGGGACGCGACCGCGAATCGCCTGATATCCTTCCGGCGGGCCAGTGCGCTGTCTGTTGCCATTCGCCGGACGCTCCCCATTTTCAGCCGGGCGTTCGCCATTTTCGGCCGGACCCTCGCCGTCCGCGGGTGGTTGTTTCCGCGGGGATTGTCCCCGGGCCGGCTCCTGCCCGGCCGGCGCCTGCTGCCCGGCAAGACCATCCGCCGGGCGTCCGTTCAAGAATCCGTCCAGCGCGCGATGCGTGAGCGGGCCGTACTTGCCGTCCACGCCGGGCGCGCCCACTGAATATCCCTTTGCCTGGAGAAAATTCTGCAGCTGCTTGACGTCCTCCGGCCCCACGCGGCCGCTCTTCACATTGGCCGCGAGCTGGGTGCCCTGCAATTCCGGCGCCTTGTCGACGGCCTGCTGCAGCAGCGACAGCAACTGCGGATCCGCGCCGTTCTTCACGTACGATTGATCGCCGAAAATCTGGCCGTAGTCGGAGGATGAGGCGACTTGCTCCCAGCCCTGGCCCAGGCGGGTGTTGGCCACGCTGCGGGAGGACACGCCCTGGTCAGCAGGCCCGGTCTGGGCGGGCGCGGCCTGAGTCGTGGGGGCGTTGGCCTGGGGTGCGGGCGTATAGACGGTCTGGGGAAGTGCCGGGGTGAGCTCGACTGCCATTGACGGATGCTCCTGATCTCTTTCTCTTGGAGATAGTATCAGGCCCAGCGCCTCTCAGGTCAATCTCCGTGCGGTTAAGGGTTTCTAATGGGCCCCCTGGCCTGTTGAAAATCGGTCGAAAGACCGGTGGCGATGCACCCGCCCCGGGGGCAAAATTCCATGCGAGAGAGAGGGGTCCGAGTACAATTCGTAAAGGGGGTCGTACTGCATGATCCGCATTATACTTTTATTCGCACTCATCGCGGGCGTGCTTGCGGTCAAGTTCTTGCCCTGGTGGGAATTGCTCGGGGGCCTGGTGGCGCTGGTCGTGCTCGGCAAGTTCCTGGCGGGCCGCCTCATCAAGCAGCTCTTCCTGGCGCCGTTCAAGATGAAAGGCGCGGTGCTGAAGGGCGCCCAGGCCACGATCCACGGCGTCACGCGGGTGGAGGGCCCGCAACGCTCGAGCGAGGAAGAGGCCGAGTGGGCCAACCAGGACCGTGAGTGCTTCTCGCTGGACGTCACCATCCGCCCCACGGCTGGGCCCGGGAATTTCTCATTGTGGGAGCCCGGCGAGCTGCTGCTGGTCGATATGACTGCGAAGCCAGAAGACATCGAGGACGACGCCGCGGGCATCGTCGAATCCGTGGAAGTCTTCCAGGACGGCGCCTTCCAGAGGGATGAGGCCTGCAAGTATCCCGGCGAGCAACGGCTGCACCTGCTGGTGGGCGCGCGTCCGGGCACGGTGCGCCTGCGTTTCCGCTACTACTTCGAGTTGTTCGGCGAAGTGGCGTTCCCGCACGTACGGGCGCTGCAGCCCGCCTAGCCTGGACGCAAGAGCGGTCCGACCAGCGGGCGCTCTTGTTGTTTTTCCGTAAGAAATTAAGGAAACCCAATCTCGCGTCAAAATTCCGTTAACATCCGACCACTTTACCGTTCCGAGCAGACGCCTGATGAAATGCTCAAGGGAACACCGATTTGGGATGCGGCACATGAGAGTCTATGGAGGGGAATAGAAGATGTCGTACGTCCACACTCATTGTCCGCCGCCGAACTACCACTATCATTATCATCACGCGCACCCTTTTCAGTACCAGACCCCGTCCTGGCACGGCAACCTGCCCGACGCCCAGACCGGCAACCACAACAACTGGTTCCACAAGGATTCCGGCTACGGCGTGGACCTCAACAACAACGGCCGCTACGATCGCGGCCAGGACGGCGTCATCGCGTTCGACCAGAACCGCGACGGGCGCATCTCCAACCAAGAGATCAAAGAATCCAACGAGCGTCTCAAGGCGTTCGGCGGCAATTACGATCTCAACGGCGACGGCCACACCACCATTTGCGAGCGCTCCAAAGGGCAGCGCTACCAGCGCGAGATGCAACAGAATGATCTGGACCGCGACGGACGCCTCTCCTCCTGGGAGTTGGATCGCGCCGGCGGCCGGGTGGTCGTGGACCACAACCGGAACGGCCACGCCGAGCCGCACGAAACCTACAGCCCGTATCACTCCCCAACTCCGGGCTTCGGCAGCGGCAGCATCGGCTACGTCGACCCCGCCCGCAATCATACCCAGGTGAACAACAATCGCTGGGGCTGGGCGTACCACTGACAAAAGGGGACATCCGGCGATGGAAATTCTGCACATGGCGCCTACCGCGGTCCGATTCCTGGACGCGCTGGAGCGTGAGGACTCAAATCTCGAAACCGAGGTCCACTTACTCAACGTGCATTCCGCCGACCCGGCCTGGGTCAAGCCAGAGGAAGCCGCGCCGGCTACTTAGGGCGCTCCGCAAAATAACAAATCGTATCTTATTCAAAAGCACGGTCAAGGAGGATCAACGGTGTAGTTCCACTCACCGTGGAAGCGATGGCGCTTCAGTGGAATCGTCTCCATCTCGGCG
>Ga0194121_10008269_pt1 | contig 13251 bp, 15 predicted proteins | sample TA2MahCa50mmetaG_FD_148609 | JGI IMG/M metagenome (GOLD analysis project Ga0194121, IMG submission 148609) | Freshwater microbial communities from Lake Tanganyika, Tanzania - TA2015020 Mahale Deep Cast 50m | ecosystem: Environmental > Aquatic > Freshwater > Lake | place: Tanzania: Lake... | reverse complement strand
CAAGCTGCGCGGAGCGAAGAAGCTGCTGACCTACGGCATCTCATCGGGGGCCCTGCGCGCGGCATTGTTCGCCCAGCGCAACCCGGATCTCGTCTCGCGTCTGGCGCTCGACGCCATGGTATGGACCGGCCAAGGCAGCCCGACCCTGGAGCAGCGCGCCAAGCGGCTCGACGAGTTCCGCGCCAAGAACCGCCGGCCGATCGACCGTGCCTTCGTGCACTCGATCTTCAACCGCGACCATCCCGGCTCGGCCGATGACGCGGTGATCAACGCTTTCGCCGACGCCATCCTCAAGCTCGATGATTCGGTGCCGACAGGGACCTACGTCGATATGTGCGCCAACCTGCCGGTCTGCGACCCCGAGAAGATCGCCGCGCCGACCCTCATCATGCGCGGCCAGTGGGACGGTATCGCCAGCTTCGAAGATCTGATCAAATTCTTCGAGAAGCTGCCCAACCCCGACAAGACCTTCGCCGTCATGCCGGGCATTTCCCACGCCAGCTTCCAGGGCAAGAACTACGCCATCGCCCACCACATGCTGCTGGCCTGGTTCGCCCAGCCGGAGCCGGTATATCGCGGATAGCCGCCGGCTAGCCCTTGTCCTCGGCGAAGCGCTGCAGCGAGTGGACGGAGTGTTGGCGCTCACCGGCGATCTGGCGTGCACGCGACAGGGCGGCCTGGTGGCCGCTGGCCCAGACCAGCACGTAGCGGATCGGCCGGGCCTCCGGTTGGATGACCTCACTGAAACGGGGGGTGAGCTGAGCAAGCCAGGCCAGATCGCTCGTCGACGAGGAGAATTCCGTCGGCACGACGATCTCCATGGGCGCCGGTGGCGTCATCTCCTCCCTCTGCCGCCGCGCTGCGCGTTCGTCGCTGCGGGCGGTCTCCGCCTGCCGGCGGGCGACCTTGATGTCACCCGTCAGCCTCTCCATGGTCTGAGTCTCACGCGCCAGTTTTCCCTGGGCCTGCCGCAAGGCAGCGCCAAGGGTGGTGATGCGCTCTTGCCCGGTTTCCCAATAGAGCTGCAGCCGGCGCATCGACCAAGCGAACCAGCCGCCGAAAACTGCCAGACCGAACCAGAGTGCGGCACTCATCGGCGTCAGGCGGCTTCACGCGGCGAGGCCGCGCTCGGGGCAAAGACCGCCGGCAGGTCGACGCGCTGGAACTCGCCGAGCGTGTAGCCTGCCTTAGCCGGGAAAGCCCGGGACGCGACCTTGCGGGCGGTTGCCGCGTCGCCGGCGTGAAGCTCGACGACATTGTCGTAGGACCAGAGGAGCGCCTGGTTCGGCTCCGGCGCGGTTGGCAGTGCCTTGGCCACATTGGCTTGGAACAACGTTCCCCCGGCCGGCGCACCGATTCGGTGGACCAGCACCTCCCGCGGCCTGCGGCCTGCCGCCAGATCGTCCTCAGCCTGTTTCAGCGCCGCGCGGGCTTTCGCCAGGTCGATGTCGGCTGTCGCCTTCTCGGCTTGGCGCGCCGCCACCTGCTGTTGGGCTTGCGCCACCTCGGCCTGTGCAGCGCCGATCCGCGCCTGCAGGGCCTGCGACTGGTCGGCGCGCTGGAAGGGACCCTTGAAAACAAAGAGCAATACCTCCAGGCCGATAGTCATGACCGAGAGCGCCAACAGGATGTTCGTTGCGTCGCCCATAGCCGACCCCATGCAGCGTTTGCCGGCGCTTCAAGCCCGGCGGCGACATCTACTGCGGAGCGAAGGGGTTTATTCCGGCGCTCCGGACATGGCTGGGTCGACGGAAACTGGGGAATAGAGGAGCGGGCCCGGCTGTAGATAGGGTCCCGTGCCTTCCGCGCACAGACAGACGAGGTTTCTGCCATGCCTTTCGACTTTCACCACGCCCGGACAGCTGCCGCGACTCTCACGTCCCGGCATCAGACTGGCAGCGGTGTCGGCTACGACCATGTTTGGCGAGCTGTCCAGAAGGGGTGGACGCTGCTGGCGAGCGCCGTCGGCGCGTGCAGGACAGTGCTCAGCGCAGTCGCGGGCGCCTGGCAAAGCCGCCGCGAGCGATCGCGCATGCGTCAGCAACTTATGGCGATGGACGATTGTACGCTCCGCGACATCGGCATCAGCCGCTGCGACGCGGTTCAAGAGGCCCAGCGGATTCTCTGGCGCCCGTAAGCGCCCAGTGTCGCAAAAAGGTGCGGCCCCGCCGAAGCGCTCCGTCGTTTCGCTGGCCGCCTGGAAACCCGCGGCTACGCTTTGAGCGTGGCGGTGGGATCAGGACACCTCGCGGCGCACCAGGGCAGCGCCCTCGACCAGGGCCTTGAGCTTGCCGTAGGCGACCTCGCGCGGCAGGTACTTCATGCCGCAATCGGGTGCGGCGACCAACCGGTCGGGCCGGGTGAACTTGAGACCGGCGCGGATGCGCGCCGCCACCGTCTCGGCGCTCTCGACCTTGAGGTCGGCGAGATCGATCACGCCGAGCATCACCATCTTGCTCGACAGATCGCGCAGCACGCCAAGATCGAGCTTGGGCTGGGCTGACTCGATCGAGATCTGCGAGGCGGTGCTCTCGGCGAGCTCGGCCAGGAAGGCGTAGTCCTTCGGCTTGGTCTCACCCGGAACGACCAGGCCGTAGCCAAAGCAGAGATGCACCACGGTCGGCACGGTGATGCCCTGCAGCGCCCGGTTGATCGCCTTGACGGCGTAACGCTTGGCCAGGCCGGATTCTGGCCGACATCCCGATCGACGCGCCCTATCCGCGTACCGAGGACTATCGCACCTCCGGCCCTTACAACGAATCGTGTCGCAGGGTTTCCGCTGCACTGCGCCAGGCGCTGGGTGGAGTGCGCGACCGCGGGCCGGATTAGCGGCCCAGCGCCGCCACGGTGGCGTCGAACTCCGCCAAAGCCTTTTCGCGCTCGTTCTCCGGCATGAACGCGGCGAGGAAGCCGTTGCGCGCCACTGCGATCAGCTCGTCACGCCCCAAGCCCAGCGCCTGCTGTACCGCCCGGTAGTTGTCGCCGACGTAGCCGCCGAAATAGGCGGGATCGTCGGAATTGACCGTCACGGTCAGTCCCTTGTCCATCATCCGGCGCAGCGGATGCTGACGGAGGTCGCGCACGACGCACAGCTTGAGGTTGGACAGCGGGCAGACGGTCAGCGGCATGCGCTCCCGGGCAAGCCGGGCGACGAGGCTGTCGTCCTCCAGCGAGCGGTTGCCGTGATCGACACGCTCGACGCCCAGCACGTCGAGCGCTTCCCAGACGTATTCCGGCGGGCCCTCTTCGCCGGCATGGGCGACAAGGTGTAGACCCATCTCCTTGGCGCGGCGATAGACGTTGCGGAACTTGCTCGGCGGATGACCCTTCTCCGAAGAATCGAGGCCGACGCCGATGATGCGGCTGCGGTGTGCCTGCGCCTGATCGAGCGTGGCCTCAGCCTCGGCCTCGCTGAGATGGCGCAGGAAGCACATGATCAGGCTTGCCCGGATGCCAAGCCGGGCCGCAGCTTCCTGGCAGGCGCGATGGAGCCCGCCGACCACGGTGGCGAAAGCGACCCCGCGCGACGTGTGCCCCTGCGGATCGAAGAACATCTCCACATAACGGACATTGTCGGCCCGCGCCCGCTCAAGATAGGCCCAGGCTAAGTCGAAGAAATCCTGCTCGGTGATGAGTACCGACATGCCCTGGTAGTAGATATCGAGGAAGTCCTGCAGCTGGCTGAACTGGTAGGCCTTGCGTACCTCCTCGACCGAGGCAAACGGCAGCTTGACCTTGTTGCGCTGGGCGAGTGCGAACATCAGCTCAGGCTCGAGGCTGCCCTCGATGTGGATGTGCAGCTCGCATTTCGGCAGGCGGTCGATCAGCAGGTGGGGTTGGTCAGGCATGGCGATGTCCTGTCCGTGGCTCAGCCAGTCCACAGCGGCGCGAATTGCCGCGCGACGATTTCGTCATACGACGGCTGCCGTCTGAGGATGCCGGCGGCATTGGAGAAGCGGATCATGCGATCGATGGCCGCCGGGGGCAGCGAGGAATCGTAATAGGGGAGGTCGCGCCGCACGATATCGGCGATCACACCAGCCTCGGTCTCGGGGAAGCGCCGGCGGCCGATGTCGCTGGCGAGGTCGGGATTGCCCTTGAGGGCGCGCTGCGCCTTGACGATGGCGCGTACTGCCGCCGCCGCGGTCTCGGGCGAGCGCTCGATCAGCCGGTCGGCGGCGACGATCGAAGCCATGGTGTAGTCGGGCGTGCCAACGTCGCGGCGTGCGTCGAGCACTACCGTGCCCACGCCGCGGCGCACCGCCAGCTCGGCGCCCATGCCGTTTGCCCAGAACCCGTCCACCCGGCCGTCGGCGAGAGCCTGAGCGGCAATGACGCCGAAGCTCATTCCCGCACCGTGGGCGCCGGGGATCGGCGCGATGTTGATGCCCTCGCGCTCGGCATCGATACCCTTCTCGGCCAGCAGCTGCTTGAGCGTCATGGCGATCCAGTAGGCGGCGCCGATGCGCCGCCCCTTGAGGGCGGCGAGGTCGCCGCGCTCGACCTTGAGGTCCGCGCGCATGACCAGGAACCAGTACATGTGCTGCGACTGGGCGCAGAGCAGCTTGGCGCCGCGCCATTCGGGAAAGCCGCCGACCACGAGATGCGAGGAGCAGCCGAGGAATTCCAGGCTGCTGTCGCCGAGACCCTTGAGAGCGTTTTCCACCGGCACGACCAGCTCGAGAGAAACGTCGAGGCCTTCCTGCTTGAACAGGCCTAGCTCGACCGCGGCGATCACCGGGAAATAGGAATTCGAGATCAGGTCGGGGATGGCGATCTTCATGGTGATCCAAGGGCCACGGTATCGCCCTCAAGTATGCTGAAAAACCGTTGACCGATGAATACAAAAGCATGCGTAATGCGCAAACTCCCGCAAACCATCGCGTGCGAGGCACATCAGCGATGTCTGCCGTTCCGGTCGTCAGCCTGGCGCCGCTGACCACGCCGAGGTCGATGCCGACCGCAAGGTGGTGTGTGGCCTCCTGCCGGCGCTGGAGAAGTGGGGTGCCCTGCAGGTCGTCGATCACGGCGTGCCGGCCGCGACCGTGGCCGGCGCCTTCGAGGCCTGCCGGCGCTTCTTCGCTCTGCCGCTGGAAAGCCGCATGGCGATCCGCATCAGCAAGGACAATCGCGGCTACGCGCCGATGCACAACACGCATTATCCGGGCAACAAGCCGGACTTGAAGGAGAGCTTCAACGTCGGCCTTGGCCTGACGGCCGACGACCCGGACATCCTGGCCAACAAACCGCTGCACGGGCTCAACCGCTGGCCGGAGCTGCAGGATTTCCGTGCGCCGGTGGAAACCTATTTCAACGCGATCCTCGGTCTCGGCGACCGGCTGCTCGGCCCGCTGGCGCTCTGCCTGGGCATGACGCCGGCTGATCTGCGGGCGCTCTACACCAAGCCGGTCGCCTTCATGCGCCTCTTCCATTATCCGCCGGACAGCAACGTCGCGGAGAAGGAATACGGTGCGGCGGAGCATAAGGACTACGGCTTCCTGACCATCCTGGCGCAGGATGCCAATGGCGGGCTGGAGGTGCGCTCGGCCGAGGGCGAACTCGTGCCGGTGGAGCCGCGGGCCGACGCCTTCGTCATCAACATCGGCGACATGCTGTCGGAGCTGAGCGGCGGCCGGATCCAGTCGCCGTTGCATCGCGTGGTCAACCGCTCCGGGCGGGCCCGCCACTCGATCCCGTTCTTCTTCGATCCGAATTTCGATGCGCGCTTCGCGGCCATGCCCGAGATCACCTCGGGCGAATATCTGCTGCGCAAGTTCAACAAGTTCTACGAGTACCGCAAACAGGCCGCCGGCGGCGGCTGAGATCTGGCAAGCGCTGCCGTTGCGATGGCCAGCGCTGCCGGCGCGCGCTAGACTGCCCGCTTGATGCCCTTACGCGGCCGCACGCTATCGATTTTCGAGCCCGGCGCACGCCGTTTCTTGGCCGCCGCCGGTGCCGTCTTCCTGCTTAACGCCGTCCTGGTTCTGGGCGACTTCCTCGAATCCCGCTGGGCGCTGCTGCCGGCGCAGATCTCGCTAGAGCTCATGGCGGTTCTGGCACTAGCCATGGTTCTGCCGCGCTGGCGGTTTGGCGGCATCCTCGCCTGGTTGGCCGCTGCCCTGCTTCTCGCGCTGGTCCTCCTGCGTCTCGCCGACATCGTCGTGCCGTGGTCCTTCGGTCGCGTGTTCAACGCGGCGGTCGACCTCAAGTACCTGCCGTTCTTTCTCGGCCTGCTCCGCGACTCCCTCAGCCCGGCGCATTTCGTTGCCCTGCTGGCAGTGTCACTGCTGAGCCTGCTGGCAATGCTGGGTCTGCTGCGCTGGACAATCGGCGTTGTTTCCGCCTCCTCCTCGGCGTTGCGCCTGCGTGCCTTTGCCGTCGTGGCGCTCCTCGCTGTTCTCGCCCATGCCGCGGTACCGCCGCGCTATGATTTGGGCCGCCTGCCGTTAACCGGGGCGGTGGCCGAGGTGGCGTGGCGAAACGCCCTCCAGATCCTGGATGCCAGGGGTCTCACCCATCGCTATCTCGCGCAGATAGAAGCGGCACAGGCCGCTCTGCCGCGCGACCCCGACCTGCGCGGGCTCAAGGGGCGCAACGTCCTGCTGGTCTTCGTCGAATCCTACGGCGCGATCACCCTGAGCGACCCGGGTCTGGCCGAGAGCCTTAACCCGGTCCGCGACCGCTTCGCGGAGCAGGCCCGTGCGGCGGGCTATCACGTCTATTCCAGCCTGCTCAACTCGCCGATTACCGGCGGCGGCTCGTGGATGGCCCATGCCACGATGACCACGGGGGTGCGTATCGACACGCAGCCTCTCTATGACGTGCTGCTGACCAGCACGGCACCGACGCTGGGCCGTTTCCTGCGCGAGCGCGGCTATCGCACCGTGGTCGCCGTGCCGCGCATCCAGCAGCCCTGGCCGGAGAGCGCTTTTTTCTCCTTCGACGCCGTGCTCAACGACGCTGCCTTCGCCTATGCCGGCATGCGCTTCTCCTGGGAGACCATCCCGGACCAGTTCGTGATCGAGAAGGTGCATGCGCGCGAGATCGCCAAGGCGACGAAGCCGCTCTTCATCCAGTACGTGCTGGCCAGCAGCCACCTGCCGTTCGACAGCGCGCCGCCGCTCATCGAAGAGGCGGACGACCTGGGCGACGGGCGCCTCTACGACAGGCTCGGCTTCGAGGAGTATCCACCGCCGGCCCAGGTCTTCGACAACCGGCGCGGCTATGCCGGCACGATCCGCTATGTGCTGGAGGCGCTCGGCAACTATCTGGTCAAGCGGCTGGCCGACGATTCCCTGATCATCCTCGTCGGCGATCACCAGCCTCCACTGACCGTCGCCGCCGCCTCGCGCAACAAGGCCGTGCCGATCCATGTCCTGAGCCGCGACCCGGCGCTGATCGAGCCCTTCCAACGGGCTGGCTACGTCGCCGGCATGATGCCGCCAGCGACCACCACGGATGTCGGCATGGAGTCGTTTTTGGCGTGGTTCCTGGCCAGCTACTCATCCCGCCCGGACGTGGTAGCGATGTATGGCCGATAGCACGCTGTCCCGCCTGAGGGCCGGGGCGCTTCTCCATGTCGCCCTCGTTGGCGGCTTGCTGGTGGCGATCCTGGGTATCGCCACCGATGCCGGCGCGCTTAGCGCCGCGCAAAGCCTGACGGCGCTCGCCCTCTATCTCGGGCTCGCCGCTGCGGTGGTGCGCGGGCTCGCGGCGCATCGGCCGCAGCGCCGCTTCGGCGCGGCCAATGCGCTGACCCTGGCGCGCGGTGCTGCGGTCGTCACGCTGGCGGGACTGCTCGCCGGCCCGCTCGACACGGGCCTGCTGCGGATCGCTTGCCTCGCGGCTTTTCTCTGCATCGTACTCGATGGGGTCGACGGCTTCCTCGCCCGCCGCTTCGCCACGGCCTCGCCCTTCGGCGCGCGCTTTGACATGGAGGTCGATGCGCTTCTCATGCTGGTCCTCGGCCTGCTGATCGTCTCGGCCGGCGAGCTCGGCGCCTGGGTGCTGCTGATCGGTGCCGCGCGCTATCTGTTCGTTGCCGCCGGATTCCTGGTGCCGGCCCTGCGGGCCCCGCTACCCCACAGCGAGCGCCGCCGCGCGGTCTGCGTCTTTCAGGGCCTGGCGCTGGTGCTCGCCCTGATCCCGGACCTGCCGGCCTTCGTTGCCGGTCCGGCGGCGGCGGCCGGCCTGCTGGCGACGGCCTGGTCGTTCGGTCTCGACATCCGTTATCTGCTCAGCACTCCCGCGGCGGCGGCCGAATAGGGCCGACATGCTGGCACGAAGCTGGGGCCTGTTCCGCTCGCTGCTCATCTATCACGCGATCCCCTTCCGTCAGCGGCGCTTGCGCAGGCTGCTCGCACCCCTGGTGCCGCCGGGCAGTCTTGCCTTCGACATCGGGGCGCATGTCGGCAATCGCGTGCGTGCGCTGCGCGCCCTCGGCGTGCGGGTGATCACCGTCGAGCCGCAGCCGGTTTATGCCGGCCTGCTGCGCCGGTTCTTTGCCCATGACCGGGAGGTCACCGTCATCGAGGCGGCGGTGGGCGAGCAGCCGGGCGAGACGAGGCTGTTCGTCAGCGACCGGCATCCCACGGTCAGCACCGTGTCCCCCACCTGGCGCGACCGGATGGGCCGGCACCGGAGTTTCCGCAACGTCGCCTGGAACCGCGAGATCGCGGTGCGCGTCGAGACCCTCGACACGCTGATCGAGCGTTTCGGACAGCCCGGTTTCGTCAAGCTCGATATCGAGGGTGCCGAGGCCGCGGCTCTGCGCGGCCTCTCCTCGCCGGTTGCGGTGTTGTCCTTCGAGGTGGTGCCCGGCGCCGAGGACGAGGCGGTTTCCTGCATCGATCGTCTCGAGCTTCTCGCCGCCTACCGCTACAACTGGTCGCCGGGCGAGAGCATGCGCCTTGCCCTGCCCGAGTGGCTCGACGCCGCCGCCATGCGCGAATTCATCACGACCCACGGTCGGCAAGGCGACATCTATTGCCGCCTTACCACTGCGCCAGCAGATCCCGGTGCCCGACGGTGAGCGAGAGGGCGCCCTTGCGGATCTGAACCTGCCGCCGCTGCCGCCACGCGGCGATGGAAGCCGCCTCCGCCGGTGCGGCGCGCCCGGCCGCCTCGGCCATGCCGCCGATGAATTCCGTCAGCAATCCGCGCGCTGCGGCATCGACGTGCCAGGCGCTGTCGGCTAGGTGAACTGTGGCGCCGAGTGACGCCAGGCGGGTTTCCATATGGCGCGGCGCGTCGGGCCCGAGCGCCGGCCCGAATCCCTTGTCCCGGCGCTGATCGCTGGCGAATGCCGCGAAGACCAGGCCGTCGTCCCGATCTTCCGGCGTCAGCGCATGCCGTCCGTCGACATTGAGGGTGAACAGCAGCGTCAGGCGGCGCGACGCGGCCAATGCAGCGAGACGGTCGAACCACGGCGCCGAAACCAAATCCATCAGTGCCGAGGCCGATATCGCATCAGCCCCGGCGATCGGCGCTTCGAGATCGCCGGTCAGGTCGGTGTGCAGGATCTCGGCCTTTACTCGCGCACGGGCGATGTCGAGCAGGGCGCAATCGTTGTCGACCAGGCGGAAGCGGGCCTGCGGCAGCAGCGGGGTCAGGGCCAGGGCATTGGCGCCGGTGCCGGCACCGAGATCGACGATCAGCGGCGAGGGCGGCAGCGAAGCGGCGAAGCGCCGCGCCAGATCGGCGTCGCGTGCCCGCGCATCGATCGGCGCGCGCAGGGCCAGCCATTCGGGCGCGAAGCTCATGACGGCAGCGCCCGGAGGAAGCGCCGCACCTGCGCCGGCCAGCCGGGAAAATAGCGGCGGCGCAGGAAAGCACCGCGTGCCAGGCGTTCACGCCTGTGGGATGTGCCGAGCAGCAGGCGCAGGGTGCTGGACAGCGCCGTCACCCTGCCCGGCGGCACCAGGATCCCCGCCGGCCTCGGCACGACATCAGATAGCGCGCCGGCATGGCTGCCGACCACCGGCACGCCGCGCGCCAGCGCTTCGGCGAAGGCCATGCCGTAGCCTTCGTGCAGCGAGGGCAGGATGAAGAGGTCGCTGCCGGCATAGAGCCGCGCCAGGGTCCGCGGCGGGACTTCGCCGGTAAAACGGACGCGGGCGCCGAGACGCAGCCGCGTGACCAGAGCCCGCAAGGCTCTTGCGTGGTGCACGTTGCGCGTGACACTGCCGGCACAGATCAGCCGCCAGCCCCGGTGGCGCTGTTTCGCCAGGGCGCGCAGCAGCAGGTCGTGTGCCTTGCGCGGCGTCAGGGTGCCCACACTCAGCAGCCGCGCCACGCCGGCGCCGCGCCACCGCACGGCGCCCGGCGCCGTGCCCGGTTCGACCACGGCGATGGAGCCGGGGTCGACACCCAGCGCCATGACGTCGAGACGTGTCGCTTGGCTGGTGACGATGACCGTTGCGAGCTGCTTCAGCATGCCGCTCTCCAGCCGGCGCAGCTCGTCGGCGGTACGCCGCGCCATGCCGCTTTCGAGCCACAGCGGGTGATGCACCAGCCCGGCGATACGACGCTTCCCGCCGAGCAGTCCGGCGAAGGCGGGCAGCGCCAGCCCGTCGATCACCGCGCGCCCGCGGCCGATCTTCTTCAACGCCGCGCGTGCCGCCGCCACGGCCGGCGCATCGGCGAGCGGAAACCGTCCCGCCAGCTCGTGCACCACGACCTCGTGACCGAGCGCGCGCAAGCCGGCGACGATCGCCGCGTCGTAGCGATAACCGCCGGTGGCCTGGTCGAGCGCACCCGGAACCGCGAAATGAATCGCCTCAGAGCGGCGCTTCATACGCGGCCCAGGCGACGGGCGATTCCCGCAAGGTCACCTTGAGCGTGCCGAGGCCACCGGTCTTGAGCGCGCCCTGGGCGATGCGCGTCTGCGCCCGCCGCCAGATCTCCCGCGCCAGGAACTCGGTGGTCGTGTTCACGCCCTTGAACGCCGGCTCGCCGTCGAGATTGCGGTAGTCGAGGCCGTCGAGCACTTGGCGCAGCAAGGCGCGCAGCAGGCCGATATCCGCCACCAGGCCGTGCTCGTCAAGCTCGGGGCGCCGCAGCTCCAGCTCGACGGCGTAGGTGGCGCCGTGCAGGCCCTGCGCCGGCCCGAAGATCTCGCCCTTGAAGCTATGGGCGATCATGAAATGGTCGCTGACGGCGAGGGAGAACATGAGTGTCAACCGGGATAGAGGATGGGAGTGACCGGCGGCGTCACCGGCCGGGAGAGGATACGCGGCATCGCCTCAGGCATATTGCGAAACGGCACCGTCTCGCCGAGCAGGCGATCAAAGAGCGGGTCGTCGAGCAGCGCGAGCGCCCGCGTCAAACGCTCCCGGTGCGAGACGCGGCCGCGCCGCGACGGCGAAACCGCGCCGACCTGCGAGCTTCTGATGGTCAGGCGCCGCGCGTGGAAGGCGCCGCCCAGCGGCAGGGTGACCGGCCGGCTGCCGAACCAGGAGAGCGCCATGATCGTCCCTTCGAAGGCGGCGAGGTCGAGGGCGGCGGCAAGCCCATCGGGCTGGCCGGAGACTTCGAAGACGATCGCCGCCTCGCTTGCTTCGCCCGCTCCTGCGGCGACGCGAAAGCCGAGATCGCGCGCCAATACCGCCCGCGCGGTATCCGGCTCGATGATCTCCACCTCGGCACCCGCGCGTCCGCGGGCCAGCAGGGCGATCAGCAGCCCCAGCGCGCCGGCACCGATCACCGCGACGTTCGTGCCGGGCGGCGCCGGCCGGTCCTCGGCGAGCCCGGCATCCCATAGGCCGTTGAGCGCGGTCTCCGTGTTGGCGCCCAGCGTGGCGCGGCGCTCCGGCACGGCGTCGGGGACGGGAACCACGGCATCCGCCGGCACGACGAAGCGATCCTGGTGCGGATGCAAGGCAAACACCCGCCGCCCCATGAGCGCCGCCGGGCCGCGCTCGACCACGCCGACCGCCGCGTAGCCGTACTTGACCGGCCAGGGAAACTCGCCGGCCTGGAAGGGGCAACGCATGCGCGTGCGTTCGCTCTCGGGCACGTTCCCGTGGAAGACCAGGGATTCGGTGCCGCGGCTGATAGCGCTGGCCCGGCTGCGCACCAGCACCTGGCCGCCGGCCGGCTCGGGCAGCATCTCGCCGCGCAGCTCGCCCGCACCCTCCGCCACCACCCACCACGCCGTCGCCCGCTCCGCCATGTCGATCAGGGGCGCTCGAAGTCGCACTCGAACAGCACGTCGTTGCCGAGCTCGAAGCGGCGCACGGGCGGTCGCAGCGCTTCGTCCATGCGGGCGATCTCGGGCAGGGTCAGGCCGGGGCGGCCCGAGCCGATGATCACCGGCGCCACGGTGATCTGCAGCCGCGTTAGCGCGCCGGCGGCGAGGAAGCGCGAGACGGTGACACCGCCGCCTTCGACCAGCAGCGAGCGCAGGCCGCGCCCGGCGAGGATGGCGAGCAGCGCACGGATGTCGATCCGCTCGCCGTCGCGCTTCACGCCGATGAGCTCGGCGCGGCCGAGATGCGTCTCCTCCGGGCGCAGGGCATCGTGCGCGCAGGCCACCAGCGTCGGTGCCGCGCCGTCGCTGAACAGCCGGTGGCTGTCGCGCAGCCGGCGGTCGGTGTCGATGACGATGCGCGTCGGGCAGGGTCCCTCGCACAGCCGCACCGTAAGCTGGGGATCGTCGGCGGCGACCGTGCCCGCACCGACCACGATGCCGTCGACCAGGGCGCGCAGGCGGTGGAGGTGCAGAATGTTCGCCGTGCCGTTGATGAAACGCGAGTGGCCGCAGCCGGTGGCGATCTTGCCGTCGAGGCTCTGGCCGAGGTGGCCGATGACCGGCGGCCGGGCGCCGGGCGCGCACAAAGGTAGGTAGAGGTCGAAGAGGCGGGCGGCGGCGGGGCTGGCGCCGCTCAGGCCGGCGACGGCGACGCTACCGTTGTCGTTGCGAGCGCGGCGCAGGGCGAGGAGTTGCCGCCACGCCGCCGCTTCCTCGGACGATATCGGCGCCAAAGGGTCCGGGCCGGACGGAAGAGATCCGGCGGCGCCGGTGTTTCTTTCCGGGGTGTCGTATACGGTTGTCTTCCGTTCGGGCGACATGCTCATATCTTCCACCAGACGAATAGGTCTACAACACCGCCATGAACAGCGACAGTTCGATTTCCACCACACGTAACCCGCCCGCCGCCCTGGGCGAGGTGCGTCGCGCCATTGACCGTTTTCGGCGCGGCGATCCGGTGGTGATCCAGCACCGGGGCAGCCGCGTAATAGCTTTTGCTG
>Ga0194121_10008265_pt1 | contig 13258 bp, 14 predicted proteins | sample TA2MahCa50mmetaG_FD_148609 | JGI IMG/M metagenome (GOLD analysis project Ga0194121, IMG submission 148609) | Freshwater microbial communities from Lake Tanganyika, Tanzania - TA2015020 Mahale Deep Cast 50m | ecosystem: Environmental > Aquatic > Freshwater > Lake | place: Tanzania: Lake... | reverse complement strand
TCTATATACTCCTCAAATAGGCCTACTGTTTGACGTAACGCTGAGGAGGTCAAATAAGAAATGGTATGCATCGTCATGATTAAAGCATCACTATACTGGTAATTGCCCCCTTTCTTCTTTCTGCCTTTTGCATACCAAGTGGTACATGTTTGAGCAATTAAACCAAAAAATTTGCCTCTATTTTTTAAAAATGTATTATATTCCTTTGCATTCGAGATGATCATTTTTTGTGAAATAGCTTATTTTTATTTTCTGAGAACTATTTTTTTTATAAAAATAAGCACTCGAATCCATTTTTTAACCTATTCATGCAACAAAGCCATTCAGTACACCCTTAAACAGTAAGGGAAAATTTTTAGTTGGCATAAAAGGTCATGGTGCTATTTGTACCAATCGTTATAGTAAGAATATTTCCACTTCGTCTGTTGTGTATGGAGTCCCAAATTTTGTTCTGGATGGTGGACACAAACTTTTTGGTGGTATTGCTATGGAATACAAATCTGACTCTTGGTATGCGCTTTATACGGGTATCATGTATGATTACACTTACTTTACCACTCGGAGAGAAATTTATCTTTCGAAGCCGGATGTGCATCAGCCTTTGCAAGAGAAAAGACATGGTGTTGCTATTCCGCTTAATTTGCGATTCTATCCTGGTTCTAAGCGACAATTTTGTTTTTTGGAGGAACTCGTTTCTTGATTCATGTACGTAAAAACTTAGTGAAAGAACGGTTTATGGTCTGCCCTTCTTTTGGCATAGATTACCAGTTTAAGAATGTATTGACATTAGGTATGCATAATGTAGGTATATCATTGGGTTATAATTTTGTGTAAAAGACAGAACCAGGTATCTATGAGACCGGTTGCGTAAGTATCTTCTGACTGGTGATTTGGCGCGAATGGCTTTACAGTACTCACGTACATGGGTAAGCTGTTTTTTTCCTCTGTGTTTCGTATGATCCCAACAGGTAAGTGGTTTGGATGGCTTAAAATTTGTTTTATAGTTTTTCATTAAGCCCCTTTTTGTTTGGTCTAATTTAAGTTGCTTCAGATCGGCAAAAGATAAAAAAAGAAAGAGGGAGTGGGGGAGTATAACCATTCATTGTATGGTATGAGGCCGTTGCAAAACTCAGATAAACGCCTAAATTTAAGGCGCACGGGAACGGAAAAACCGGAGCAACGAAAAAGTTAGGATGGTTAGATGGGTTTTGCAACGGCCTCTGTATATGTAATACTGAATATATTATGAAATATTGTATTAGACACAGTGAAGGTATCAATGTAAATAATTTACATTTGAAAGTAAAAAGCACATTTTCTTTCTATGGATTGCTATTCATGATTTTTGTGAGTGTATTCAGTACACCTTTAAAGAGTAAGGCAAAATTTTTAGTTGGCCTAAAAGGTCATGGTGGTGTGTGTGCAAATATGCGTAGTGCTCTTTTTGATCATCCTGAGTTTCCGGAGATGGAGATAAAGCTTGACTATAGGTATAGTGGATACAAATTTTTTGGTGGTATTGCTATGGAATACAAATCTGACTCTTGGTATGCTCTTTATACGGGTATTATGTATGATTACACTTGTTTTTACCGGTAGGAATTGTCTTGCTTGGGTATGTTTCCGCTCACTATACATCCCAACATAAAAAGGCATGGTGTTGCCATTCCGCTTAATTTTCGATTCTATCCTGGTTCTAACGGAAAACTCTGTTTTTTTGTAGGGGTACGTGTCTTGGTTGTAGTAGGTCAAAACCGCCAAGAACGGTTTATGACCAGCCCTTCTTTGGGTATAGATTACCAGTTTACAAATGGCCTGATATTAGGTATGCATAATGCATGTATCTCATTGGGGTATAATTTCTTTAAAAGCTGAACCAACCATGTATGAGCGCTTATATTTGAAAGATGTAAGTGCTCTTAAAATACCCCTCCATTACCCATTGAAATAGTCAAAAAGTAAAAACAGACTGCACTAAAATTGCTTTTGTAGATATTTTTGTATAGATTAAAAGGCTATTGGTTGTGAGCTTAATTTACAAAGATGACAACAAAATAATAGTTGAATCAACGAGCAAAAACTGAGATGACACAAGGTATAAATTTAGTAGTGGTTACCCCCAAAGGGAAAGTTTTTCAAGGTTATGTAAACCATGTAACCTTACCAGGAGAGTTAGCTCCTTTTCAAATATATAGGGGGCATGCTCCTATTGTAAGTAGTCTGAGGGCCGGTGGCATAAGTTATGCCATAGGACTCACGCTGTATGCCATACAAATACAACGAGGATTTGTTTTTTTCTTAGACAATGAAGTCAAGATAGCATGTGAAGGATGTCAGCCGATTATGCAACTGTCAGAAGATACAGCCTAGGGAAAATTATATTAGATCTATTCCGAAATCAGCTGGGAGATCATCTCTTGGTAGACTAATTATGAGGCTAGTCATTCCATTATTAGCAAAATTAGCCTTGTACAACAGATCTATTAGAAACAAATAATTATAGAAAAATTATAAAGTATGCTGCATCATTCTACAAGTATCATTTTAGCAGAGCTAAATCGTTACCTTCAGGCTAGGCTAAAGCTCAAAGAACCGCCTGTTGCTCTTGTGGTATTAAATAGTGCCGAGGCTAAAGATTCAAAACACATTACTATGCGTTTGGTAGATATCTCTTGTGTAGAATTACGTAGTAGTCCGAATGAGTATATACCACAAGGAGACGGATTTGTGATGCGGAAAGCGCCAGAAGCATTTAGTCTCTATTTTCTATTTTCTATTGGTTACAAAGAATCTGTTGTGCTAAATAATTTAGAATTGTTGTCTTACATTGCTATTTTTTTTCAAAACAAATCAAATTTTAATATACAAAACACACCTTCGCTACAAGAAGTAGGTATTGAAAGCTTTTCCATTGAATTGGTTAAAATAAGTGAAACAGAAAAATCTATGCTTTGGACAAAATTAGGTTGCCCTTATAGCCCATCACTGCTATATAAGATGGGATTAATTTTCTTAGGGGAGTCAGTGGTAAGCCCGAATGTGTCTCCAGCATTTTCATCTTTTCAAAAAAAATAATAGGTGCAATGGCTTTTTTAACAAAAATATTTAAGATTGTTGTTTCAAATAGTTACTATAGCTCCGTAACAAGCAATGATTTTGAGATTCAGCCAACGCATCCAACCAAAAATTGGCTCAACCAGCGAAAAATTCGGATCATAAATCATTCAGATGGTATAGAACTCGTTTGGCTTTCAGAGAATTATGACAATCCTTTGGAGCTTCTTCAGAAGAAAGCTAATCACGTTACTGCTTCATTTGTTATGACATTAAAAAATAGTCAAGTATTAAATGTTTCAGAGTTAGAAGTTGGTCAGCCGATGGGGAAAGTATATTATTTTCACAACAAACACAATAAGGAAGATCAGTTGCTCCACCCTAATTCTTTTATCAGTGAGGTAGACTTAGTAGACATTGCTCAGGTTCAAAGTTACCCAAATGAGCCAGGTTGGGATATTTTCGCCATCATTGATATAGAAATGTCTAGATGGTTCGCAGATCTTTCTAGACATAAGCATACTTTATTTACTCCATTGACCATAACTTATGAAATTAAAATCCAGAATCGTGCTACATTTTGGAGATATTGTGTGGTCGATACTCAGAAACAACTCAATGGGAAGATCAAAGTTGAATCTCAAGGGGATGTTGCTTTTGAAGATGTAAAATTTGCAAAAGAGCCTAAAGATGTGTATTATATAGAATCTACCCATCCCATTCCGCTTTATGATCGGTATGATTCTTTTTTTTCCCTTTGTCAAATAGATAAAGGTGAAACAAATGATAAAAAAGTTTTAATAGAAAAACTTCCTTATCCCACCTATGATTCACTCAAAAAGGATAAGAAAAATCAAAAAAAATACTATAGCGATATAGTTGTATATGTTTAACTCAATTTATGATTAATCATTTAATTTATAATTCATAAACCCAAATAAAATGGCTGAAAATTTAAAAACTCCCGGCGTTTATATCGTCGAGAAGGATACAGGTGCCAACGCAGTGGTTCAGGTATCAACCGCAGTTCCTGCTTTTATAGGATTTACAGAAAAAGCTGAAATCAATGGAAAGTCTTTTCATATGAAGCCTGTTCAAATCTCTTCTCTTTCTGAGTATGAGTTATTTTTTGGAGGCTCGCCTACACCTATTTATACCATAAAGGAAGTACAAGGAGGGAACCAAGATTTGGTTATGAATGGAAAGTCTTATGTAATAGAGCAAAGCCAAAATTCTACATTTTATCTTTACAATAGCTTAAAACTATTTTTTGACAATGGAGGCGCGGACTGTTATATTGTGTCTATTGGCCAATATGGCAACCCAGATAAGCCTGTTGAAGTTACACCAGATGTCTTCAAACAAGGTATAGATACGTTGGCTGGAGAAGAGGTTCCTACGATGTTGTTGATGCCCGATTCTTTGCTTTTGGATGAAGAAGATGCCTCATACTACTCCGTTCAAACTTATGCATTGGCACATTGTGGAAAATATCTCAATAAAATTGCCATATTTGATATATGGGGTGGCAATCAAGAGCTATCAATAGAGGATAAAAATAAATACGTAGATAGGTTTCGTGAGTATATTGGGTTGGATAATTTAAGTTATGGTGCTGCTTATTATCCATGGATTAAAACCAACATTATTCCATTAAATAGTATCAACTATACCAATTTTGTATTGGAATCCTTACAAAATGTGTTCAAAGATGAACACAAGCCTATGTTGACCAATCTGATGGCTGCAACCACAGAAAAAGAAAAAAACTATTGGGATGCTGGGTTGAAGAATACAAGTAAGGAATATAAATTATTACGTAAAACCATTACTGATAAATTGAATATCCTACCAGCTGCTCCAGCTATGGCAGGGCTTTATACTAGAACTGATAAAGCTAGGGGCGTATGGATTGCACCAGCTAACCAGAATTTGAATTCTGTTTTAGCGCCGATGGTTAAGATTACCCATGAAGAACAAGAATCACTCAACGTAGATGGTATTAGCGGCAAATCCATTAATGCCATACGTGGGTTTAAAGGCACAGGAGCTGCTGTAGTTTGGGGTGCTAGAACATTGGCTGGTAATAGTCCAGAGTGGCGATATGTAAACGTCAGAAGGTTATTCATTGTCATTGAACAATCTATAAAAAATGCAGCTTTTTCCGTGGTATTTAGACCGAATGTACCTGTTACTTGGGCTGTTGTAGAAGGTATGATTTCCAACTTCTTAACCAATCTTTGGAGACAAGGTGCTTTGGTAGGTGCAAGTCCTGCTGAAGCATTTACAGTGCTCTGTGGATTAGGATCAACCATGTCACAAGACGATATCAATGAAGGGATCATGCGTATCTCAGTAAAAGTTGCGGCTCCTAGACCTGCTGAATTTATTGTGATTACCTTTGAACAAAAAATGGGTGCAGACGGATAAACCCAGTTGATTTAAAATTAAATTGGCTTCTTGCAACAAACAACGCATGCAAGAAGCCATAAAAACGTTATATGTAATTACACTATATTTATTATAAAAAATGGCTGATCAATTATTATCGCCCAATAAATTAAAATTTGATTTGGGTGGAAAATCAATTAATATAACTGATTATGAGATAAATTTTGCTATAAGTAATGGTTGTGGTTATGATCCATCCACAAGTTCAACAAAAGGAATACCTCATTATGCAATACAAAAAGGTTCTCTTCGTCAAGATTATAGTATTACAGTTTGGATAATTCAAGTACCTGATAAGAAAAATAATGATGATATCAAAGCAATAAAATCAGCTTACGACAATACGCGTATCAACGATCCTAAAAAATATGTCACAAACATACTTTTTATGTTTACGTCAAATGACGATACCATATACACTAAGATTGGCTTTGAGGGTTACGTCAAAGATGTAGAGGATTATATAGATAAAACAGGCAATTTATCGGGAATAAAAGCAAAAATCGTAGTTTTTGATCCTATGACTCTTAAGATTACTTAAAGTTATAGTGTAAAGCTTTTTCATTTTTAATTTTTAATAAAACATTATGAACCATAGTACTATTAGTTATAAGCACTTCGATGACGCAGGCTTTACTGGTAAAAAGTGTAGCATATTCCATATCAACATACCTCATTGTACGAGATCTACAACTGCGGAAGTATACAATACATCAGCACGTTCCCCTGTGTATTACAATCAAGCCAATGATCCGCAAATTGTAGAATTTACAGTAGAATTTATACCATTTCTAGGAGGTAAAGAGTTAATAGGAAAAGCAGATGATTTAGTAAAAGATGTACTTAAGGATAAGTATGAACCGGCTCCATGTACCATTTGTAAGTATGACAAAGATGATAAAATAGAATTACAAGGAACAGTAAATGATGTATTCATCCAAAAAGTAGAATTATTTCTAAATAGAAGTAGAAATATTAATGGCCGAAATGCAGAAAATTCACAAAAAGAATTTATACGCGTACGGTTTACCTTGATAGGGGTAGAGCCTAAGCTCGAGAGAAAATAGTTAAAACAATTGTTTCATATAGTTTACATATGGCTAATGTAACTTTACTTCCTTTACAATGCTTTCAGGTAGAGGTATTGGGGGTAACGGATGGTAGTTCTCCTGAATATTTTTATATGGTAGAGGGCTTGAGTAGCTCATTATCTATGGAAGCCTATAGGCCAGGAGGTTCGAATCGACCCTACTATATGTCTAATCAGGTTGAAACAACAGACTTAATCTTAAGAAGACCTTTGGTAGAAGGAAAAACTAAAATTAGCTTCTGGTGCGAAGATGTTATCCACAAACAATATTTTACGCCTCAAAGAGCATATATTGTAATTTTAAGCAGGGACGGGGGTATTTTAGCTCAATGGACTGTAGAGGATGTCTATCCTAAGGGGATAGCTATTATGCCATTTTGTGTGCAACAGCAAAGACAAGATGTTATAGGGGAAGTTATTACCATAGGATATTCTAGATTGGTACGTACTAAGTAATTTACTATTTATGCCTATTAAAATTAATGAGTTAGTCATACAGATTAAAGTTGAAGAATCCAGTCAAAAAATAGAAGAGCGAGGCAATGGGGAGGCTCTAGTCATAAGACCGCAAGATAAAATGTTGCTGGCAAAAGATATTTTAGATCTGTTACAAGACAAAGAGGCTAGATAAGTTATATGTATGCAGTAGAAAATAGTAATAGATGATGTAGAATATACATACATATATATTCTACATCATATTTAACGTAAAACCTGGATTAAAACAATTGATAATCAATATAAAATATATTCATTTTATATCACTTTTTTCCACAATGGAAACAATAATCAATCGAACAAGCCCAACGCTTGGAGCTCAGCGATGCTAACAATCTTGTTCCGTTAGGAGTTGTTAAAACTCTGTGCTTCAGCTTATACAAGTCATCTTTTTTACTATTTAACGCGAAGTATCTATAATCATTCATAACAATCGATTGAAAAAATCTAATACGAAGTTGAGGTTATTTAGAGAAAAGTTAAACATAATTTGCCCTAGAGTACTATGAGCAACCAAAGTAGGCCAGTAAGCAAATTGGTCATTAAAGCTTGTAAGGATAATAAATTCTCTTCTTATGTAGGAGAGTTTATTGCATCTATTAATCCAGAAAAGATAGATACCAAAAGTAAGGTAGGCTATCATACCCAATCTTGGAATCAGATCGGTTCATTAAATTATCGTGGGGTTGCCCCCCAAGAACTTTCCTTTACCCTACTACTGGATGGCTCTGGTATAATCCCTGGAAGCAGTCCAACTCCCGTTATGGACCAGATAAAACACCTCAAGGATGTCATATACAATAAGCAAAAAAGTAATAATGCTCCTAATTATCTTCGTGTTATTTGGGGAGAACAAGATTTTACAGGAAGGTTAATAGATTTAGTCATCAGTTATACCAATGTTCAAGTTGATGGCAAATTTCTTAGGGCAACAGCTGCCATCACTATTTTAGAAGAATTACCTCTAGGGGCAAAAGTGAAGTCTCAAGCGTCTGGCAAAGATAGCGAGCGTGCACAAGCATCTCATGCGAATGCAGTTTCAAAACAACCTAACCACAAAAGGGACGGAGGCCAAGATACTTTTAAACAAACACCTGATGGCCCTGGAGCTTATAGTGGTGCTCCAGAAGGTGCTTATGATGGCAAGCCTGACACAATTTATTATGGGCCAGCAAACAATAACAAAGGGGTTGGTGCCCACAATTATAGTCAATCTGGTGAGTATAGTAGGCCTGGCGATTATAGCGGGTCTGGTAGTCGGTTGCCGGGAGGAGCAGGTGCTACTGCTCCTAAAACCGATGCTATGGCTCCCCATTCTATGGGTCATCGGACCATAGGTGAAGACAAGTTAGATGGTAGGCCAATAGGTCATGTAGGTCATGCAGCGGGTCCCAGGGAAGGTTCTACATCGTTACCACAATATAATAATCCAGCTCATACTACATCGTCCTTAAATAAAGATTATTCTGGACATACACCACAAGTTGGCTCTCTAGGAAGTTCGTCAACTAACCACAACATGTATGCCATAGGAGGAGGGGGAGTATTAGCAGGAGGTGTAGCGGGAGCTGCAGCAGCAGGTGCTGTAGGTAAGGCTAAGGGTAAATCGTCTATGTATAATAAAAGTGGTTTATCCAGACTTAAACGTAGGCCTTTGCCATTAAAAAATTTTTCTGCAAATCTGAATGTAAATAGTTTAAAAGATAAAGCTGCAAATAATATTAAAAAACACATCCCTAAATTATCTCTTTGGCAAAGGGCTAAGTTGTTTGCTGCAAAAGTAATGTTAAAATATAAGCCTTAGTTTAACCTCCAAGAAACAAAAACTACCTTCTATAGAAAAAGAGTTGTTAAGGCTATGAAAGATATGCTCAGCATCTAAATGACGGATTTGTTGCATCCTACAAATTTTTAAAGCTAACTCTAGTTTAAGGCCATTGCAATAGACTACAAAGCACCATATAGCTGCGTTCCTTCGGTACTCAGATCCTCAAATACAGTTAGTATTCTGCGGTCTTGCGTGCCTCAGCGCCTTGCTCTCTGGCACTTATCAGCCTATTGCAACGGCCTCAGTTTGGTGTTAAACTTGTTTCCTAAGCCGGTTGTAATTTGTAAAAATACGAAGTGGAAAATCGCAGCGTAGGCCCCTAGATGAGTGTTAATTTTTAACTGATTCATGCAATAAATCCATGCAGAGTTGACTTTATACTAGGTGTATTTTATATTTGTAATGTTTGTCTACTATATTTCGCTCATGAGCGCTATGTGGGTAAGTTCCTGCTGGCATAAGCCTGAAACAGCAAGCCACAAAGTGTCAAAATATACCCATCTGTAGTATAAATTCTATCGAGGACTGCGTATCAGTAACACAACATGATTCGCATAGGTAGGCTCATGCAATGGCTCTATTAGGCATAGCGATTGAGCTACTCACATATGATTGCGCGCTCGTAGTTCAACAGGATAGAACGTCGGATTTCGGCTCCGAAGGTTTGAGGGTTCGAGTCCTTCCGAGCGCACTTAGAAAGAATTTTGTTTATTTTTTATTTCTATAATCTACACCCCAATAAAATTTTTCACGCAACACATCAAAGATGGTAGAATTTTGGAATTGAACTGTTTTTAATGTAAAAGGAGCTTTTGTAATGGTCAGCTTTTCTCCTATAGGTGCTACAATAGGATTGCCATCTACTGCAATAATCATATCTTCATACAGCCAGTTAGATATTTTTTTTATGCCAGAAATAGCTTCCATAAGTGGACCATTTTGACGTTTAACAACAAAATCCAGTTTAGCGGCTTCTGGTACAACTAATGGACGTACTGCAAGATTATGAGGATTTACAGGCGTAATCACAAAACTACGTGCACTAGGCAAAATAATAGGGCCAAAACAGCTCATAGAATAGGCAGTAGAGCCTGTGGGGGTTGCAATAATCACTCCATCAGACCAATAGGTGGTAATCAACTGTTCATCAATATAAGCATCAATAGCTAATAACGATGCTGTATCTCTTTTTAGTAATGCGATTTCATTCAGTGCAAAACAATCTGAGATATTTTTCCCTTGTAGATGTAGTAAGGTGCGCGGTTCTATATGGTAGGAACCTTCCAAGAAATGGGTTAATCGTGTAACCGCATTTTGTTGTGTTACCATAGTTAAAAATCCTAAATTACCCGAGTTAATCCCTAAAAAAGGGACGTCAGTAGGTACATAGCGCGCTACCTCTAAAAATGTTCCATCTCCTCCTAAGCTTACTACAAGGGATACATTTAATGCATGCAAGGTAGCAAGGGTAAAAGTAGGTAATGGATATAGCATACTGGATTTCTTTAATAAAGAAGCCAAATGTTCCGAAAGGAATAATTGTTTTTGATACCGATTGGCTAAACAATAAATGGCTTCTAATACCGCCAAACTCTTTGTATTAACTTTTCTAGCATGTATAGCAATAGCCATGTGGAACCTATCTAAGTGATAACCTCATATATTTTAGTTTTTCTTTTTTTTCGGAGCCTTTTCTTCACTGCTCTAGAAAAGATATCAACGGACTCTGATAAAGATAAACCTAGCCCTTTTTGTGCCTTGACTAAAAAATAAAAACAAAAGGGTAATAGAATGCACTCAGAAAAGCAAGCACCAAATAATGGAAAAAAGACTCCCTCAATAGCCATTTCTTTTCCAAAGATAGAAAGTACATATTCTAGTAGAATTAAAAAAGAACCGATCATTACAGAGATTCCGAAGCCCCCTTTTTTAATGATACAACCTAAGGCAGCTGCTAATAAAAACATAACTATACAACGAATAGATAAGGCTAAACGATGGGCTTTTTCATACAAAAATTCATTTAAATTTGTTCGAGTTATATTTTCATTATCGTTTTGTATAGCCAAACTATTTTCAGCTTTTTTTATATTGTGGAGCGCTTTTCTTACCATATGACCAAGCAACCACTTGTTTTCTTGCACATTGGTATGGTTTCTAAGATCCATAAATTCTTTGATGAAAAGACTAAGATCGGGGACAACGCTAGTTTTAGATGAGGGGTCTGGAACAAGTTTTTGTATTTCTTGTGGCTCGTTTGAATTGTCCTGATTTTGGATGGTATCAGGATTATTCTCTTTTATGGAACCAGAGTAATTATAAAGATGTAATTCCTGTTTCATTAAAACTTCTTGGCGATGTTTTTGCCAGGCTGTAAGATTACTCTTCTTTTCTTGGATCATTTCTTGTAATTCGATATCATTTCTGGTTCTAGGATCGTGGGCATATTTAGGCGTCGTATTACCCATTTTTAGCGCCTCTAGGCTAATCTTAATTTTTTGATTTACAAAACTATTTCTATAAAATAATTCATCTTCATTTTTGTCTAGAAACGGTTCGATATAATTGTGTCCATTGGTTAATTCCATAATCAATTGATTGCCATCGGGTGTAGTATACAATAAACCGCTCGTAGCAGTAGTGATGGAAACTTTTCCATGCTGATTGCTGCGGTCGTAAATAATAATACCCTCGAGCGCTCCATTTTTATTTTTTTTATTGACACGAATGGCATATCCAGGTATGTTGTTGCAAAATATGCCCTCTTGGATAAATAGATTAGCTCTTTTTTGACATACATCATTTACCAAAGCAAAAACTTTAGGTACAACTGTTGGGTGAATATGATTTTGGAAATAAAAGAGTCCACTACTTAAAAATAGTATAAATAAAAAAGGAAATTTAAGTACACGTTGTAGGGACAATCCTACAGAACGCATGGCTGTCAATTCAAAATTTTCAGAAAAATTCCCAAAAACAATCAGGGAGGCTATGAGCACTGCAATAGGGAAAACATTGGGAAAGACACCTAAGGCTATATAAGTCAATAATTTTGCATATATATCTACACCTAATCCTTTACCAGCGATATCTTTGAAGATGATAAAAAAGTGTTGGATAACCAATACAAACAATACCAACGCAAATAGTGAAAAAAAAGTAGTGATGAAACTATGCAACAAAAATTCATCTATTTTTTTGATCTTAAAATAACGCATCTTTATAGATTTATGGTTAAATTTGAACTTGTAACTTTTAACAAAGATAACAAAATGGATTGGAACTAAGATCTTATTTCCGATATTCAAGATAATCCGTTTTTTATGGCGAGGTAGCTCAGCTGGTTTAGAGCATCGGATTCATAACCCGAAGGTCGGGGGTTCAAGTCCCCCTCTCGCTACATATGACAAAAATTGGTAAAACACATGGGGGGTACAACTGCGTAGTGTTTCAAAAAAGCCTAATTATAATCATTTTTAATGAGAGTTGATATCATTACTTGTTTGCCTTACTTACTAGAAAGCCCATTAAAGCACTTTATTTTTCAAAGAGCTATTTCCAAAAATCTTCTTACGTTAGAAATCCACAACTTACGTGATTATACCCCCTACAAACATGGAAAAATTGACGACCAACCCTATGGGGGAGAGGCAGGGATGGTATTGATGATAGAACCTATTGCCAATTGCATTAGGGAACTTCAGGAGAAACATACCTATGATGAAGTCATTTATATGGCACCAGATGGTAAGCTACTGGATCAAAAACTTGCTAATAGATGCTCTCTTCGAGAAAATTTAATCATACTGTGTGGTCACTATAAGGGTATAGATGAACGGATAAGAGAGCGATTTGTTACACTAGAAATTAGTGTAGGGAATTATGTCCTCTCTGGAGGAGAACTACCAGCCATCATGTTCTTAGATGCTATGGTCCGGGTTATACCCGGTGTATTGTCGGATGCTTGCTCCGCCTTAACAGACTCCTTTCAGGAAGGAGATATTGCTCCACCTATCTATACGAGACCTTATGATTTTGAGGGAATGAAGGTTCCAGAGGTATTGCGCTCTGGAAACCATAAAAAAATTCAAGCATGGAAGGAAAAACAAGTCTTGGCAAGAACCCAAGAGCGAAGAGACAGAGCTTCATATATAGGCTAAGACTATTCTTCTATGATACTATCTATTCTATCTAATTCTTGATTCAATGAGTCTGTCTCTTAAACTGTGTGTGCGCCAAGATAAGGTGCATTAGTCTTGCAGGTGCAAGTCCTGCTATGGAAGGAGAAGCTAGCTCCACCATATAACGAGTCTTGCGTTTGATTAGGGTAACCTACC
>Ga0194121_10008264_pt1 | contig 13258 bp, 13 predicted proteins | sample TA2MahCa50mmetaG_FD_148609 | JGI IMG/M metagenome (GOLD analysis project Ga0194121, IMG submission 148609) | Freshwater microbial communities from Lake Tanganyika, Tanzania - TA2015020 Mahale Deep Cast 50m | ecosystem: Environmental > Aquatic > Freshwater > Lake | place: Tanzania: Lake... | reverse complement strand
TGTAAGGAATATGCAAACAAAAACTTGCCCTAAATGCGGGGCTTGCTGGATTGGTGGTCAGCATTTTTGGTCTGGCACTACCAAGAAAGGCAACGAGACAGAGCTTGCTAGTTTAGTTTGTGATAACAAAACAATAGGCGATGATACATGTATTAACCCAGCAAAAGGAACAACAAAAGGTGACGGGTGGAAAAAAAGGTTAAATACATTAAAGAGTTTAGAAAGAGATTTGGGAAAATTAAGTGAGTGATGCACTATACCTTGGTAATCCTAATTTAAAAAAAGCGAATACCAAAATAAATTTTACACAAAAGCAAATACAAGAATGGATTTTTTGTGAGCAAAATCCTGTTTATTTTGCAAAAAAATATATTAAAATTATTTCTCTTGATGAAGGTCTTGTGCCTTTTGATATGTATGATTTTCAAGAGCAACTAATTAAAAACTTTCACGAGAATAGATTTAATATTGCAAAACTTCCAAGACAAACAGGTAAATCTACTACAGTTATTGGATATCTATTATATTTTGCAATATTTAATGCAAACGTAAGAATTGCTATTCTTGCTAATAAAGCAGAAACTTCTAGAGAATTATTATCAAGATTACAACTCGCATATGAAAACCTTCCTAAGTGGATGCAGCAAGGGATTGTAGCATGGAATAAAGGATCATTAGAGTTAGAGAATGGATCAAAGATAATTGCTGCCTCAACCTCTTCTAGCGCTGTTAGAGGTAACTCTTTTAATATTATTTTTCTTGATGAATTTGCATTCATTCCAAACCATATTGCAGAGCAATTCTTTAGCTCAGTATATCCTACTATTTCGTCTGGTAAAACAACAAAGGTTATTATTATTTCTACCCCACAGGGTATGAATATGTTTTATAAACTTTGGCATGATGCTGAGCGTGGTAAAAATGGTTATGTGCCTCTAGAAGTACATTGGTCTCAAGTGCCTGGAAGAGATCAAGATTGGAAAGAAGAAACTATACGCAACACTTCTGCTAGACAGTTTGAGCAAGAATTTGAATGTAATTTCTTGGGATCTGTAGATACTTTAATTTCTGCAGCAAAATTAAGATCTATGGTATATGAAGACCCAATTCAAGATAATTTAAAAGGTCTTCAAATATACCAAAAAGCAGAAAAAGATCATGATTATATTATTACCGCCGATGTTTCCAGAGGAGTGTCACATGACTATTCTGCTTTTATTGTATATGATATAACTAAAGTGCCGTATACCATTGTCGGTAAGTATAGAAATAATACAATTAAACCAATGCTTTTTCCAAACATTATTAGAGATGTTGCAGTTAACTATAATAAAGCATATGTGTTGACAGAGATCAATGACATTGGTGATCAAGTTGCAGATATTTTACACTATGATTTAGAGTATCCTAATGTTCTCATGTGCTCTATGCGAGGTAGAGCAGGACAAATTGTGGGACAAGGATTCTCTGGCACTAAAACTCAGTTAGGCATTAAGATGTCTAAAACCGTCAAGAAAGTTGGATGTGCAAACTTAAAAACTTTTATTGAAGATGATAAATTATTAATTACTGATTTTGATATCATTGGAGAATTGACAACATTTATTGAAAAAAATGGATCGTTTGAAGCGGATGAAGGACACAACGATGATCTAGCAATGTGTTTAGTTATTTTTGCATGGTTAGCAATGCAACCATACTTCAAAGAAATGACTGACAATGATGTCAGAAAAAGAATCTATGACGAACAGAAAAATCAAATTGAGCAAGACATGGCGCCATTTGGTTTTATTCTTGATGGATTAGAAGATGAAGATCGGATTTTTACCGATGAAAGTGGTGATACTTGGCACCTTGATGAATACGGTGATAGACACACAGAAGTCTCCTATCTATGGTCTTTCTAAAAAGTAGATTTTCATAAATACTTTTAGATAAAAATGAATCGTCTATACGGAGACAAACATGGCAGGACAAGTTTCCCCAGGAATCGTTCTTAGAGAAAGAGACCTAACCAATTCTACTATTGTTAATACACAATCCAACGTTGCTGCTTTTGTTGGATCTTTTGCAAAAGGTCCAGTTGGAGTGCCTACATCTATTGCTAGTGAGAGAGAGTTAGTAGATACATTTGGTAAACCAAATAACGCCAATTTCGAAGATTGGTATGTGGCATCAACATTTATCTCGTATGGTGGACAACTTTTAGTAATAAGAGTAGAAGATACTGCACTTAAAAATTCAGTTAATACTGGCAGTGCAGTATTGATCAAGGATGTCTCAGATTTTGAAGCAAATAAATCAACATATACATGGAATTTTGCTGCCAAATCTGCAGGTACCTGGGGCAACTCACTAGTGATTGCTTATATCGACGGTATTGAAGCAGCTGCTGGAGATTATGATAATGAGGTTCTCTACACATCAGGACCAAAGTGGAATACCATTGCAGGCAAACCAGGCACATCTGCTGCTGCAGCTGCTGCAGGTGGTGCTGATGATGAGATTCACATTGCGCTCATTGATAAATCAGGAAGCATCACAGGTACACCCAATACAATTCTAGAAACTTTCTTGTTTGTTTCTAAATCTCTGTTGGCTAAGAATTCAGAGGGCGGATCAAATTATTATGTTGATGTAATTAATACAAGATCATCCTATATTTTTGCAGCTACTCCTTTAGCTAATACTGGCAGTGCTCTTTCATTTGATTATAATATACATGTAGAATCAATCGCTGCTGCAGATGATTTTACTGGCGGTGTTGATTCTTATACTGGATCAACCACCAATATTGAAGCTGCTCTTCTCAAATTCCATGATGCAGAAAACGTCGTCATTGATTTTGTTTTGGCAGGGGGAAGTTTAGGATCTCAAACAGATACTGTAGCAAAAGCACAAAAAGTTATTGAAGTAGCAAATTATAGAAAAGATTGTATTGCTTTTATCTCGCCATACAAAAATGTAACCGCAACTACAAACTCAGATACTCAAAGAGATAATATTATTGCATTCTTCCAAGCGGTAGGATCGAGCACCTCATATGCAGTATTTGATAGTGGATACAAATACATCTATGATAGATATAACGATACCTATCGTTATATTCCATGTAACGGAGATGTTGCTGGACTTTGTGTACAAACTTCAGCAAATCTAGAAGATTGGTTTTCTCCCGCTGGATTAAACAGAGGAAATCTAAGAAATGTAATCAAGTTAGCATATACTCCTACAAAGACCGATAGAGATAAACTCTATCAAAAAAGAATCAACCCCATTGCTTCTTTCCCTGGACAAGGTGTTGTGCTCTTTGGCGATAAAACCGCTCTTGCTTCACCCAGTGCATTTGATCGTATTAACGTGCGTCGTTTATTCCTTGCTATTGAAAAAAGAGTACTTCAAGTTTCAAGAGGAGTATTATTCGAGCTTAACGATGCAACAACTAGATCTACTTTCTTCAATACTGTAGATTCATTTATGACTGAAGTAAAAGCAAAAGCGGGTGTAACAGATTATTTGGTTGTTTGTGACGAGACCAATAATACCGCAGATGTTATCGATAGAAATGAATTTGTTGCTGAAATTTATATTAAACCAGCTAGATCAATTAACTTTATTACAATTACATTTGTTGCAACGAGATCTGGTGCAAGCTTCTCAGAAGTCACAGGTCAAGTTTAATTTTAATAAACATTTTTCGAGGTAACCACCATGTACTCCAGTAGTGTATCAGGCTTTTTAAATAAAGTAAATCAAGGCGTAAAACCAAATCTATTTGTCGTCGATGTACAATATCCAACATCATTTGCATCTGTCCCTGCTGATGCAGCATTGACTAACATGCTGTGTAAATCGGCTGCTCTCCCAGCATCAAACTTAGGTGTTATTGAAGTTCCTTACAGAGGAAGAACAGTAAAAATTGCTGGAGATCGCACATTTGATACTTGGACAGCAACTTTTATTAATGATAGAAACTTTCTTATTCGCAGCGCGATGGAAAAGTGGATGTCAGAAATTAACTCACATGATGGAAACAGAGCAGATAGACACAAACCAGCAAATGATAGCACAGGATATACCGCGCACCTTCTAGTAAAACAACTAGAAAGAGATGGTCAAACTAACGCTTCTATATTGAGACAGTATAAGTTATGGTATTGCTTCCCAACTAACGTTTCTCAAATTGATCTTGCTTATGATAGCAATGATCAGATTGAAGATTTTACTGTTGAATTCCAAGTACAATATTGGACAGTTGAAAATAGTGGTGTAACTTTATCAACTGCTGGTGTTGGTACTCCTTCTGGCGTTGAAATTAAAGACCCCTAAATTATAATATAAATATCTTAGAAGTTATTATGTGAGATTTAAACTATGAGTCAGTTGTTTGGCTTTTCTATTAACGGACCAAATCAAAAACCAAAAGGACAATCGCCAATTCCTCCTAATGCTGATGATGGAGTAGCCACCATTGCTGGTGGTTATTTTGGTCATTATGTGGATATTGATGGCGTAGCAAGAAATGAGTTTGATCTCATCCGTAGATACAGAGATATGTCTCTGCATCCAGAAGTTGATACAGCTATTGATGAAATTGTTAATGAAGCAATTAATAGTGATGAAGATGAATCTCCTGTGCAAATAGAATTATCTAACTTGGATGTTAGTGAAGGTATTAAAAATAGAATTCGCACAGAATTTAATTATATTAAATCGTTGTTGCAGTTTGACAAAAAAGCGCATGAATTGTTTAGAAATTGGTATATTGATGGTAGGACATATTACCATAAAGTAATTGATTTAAATAATCCAAAAGGTGGTATTGTTGAATTACGTTTCATTGATCCTCTAAAGATTAAAAAAGTAAAGCAAAGAATTGAGCAAAAGGACAGAGAAAGAATTTCTACATTAAATTCTAATCCTTCTGCTTTAGCCTATGATTATGGAGATACTATTGAGTATTATCTTTACAATCCAAAAGGGTTTATCAGTTTTGCTGGTGGTCCAGATCCAATGCAAGGAGGAGTTAGATTAGCAGCAGATGCGATTACATTTGCTCCTTGTGGATTAATGGATCTCAACAAAAAAATGAATCTTAGTTATCTGCATAAATCTATTAAATCACTTAATCAATTGAGAATGATTGAGGATTCATTAGTTATCTACAGATTATCTAGAGCACCAGAAAGAAGAATTTTTTATATTGATGTAGGTAACCTTCCAAAGATTAAAGCAGAGCAATATCTCAGAGAGGTAATGAATCGTTATCGCAATAAATTAGTTTATGATGCACAGACAGGAGAAATCCGCGACGACAAAAAGCACATGAGTATGCTTGAGGATTTTTGGCTTCCTCGTCGTGAAGGTGGTAGAGGCACAGAAATTACCACTCTTCCTGGTGGACAAAATCTTGGCGAATTAAAAGACGTAGAATATTTTAGAAAAAAACTTTACAACTCTCTTAATCTTCCTCCGTCTAGATTAACCGATGATAATAAATCATTCAATCTAGGAAAGACTACAGAAATTTTAAGAGACGAATTAAAGTTTGCAAAATTTGTAGGAAGACTTCGTAAAAAGTTTGCATACATCTTACATGATATTTTAAAGACACAATTAATTCTTAAAGGTATTCTCACCCCAGAAGACTGGGAAGATATGGAAGAAAACATTCAATATGATTTTCTTTTTGACAATCATTTCGTTGAGTTACGCCAAGCAGAATTAATGAATTCTCGTCTTGATGTATTGTTAAAAATTGATCCATATGTTGGCAAATATTATTCAATTGAGTATGTAAGAAAGCAAATACTAATGCAAACTGAAGTTGAGTATATTGAGATAGATAAACAAATGAAGACAGATATTAGTAATAAAATGGTGTCTGATCCTGTGCACACTAATACAATGAATGCCAAAGCTTTAGAGTTATCGGCAAATCCTCCGCCGCCAGCACCACCATCAAGTAGCAAGAATACTAAATAATTACAAAGGTTATATCACATGGACACTATCGATATTGTATCTTCCATCATAGATGGAAATAAATCCGAAGCAATTGATAAAATTAATGATGTTTTATATGCTAAGGCAGCAGACGCATTGAGCATGTATAAATCAACTGTTGCTTCAACATATTTTGATTCTCCAGAAGAGGAAGAAACTGAAGTATCAACAGAAACAGAAGAGGAATCAGATCAATGAAACTAATCACCGAGAGTATCGAAGATATTCAAATTCTAGAAGAAGAATCAAACGGTAAAAAAAATCTGTATATTGAAGGAGTTTTCCTTCAAGCAGATATCAAAAACCGTAATGGTCGTGTCTATCCTTTTTCTGTTTTAGAAAGAGAAGTTGGTAGATACAACGAAGAGCATATTATGACTGGACGTGCTCTCGGTGAATTAGGTCATCCAGATGGTCCTACAGTTAATCTTGATAGAGTGTCACATAAAATTGTGAAACTTCAAGCAGAAGGATCTAATTTTGTTGGAAGAGCACAAATTTTGTCAACTCCTATGGGCAGTATCGCTAAGTCTTTACTTGGAGAAGGTGTTAAGTTGGGAGTTTCTTCTCGTGGCATGGGATCACTTGAAGAAAGACAAGGCGTTAATTATGTGCGAGATGATTTTATGCTCGCAACAGCTGCAGATATTGTAGCAGATCCCTCCGCACCAGATGCATTTGTAAATGGAATTATGGAAGGAAAAGAGTGGGTTTGGGATAATGGTCGCTTAAAAGAGGCAAAAATTGCTAAATATGAGAGATATATTTCTGAATCTACTAGACGCAATCTAGAAGAAAGATCACTAAAAGTCTTTAGTGATTTTATTTCTAGTTTGTAATTTTAATAAATAATGATAGAATTAAAGTTTGTACTGTTTTAAAGAGGGTATACCAAATGTCAGATATGTTAAACGAAAAGTTTGAAGATCTTCTTGCAGAGAACGACCCAATGCCATCTGTTGGATCTTCAGTAGTTCCTGGTAACCCTGTTGCCAGTGGTTATATGCAACCCGTAACTGGCCAAACAAATACAGCAGTTAATGCAAAAGCATCTAGTGGAAGAGATCCAATGCCATCTGTGCCCACATCTGTAGTCCCAGGTCAATCACAAGAAGTAATTGGTGGATCAACTTTCGAAGAGCCTCAAGGTCCTAGCGATCCTGGAGCAAAAGCTGCGAAAGGCAAAAAGAAAGTACAAGATGGGCATGTTGTAAGAGATAACCACCAAGATCCTGCCCCCTCAATTAAATCATCGGGTTATCAAATTCCTGGTGGTCCTAACAACACCAAGGTGTTTGGAATGGAAGCAATTGAATATTCTTCTGAAGAAGACATCAATGCTTTAACAGAAGGAGAAACACTTTCACCAGAATTCAAAGAAAGAGCTTCTACGATTTTTGAAGCAGCAGTTAAATCAAAAATCGTTGAGCAAGTTAAGATGATTGAAGAGCAGTATGCCGCTAAACTTCTTGAAGAAGTAGAAGCAATCAAATCAGAACTTGCTGAGCAAATCGATGGCACTTTAAATTACACCATTGGTAAATGGGTTGAAGAAAACCAAGTTGCTATCGATGCTGGATTAAGACTTGAAATTCAAGAGAATTTCATGAAGGGTCTCAAAGCAGTATTTGAAGAAAATCATCTGTCAATCCCCGACGAAAAAATTGATGTAGTCGAGACAATGACAGAAGAGCTTTGTGAGATGGAGTCGCGCCTAAACGAACAAATTGAGCGCAATATTGAATTAAATAACGCCCTCTCTGGTTTCAACAAAACCGTAATCTTAAATCAAATTTCAGAAGGTCTTGCTGATACACAGAAAGAAAAACTCGCCTCATTATCAGAAGGTGTAGAGTTTATCTCGGAAGATAACTTCCGCGAGAAACTTCTTACCCTTAGAGAATCATATTTCCCTAAGCAAGTTGTTAAGGAAGCGATTGATGAAACACCAGCCGAAATCGACAGTGAAGATATTTCACCTCAAATGAAAGCTTACATGGCTGCAATTGCTCGCTGGTCATAATCAAATTTGAATAAATAATTAAGTATATTATAAATCATCACCACAAATTTTCCTAAGGAGAAAAACAAATGTTCAATGCACAAGCATTGCAGGAAAAGTGGTCACCCGTTCTTAGTCACTCTGGTCTCGCTGAGATTAAAGATCCACATAGAAAGGCTGTTACCGCTGTACTGCTAGAAAATCAAGAAAAATTCATGCGCGAGGAGCGCGGTGTGCTCAGCGAAGTTGCAGTAAACTTTGCTGGTGCAACCAACGTAACAGGTGCAGCAGCTAGTACTGGCGCACTTGCTGGTTTCGATCCTGTGCTCATCAGCCTAATTCGTCGCTCAATGCCCAACCTCGTTGCATACGATATTTGTGGCGTACAACCAATGAGCGGTCCTACTGGACTCATCTTTGCCATGAAGGCTAAGTATGAGAATCAAGGCGGAGAAGAGGCACTATACAACGAGCCTGATGCAGGTTTCTCTGGTGGTTTCGACGCCACTCAGGGTGCTTACAACGTCCGTAACCAAGCAGGTTCGGGTGGAGACATGGAGGGTAACAACCCTGCAGTTCTTAATGACAGCACTCCTGGCACATACGAGCAAGGCAGCAAGATGTCACGTGCTGACCTTGAGCAAATGGGCGAAGCAGGTCGTCTATTCCGCGAGATGGCATTCAGCATTGAGAAGACTTCGGTTACCGCCAAGTCACGCGCTCTCAAAGCTGAATACACTCTAGAGCTTGCACAAGACCTTAAGGCAATCCACGGTCTTGATGCTGAGCAAGAGCTTGCCAACATTCTCTCTTCGGAGATTCTTGCTGAAATCAACCGTGAAATTATTCGCACAGTTTATTTCGTTGCTAAGAAAGGCGCTCAGCAAAATGTTGCTAACCAGGGAATTTATGATCTTGACATCGACTCAAATGGTCGTTGGATGGCAGAAAAGTTTAAGGGTCTTCTATTCCAGATTGACCGCGACGCTAATGCTATCGCTCAAGAAACACGTAGAGGAAAGGGCAACTTTATCATCTGCTCAGCAGACGTTGCTTCAGCTCTCAACCTAACTGGCGCTCTCGATTACGCTCCTGCTCTCAGCACTTCAATGAATGTTGATGACACTGGTAACGTATTCGCTGGCACCCTCAACGGTCGTGTTAAGGTATTCATCGATCCATACGGTGCTCCTGTTTACACTCAAGGTGCTTCACCCAAGCACTATTATGTGATGGGTTATAAGGGCACTTCCCCTTATGATGCTGGTCTATTCTACTGCCCATACGTGCCTCTCCAAATGGTACGTAGCATTGGTCAAGATACATTCCAGCCTAAGATTGGATTCAAGACTCGTTACGGTATGGTTGCTAACCCATTTGTTACTGTTGATGGTAACTTTGGATCTGCTCCTACTGGAGAGGCAATGAATGCTAATTCTAACCAGTACTACAGAAGAGTACAAATCATCAACCTTTCCTGATCACTGGTTGATACCCAAGACCTCCCAAAAAGGGGGGTCTTTTTTTATGTCTAAATATTTAAAAAGCAATTTTACTATGGCTTCAACTTGGTATAATGATCAACCAAAAAATAGAAATTTTCTATCACCTGTAGGATTTAAACTAGAATTAGATTTATTTCCATCGGTAGATTTTTTTTGTCAAACTGCACAGATTCCAGATGTCGCTGCTACATTCATAGAAGTGCCAACTAGATTTCGCCCCGTGCCAATTGCTGCAGCAGGAGGTGTTAAGTTTGGTGATTTAAGAGTCAGATTTATAATTGATGAAGAAATGAAAAATTATTTGTCAATATATAACTGGATCGTAAAAAATAATTTAGCAGAAGAAATGGATACTAAAGCAGATCCAGATTATTCTAATGGGGAATTAATAATCTTAAACAGTAATAATAATGCAAATATTTTTGTAAGATACGATGATTTATTTCCTGTAGATTTATCTGAAGTTTCTTTTGATGTGGGTGATAGTGATCTACAATATATTACAGCAGATGTTACTTTTAAATTTACAAGATATCTATTTTTTGATAAACAACATAGGAGTCTTAAATGAAGTTTGATGATTTGAAAACACTATTTGATCATGTTAAATCAGAATGGCAAGAAGATTCACATATCGATTTCCAATTCAAAAACAAACAATACACCGCAGATCTTGCACAAATCTCGCTAGACATACCTTACCAGCACAATAAATATTTAAACTTCTACAACGATTTCTCAACAGAAAAGACAGCACTGGAATTCCAGTATCGTATGAAGTTAAAACAAAAAAGAGAATACTATCAAGGAGAAGCTGATCCTGAAATTTATAAAGACAAACCATTCGGGCAATCCATTAAAACATCCGAGAAGATGAAAGTATATCTTGAGGCGGATGAGGATTTAATTAACATTGAAATGAAGATAGAGTTTATTAGTAAGGCACTCTACTTTTTGGATAATATTCTTAAGATGATATCCAATAGAAGTTTCCAGATTAAAAACGCTATTGAGTGGGAAAAATTTATTAACGGTAGCACTTAATGAATAATTTGATAATCAAAAAGAAAAATGAAGTTTTTTTAACAATTGAAGCAGATCCACATGTGCATTATGAATTAGCAGATTATTTTACTTTTGATATTCCAAATGCAAAATTCATGCCGCAATATAAAAGCGGTATATGGGATGGTAAAATTCGTTTGTATTCTCCTGGCACAGGAGAGATATATTGTGGATTAATCAGTCATGTCAAAGAATGGTGTGAGATTAGAAACTATACTTTTCTTCTTAAAGAAAATAAATTTTATGGAGATGTAGAAGAAATAAATGATTATATAACACCTGAAGGTGTTAAAGGATTTATGAGCGCTATATGTCCAAACCACTCTCCAAGAGATTATCAAATTAACGCAGTATACGAGTCGCTAACAAATAATCGTAGACTCCTTCTTTCTCCTACTGCATCTGGTAAATCTTTAATGATTTATTCTTTAGTTAGATATTATTATCAATCAGAATATTTAAAAACTGGAAAGAAGACATTGATTATTGTGCCAACTACTTCTTTGGTTGAGCAAATGTATACTGATTTTTCTGACTATGGTTGGAATGTAGATGAAACGTGTCATCGTATTTACGGTGGTAAAGATAAAAATGTAGAGAAGGCAGTTGTCATTTCTACTTGGCAATCTATCTACAAGTTTCCTAAGCGTTGGTTTGATGATTTTTCCTGTGTGGTTGGAGACGAAGCGCATTTATTTAAATCCAAATCTCTTACCAGTATAATGACAAAGCTTCATGAAGCAAAATATCGTTTTGGTTTTACGGGCACCCTTGATGGATCAGCACCACATAAATGGGTATTGGAGGGATTGTTTGGCAAATGTAATCGTGTTACAAAAACAGAAAAATTAATTAAACAAGGTCATTTGTCAGACTTTCGTATCAAAGTATTATTACTTAAGCATGAGAGACAAGAATTTTTTGATTATCAATCTGAGATTGATGCCATTGTAGATCATACAAAACGCAATCGATTAATTAAAAATCTTGTGCGTGATTTAGAAGGCAATACATTAGTATTGTTTAATTACGTAGAGCGGCACGGAGTGCCACTTCATAAATCTATAAATAGTGTTGTCAAAGAAGGTCGTAAGGTCTTCCTTGTCTATGGCGGTGTAGACACAGAAGAAAGAGAAGAGATTAGAAGAATCACTGAAATGGAAAATGATGCAGTGATTGTAGCATCATACGGCACATTTAGCACAGGTATCAACATTCGCAATTTACACAATGTTGTATTCGCATCTCCTTCTAAATCAAGAGTGAGAAATTTACAATCGATTGGTAGAGTTTTAAGAAAAGGTGACAATAAAACTTACGCAACTCTTTATGATATTGCTGATGAATATTGTAGGACTCCTCAAAAAAATTATACTTTGAAACATTTAGACGAAAGATTGAAAATATATGAGGAAGAAAATTTTAACGTAGAAATAATAAAAATTGATCTAAGGTAAAATGGAAGAAGAATTTTACGCATCAATTAAACTTATGTCTGGCGAAGAAATCGTTGGTAAAGTATGTTATGATGCAAACGATGATGTTGTTATAGTAAATAATCCAAAGAAAGTAAATCCAATTCAAATGAAACAAGGCAAGACTACAGTGTCTGGATTCACATTTGAAAATTGGGTTACTGCTACTTATGATGATTTATTTGTTATCAAGAGAGATCACATATTAACAATGACTGAGTTAGACTCTAGGATTCAAAAATTTTATGAATTATCTTTGACTGAAAATCCTAATGAATCAGTAGTTAAAATAGATGCATCAACTCAAGCAGGATACTTATCATCTACTGATGATGCAAGAAAAGTATTAGAAACAATCTATAATAAGAGCTGAATCTATAGATGTATTTTTGAAGCGCATCACTGCTATTATACATGGAATTGAGAGTCTTGTCAAGCTACTTGCATAACGGTTGACAATTGTGTTATAATTCAATCAACCAGGTATACGGTATGACAAAAAGAAAAAGTGAAAATTACGTAAATAACAAAGATTTTCTCGATGCTTTGATGTTGTATCGTAAATCGGTTGAGGCAACATTTATTCAGAAGTATGGTAGAGAGCCCACAAAGGACGATCGATCACAAACTTGGGATACCAAACCTCCTATCCCTCGTTATATTGGAGAGTGTTTTCTTAAGATTGCTACGCATTTATCATACAAACCAAACTTTGTAAATTATATGTTTAGAGAAGATATGGTTTGTGATGCTGTAGAAAATTGTCTACAGTACATTCATAATTTCAATCCAGAAAAATCAACAAATCCATTTGCTTACTTTACTCAAGTTACCTGGTATGCTTTCTTAAGGCGTATTGCCAAAGAGAAAAAGCAACTAGAAATCAAAAGTAAAATTCTTGAGAAGTCGGGATTTGATGAAGTTTTGTATACAGATAATTATGGCGCTGATATGGCAGGATACAATAGCAGTTATTCTGATATGAATAGTATCAAAGAAACACTTGAGATGAGATCTAAACGATGACAGTAGCATTAATTACAGACCAACATTTAGATGGGAGAAAAGGCAGTGTTGCGTTTTGGGAATACTTCAAAAAATTCTATGACGACATCTTCTTCCCCACTCTCGAAAAACACGGAATCAGAACTATTATTGATCTTGGTGATACGTTTGATAATCGTAAGGGGATTGATTTTAATGTT
>Ga0194121_10008263_pt1 | contig 13260 bp, 12 predicted proteins | sample TA2MahCa50mmetaG_FD_148609 | JGI IMG/M metagenome (GOLD analysis project Ga0194121, IMG submission 148609) | Freshwater microbial communities from Lake Tanganyika, Tanzania - TA2015020 Mahale Deep Cast 50m | ecosystem: Environmental > Aquatic > Freshwater > Lake | place: Tanzania: Lake... | reverse complement strand
TCGATTTCAAAAAACCGTTTGTGCTCCCACACGCCGGTCCGCCGGTCAACCACCATCAACCGCGAGTGGTCCCGCGGCTCCACGGAGCGCTGGGCGATCAACTCCGGCGGCAGGTGGTAATCAAAAAGGTCTGTTCGCATAGAAAAAACTGGTTTCTTGACGATTTCTTTCCATTCCCCTAAACTTCCACCCGATCCTACTCCCTATGAAAAAAGACATCCATCCCGAATACGTGGAAAACGCCAAGATCACCTGCGCGTGCGGGGCGGTCTACGAGGTCGGCTCCACCGTCAAAGCGATTGACGTAGAGCTGTGCGCACAGTGCCACCCATTCTACACCGGCGAACAGAAAATCCTGGATACGGCACGGCGCGTTGAAAAGTATAAAGCGCGCGTGTCAGCGAAGGCCGAAACGAAGACGGGCAAACAGGTCAAGCGCACCAAACGTGCGGCGCAGAAGAAGGCCAAGGCAGAAAAAGAAGCGTAACCAAAACAAGGCGCCGCTCGCTTCGCGACGGCGCTTTTGTGTTATGCTGTCTGGTGACTTCTGGCCATCCCCTGACACGTTTCCCAACCGGATCGGGTCCTTTCGTCTCGTCGGCCACCCATTTCCTCCCCGCGACCCACCGGCTTGGATCCGTTGCGAGTATGTCCCTGCTGGAAAAACTCTCCACAACAAAAAAACGCTTCCTGGAACTGGAATCCCAACTCGGCGATTCCCAGGTGCTTTCGGATCCCAAAAAACTGCGCGAAGTCCATGGAGCGTACGCGGATCTGCGCGAGGTCATGGAAGTGGCCACGCGGTTTGAGAAAGCGCAAGCCGACCTGGAAAGCGCGAAGCAAACTCTCAAGGAAACAGACGATGCGCAAATGCGCGAGCTCGCGCAGACGGAAATTGACGAACTGGAAACCAAACTGCCTTCGCTCGAAAAAGCTCTCATGGCCGCGCTCATCCCGAGCGATCCCTTGGATAAGAAAAACATCATTGTGGAAATCCGCGCGGGCGCGGGCGGCGACGAATCGTCCCTGTTCGCCGCTGAACTTCTGCGCGCGTACACGATGTACGCAACGAGGCAGGATTGGAAAACGGAGGTGATCTCTGAAAACCGCAATGACGTGGGCGGTTTTAAGGAGGTGATCTGCTCCGTGGAAGGACGCAATGTGTACAGCCAGCTCAAATACGAAAGCGGTGTGCACCGCGTCCAGCGCGTGCCGGAAACGGAAAAACAGGGGCGCGTGCACACCTCCACCGTGACGGTCGCGATTTTGCCGGAAGCGGAAGAAGTGGATGTGAAGATTGATCCCAAGGACTTGGTGATTGAAGCGACCACGTCGCAGGGCGCGGGTGGACAGAGCGTCAACACCACGTATTCGGCCGTACGCATCACGCATATTCCGACCGGACTGATGGTGTCCTGTCAGCAGGAGCGGTCGCAAAAACAAAATAAAGAGCGTGCGCTCTCCATCATCCGAGCGCGTGTGTTCGCGCTTGAGCAGGAAAAGGCACGCAAACAGCGCGATGAGGCGCGTCGCGGGCAAGTGGGCACCGGGGATCGCAGTGAAAAGATTCGCACCTACAACTTCCCGCAGGACCGCGTGACTGACCATCGTATTGGAGAAAACTTCCATAACATCGCCGCAATCATGAACGGCGAGCTGGATGAGATCATTCTGGCGCTCAAACAGGAAGAGGTATCGAAAAAGCTAGAAAGTTAAACGCGTGGGTAAGACCGGCAGACAGGAGACTTCTGCGTTTTCTGTTTGGACTTATCCACAGTTTAATCAGAAACGGCCAGAAACCAACTCTTGACAGAGGCCACGAAAAGAGTAAATTAGGCGTTACCGTCAGACACGACTTACAGCACTCCCTCTTACAGGGGATGGCAATAAGCGTGCTGACACGCTCCCTCGGGAGCACGCCGAAGGGATATCCGGAAAGAGGCGGCCTCGGCCGTCACACTGTCTGGACCAACCCTGACGCACATGCGTTCCGCTTCGGCGGGACAGCCGACCACACGGTCGGGTCGTTCGACCCGCAAGGGTCGGATTCCGCAATGCTTCGGCAACGCGGATATGGCAGACACGGTACCGGAAACTCTCCCACCGCTCGCGGTGGGGGGATCTGTCCGGAAACGCAAACGAAAGCCAAACTGGATCGTCGGGGCGCAAGCCAAGGCATATAGCGCATTCTTGATTCGGTGAAACGGCCAAAAGCCGTGGCAACGAGTCAATACGTAGAAATACAATGCGCTAAATCCAGTAAAGATCCGACGAGGTCGGTTCCCCGCTTTGGCGGGGGCAGCCTGTGAAGGAGAATTTACTCCTGATCGGGCAAACCAGCGAGGGCGGCTCTCCGGAGCCAAACACGCTGGGATCCAAGGCTTCGGCCGCGGATCAAACCGGACAGAGCAAGGCAAGGCTAGAGGGGTTTCAAAGCGCTCTCGGGTGCTCGAAATCACAAAGGCTAAGCTAGGCGATGTTCGGAATCCATTCAGCGGAAGAGTTGGTAGAGGTTCGCCAATGCCAATTCGTTGAGCTGGTTCCGCAAGGGTCAGCACTGAACCGTTGAAGCCAATTCGACAGCCTGAGCAAACAGTGGACGGGGTCTAAACCACTCCGTCCTGCAAGAGCGGCTTCCGAAAGGAACGCTGATCAAGCAACTGCGAGCAAAAGGTGAGTGAACCGAGCCCAACAGCTACTGGTTCGCTCTGTCGAGGAGGAGTGGTCCGGGAGTGGACCCTGAAGGCAGTCAATGCAACGATTCCGCGGGCGTCTCCGGATGTCCAAAGGTCAATGCTGCGATCTGCTGATGGGTCCCTCCCGCGACCACTGGGTTGCACTCTTCTCACTGGCTGCGTCTTTGCAGCTGCCCTTCTTGCCCTCGGATGACTTTCATCTTCCGAGGGTCTCTTTTTTTCAGACATCCCTGCAAAACGGCGTCTGTTCGTCTCATGGGCGCCCACCGACCCAGTTCGTTTTACGTTTCAGGACGACTCACGGGGCTTGGAGTCCGTTCAACGAACATCCATCTCTGTTGCAACGATTTCCTGTATACTTCTCTCCAACTTCTCCAGTTTCCTCTCCCCATGACCATCCTTGATGCCCTGCGCTGGGCAAACAACCAGCTCAAAAAAACCGGCCTGGATTCCCCCATGCTTGATGCCGAGGTTTTGCTTGCCCATACCCTCCAAACCACGCGCGCGAAACTCTTCGCCCGATTTAATGATCCGCTCAAACCGCATGAGCAGGAAAAATTTCTCTTGCTCACTGAACGACGCGCCCAGCGCGAACCGGTGGCCTATCTCACCGGCCGCAAACCGTTTTACGGGCGGGATTTCACGGTCAATCCATTCGTGCTCATTCCGCGCCCGGAAACGGAGACCCTCATTGAAGCGGCACTTGACGTCTTTGCCACAACCGATGACAAAGAACGCGTGCTGATCGCCGATATCGGCACGGGTTCAGGCGCCGTCGCCGTCACGCTCGCAAAGGAAACAGGCGCCCCCGTGATCGCTGTGGATACAAGCGAGCGAGCACTGGCCGTTGCGCGCGCCAACGCACAGGTGCACAACGCGGCGGATCTTATTGACTTCCAATCGGGCGACCTCCTCGATCCGCTCTTTGCACTGTTCAACACTCTGCGCCGAACCTCACCCAAGCCGGTCTCCTCCGTGTATCCATTCAAACATCTGATCCTCTGCGCAAACCTCCCGTATCTCTCCACCGCCCAGATGGAAACGCTCCTTGCGGATGTCACCTACGAACCAAAGGAGGCACTCCACGCCGGATCGGACGGACTGGAGGCCTATTTCCGCCTCATACGCCAACTCAAAAAAGGGCGGGCCGAATTGCCCCGCCGCCTCACCCTGCTCATTGAGATTGACCCGTCGCAATCCTCGCGCGCCGTACAGCTCATCGCGCACGAATTTCCCTCGGCGGACATGGAAACAAAAAAAGGCCTTCAAGGGGCCGTCCGGGTCGTTTGTGCTGAAGTCTAAAGACGAAAACCGAAGAAGAAGCTGGTTTAGAAGGACAATGCGGACGCGTCAGGGATCACCTCCACCCATGTCACGCCGGCGTTAAACACCATCTCCTGCCCCTGCCCGTCATAAAACCGCAGACGCGAACTCTGCGTTTCTTTTTTCCATGTTCCTTTTTCCTGGTTCCCGTCCAGAAACACGACAGCCTCCCCTTCCCCAAGCGTTCTGATGCGCCGCCGTCCCACAGAGTCCAAAACAACCACATCTGTCACGACGACCGCCACATTATCCGCCATCACCTGCTCACCATCCTCCGTTACATGCGCGCCTCCGGCTTGAAACCGCCGATACCGGTTCAAAAACGGGTCAAACTTCCACTCCACCACATAGGTCGGCGGATAAAACGACAGTTCAAACCGCGCTACCTCCGGCTCGGCGACAACCGGAGGATCCTTGAACGTCCAGGTTTCGTACACCGAGCGGCGTTCTCCTGCAAACGATCGCAAGCGCGCGGTTGAGGTGTACGTGTTATGCGGAGCGTACCGATTGTACGCGCGCCAAAAAAAGGACGATTTCCCGTATTCGTTCAAATCAAACGTGCCACCAGAAGCGATCAGATCAAGCGCGGCGTCCGACCCTCCCACATGCGCGTACAGGGCATCCAATTCGTTGTTCCAATCCAAGAAATACGGTCGCGCCGAGCGGACCGGGCCGATTTTCCCAACCTCCTGGCCTTCGTAAAAAAACGCCAAAAACCGTGGGATACCGGCCTCGACCGGCGCTTCAAACACCAAAAACGCTTTTTCCAGACCGGCCTGCGGCCAGGCGTCTACGTGATCGTCCACCATGACCCCATACGTCTGGGGAAACCCGACATCCTTGTAGATCACCTCGCCGGTGAGCGGATGACGGCCGACGGGCTCCTGCGGCACGGCTTCATCAGACGGGTTTGGCAAGACGACCTCGCCCTTGAGACGTGGAAGCGCGAGCGCAAACACAAACGCAAGCGCGAGAGCCGCGGCGACTGCCAAGGCGAGCTCCTTGCGCTTGCGTGTTTTTAACTCCTCCTTCATGTTACGCGGATTTCTTTTCATTCTTCTCGTCTTCGGCCCCTTCCTCATCTTTCTTTGCGCCCTCTACTTCCACGGCCTGAACATTTTCCTCCACAGCGCCTTCCAACGCGGCCAACTCCGCTTCCGAACGCGGCGGCTCTACAATCGCAATGGATGCATCCGGCTCTTCCAACAGCATCACCCCTTCTGGCACGAGCAAATCCGATACGCGGATGACATCTTCAAAGGTCGCGAGTTTGGACAAGTCTACCGAAATGGACCGCACCAATTTTGACGGCAAGCATCGCACCGTCACATCCTCGCGCGAGGTCACGAGCGTACCACCCAGACCCTTAACGGCCATGGACTCCCCGATAAAATTCAGATCCACATCCGCCTCAATTTCTTTCGTCATGTCCACCGAGCGAAAATCCACATGGGTCACGTGATCATACACAGGATCAATCTGGTAGTCCTGGATGAGCACATGCAGGGCCTTGTCTTCGCCGACTTTGAGTTCCACCAGGGAACTTTCCCCGGCCTCCTTGTAAATCTTCAAAAACGCGTTGCGGTCAACGGTGATCGGCGTGGGCTGTGTCCCCGAACCATACACAATGGCCGGAACTTTGCCTTCTGCCCTCAAATAGTTTGTTTTGCGGCCTTTTTGAGCGCGCGCTTCTGCGACAAGCGTGTGTGACATACGCGCGCATCATGCCTCAAACGCCTTTGTGCGTCAAGACGGAAGGCGCGTAACCTTTGCGTGGCGCTTTTTCACGGGCGCCGCGCCGGTCCAGCCCGCCTCCCCAAACGCCAGATGGACATCAATCACGTCGTTGAGCGCGATGGGGGGAGCATCTTGAAATCGAAGGGCGTCCTCATAGGCCAAATCCGTCAGCACCCCGACAGAACTGGCGCCGACGCGGTTCACCAGGACAAGCGCCAAGACACCGTGTGCGCATTTGCGGCAGTGCAGATGCGCCAAGCGTAGATGCCCTTCCATCCTCACCGTCCGCGCATCCATCCGTACGGAAGACGAATCGCACACCGGACAATAGCAGATGAGCCTCTCTCCTTCTTCCATCGTCATATGCTTGTACTTTAACACAGGGCATTATGCGCCGCCAGTCCCGCGCGAGCGCGTGATGACGCTTTGCACCACGGCAAGCAGCGCCAAAAAAAAGATCAGGGAACTGCCGCCGTAGCTGACCAGCGGCAAGCCGATGCCGGTCACGGGAAACATCCCGAGATTCATGCCGATATTGACGGCGAGCTGGATACAGAGCGCCGAAGCGGCGCCGACCACCAGAAACGCGGTAAATCCGTCGCGCGCTTTTTTTGCATGAACCAGCAGGCGAACGAACAAAAGCGCAAACGCGCCCAACAGCAGAAGGACGCCGAAAAATCCCAGCTCTTCGGCAATGACGGCGAAAATAAAATCCGTGTGGCTCTCTGGCAGGAACTTCAGCTGGCTTTGCGATCCAAAACCGAGCCCGCGCCCCAGCCAACCCCCCGCCCCAATGGCAATGATCGCCTGGCTGACATTGTATCCCTGCCCGAGCGGATCAAACGCTGGGTTCAGAAACGTCAAAATGCGCGCGCGCTGATACGCCTCAAAGAAAAAACGCCAACCGATGGAGAAGGCGCCGGTCAACGCGCCAAAAAACACCAAAAAAAAACGCGTGCGCATGCCGGCAAAAAACGCCATGGAAATCCACAGGGCAAGCAGGACGAACGCGGATCCAAAATCCGGCTGAAGGAGCGTCAAACAAATCGGGATCATGGCGAGTCCCAAACTCTCCGCGAGTTCGCGCAGGGCAAAATACGGCCGTGCGCGCCGACTAAAATAGGAAGAGAGCGCCACGATGAGCGCGAACTTCATAAACTCCACCGGCTGGAAGCTCGCCGCGTCAAACACGAACCATCCGCGCGAACCGCGCACACTTGTCCCAAACAACAACACACCGACGAGCAAAAGGATGCCAGCCAGATACAAGACGAACGCGTCGTTGCGCAGAAGCGCGTAATTTGAGGAAGCTAAAAAAAGCGCGATCGCCAATCCAACCGCAATCGCGACCAGTTGTTTTTTGACATTCAACAAATCCACGCCACGTGACAGGTCCACTGAATAGATGGCGGCAAGCCCAAGCAGGAGCAGGACGAAGACGCTCAAGATCATCAACCAGTCCACGCCGCGCAGGACACCCAAGCGGAAACAGAGACGCCGAAAAACCGCACGCATACGCCCTTATCTTGAACCAGCGCGCGTGCGCGCGTCAATGCCCGTTGTCCCTTGGAGCTGTTGGTATACGCGCGGGTCAAACAAGGCGAGGTCGGGAACCACTTCCACCGCGCTCGCGGACGGCAGGATGCCAAACCAGTTAAGCGCGATCTCCGCCCGCTCGCCGGCGCCTAGCGACGCAACCGTTACGCGGTTGACGCCCACCACAGATGCCCCGCGCTTGAGCAGGACGTAAAACACCGGGTCGTAATAGCCAAACGCGGTATTGTTGAACACCTGGAAGGTCGTGCGCCCAAACGGCTTGCCTTCAAAACCGGTTTCGTTCGTGAACACGGCATCGGTAATTTCCATGCGCAGGCGGTCATCCTGCCAGGTGGGGTAATCCGGAATCTCATGCGCGTCCAGTCGGTGCCAGATCACATTGGAAAGAAGGAGTTCCGCGCCGGATACCGGCCCATTGGACTCAACGGCAAGCGCGATGACCGGTTTGCTCTCTCCGGGAAGAAGCAGACCAGGCGATGGCGGCGTGAGCGAGTTGCCAAAGGCGAATTGGGAGGTGAACTCCACCCACCAGTCCTCGTTGGGATTGACCAGCTGTGTGTAAAAATCCTGGCGATTGCCTCCGATATCAAACACGCGTACGGCTTCCTGCGCGATGGGCGCGGCCGCACTTGCCTTGCTGTACGCGCGCAAATCCTCCTGTCCAAATACGGCAAGCTTGGCGACCTCGCGCTGATCGTCACCATAACTGATCGCGAAAGAATCCAGAAACGTCCAAAGAGCAAACAAGAGAAGCATCGCGTCAAACGCCGCAAGCGCGCCAAGTCCGAGACGACGCAAAAGAGCCCGGTGGGAAACCCACCAGACAGACAGGCGATACAGCCGCTTAAATTCTTTTTCCTCTTCAAGCAGGAGTTTCGGTTCCTCCATAGCGGAAATCATGTGTGGACCACAAACGGTGGAAAGGACGCGCGAGTCCTGTGGAGGCAGCGGTGGCGACACGCAGCTGACCCGCAGACACACAAACGCGTCCCAACCCTTCCCGAGCATGACAGGCAGGGCGATGTGGGATCAGGGCAAAGATGCTCCGTTGATTATAGCACGAAAGCGTGATACCCTATCAACGATTTTCCCTCTGCCCCGTGAGAGGCCCGTAGAGGGTTTACAGACCGTTTTGTGGACCCAGAAGACCGTCACACGAGAGACGGGACCCACAACCAAATCTGTAAGCCACACGCGACGGAAGAATCGTTAAAAAACATTCACACGGATCGTTTAAATACTTTTTTCGCCAAAGGCTCCTAAGGGGTATGCCAAAAAAACCGTCCAAAGAGAAACCCGAATCCTACGGCGCCAAGCAGATTACCGTGCTGGAAGGCCTGGATCCCGTGCGTAAACGCCCGGGCATGTATATCGGCTCCACCGGCCCGACAGGACTCCACCACCTCATCTGGGAGGTGATGGACAACGCGTTTGACGAGGCCATGGCCGGCCACGGCAACGAAATCACCCTGCGCCTTCTGCCAAACAACCAGATAAGCGTGCAAGACCGGGGACGAGGTATTCCGGTGGATCTGCACCCCCAGTTCAAGGTTTCCGCGCTTGAACTTGTCATGACCAAACTCCACGCCGGCGGCAAGTTCGGCGGGGGCGGCTACAAGGTGTCGGGCGGACTGCACGGCGTGGGCGTCTCGGTTGTCAACGCGCTTTCCACGTATGTCCGCGCGGAGGTGATACGCGAGGGGAAACTTTGGGTGCAGGAGTACACGCGCGGGAAGCCCAAAGCAAAGGTGAAGGCGATCGGCAAGGCGGTCGGCACGGGCACAACCATCATTTTTGAGCCGGATCCGGAGGTGTTTGAAACAACGGAATTCAGCGTACAGACGATCGTGGATCACCTGCGCCAGCAGGCCTATCTCACCAAAGGGGTAAAACTCGTCATTACGGACGAACGGCAGGCGGACACCAAGAGCGTCTATGCGTTTTATTTTGAAGGCGGCGTCGCCTCCTACGTCAAACACATCAATCGCGGCAAGGAGCCCAAGCACGAAAACGTGTTTTACGTTTCCAAGCATGATGAGGAGACGGACATGGACGTAGAGGTTGCCATGCAATATTCCGGTGAGTACCACGAGTCCGTCTATTGTTTCGCGAACAACATCACCAATCCCGAAGGTGGCACGCACCTTGTGGGATTCCGCAGTGCGCTGACACGCGAACTCAACAACTACGCCCGTGCCAAAGGGCTGTTAAAAGAGAAAGATCAAAACCTGTCGGGAGAGGATGTGCGCGAAGGACTGACGTCGGTCATCAGCGTGAAGATCAAGGAGCCGCAATTTGAAGGGCAAACCAAGGCGAAACTCGGTAACCCAGAGGCACGCACGGCCGTGGAAGCGATTTTTGGAGAGGCGCTCAAGATTTATCTGGAAGAACATCCCCGCGATGCCGAAGCGATCATCGGCAAGTGCCTGCTTGCGGCGCAAGCGCGGCGTGCGGCGCGTGCGGCGCGTGATACGGTCCTGCGCAAGGGTGCGCTGGAGGGCCTGACGCTTCCGGGCAAGCTGGCCGACTGTTCCAACAAGGATCCTGCGCTGTGCGAATTGTTTCTGGTGGAAGGAGACAGTGCCGGCGGTTGTTTTTCTCTGGACACGCGCGTGGCGTTAACAGATGGACGCGACCTCACCTTTGGGGAACTGATCCAGGAAGAACAAGCCGGAAAACAGAACTCCTGTTACTCCATCCAAAAGGACGGACACATCGGCGTGGCGCCTATTGTTCATGTCAGAAAAACGAAAACATCGAATGAAATGGTGAATGTGACTCTGAAGGATGGAAGTGAAATCCTCTGCACTCCTGACCACCAGTTCATGCATCGCGACGGAACCTATGGTGAAGCCCAAACACTGGTGGAGGGAGCGTCCCTGATGTCGCTGAAAAGAAAACGAAAGAACTGCTTGCTCGGACGCATGCACACCATTTGCAAGCGTCTGTTCCACAAAGACACGCAGACACTGGAACAGAGCGTCGCCAACGATCCTCACCACGTTGTGAGGGTCACACGCATCCAACAATCCATGGATGTGTACGATCTGGAAGTTCCCGACACACACAATTTTGCCCTCTCGTGCGGAGTGTTTGTCCACAACAGCGCGAAAATGGGGCGCGACCGCGTGCATCAGGCGATTCTGCCTCTGCGCGGAAAAATCCTGAACGTGGAACGCGCACGGCTGGACAAAATGCTTTCCAACAACGAGATCAAATCGCTCGTGATCGCGCTTGGCACGAACATCGGCGAAGGATTTGATCTTGCGGAGCTTCGCTATAACAAGCTCGTCATTATGACGGACGCCGATGTGGATGGCGCGCATATTCGCACGCTCCTGCTCACGCTGTTTTACCGCTACTTCCCCGAACTGGTGCATCAAGGTCATGTGTATATCGCCCAGCCGCCGTTGTACCGCGTGAATGTCGGAAAAAATTTCCGGTATGTGTTTACGGAGGAGGAAAAACAAAAAGCGGTAGAAGAATTGGTCGGCGAGAAGGTTGGTAGCCGCGTTCCCTCCGCGCAAGAAAAGGAGGAAGTGGAATCCGAAACGGAAGAAATGGAAGTCAAGGGCATCAAGGTGAACATCCAGCGCTACAAAGGATTGGGAGAGATGAACGCGGACCAGCTTTGGGAAACGACGATGGATCCCAAAACGCGCACGATCAAGCAGGTCACGATTGAGGATGCTGAACGCGCGGACGAGGTGTTTGATGTCTTGATGGGCGCGGATGTTGCCCCGCGCAAACGGTTCATCCAGACGCATGCCAAGGCGGTAAAAAATCTGGATGTGTGACGTCTTGACAGCCGATCAGGACGGGTGTATCTTTATCCACAACCGAGCCCGAAAGGGCTCTTTAAAATAGCGTATGACCACAAACCCGCTCGCCTGGGTCGTTAATTACCTGCGTGAATCCCGCGAGGAACTGCGCAAGGTAACCTGGCCGTCCAAGCAGGAGACCACCAAGTACGCGATCATCGTGATCGCGCTTGCGCTCCTTATTGCCGGCTTCTTCGGTGGCCTTGACTGGCTGCTGAATCTCGCACTTGGACAGCTGATTGCTCTTACTTTTTAATGTTCTTTGGATCCTTCGTCCGGCAAGCCGGGCTCGGGATGACCGATAAAGATATGGCCAAGCAAACCGCCAACCTCGGACGCCGCTGGTACGCGATCCATACGTACTCCGGCTACGAGGAAAACGTCGCGCAAAACCTGCGCCAGCGCATTGAAACCATGGACATGGAAGACAAAATCTTCGCCGTCCTGGTTCCAAAAGAAAAAAAGATCAAGATTAAAAACGGCAAACGCCGCACCATTGAGGAAAAAATCTTCCCCGGCTATGTGCTCGTGGAAATGGTTGTGACGGATGACTCCTGGTATGTGGTGCGCAATACGCCCAACGTCACCGGTTTCATCGGTACCGGCACCACCCCGACCCCGATCGCCAAAGAAGAAATTGATGCTCTGCAGAAGCGCATGGGCGTACAAGAGCCGGAGTACACGCTGGATGTAGAAAAAGGTTCGCCCGTCCAGATCACGGACGGTCCGTTCAAAGGCCAGGAAGGGAAAGTGGCCGATATTGACCAGGAACGCGGGAAAATCAAGGTGCTTGTGTCGCTGTTTGGCCGGGAAACGCCCGTGGAACTGGACTTCTTGCAAGTTAAGAAAATCTAGGATAGGATCACGCCACTAATTTGTAGCTGGTTGCCCTCCCACATGGGGGAATCCAATAACCAGAATGTGCCCTCGTTGGACGCTGTTTGAGCCAACGGTGCCTGTTCTGGAAAAACGCTATGCCGAAGAAACTCAAAACCCAAATTAAGCTCCAAATTCCGGCTGGTTCGGCCACACCTGCCCCGCCGGTTGGTCCTGCGCTCGGCCAACACGGTCTCCCGATCGGAGATTTCGTGAGCCAGTTTAACGCCGCCAGCCAAGACCGGCGCGGGGAAATTGTGCCGGTCATCATCAACGTGTACGAAGACCGGTCGTTTGACTTCATCATGAAGACCGCGCCCGCTTCGGACATGATCAAAAAAGCGGCCGGGATCCAAAAAGGATCGGGCAAACCATTGACGGAAAAAATCGGATCTATCACGAAAACGCAACTGCGCGAAATCGCCGAGAAAAAACTGCCGGATCTGAATACGAACGATGTAGACGCCGCCATGCGCATCATTGAGGGGACCTGCCGACAGATGGGGATTGAGGTGAAGTAATCCTCAAACGTCCTGTTCAGAATCTAACCTGTATCCCGTGGGAGCCTTCAAGGCGCTCGCACCACAGACACTATGCCAAGCAAACGATTTGAGGAGGCGAAAAAATTGGTTGACAACACCAAAACCTATTCCGTGGACGAAGCGGTCGCGTTGGTCAAAAAAACGGCGACGGCCAAATACGACGAGGCGGTGGAATTGCACGCGCGCCTCGGTATTAATCCGTCCAAGTCCGACCAGCAAGTGCGCGGCACCATCTCCCTGCCCCACGGCGTCGGAAAAACCAAACGCGTAGCCGCGTTTGTGGAACCCGCAAAGGAAGCCGAGGCGAAAGAGGCAGGGGCGGACATTGTAGGCGGCGAGGAACTCATCGAAAAAATCGCGCAAAAGGGAGCGGCGGACTTTGATGTCGCCGTCGCAACGCCCGCGATGATGCCAAAGATCGCAAAGCTCGCCAAACTGCTCGGCCCGCGCGGCCTGATGCCGAACCCGAAAACGGACACCGTGGGACCGAACGTCACGAGGATGGTCAGCGAACAGAAAGCCGGCAAACAGAGTTTCAAAAATGACGCGACCGGAAACATCCATCAGGTGTTCGGCCGCGCATCGTTCTCGGAAGACCAGCTCAAAGAAAATTTTAAAGCGCTCGTGGAGGCGATCAAGCGGCTCAAGCCGCCGGCCTCCAAAGGGATCTACCTCAAAAGCGCGACGATCAGTTCAACGGTTGGCCCT
>Ga0194121_10008250_pt1 | contig 13277 bp, 12 predicted proteins | sample TA2MahCa50mmetaG_FD_148609 | JGI IMG/M metagenome (GOLD analysis project Ga0194121, IMG submission 148609) | Freshwater microbial communities from Lake Tanganyika, Tanzania - TA2015020 Mahale Deep Cast 50m | ecosystem: Environmental > Aquatic > Freshwater > Lake | place: Tanzania: Lake... | reverse complement strand
CACCGACGGCACGGCGGAGATCGCACGGCGCGCCGGTGCCCATCACATTGTGCGACATCCCCGCAACCGGGGGCTCGCCGCGGCTTTCCGGACGGGGGTTGACGCCTGCCTGAGCCGCGGCGCCGACATCATCGTCAACACCGACGGTGACAACCAGTATCCGCAGTCGGACATCTCCCGCCTGGTGGCACCCATTCTGGCCGGCCACGCTGAGATGGTCATCGCGAACCGCCAGATCGAGCGGATCGCCCACTTCTCTCCGCTGAAGAAGACGCTCCAGGCGGTCGGGAGTTGGGTGGTGCGCCAGGTCTCCCGAACCTCGGTCCCGGATGCGCCCAGCGGCTTCAGGGCGTACAGCCGCGAGGCCGCGCTGCGCCTCAACATCGTCTCGGCGTACTCCTACACGCTGGAGACGCTCATCCAGGCGGGCGTACGCCGGACCGCCATAGCCGTCGTTCCGGTAACGGTGAATCCGACCCGGCCTTCACGTCTGATGGGCAGCACCCTCACATACATCGCACACCAGACCGCGACCATCGTGCGCACGTACACGATGTACGAGCCGCTCCGCATCTTCTCGCTGGTCGGCGCGGCGGTGTTCCTGATGGGCGCATTCCTCTGCGTGCGCTTCCTGTACTTCTACGTGGGGGGCTCGCCCGGACACGTGCAGAGCCTCGTCTTGGGAGCCACACTCGCCGCGCTCGGCCTGCAGATCGCGCTCAATGGACTGCTCGCCGATGTGATCGCGGCCAATAGGCGGCTGATCGAGGACATCCTGTACCGACTGCGCGCGCGGGAGGATCGATGACATCGCAGGTGAGCATTCGGAGGGTTCTTCCTCATCGCTACCCGATCGTGATGATCGACCGAATCGAAGAGGTTTCGGCCGATGGAACGCACGCGGTCGGCATCAAGTGCGTCTCTTCGAACGAACCCTGGCTTCAGGGCCACTTCCCCGATCTGCCGATCGTTCCCGGCGTGCTCATCGTGGAGGCGCTCGCCCAGTGCGCCGGTGCCGGCCTCCTCGGCGGAAAGGACATGGAGGGGAAGCTGGCGATGCTGGCGGGTGTGGACGGCTTCCGCTTTCGACGCCCGGTCGTCCCGGGCGATGTCCTGCGTCTGGAGGTGACGCTTACCCGTCTCCGCGGCCCGATCGGGAAAGTGACCGGGCGAGCGCTGGTCGGAACGGAACTGGTCGCAGAAGGCGAGATCACTTTCGCGATAGCCGACCGCTCCCGCCTCGGCGTTTGATCCTGGCGACAGCGGGCGCGGTGGTGAGCGGTCGTGCGGACGAGCCCCGCCGGATCCTCGTCGTCAAGCTCTGCTGCCTGGGCGATGCCCTTATGTCGACTCCGGCGATCGCGGCAATCGGGGAGCGTTATCCCAACGCCACGATCGAAGTCGCCACCGGCGCGTGGACGCGGCCGGCTTTCGAGGGCAATCCGCGCGTCCAGCGCATCGTCTGCACCGACCCGATTCTCAGCGGGCGTGCTCCCAACCCGATCGATGCTCTGGCGTTCGTACGGCGCCTGGCTCGCGGCCGATACGACCTGGCCGTCGTCATGGAACGCTCGTTCATCGTCGCCGCGTTGGTCGCTGCCACCGGGATCGGCCGGCGTGTGGGCTTCGACTCCGGTGGACGCGGGCTGCCCCACACCGATCGAGTGCCGGTCCCGCCAATCGCCCACGAGGCCGATCTCTATCTGCGCCTCGCGAACGGTGCCGGAGCGGCGGGGGATCCCCGCCCGATGGAGTTCGCCGTGAGACCCGGCGCGTCCGAGGCGATGGCTCAGGATCTCCGCGCTCGGGGAATCGAGGGTCCGTACGCGGTGCTCCATCCCGGCGGCGGCACGAACCCTGGCATGCGCCTGCTGACGAAGCGCTGGCCCGCCGATCGGTTCGCCGAAATCGCGCGGCGCCTCATTCAGCACGACATTGTGCCCGTCGTTGCGTGGTCAGACCTCGACCGCGATGCGGCCGATGCCGTTCTGGCCAGCTGCCCGGCGGCACGATCTTGCGGGCCGCTGCGGGACATCGCCACGCTGGGGGCGCTCGCCACGCGGGCTCGGCTCTACCTGGGCAACGATACCGGCCCGACCCACGTTGCCACCGCGGTCGGAGCGCCAACGTTCGTCATCTTCGGGCCGAGCGACGAGCGACGATACGGTCCCTGGCGCCCACTGGGATCGGCCGCGGGGCCGGCGGTAGCCATCGCGGAGCCTCTGCTCGCGATGGCGGACTCCGCGCCCGCCTGGCTGAATCGGTCAACGCTCGCCGTGTCCGTGGACCAGGTCTGGGGGGCGGTCGAGGCAGAGTTGGCCAGAACGCCGGAGACGCCGGGTGCGCGCGCTGCTCCGTGAGGTCGCGCTCGACGGGCTCTCGTGGGCCGTCCGATGGGTGCCGGAATCGCTCCCGTTCGTCGTTCAGGAGCGCATCCTCGTGGTCCAGCCGGACCACCTCGGAGATCTGCTCCTCGCCACGCCGGCTCTTTCCGCGCTGCGATCGTCGAGTCCGGAGGCCGAGATCTGGGCGATCGTCGGTCCGTGGGCATCGCCGATCCTGACGAACAACACTGATGTCGATCGCGTGTTGGAGTTCCCATTCCCGTGGTTCGATCGGCGCGCCGATGTCCCGGCACATAAGCGATGGCTCGCCGCGCCGGCGCTGGCCACGCGACTGCGCGCCTTTGGATTCGAGCGGGCTTACCTGCTCCGAGCCGACCATCGATGGGGCGCCGTCGCGGTCGCCCTTGCCGGCATCCCCCGCCGTTACGGCGGACCGGACGCGCGCGTGGACCCATTCCTGACCGACCCGGCACCGCGACCATCTGGTCCGCACCGCACTCGTGAAGCACTGGCGATCGTCGGACACCGATACGAACACGCAGGGTCACCGCCGCTCCGACTCAGCGGGTCGGACGCCGATCGGGCGCACGTCAAACGAATCCTGCGGGCGACCGGACTGGAACGGGGGTGCTTCGTCGCGCTTCACCCAGGGGCGAGCCGCCCCGTAAAGCGTTGGCCGGCCGAGCGCTGGGCCAGGGTACTAGACGACGTCGCGGAGGAATGGCGCGTCGCACTCCTCTGCGGTCCTGGAGAGCAAGGGCTCCTGGATGACATCGTCCGCCTCTGCGCGAACGCGCCGGCGCTGGTCAACCTCGGCACGATCGGGGCGATCGGCGTCCTCGCCGAGTTGATTCGCGCGGCGCGTGCGGCTATCGGTCTGGATAGTCTGGCAATGCATGTCGCCGCGGCGGTCGATACGCCCGGCGTCAGGCTCTTCGGGCCCACCGACGAAGCCCGGTTCGGTCCGTGGGGCGATCCGCGTCGTCATCGCGCTCTTCGGGCAGCCGGAACGCGCCCGGACGATGCCTGGTTCGATGCCGCCGACACAATTCACCCTTCGATGCTGGCCATCAAGGCGGACGCGGTCGTCGCCGAGATGGGGCGCATTTTCGAAGAGACGGGTAACCGGTGAGACGCATCGCGGTCGTCAAGCGGGGCGATCTTGGCGACCTTCTCCTCACGCTCCCCGCGCTTCGGGCACTACGAGACGCGCTCCCCGAGGCAACCATCGACCTCCTGGGATCGCGGGTGGCCCGCGAGGTGCTCCGCGATCTCAATTTGGTCGATCAGGTGCTGCCGCTGCCCTCATCGCACCCCCATCTCCTGCGCGGATGCATCGATGGACTTCGACTCGCCGTATCCCTGGTTCGGCGCGGCTACGAGGCCGCGATTCTTCTGGAGCACTTGACGACCCCCGCCGGGGCGCTCCGCTACGCGGCCGCTCTGACCGCGACCCGGGCGAGGCGGCGCATCGGGCTCGACAACGGCCGAGGCTGGTTCCTCACCGACCGCGTGCCGGATGCCGGCTTCGGGACGCGGCACGAGGCGGATCACTGGTTATCGGTTGTCTCGCGACTGGGAGCCAACCCAACCCCCCGGCGGGTGGGTCTTGCGGACGACCCGGCAGCCGATGCACGGGCGGATGCGATCGTCGGCGCGGCAGGCGATCGGTATTGCGCGCTCCATCCCGGTGGTGGCGGGTACAGCGTGGCGCGAAGGTGGCCCCTGGATCGTTTCGTGGAAGTCGGTCGAGCGCTAGCTCGCGACGGGCATGGCCTGATCGTCGTGGGGAATGAGTCCGACCTCAACGGTGCCCTCGCGGCAGCGACCGGCGCCATCGACCTCACCGGCCAGACGCCGCTCCGCGTCCTGCGGCGGGTTCTCTCGCGCGCGGCGCTCCTCATCTCCAGCGACAGCGGGATCGTGCACGTGGGGGCGACCACCGACGTCCCCATCCTGGCGATCTACGGCCTGACCGACGTGCGTGCCTGGGGCCCGTATCGCCCCGAGTCCTGGCTGCAGACGCGCACTCGTGTTGTCGAGCGCCCGCTCCCCTGCCGCCCGTGCCTCTATCGCGGCCACGCGCTCGGTTTCCGCAATGGCTGCGCGACGCGTGACTGCCTCATGGGTATCGGCAGTGCGCGTGTGATCGACCTCGCGCGAGAGCTCCTAGCGGGGTCGGCGGCCGACCGTCGCGGCGCGCTCAGCGGATGACGAACGTCAGACCGAGCAGAACCGCCAGTCCCAGCGCGGTGAGAACGCCGATGTGACGCATATCCTGCGCCACGTACGCATAGTCGAACGTCAGTGTGGTCTGCCTCGACGCTGGCGCACCGCGCTGGCGCAACGTGGGCCGCGACGAGGGCGTGGCCTGCGCATTCTCGCGCACGAACGACTCGGGCGCACCGACGGACTCGAGGTTCGAACTGGCGGGGAGATTGGGACCGGAGTCCCGGCGGCGAGCGCGGCGGCTAAGGTGGCCCGGTAATCGCCGACGCGGCACGCTGAGAGTATAGATCGTAGAATCCTGCCCTCGAATGGAGGGGCTCGATCTCGCCAGCGCCCCGCCGAGTCTCACATTGGTCATCGCCCTGGGCGGTGCGCTCTGCGTGCTGGCGCTGCTCCACCTGCACCTGCGGAGTCAGGTGTCCTCGATGCGGACGCACTATCGACGGTTGACCCAGAACGTAGATGGTGGAGATCTGGAGGCGGTACTCGATCGACATCTGAGCACCGTCGAGGAGATCGCCGAGGACCTTCGATCGCTGGAAGGCAGCCAGAGGCGCCTGGAGGTGCGCCTCCAGCGAGCCGTTCAGAACGTCGGGATGGTGCGCTACAACCCCTTTCACGATACGGGCGGAGACCAGAGCTTCTCGATCGCACTTCTCGATGGCTCCGGCGAAGGCATCGTGATCACGTCGCTGTACAGCCGCACCGGCACGCGGACGTTCGCCAAGCCGGTCGCGCAGGGGACCTCGAAGTACACGCTCACCGAAGAGGAGCGTCAGGCGATCGCCCTCGCGCTTGAGACAGCGACCCCGGTTCAGGGATGACGTCCGGGTGCATCTTCACCAGGATCGCGAGCGAGCCGACTCTATAATCGGATCGACGCCCCTGTAGCTCAGCGGATCAGAGCGCCTGGCTTCGGACCAGGAGGTCGTGGGTTCGAATCCTACCGGGGGTACCAGGCCATCGATCTCTCGCTGATAACGAAAGTCAGCCCTCTGAACTCCGACGCGTTCGGGCTCGCCGCCTTCGCGGTTCTGAGCCTGGTTCTCGTCGAATGTGCGAAGACTTTCCGCTGGCGGATCTTCTTGGGGCCGGGGGCGCCTGGACTCCCCCACTGCTTGCGGGCACTCGTCGCCGGGCAGTTGACCAACGCGCTTCTGCCGCTTCGGGCGGGGGACGCGGTGCGCATCGGAATGATCGTCTGGTCGGGATCACTCCTGACCGTTGCGACGGTGTCCACGGCCGCGGCAAAGGCGATCGACGCGCTTTGTCTGGCAGGGATCGCGGCGCTCATCGTCGGAGCGGAGTTCGCCGGACTGCGATGGATTCCGCCCGTCCTCGCCGTGTGCGGATTGGTCGCGATCATCTGGGTCCGGCGTGAACCCGCGATCGCCCAGCGCCTGATCGATCGCGTGCCGCTGGTACGAAAGCTGCGCATCGCCGAACTGGCCGTTGTCCTCGCGTCGATCGGTCCGCGCCAGATAGCGCTGGCGCTGACGATGACGGTCATCGTCTGGACATGCGGGACGATGGCGAATCTGGCCATCCTGGCGGCGGCGGGAATCGCGCCGACATTCGATCTGGCCGTTCGCATGTTGGTGGGGGTCTATCTTGCCGGGTTAGCGCCCGCGCCACCCGCACGCGTCGTGGTCTTCGAGGGCGTGGTGGCCGGCACGCTGATGACCGCCGGGGTCGATCCCGGCGCGGCGGCACTGGCGGGACTCCTACTCCACGGGGCGCTGCTCGTCGAACTGGGCGCCCTCTTCCTCATCGCCAATGCCTCAACGTGGCTGCGCCGACGATGAGGGTGGCAGCGATCGTCCCGGCACGTAATGCCGCGCACAGCCTGGGCGCCTGCCTGGATGCGCTCAGGGACGCCGCGGCCGCGGGTTACCTCGACGCAATCGTGGTCATCGACGATCGGTCGAACGATCGCACGGCGGCAGTTGCGCGGGAGTACGGCGCTCGAGTCATCGACGGCGAGGGGCGGGGACCGGCGGCGGCCCGGAATCTCGGCGCGCGCAGCGTCGAGGCAGACGTCCTGCTGTTTCTCGATGCCGACACCGCGCCGCGCACCGCGTGCATCCCCGCGCTGGTTGCGCCCTTCGCCGATCGGACGGTCGGCGCGGTGAAGGGTCGCTACGTGACGGCACAGCGCTCGCTCGTGGCCCGATTCGCCCAGCTCGAATTCGAAGAGAAGTACGAACTGCTTGCGGCAGCCGCCGAGATCGATTTCGTCGACACCGGCGTTGCCGCTTTCCGGGCCGAGCCGCTGCGCGCTGCCGGCGGCTTCGACGAGGGTTTCGCCACTCCCTCGGCCGAGGACGTCGACCTCGGCTATCGCCTTGCCGCCGACGGCTGGAGGATCGTGTTCGCCCCCTCGGCGGTCGTCGAGCACCGACATCCCGAGTCGCTGCGCGATTTCCTCGGCCGTAAGGCGCGTTACGGTCGGTACCGCGTCGTGGTGTACCGGAAGTTCCCGAGGAAGGCCGTACGGGACTCGTACACCCCACCGACGACTCGTCCCCAGATCATTCTTGCCGCGGCGATTTTCTCCCTCGCACCACTGATTCCGTTCGGAAGCTTCCCGCAGACTCTCTGGCTCGGCGCCGTCTCAGCGTTCGGGCTGAGCACTCTATCGCTGCTGCGGCGGTCTCTCACCAGCGACCCTGGCCTCGCTCCATTCGTGCCCCCGCTCGCGCTCGCTCGGGCCACGGCACAGGGAGTGGGGCTGGCGCTCGGGATCGCCGACTTGCTGCGAGCGCGCCGATCGTCACCGGGACGGGATCGCGCGATCGCTTGAGACCGCGAGCGTCGGACGGCCCGAGGCTGCGCCGATATCCCCGGCATCGTCGATGGCGGAGGCTCCCGCAGCGGGCATCGGGATCGCCGGTGCTGTCCGAGCCCGGTACCAGCCGAAGGCCCACAGCGAACGATCGACGACGACGACGTCCGGTCGAACTCCGAACTCGGCCTGAACGTACCAAAGCGCGAACGTCGTCGCGTCGGTCTCGGTGAGGAGGACCGCCCGCGGTGGAGCCGCGGCCAGGGTCGCCGCCGCGAAGTCGAGCGCCTCACGATCCGCGTGCCGATCGTTCGTCACAGCAGAATGCGCGGCCCAGGCCAGCAGGCTGGCTGCCACGATCGTGCGGCGTACGAACGCTCCCCTTCCCGGGCCGAGCAGGCGCGAAGCCCCTGGCAGCGCGAGCAGGGCGAGGCAGGCGACAGTCGGCGCCAGGTACGCATCGGTGTCGCGCGCGGGATACGCCAGAAAGAGCAGCGGGGGCGCCGCGGCGGTGAGGCCCACGCGCAGGCGCAACGGCGAGCGGAGCCACCCCGCGGAGGGCCCGGTGACAACCAGAAGGGCCAGGAGAGGCAGCCCGATGCCGTCGAGAAGCAGCGTCCGAAGCGTGCGGATCAGTCGGTCCAGAAGTGGCGCGTCACCGTACGCGAGCAGATAGCCGTGGTACATCCGACCGGTGAGGTGATCGAACACTCCCGCAACTGTGGTCAGATCCCCCCATCCCCACGGCACCGAGGCCTGAAGCGGCAGGATCGTGATTGGAAACAAACCGAGGGCGAAGCCCACCGCGAATCGGGCCGACGGGCATAGGAGGAGGGCACCAATCATCAGCAGAGTCGGATGATGGGAGGCCGCCAGGCCGAGGATCAGACCCCGCATCACAGCGGTCGCACGGACACCGCCACAGGCCACAGCGAGCGCCAGTGCCACGAAGAGCAGGTGCAGACTGTGCGCGGTCGTGTGATTTGCTCGTCCCCACCAGAGCGGCCCGAGCGCGATCGCCAGCGCTACCGCGGTCGCGGGCCAGGCGTGCGTGCTGCCAGGATCGGATCGATTGTGGGCCGCGGCCGCTCGCGAGGCGATCACGAGGAGGGTCGCCGAGACGGAGACGGCCAGCGCGGCGATGATGGTGCCGGCGCGGGCGCTCTCGATCCCGGTCATCGCGGCGAGAGTCCTGCCGAGCAGGACGTACAGCGGATACCCCGGCGGGTGCGGTACGCCGCCCGTCGCGATGGCGGTTGCGAGATCGCCGCTGTCGCCGCCACCGTCGCGCCAGACGATCGACGGCGCCGCAGTCCAGAAGTACAGGGCGAGAGCCAGCAACCCGGCCACGACCGGACCGACCCGAGCGGCCGCGGGCGGCCGAATCAATCCTTGGCCTCGCGGGGCCGACCTGTGTGACAATTGGCGTTCGCCATGGCAACCAAACGCGCCGGCGCGCCGAAGCCACCGAGGAGCCGGCTACGGTTCGGCATTGTCACGATCGTCGTGGTGGCGCTAGTCGGGTTTCTCAGCGCTCTCATCATCAGGCCTGGTGATGATCGGAAGACCCAGATTGCTACCGCCGTGGATTCCCGTCCCACAGTCGCCGCCGTCGAGATTCCCCTGGCGTCGGTCAAGGGCGTGCAGATTCTCGATCGCATCCACATCGCCCCCGATCAGGTACTCGATCCCACGTTCACGTTCTCCACGGCCACACGCTCCATTCAGATCGGCGCACGCATCATCGAACGACCTGCACCCCGTGTCGAGTGGGCGGACATCGAGCGCCGGGACGCGATCTTCCTCGTTTTGCCCCGGCCAGTGACCGTACCGCTCGATACCAGTGACATTGCTGTCGCGCATCTGACGACCTATATCAACTCCGTAGGAACAGTCTCCGCCGTCGTGCCCTCTGGAAGCACGCCTGCGACACCACTTCAGCCATATCGCTTCGCGTTGATCACCACCGACGCACGTCCGATGGCCCGCGATATCCAGATCGGCGATCGCTTCGGCGGGCCCTCGAACCTGCCCACCGAGCAGCAGGCGCTCCCGACGCCGGCAGGACCGGCGACCGTTCAAACCGCCGTCCCGGCGGGCGCGTACCCGGCTCCACCGAAGGTGGCGGTCACCCCGAGACCCAGCGGCCCGTATCCCGCGAAGCCCTGAGGACGATCGGATCCGATCCAGCCACCCGGTGCGGCGGCCGCGTGCGCGTTCCGAGTAGCGGTCCAGGAGTCTCGGGCTCGGGACATCTAACGGTAGACCCCCGCGTGGGCAGCAGCGCCTTGAGGCAGCTCGGTCATTCGTCATGGGCAGGCGGCTCGAGCCGCCACGGGCTGCTGCGTGGGAGCCGCCGCCGTCTCGCCACGCCAGAGGGGCGCTCGACCGCCCGGGGCTCCGCGCTCTAGCCCAGCAACTCCGTCAGACCTCATCCGTCCCCGCTGACACGCTGGCGGCGTGGCGCGACCAGGGCCCTCTCCCTCTGGGAGAGGGCGCCTCGACCGGTTAATCGCTGCCGCGCGTGGATGCCAAGGCCACCAGTTCGTCAATCGTCATCGCCTGGCCTTCAGACCATGCCCCTTCGTACGCGGACTCGCCGAGCAGCTTGAGCGACCTGGCCAGGATATCCTCGCACTCGATACGCAAGTCCGGCATGTGGACCGTGAGGATGGCACCCTCGCCCAACCCCGCGGCGGCGCCGATGAGCGTAACGGCCCGGCGATGCTCTTCGCGCGCGTCGGCCAGGAGCGCACAGCAGCACAGCGCGATCTGGGTGAGGGAACCGTCCGCGTGAACTCGCGCGAACCGAAGGACCTCGAGGCCGATACGTTCCGCCTCGTCAAGCTCCCCCTCTGACACGGCCAGCGCGCTCAGCGACGCGCGGCCGGCCCACACGCCGGGGATGAAATCGCCCATCTGGGCGAGCCCCTGCTCGATCCTCGACCGCGCCGTCACCAGGTCACCGTCGAGACGGTCGAGCGAGCCCAGCACTACCAAGGCTCGGGCGCTACCGTGCGGAAGCCCGTGCCTCCCCTCGGCCCTGATCGTCCCGCTGACACGAACGTCACCGCTGACGCCGAGCCGCCGCGCGTCCACGTCGCGCCATCCGGGCGACTGCGTCTGTGCTCCGGTCTCCTGATCGACCAGCTCCGCGCGATCGACAACCGCCGGGTCATCCAGGTCCCGCTCACGCCCCTCACGCCGACCCAGATGCGCGCAGTGTCAAACGCCATTCGCGAGGTTCTGGAGCTCGAGGAGTCCTGCGCTCGCCCGCGGCAACGCGCCGTCGCTCGGCGAGAATGACCTGCGTGCAGCTCGGAGCCGCCGGAGAAGCGCCCCCGGCGAGCTGCCGGCAATGCACCCACTGACGCTGCGCTCCGCCGACCCGGCAGTCGAGCGCGCGTATCGCAGGATCACCTGACGCGCGCGATACCGCAGGTCCGTGTCGGGTAGTGCACCGACTACCGCCTCAGAGTGGCCACGCACTCGATGTGGTGCGTCTGCGGGAACATGTCCAGCGGTTGGATATCGCGCAGGGTGAATCCGCCATCGACGAGCAGGCGCAGGTCGCGCGCCAGAGTCGCCGGATCGCAGGAGACGTAGACCAGGCGTGAGGCGCGACTCTCGAGCAGCGCGTCAACGACGGACCTTGCGCAGCCGACCCGCGCCGGATCAACGATCGCCACGTCGAAACCGCCGCCGGCCTCACGGATGACCTCCTCGGCCTTCCCCTGCAGGAACTGGACGTTGGACAGGTCAGCGCAATTCGCACGCGCGTCGGCCACCGCGCTCGCGGCGTACTCAATCCCGACCACGCGCGAGACCTGCGGCGCTGCCAGCGCAGCAAAGACGCCAACCCCGGAGTAGCAGTCGAGCAGCACATCGCCGGGTCCGGCATCGAGCCGATCGAGCACGAGCATCGCCAGCACATCGGCCTGGCTCCAGTCGCCCGTCGTCGGGCGGCCGGACGGGACCACGCCATCCGGTAGCGCGCGTGTCGCTGGTGCGGTGTGCACCTGAAAGAAGGCGTGCGGGCCGATCCGGAACCTCCGTCCCAGAATCTCGTCCTCCAGGAACGGCTGGCCGGTCTCGACGCCGGCCTCGGGCAGCGCCGGAGCGACGAGCGTCTGCCCGGTTCGCTCGCTGTGGCGGATGACGACCTGGTGGGCGTCCCGATGCACGTGTCCCTGCAACGCGGCAAGCCTCTCCTGAATCGCCGGCACGACAAGATGGCACCGCTCGATCGTCATCACCGCGTGGGTCATGGCGCGCGCGAAGCCGAGCGTCCGATCTCGGCGGACCGAGACCCGCACCTGATTGCGATAGCCCAGCGCTCGCGCCCCGCCGATCATCGGTCGAATCGGGGGCGCGTCGAACCCGCCGATCCGCGCCAGCTGATCCCGCAGGATCGTCGACTTCAGCGCGAGTTGCGCCGCGTAGCGGGCGTGCAACCAGGCGCACCCCCCGCATCGCCCGAAGTAAGGGCAGACCGCCGGCACGCGATCGGCGCTTCGCCCGTCCAGGATCTCCTCAACCTCGGCGCGTCGGAACCCTCCCTGCGCGGAGAACACGCGGGCTCGGACCATTTCTCCCGGCAGACCGTGCGCCGTGAAATGAACGATCCCGTCGGCCCGGCCGATCACGCCGCCGAGGTGGGACGGCGCGCCGAGTTCGAGGGCGACGAACTCGGCCTGCTGGGGAACTCTCCGTCGCGCCATGCGCTCCGAATCGTATCGATGACGCCGATGGACGCCCCGGTCGCTCAGGCCACTGCGCTCAAAGTCGTCGCCGCGGTCTCGCGAAGCGCGACCGCGAGCACCTCGTCGATCCGTTCGACCGGGATCACGCGGAGGCGACGCAGCACCGACGCCGGAACTTCGCGGAGATCCTTGGTATTTCGCTGGGGCAGGATGAACGTCCCGATCCCGGCGCGCTGGGCGGCGAGGATCTTCTCCTTGAGTCCGCCGATCGGGAGTACCCGGCCGCGGAGCGTGATCTCTCCAGTCATTGCAACGTGGCGATCGGTTGGCCGACCGGTTAGAGCCGAGATGAGCGCCGTCGCCATGGTAATCCCGGCGGACGGACCATCCTTCGGCACTGCCCCGGCGGGGACATGGAGGTGGACGGTCATCTTCTCAAAGCGAGCCGGATCGATGCCTAAGTCGGCCGCGCGGGAGCGTGCGAACGAGAGCGCCGCCCGGGCGGACTCCTGCATCACATCCCCCAGGTGCCCGGTCAGGATGAGGTCGCCCTTGCCGGGCATCACGTTCACCTCAACCGTGAGGATGTCGCCACCGACCGGTGTCCAGGCGACGCCAGTCGCCACACCGATCTCGTCGGCGGTCTCGGCAAGACCGAACTCGAACCGGCTTGGGCCAAGCAGCCCCTCCAGACTTCGCTCCGTGGCGGCGAATCGTCTTCGCCCTTCGGCCAGGGACCGCGCGGCCTTACGGGCGACCGCGGCGATCTCTCGTTCCAGCGACCGGACGCCGGCCTCGCGCGTGTAGTCCCGGATGAGCCGTTGGAGTGCCTTGCGCGAGACGCCGAAGCGATCGGCGCTGATGCCGTGGGCGGCGAGTTGCTTCGGCAGCAGATGCCGCCGCGCGATCTCGAGTTTCTCCGCCTCGGTGTAGCCGGCGATGTCGATCACTTCCATGCGATCGCGTAGGGCGGCGGGAATGGTGTCTAGCTGGTTCGCGGTGGCGATAAAGAGCACGTCGCTGAGGTCGATCGGGACTTCCAGATAGTGATCGCTGAAGGTCCCGTTCTGCTCCGGATCGAGGACCTCGAGCAAGGCCGAGGTCGGATCGCCGCGGAAGTCGCGTCCAACTTTGTCGATCTCGTCGATCACGATCACCGGATTCATCGTCGCGGCGGTCTTCAGCGCCTGGACGAACCGACCTGGGAGCGCGCCG
>Ga0194121_10008248_pt1 | contig 13282 bp, 11 predicted proteins | sample TA2MahCa50mmetaG_FD_148609 | JGI IMG/M metagenome (GOLD analysis project Ga0194121, IMG submission 148609) | Freshwater microbial communities from Lake Tanganyika, Tanzania - TA2015020 Mahale Deep Cast 50m | ecosystem: Environmental > Aquatic > Freshwater > Lake | place: Tanzania: Lake... | reverse complement strand
GCATCCATGCTGGCCTCCTCAATCCAGCCAGCATCTTGAATCAGAACAAAGCCGGGTTTGGAACCCCCTTCGATTCAATCAAAGTGGAATTGGCTCTAGTCGGATCACGACTAACCCGCGGGCCAACCGCGTACAAAAAACAATTGTCGTGCGTAAAAATCGCCGTATAACAACGGTCATCAGGGAAATACCAATCGGGAGATCGACCCTATGACCGTGTCGAGCACGCACGCTGAGACCATCGTTCTGCACGCCGGCTTCCGGAAGGATCCCGCGACCAACGCTGTGGCGGTCCCGATCTATCAGACCACGTCCTACCAGTTCGACAGCGCGGACCACGCGGCCAACCTGTTCGCGCTGAAAGAGCTGGGCAACATCTATACGCGAATCATGAATCCGACGTGCGACGTGCTCGAAAAGCGGCTCGCCGCGCTCGAGGGTGGCGTTGCGGCGCTTGCGGTTTCGTCCGGCCAGTCGGCCTCGATGATGGCGATCCATAACATCGCGCAAGCCGGCGACAATGTGGTGTCCTCGACCGACCTCTATGGCGGCACCTGGAACCTGTTCGGCAACACCTTGAAGACGATGGGCATCGAAACGCGCTTCGTTGACCCGAAGGACCCGCAGGCCTTTGCGCGCGCAACCGACGACAAGACCCGCGCCTATTACGCCGAGACTCTGCCCAACCCGAAGCTAGAGGTGTTCCCGATCCGCGAGGTGGCCGAGGTGGGCAAGAAGCTCGGCGTGCCGCTGATCATGGACAACACCGCGGCGCACGGCCTGTGCCGGCCGTTCGATCACGGCGCGGCGATCATTGCGTCATCCTGCACGAAATACATCGGCGGGCACGGCAACTCGATCGGCGGCATCATCATCGACAGCGGCAAATTCGATTGGGAAGGCAATGCCAAGCGCTTCCCGCTCCTGAACACACCGGACCCGTCCTATCACGGCGCGGTCTGGACCCAGGCCGTGAAGCCGCTCGGGCCAATCGCCTACATCATTAAGGCGCGGGTCACGCTTCTGCGCGATCAGGGCCAGGCGATGAGCCCGTTCAATGCCTTCCTGTTCCTCACCGGCCTCGAGACGCTGCCCTTGCGCATGGAGCGGCACTGCCAGAACGCGGCCAAGGTCGCCGAGTTCCTCTCGAAGCACCCGAAGGTCGCGCGCGTCATTTATCCGGGCCAAATGTCGGGCGAGGCGCGTCGCCGGGCCGATGCCTATCTCAAGGGTGGCTATGGCGGCCTCGTCGGCTTCGAGCTCAAGAGCGGCTATGATGGCGGCAAGAAGTTCATCAACGCGCTCGGGCTGTTCTACCACCTTGCCAATATCGGCGATTCACGGAGCCTCGCGATTCACAATGCGAGCACCACGCACTCCCAGCTCTCGGCCGAGGAGCAATTGGCCACCGGCGTGACCCCAGGCTATGTCCGTCTCTCGGTCGGGCTCGAGCACATCGACGACATCATCGCCGATCTCAAGAAGGGCCTCGACGCGGCGTAGAAGGCCGAGGGCGACAGGCCTAAGTTTCCCGTCATGGCCGGGCTTGACCCGGCCATCCAGGATGCGTCAAAGACTGGATGCCCGGCTCAAGGCCGGGCATGACGATTCTTGGGATGCCGATGACGTGCGTCAAAGGCACCCAATCGGAGGATCTCGCCATGCCATCGACCCTGCCACCGCTCGGCCGCTATCCGACCGTGCGCCTTCGGCGGAACCGGCGCGACGACTGGTCGCGGCGTCTCGTCGCAGAGACGAAACTCTCGGTCGACGATCTGATCTGGACCACCTTTGTGCGCGAGGGCAAGGGCACGACCGAGCCCATTCGCTCCATGCCGGGGGTCGAGCGCGTCGCGGTCGACGTGCTGGCCAAGCGCGCGGTCGAGGCCTCGAAGCTCGGCATCCCGGCGCTCGCCGTGTTTCCGCAGACACCGCAGGCCCGCAAGAACGAGGAGGGCGATGAGGCCCTCAATCCGGACAATCTGGTCTGCCGCGCGGTGCGGGCGGTCAAAAAGGCTGCGCCGGACATCGGCGTCGTCTGCGATGTCGCGCTCGACCCCTATACCAGCCACGGCCATGACGGCGTGATCCGCAATGGTGAGATTGCCAACGACGAGACCGTCGCGATCCTCTGCCGCCAGGCTGTGATCCAGGCCGAGGCCGGGTGCGACGTGATCGCGCCCTCCGACATGATGGATGGGCGCGTCGGCGCAGTGCGCCAGGCGCTGGATGACGCCGGCTTCCAGCATGTGCGCATCATGTCCTACGCCGCGAAATACGCCTCGGCGTTCTACGGGCCGTTTCGCGACGCCATCGGCTCAGGGAAAAATCTTGGCAAGCGCGACAAGCGCACCTATCAGATGGACCCGGCCAACACCGACGAGGCGCTCCGCGAGGTCGCGCTCGACATCGCCGAGGGCGCCGACATGGTCATGGTCAAGCCCGGCATGCCCTATCTCGACGTGGTTCGCCGCGTGAAGGAGACGTTCGGGATGCCGACCTACGTCTATCAGGTGTCCGGCGAGTACGCGATGATGAAGGCCGCGGGGCTGAAAGGCTGGATCGATTGGGACGCCGCGATCCTCGAATCCCTGCGCGGCTTCAAGCGCGCCGGCGCCGACGGCATCCTCACCTACGCGGCCTATGAGGTGGCGAAGCGGCTGCGGGGTTGAAGCCTCAGCCGATTCGCCAAGCCTTCGGGTAGCGCGCGACACCCGTCAGACCCGCGAGCGCGTTTGGCCTGAGTTCAAGCGCCATGAAGGCGTCGCCCTCGATCGGTGCTTCGAGCTTCCGTGCCAGCGCCGCCGAGAACCCGAAGCGCGGATAGTAGCCTGGATGCCCGAGCACGATGACAGCCACAACGTCTGTTTGTTTGAGCTCATCGAGTTCCTGGCGGATCATGAGGCTCCCAATTCCCTGGCGCTGACGTGACGGTGCAACGGCAACAGGGGCCAGCGCCACTGTGCTCAATGCGTGCCCATCGATCGTGACGTTGATCTGGCTGAATAGAACGTGACCGACGACCTCGGCGCCCTCCAATGCAATCAGCGACAGGACGGTGAGGCCATCATCGTGCAGCCGCGCCACCAACGCGGCTTCGTCATTGCCGCCGAAAGTGGAGCGAAGCAAGGCCGCGATATCGCCTCGATGTTCAGGGCGCTCATGCGCGAGTTGGATCACCGAATGGTCCTGAGCAGGGCAGGATCGAGGATCCAGCCCTCGGTCACGATCGTCGGGTGTCGGCGGTTGGGAATGCCGAAAGGCGCGCGGGTTCTGCCCCGCATCGACCAGGCCCAGGCCGCGATCACCGCGCAAAGGACGGCGTCGAGCGTATCGCCGCTCGCGTCATCGAGCGCGTCACGGAACAGGGCAGGGGGCAGACGCACCACGAACCCAAACTCTTCACGCAGGCGACCCGACGAGAGGCCCGAGAGAATCGCGCGTCGCGCCTTGGTTCGTGCCGCGGTCTGTCGGCCGCGCTCATCCGACTTGTAGGAGCCGGCGAAGCGGCGCGCGATCAGCGCGGGGTAGGCTTCGAGCGCGATGCGCGTGGGGTCGCCCGCGTGCAACGGCGGCACGCTGACACCTGCCTTCAACAGCCGTGGTGCGCCCTCGACGAACATCTTGCCGACTGGAGGATGCACGAGCTTGTGCGGCGCGCTCGCGCCGACCAGCGCATCGCCCACCCGATGTGCCTCCTTGTGGCCCTTCGGCTGTGCCGCCTGCCAGGCGCGCACCTTGGTCTCGAAGGCCGGCCGGCCCATCGCCGCGACCGCGCTCACATAGACCGTCCAACCCCGTGGCAGGCCGAGCGCGTCCAGGAGCACGATCGATTGGCCGAACGGGTGGTCGAACCCGCCGATCCACGGGCCTGGGCGCGCAAGCAGTGCTTCGTAGTGCTCGAAGGTCTCAATCCGCTCGACGGCTTCGACATCGAGCAAGCCGCGCATCAGGCGCCCGACCGCCACTGTGATCGGCTTGCGTTTCGAGGGCGTCGCGGTGAAATCAACGCCGAGGATGATAGGGCCGGGCACGCGGGATGGCATCCGATCACACTGATGGCGCCCAAATTTCGTCATGCCCTGCGCCAAACTCATCGGCGGCGGTCCAGACCGCACAGCGGTCTTCCGGGTCGGAGCGCCGCCGATAGGAGCGGTGCGGGGCATCCAGAGCCAAGCGCTCCAATCGTGCCATGGCCCCGGATGGCCTGGTCAATCCCCCGGTCAGGCCGGGGGAGGGCCATGACGAAATCTATGGCAACGAACTGAGAGCGAATAAGTCACGTCGCAAGGAAGCGATTGACCGCCTCGACCTGCCTCTCCGTCATCAATGACGGCGTGTGGCCGATGCCTGGCACCTCAACGAGCGTCGCGCGGGGCCCGCGCCGGGTCATGTCGGCGGCGGTCTCGGGCAGAAGGATGTCCGAGAGCGTGCCGCGCAACACGAGCGTCGGCGCGCGCACCGCGTCGTAACGCTCCCAGATCACCAAGTCCGGCACCGGCCCCTTGTGCAGATAGTCACCGATGCGCGGATCATAGTGGATTTCGTAACCGCCGCCGGGGAGCGCCCGCGCCGCGTGCGTGGTGATATGGCGCCGCTGCGCCTCGCTCATGTTCGCCCAGTCGGCGTTGACCCCGGCTTGGTACGCGTAAGCGTCATCGAGCGTCGCGAAGCGCGGCGCCATGCCGACATAGGTGCCGACCCGGTCCATCGCCTTGCCGGGCAGATAGGGCCCGATGTCGTTCAGCACGAGGCGGCGGATCAGCCCCGCTTGTTTGCCCGCGCCGATCAGCATGCCGAGGATGCCGCCCATCGAGGTGCCGATCCAATCGACCGAGCCGATGCCGAGCGCGCCGATCAGCGCGAGCGCATCCGCCTCATAGGTCAGGATCTGATATGACGCCGTCTCCTTCAATCGGTCGCTCAAGCCACGGCCCGGACAATCGATCGCAATCACCCGGTGTGTCGCGCTGAGCGCATCCGCCAGCCAATCGAAGTCACGCGCGTTACGTGACAATCCATGCACGCACAGCGCGACGCGCGGATTGGAGGGATCGCCCCATTCGTACCAGGCGAGGCGGCGCCGCGGTTCGGGCCCGCGCGCCGCGACATCGAACCAGTGCTGACGCGGGGCGGTGATCACGACTCGGAGTCCAGTTCGATATACGTTTCGGGGTGGAAGCCATTGAAATGGCTGACGAGCGCGCTGGTATAGGCGCCCGCGCGGCCGAGCTCGATCCAGTCCCCTTCGCGCGCGTCCGCGGGTAGGGCGTAGGGGTGTGGCAGCACATCCGTCGAATCGCAGGTCGGGCCATAGAGCGTGTAGTCGGCCATTTCGTTGGAGGGCGCCCCGCCCTCGAGTCGGATCAGCCGGGTCGGCAGACGGATGCCGCCCGAAACCGTTTCCGACAGGCTGTGATAGACGCCGTCATTGATGTAGAGCCGCTCGTCCCTGCGCTGCAGGATCTGTACGACCAGCGACACGCTGTCAGCCACGAGGGCGCGCCCGGGCTCCGCCAGGATGGCGCAGCTCGGGGGGAGCTTCAGCGTCTTGAGCCCGGTCTTGATCGCGGTGAAGAACTTGCTGAGCGGCGGAATCTCAGTGCCCGTATAGGCTGCGGGGAACCCGCCGCCGACATCGAGGCAGGCGAGGTCGACGCGCGCGCTCTGCAACACATCGCCCACGACCCGAAGCGCAATCGTGTAGGCCTGCGGATTGATGCATTGCGAGCCGACGTGGAAGGCGAGGCCTGGCTTCAGGCCCACCTCGCGGACCGCCTGGAGCAGCTCGACGCACTCCTGCGGGGCTGCGCCGAACTTGGCTGAGAGGTGAAACGCGGCTCCGGCCGCCGGCGTGGCCATACGCACCAGGATGGTCGCGTCCTTCGCGCCGTCCGCTTCCTGTATCACCTTGTCGAGCTCGGCGCGGCAGTCGATGACGTAATGGCGCACGCCATAAACCGTATGCGCCATGCGGATATGGGGACGGACCTTGATCGGGTGGTTGAAGTAGAGTTGCGCATCGGGAAAGAGCTCGCGCACCAGCGCAACCTCGGGCAGCGAGGCCGTGTCGAAGTGATGGACGCCGCCGGCGTGCAGTGCCTTGAGCACCAGCGGGTGCGGGTTGCATTTGACGGCGTAGAGCACGTCACCCGGAAAGCCCGCGCAAAACGCCTGGGCGGCCTGCCGCATCGCCTTGGTGTTGACGCAATAAACCGGGTAGCTCGGCTTCAACGCCGCAATCATCGCCTCGGTCGAGCGGTACACGCCTTCCTTCACGGCCGGCCTCCCTTTGTGTGCGCTGCGTCATAGCAGCGAGGGGCGGGCGAAGGAAGGGGCGGGTTGCGTGGCCTTCCTGGCTCCGCTAAGAACGCCTCGCAACCAACACCAGGAAAACGAATGTCGCTCGCCGGCCCGCTCAACGGATTGCTCGTTCTGGATCTCACAAGGGTGCTCGCGGGGCCCTATTGCACCATGGTGCTGGCCGATCTCGGCGCCCGAGTCATCAAGATCGAGACGCCGGGCACGGGCGATGATTCGCGCGCCTACGGGCCCTACATCAACGGTAAATCGGCCTATTTCATGTCGATCAACCGGGGCAAGGAAAGCTTGGCGCTTGATCTGAAGGCGCCGCCCGATCGCGCGATCTTCGAGCGCCTGCTCGAGCGCGCCGATATACTGGTCGAGAATTATCGCGCCGGCACGATGGAGCGGCTGGGCTATGGGTTCGATACCCTGCATCCGCGCTACCCGCGTCTCATCTATGCGGCCTGTTCGGGCTTCGGCCATACCGGGCCGCTGCACGCCCGCCCGGCCTATGACATGGTGGTGCAGGGCATGGGTGGGGTGATGAGCCTGACGGGACATCCCGGCGGCCCGCCGACCCGCGTCGGCACCTCGATCGGCGATATCACCGCCGGCTTGTTCACGGCGATCGGGGTCAATGCGGCACTCTACCGTCGCACCCTGTCAGGCCAGGGCTCGAAGATCGACGTCGGCATGCTCGATTGCCAGTTGGCCATTCTCGAAAATGCGCTCGCGCGCCACTTCGCGACCGGCGAGATCCCGGGCCCGTTGGGCGCGCGTCACCCAACGATCACGCCGTTTCAGTCCTTCGAGACCAGGGACGGTCACATTATCATTGCGGCCGGCAATGACGCCCTGTTCCAGAAGCTGTGCGCGGCGCTCGATATGGCCAACCTCGCGACGGATCCGCGCTTCATCGGCAATCAGAAGCGCAATCAGAACGTCGATGCGCTGTCTCAGTTGATGGAGACGCGGCTCAAGACCGGGACGACGCGCGCCTGGCTTGACATCCTCGAGCCCGCCGGCATTCCGTGCGGCCCGATCAACAATGTCGCGAACGTGTTGGCCGAGCCCCATGTCGCCGCGCGCAACATGATCGTCGAGACCAAGGACCCCGTTGCAGGATCGGTCCACATGGCAGGTAATCCGATCAAGCTGTCCGACTACGCCGATCCGCACGAACGGGCGCCTGCGCCCGAGCTTGACGCGAATCGCGCGGCCATCCTGCGCGAGTTGGGTCTCTAACGGCATGGCGAGGGCTCGCCGGGACAGAAAACGGTCGGGCTTTCGGCTCTGGTGGCTCGGTGCGGGGCTCGGCGGCCTAATCTTGTTGGCGACAGCCGCCGCCGCCGCCGCCTATCTCTACCTTCGCACATCACTGCCCGAACTCGATGGCGAGCTCAAGGTTGCAGGTCTTGAAGCGCCGGTTGAGATCGTGCGCGACGAGCATGCAATCCCGCACATTTTTGCGCAGTCCGAGCACGATGCCTATTTCGCCATGGGCTTCGTCCTCGCGCAGGATCGGCTTTGGCAGATGGAGTTCCAGCGGCGGCTGGCGGCGGGTCGGCTTTCCGAGATCATCGGGCCGCGCACGCTGGACATCGACAAGTTCATCCGCACCCTCGGCATTCCGCAAGCAAGCGTAGCAGCGGCGAAAGCGCTGTCGCCCGAGGGGCGCGCCGCGCTCGAAGCCTATGCGGCCGGCGTAAACGCGTTTCTTGCGACGCGGGGCGGCGCGTTGCCGCTTGAGTTCATTCTGCTTGGGGCTTCGCCCGAGCCGTGGCGGATTGAAGACACCATCGGCTGGACCAAGATGATGGCGTGGGATCTCAGCGGCAATGCGTTCGATGAGGCCCTCCGAGCGCGCATGGCGGCGTTCCTGTCTGCCGAGCAGCTGGCCGTGCTGTGGCCGGAATATCCGACGAGCGATCTCGGACGGGAGAGAGAGGCGCTGAGACAGCTCGCGCCGCTGCTTCGCAGAGTTGCGGAGGTGTTTCCGTCGCGGCCGGTCGATGGCCTCGGCTCCAACAATTGGGTGCTGAGCGGCGCGCACACCAAGAGCGGCAAGCCGCTGCTCGCCAACGATCCCCACCTTGGGCTCTCGACGCCGTCGCTCTGGTATCTCGCCCACCTTAAGGCGCCGGGGCTCGACGTGATCGGCGGCACCCTGCCAGGCATACCGACGCCGGTGCTCGGCCGCACCGATCAGATCGCCTGGGGCTTCACCAATACCGGTCCTGATGTGCAGGATCTCTATCTCGAACGGCTCGACCCGGCTGACCCGAAACAATATCTGACACCTGATGGGCCGAGGCCGTTTGTCGAGCGCACCGAGGTCATCAAGGTCAAGGGCGAGGCCGACGTCACGCTCGTGGTGCGCGAATCGCGCCACGGCCCGATCGTGACCGACCTGCTCGAGAAGTCCGAAGGCTTCGTGACCAAGGATCAGGTGGTCGCCTTCGCCTGGACCGCCCTCGCGCCCGACGACATCACCGCGCAGGCCGGCATCAGACTTTCCAGCGCCAAGGATTGGGCTGGCTTCCTCAAGGCCGGGCGCGAATTCGTCGCGCCGCAGCAGAACATCGTCTACGCCGATCGCGAGGGCCATATCGGCTATCTCGCGCCAGGTCGTGTGCCGATCCGCCAGAGCGATATCGGCTGGCTGCCCGCCGATGGCGCGACCACTGAGGGTGACTGGATCGACGTTATTCCGTTTGACGATCTGCCGCAGCGCTTCGATCCGCCTGAGGGGCGCATCGTCACCGCCAACAATCGGGTCGTCGAACCCGACTATCGCTATTTTATCGCGCGTGACTTCTCGCCGCCCTATCGCGCGGATCGGATCAACGAGTTGCTGGATGCGCAGGAGAAGCACGATGTCGAAAGCTTCGCCGCGATCCAGCAGGACGTGCGCGCGCGCGGGCTCATGAAGCTCCTGCCGCTATTGCTCGAGCGCGCCAAGGTGGAGACGCCTGAGGCGCAGGCCATGCTGGAGCGGCTCAAGGCCTTTGATGGGACCATGGCCGCGGACAAGGCCGAGCCGCTCGTGGTCATGACATGGCTTCGCCATCTCATGCGCGCCTTGTTCGCCGATGAGCTGAAGAACACCTTTAGTGATTATTGGGCGATACAACTTGAGCCGATGGCGCTGGCGCTGACGCAGCTGCCGGCCTTCTGCGACGACGTCGGCACGGATGCAAAGGAAGACTGTGGGGCGATTGTCAGTGGGGCGTTCGCCCAGGCCCTATCCGATCTGGCAGAGCGATACGGCAAGGATCCGGCGTCATGGCGCTGGGGCGAGGCGCACGCGGTTCAGGCCAAGCATCGCATCCTTGGCCAAGTGCCCTTGATAGGCCCGCTGTTCGAGATCGCCATGCCCCATGGCGGTGAGAAAGACACCGTGAATGCCGGCGGCTATGACGTTACCAACGAGGCTAATCCGTTCCGCCAGATTCACGGGCCCGGTTATCGCGCGGTCTATGACCTCGCGGAGCCCGATCGCTCGGTGTTCATCCAGTCGAGCGGGCAGTCGGGCAATCCGTTCTCGCCCTACTATAAGAACTTCGCCGCGCTGTGGGCGGAGGGGCGCTATGTTCCGATGGTGACGGATCGGGCCAAGCTCGAAGCAGGCGCGCTTGGCACGCTCAAGCTCTCGCCACCTTAGGCATATCGCGCAGCCTAGGCAGCGGCTCGTCATCGTTCTTTAACCAACGAGGCCGACGCTAGACCGGCCAAAATCAAGTGGCCGTGACCTGTGAGGCCTTAGCCGCCTGCGGCTCATTGGCAAAGCGCTCTCAACCTTAACTGAATGTTCATCGCAGCCACGCTTCAATGCGTGACGGACAGGTAGGTCCAGGCGCGCGGCGTGTTGCCGCGTCCCGCATCGGCGAGGGAGTTCGATGCTCGTTATCGCAGGTAGCGTGATCGTTCTGGTGTGCGTCTTCGGCGGCTTCATCGCCATGGGCGGTCACATCGACGTTCTCATCCAACCAATCGAAGTTGTCATCATCGGCGGTGCCGCCACCGGCGCCTTCGTGATTTCCAACACCAAGACGGTCTTGAAGGCTTCCATCAAGAGCGTGCTCGGCCTGATGAAGGCGCCGAAGCACAACAAGGCGAGCTTTCTCGAGCTGCTGACCTTGCTCTACTCGATCTTCAAGCTGGCGCAGGCCAAGGGCATGCTGGCGCTCGAGCAGCACGTCGAGAACCCGCACGAGAGTACTCTGTTCAAGTCGTTCCCAAAATTCGCGGGCGACCACCACGCGGTCACCTTCATCTGCGACTATTTGCGCCTGATGACCCTCGGCTCGGACAAGGCCCATGAGATGGAGGCCTTGATGGACGAGGAAATCGAGACCCACCACAAGGACCAGGTCGAGATCGCCGAGGCCATCAACAAGGTGGCAGAAGGCACGCCCGCTCTTGGCATTGTCGCGGCGGTCTTGGGCGTCATTCACACCATGGGCTCGATCAACGAGCCGCCGGAGGTGCTGGGTCACCTGATCGGCGCGGCCCTGGTCGGTACCTTCCTCGGCATTCTGATCTCCTATGGCTTCGTCGGGCCCATGGCGACCGCGCTCAAGGGCCGTGCCAATACGGACTCGAAGTACTTCATCTGCATGAAGGCGGGGCTGCTTGCCTATATGCAGGGCTATGCGCCGGCGGTCGCGGTCGAGTTCGCGCGCAAGACGCTCTATGCCCATGAGCGCCCGAGCTTCTACGAAGTCGAAGAGGCGGTTCAGGCGCTGCCCGCTCCGGCCTGAGCCAGACACGGACACCGGTAGATCGCCATGGCCGGAAACCTCAATGAGCTGATCTTCATCAAGCGGGTGAAAAAACACCCGCACGAGCACGCCCATGGCGGCGCGTGGAAGATCGCTTACGCGGACTTCGTGACCGCGATGATGGCGTTCTTCCTGATGCTCTGGCTCCTGAACTCGACATCAAAGGAGCAGCGCAACACCATCTCGAATTACTTCGCGCCACAGAGTGCGAGCCTGACGACGAGTGGCGCCGGTGGCGTGCTCGGCGGCCGTGTGCTCGACACCGAAGGCGCGCTCACGGCATCGCACTCTTCACCTCGTATCATGCTGGGCGCACCGCAGCTCGAAGCCGGTTCGCTCGAAGCGGATGATGTGACGAACGAGGGCGATCGCGAGGCGAGCGGCCCGGTCGACAAGAACGAGTTCGAGGACGCCAACAAGGCCGACATGGGCGTGCTCGACCCTCATGATCAAGTCGCGCGCGACAAGGCGGCCCTCGGCACCCTGCCGCCGAACGATCTCAAGGACGCAACGCAGGCGAGCCTCGGCAAGGCTGAGGAAGAGACCGGCAAGGATCTCGTCAAGGGCACGGGCGGGGCGGTCGGCGTCAACACGCGGGACAGCCAGGGCCTGCTCACCGATGGCGGTGCAGCGAAGGCGACCCCGGTTGAGGAAAGCCGGTTCGCCGAGATTGAGACCCAGCTGAAGGCCCGCATCGAGGCCGACAAGGTGCTGAAGGACTATCGCGACAACATTCAGGTCGAGCGGACGGCGGAGGGCCTGCGCATCCAGCTGCTCGACGGTGACAAGCGCGAGATGTTCCCGCTCGGCAGCGCCGAGCTTCTGCCGCACACCGAAAAGCTGTTCCAGGCTGTCGCCGATCTGGTGAAGGATCAGCCAAATCAGATCGCGATCTCGGGGCACACGGATTCGATCCCTTTCCGCGGCACGAACGGCTACAGCAATTGGGAGCTCTCGACCGACCGTGCCAATGCGAGCCGTCGCGGCCTGGTCGGCGCAGGCGTCCCCGAATCACGGATCGCGCGGGTCGTGGGCAAGGCCGATACAGAGCCGTTTGATCCGGTGAACACCGAAGCCGCCATCAATCGCCGGGTCAGCGTGGTGATCCTGCGCAACCCCAATCTTGGTGCGGTCGCCAAGGCCCATGCCGCGCTTGAAGCGGCCAAGGGCGAGCCGGCGCCTCCGCTCACCGAGGTCAAGCCGACGGTTGCCGAACCGGAGCCCAAGCCCGCGCCGCTGCCGCCGGTCGAGCCTGCGCACGAGCCGGCTCACGAGACGCGTGCGGCGGAGCAGGAAACCGCACCGCCTGCCGATCACGCCGAGGCGGAGGCGGAACATGAGCCGCCGCCGAGCGACGAGATCACCGACAACTTCCTGCGCCTGCGCTAGCCGAACAGATCCGGCTGCACCTTCCGCTCGGTCTTCAAGAGATCCTCATGAGCGATGACGCGTCCGTCGCCGCGCAGATGACGCACGCGCGCCCTGTTTGCCAATATTGCCGGCGTTACGAGCCGCGTCCGGTGGCAGCGGATTGGATCTTCCTCGGCGCACATGAACGCAAGGGCGTACGCGTCGGCCAGCGCAACGAGGGTTTCAATGCCCTCGGCGAAGGTCTGTGTCGCCGCCATGCGGCCGTAGTCGGCATGGCCGTGCGAGTCCAAGAGGTCCTTTTCCTTCGGTTTGCCACCGAGGCGATCGCCGAGCCAGCGATAGCCGATGCCGGCACCCGCAAGCGAACGCTCGAGCGCCCCGCGGTTGAATTGGGGATGAAAGCGCGAGCCCGGGTGCGAGCGAACATCGACCAGCAGGTCGATCCTCGCCGCCTTCAGAAGGGCGATGAACCGCTCGATCGGGTGGTTGGAGTGTCCGATCGTATGCAGGACCCGGCGATCGATCGCGGTCATCCGCTTCCCTTCGTCGTGCCGACCTGCGAGCATAGCGGGGTCGGCCGGACGGCGCGACCAGGGGGATCGAAATGGCGACCGAAAAGGACGTGATCAAGACGACGTGCCCACGGGATTGTTACGATTCCTGCGGCATGTCGGTCATCCGGCGCGACGGCAAGATCACCAAGGTCTTGGGCGATCCTGAACACTACTTCAGCCGTGGCGCGCTCTGCGGCAAGTGCGCGCTCGCCTATAACGGCATTTTCCTCGACCCCAAGGCGCGGCTGACCCGCCCGCTGAAGCGAA
>Ga0194121_10008245_pt1 | contig 13283 bp, 10 predicted proteins | sample TA2MahCa50mmetaG_FD_148609 | JGI IMG/M metagenome (GOLD analysis project Ga0194121, IMG submission 148609) | Freshwater microbial communities from Lake Tanganyika, Tanzania - TA2015020 Mahale Deep Cast 50m | ecosystem: Environmental > Aquatic > Freshwater > Lake | place: Tanzania: Lake... | reverse complement strand
ATGGCGTCCTCGATCGGGATCCGGCGGCGGGTCTCCCCGGTGTCCGGATCGACGTACTCGCCGCTCTCGGCGAGGAGCAGGTTCTGGGCGTTCTTGAGCTCGACGAGCGGCTCGACGGGGCGGTCCACCACCTTGCGGTCGAACTCGGCACGCTCGGCGCGGAAGTAGATGACCGCCAGCGCCACGAAGAAGACCACCAGCACCACGATCCCCGCGACGGAGATGAACCACGAGGACCCCGGCTCGGGGTCGTCCATGAGGGCTTCGGTCGAGGGGGAATGGGATGGGGTGCTCATCGGCGCCTCACATGTTCTCGAAGGCGATGCTGTTCTGGAGCCACGGGTCGCGGCGGCAGAGCAGCGGATGCCGCTCGAGGCGGTTCAGGGTCGCCCAGACGTAGATCCCGCAGAGCCCGAGGGTCATGGTCAGGTTGATGGGGTTCAGGAGACCAGTCGGCGCGGACGCATGGGCATCCACGAACGCGCGGTAGTCGGTGGCGGTCGCGAGGTCGGCGGGGATCACCGGCATCACCAGCCAGAAGAAGTCGATCCACGCGAAGACGAGCATCCAGACCGCCCCGAGGGCGAGGATCGAGGGGAACCGCTTCGGCCAGCGCGAGATGAGCCCCACGAAGGGGATCACGAAGTGCCCGAAGAGCAGCGCGAAGCTGAGCACCGCCCAGCCGCCGATCTGCCGGACGAGGAACCAGCCGGTCTCCTCGGGGATGTTCGCGTACCAGATCAGCATGTACTGGCTGAACCCGATGTACGCCCAGAACACGATGCCGAAGCCGAAGAGGAGCTTGCCGAGGTCCTGGTAGTGCTCGGCGGTGACGAGCCCCTGCAGCCGACCCGCCCGCTGCAGGAGCACGCAGCAGAGGATCAGCGCCGAGAAGCCCGCGGTGACGCTCGCCGCGAAGAAGTACACCCCGAACATCGTGCTGAACCAGCCCGGCGAGAGGCTCATGATCCAGTCGAAGCTCGCGAAGGTCGTGGTGAGCCCGAAGAGGATCGCGGCGGGGCCGGACCACTTCGCCATCCGGTCCTCCGCCTTCTGGCTGCCGGTGTCGCCGACCTCGAGCGAGCCCTTCAGGAAGAACCTCGCGAGGAGCGCCCAGACCAGGAAGTAGACGCTCGCCCGCGCCCAGAAGAACGGCTGGTTGAGGAAGGCGATCTTCTTGACGACGAGGTCGTACTCGCCGGGGTTGTGCGCCCGGAGGTGCTCGAGGTCGGCCCAGGGGAAGAGGACGCCGAGCCGACCGGTCGCCGCCATCGCGACGAAGGGCAGGAAGAGCACCCAGATCCAGGTGAGGTTCGAGGCGAGGAGCTCCGCCGGCCGCCGCACCGTCACCGACCATCCCGCGCGGGTGAGGTGCTGGATGATCACGAAGAAGAGCGACCCGAGCGAGACCGCGAGGAGGAGGAGGAATACCTGCAGCCAGCTCTTGGCGAGGAACACCCCGTGCTCGCCGCCATGGCTGCCTCCGAGGAGGACCGTCGCGCCGATCCCCACGACCCCCGCCGCGAGGGCGAGGCGCCGCGTCTTCAGCCCCGCGGGGGCGAGGCGGGTGTTCGGCGCCTCGAGGCTCGGCTCGATCGCGGCGGAATGACCGTGGCTCATCGGGTCGCCTCCGCGCGGAGGGGCGCGTTCCCCGCGTTCTGGCTCAGCTGCAGCGCCTTCACGTACGCGACGATCGCCCACCGGTCGGCGGTGGTGACCTGCGCCTCGTATCCCGCCATGTTCCGGATGCCCTTCGAGATCGAGTGGAAGACCTGACCGATCGGCTGCGCGACGATCTCGGGGGCGTGGATGTTCTTTGGCTGCACCCACGCGGTGCCGTCCACCGGTCCGTCGGCGTTCGCCATCAGGTCCATCGCCCGCGTGTTGACGATGCCATCGCCGTAGCCGGCGAGGCCGTGGCAGACCGAGCAATAGATGTTGTAGCGCTCGCGACCTCGGGCGAGGAAGGCGTCGTCGACGGCGACCGCCGCGGGGAACTCCGTCGCCCACGCGCCCTCGACCACGCCCTCGTGGAGGTGGGCATCCTCGAACGCCTCGCCGCGGGCGACCGTGCCGGGCGCCGGCGGCCGCTGGGCGCGACCGTCGGCGAAGAGCGGGTTTGCGCTCTGCGGCTTGAACTTCGGCTGGAAGTCCATGTCCTGCACGAGGTGGATGGGGCGCCGCGGGTTCGGCGTGGAGCGGGCGCGGGCGAAGAGCACCGGCGGGACCGCCGCGAGGAGCAGCAGCACCGCGACCACGTAGATGATCACTCGGGGCATGGATCCTCCTCCACCGCCTCGACGGCGGTCGCGCCGAGCGACTTGAGGAACTGCTCGGTGGCGCCGGGGCGATACCGCGGGTCGCGGGCCTCGATCACCACGAAGAAGCGGTCGTTGGTCGCGCGGCGGAAGCGCTCGTTGCCGAGCAGCGGGTGCGAGTGCCGCGGCAGGCCGTTGAAGAGGAACATCAGCCCGAAGCAGCTCGTCGCCGCGAGCAGGATGGTCAGCTCGAAGATGACCGGGATGAACGCGGGCAGCGAGAGGAGCGGCTTGCCGCTGATCAGGAACGGGTAGCCGGTCACCGGCACCATCGCCCAGATCGAGAGGTCGCTCGAGTTGGTGAACCACTGGAGCAGGAAGCCCACCATGGTGCCGGTCAGCCCCGCGAAGAAGACGAGGACCGGCAGGAACGTCCGCTTGATCCCCATCGCCTTGTCGAGCCCGTGCACCGGGAAGGGCGTGCAGCAGTCCCACCAGCGGTAGCCCGCCTGCCGCACCTTGTCGGCGGCGTGCAGGATGGCGCCGGGGGTCTCGAACTCCGCGATCACCCCGTAGAGGCGGCGCGACCCGGGATCACCCGAGGCGCCGCTTCGTCCGGCGGTCGTCGTGACGAGCGTGCTCATGCGTGGCTCCCTCCCGCCGCGTGCCCATGCCCGGCGTGACCGCCGTGGTGCGGGTCGGCCTCGGGCATCACCGCCTTCACCTCCGCCATCGCGATCATCGGGAGGAAGCGGCAGAAGAGCAGGAACAGCGTGAAGAAGAGCCCGAACGCGCCGAGCATGGTGCCGATGTCGACCCAGGTGGGCTCGAACCGATCCCACGAGGTCGGCAGGAAGTCGTTCGCGAGGCTCGTGACGATGATCACGTACCGCTCGAACCACATGCCGACGTTCACGAAGAGGCTCAGGATGAACATCAGCGGGATGCTCGTCCGGATCGCCTTGAACCAGAAGAGCTGCGGCGTGATCACGTTGCAGCTCACCATGATCCAGTACGCCCACCAGTACTGGCCGAAGGCGCGGTTGACGAAGGCGAACTTCTCGTAGATCGCGCCGGAGTACCAGGCGATGAAGAACTCCATCGCGTAGGCGTAGCCCACCATGCATCCCGTCACCAGGATGATCTTGTTCATGTTGTCGAGGTGGCGGAGCGTGATCAGGTTCTTGAGCCCGAACATCTCCCGCGCCGGCACCGCGAGCGTCACCACCATCGCGAACCCGGAGAAGATCGCGCCCGCGACGAAGTAGGGCGGGAAGATCGTGGTGTGCCAGCCGGGGAGCTGGCTGGTGGCGAAGTCGAACGACACGACGCTGTGCACCGAGAGCACCAGCGGCGTCGAGAGCGCCGCGAGCAGGAGGTACGCCCGCTCGTAGCGGTGCCAGTGGCGGTTCGAGCCCCGCCAGCCGAGGGCGAAGAGCCCGTAGGCGAACTGCCGGAACTTGGTGGTCGCGCGGTCGCGGAGGGTCGCGAGGTCCGGCACCATGCCCGCGAACCAGAAGAGGAGCGACACGGTGAAGTAGGTGCTCACCGCGAACACGTCCCAGAGGAGGGGGCTGCGGAACTGCGGCCACATCTCCATCTGGTTCGGGATCGGGAAGAGCCAGTAGACGACCCAGACGCGGCCGACGTGGATCGCCGGGAAGATGCCGGCGCACATGACCGCGAAGATCGTCATCGCCTCGGCGAAGCGGTTGATGCCGGTGCGCCACTTCTGCCGGAAGAGGAAGAGGATCGCGGAGATCAGCGTGCCGGCGTGGCCGATGCCGATCCAGAAGACGAAGTTGGTGATGTCGAACGCCCACATCACCGGGTTGTTCAGGCCCCAGACGCCGACGCCGGTCGCGATGAGGTAGAGGACGCAGACGCCCAGCACGCCGACCAGCATGGTGCTGATCGCGAACGCGACGTACCACGCGAGCGGCGGCCGCTTCGCCTCGGTCACCCGGCACACCGTGCGGGTGACCTCGCCGAAGGTGGTCATGTTCAGGACGAGCGGCTCCCGGCGACCTTGATGGTGCCCGGTGTTGTCGAACTCTCCGCCCGCCGCGGCGCCGCCTCCGACGCCGCCCATGCCGATGGGAAGCGTGCTCATGCCCTCACCTCCTCGGTCGTCGCCGCGCGAGCGTGGTCATGTCCATGATCGTGGTCGTGGTCGTGGTCATGGTCATGGTCGTGGTCGTGCCCATGCCCGTGACCGTGACCGTGACCGGAGTGATCGTGGTCGAGCGCGGGGTTGCGGACCCGCGCGAGGTAGCGGAGCCGCGGGCGGTTGTTGAGCTCCTCGAGCATCTCGTAGCTGAGCTGGCTGCGGTGGAGCGCCGCCACGCGGCTGGTCTGGTCGTTGAGGTCGCCGAAGACGATCGCCTCCGCCGGGCACGCCTGGGCGCACGCGGGGACGATGGTGCCGTCGGGGATCGACCAGGTCGGCGCGAAGTCGACGCCGCCCCTCTTGACCCACGCGTTCTTCGCCTCGATCTTCGCGCCGGCGATCCGCTGCACGCAGAAGGTGCACTTCTCCATCACGCCGCGGGTGCGGACGGTGACCTCCGGGTTGAACTGCATCCGCAGCCACTCGTTCGGTCCGTCCTTCACGTAGTAGTCGGGCTGGACCGCGAGCGGGCCCACCTGCTCGCGGACCGGGTCGCGGCGCTGGTAGTCGAAGTAGTTGAAGCGGCGGACCTTGTAGGGGCAGTTGTTGGAGCAGTACCGCGTGCCGATGCAGCGGTTGTAGACCATGACGTTGAGCCCCTCGTCGTCGTGCACGGTCGCCGCGACCGGGCAGACCTGCTCGCAGGGGGCGTTCTCGCAGTGCTGGCAGGCGACCGGCTGCATCAGCACCGCGTCGGGCCGCGCCGGATCGCTGCCGCGGAAGTAGCGGTCGATGCGGAGCCACGCCATCTCGCGACCGCGGGCGACCTGATCCTTGCCGACGACGGGGATGTTGTTCTCCGCCTGGCACGCGGTGACGCACGCGGCGCAGCCGATGCAGGTCGAGAGGTCGATCGACATCGCCCAGCGGAACTGGGCGCCCTCGAGGTTGGTCTCCTCCCAGAGCGAGAGCCGACCCGCGACGTGGGTGCGGTGCCGCGCGAAGTCGGGGTGGTCGCGGTACTCCTTGAGCGAGCCCTCGCGCACGAGCGTCGGCAGGCGCTCCTGGATGCCCTTCGCCGGCACGCTCTCGACGAGGGCGTCGGCGGCGCCGTGGTCCTGCGTGCGGGCGAAGGCGTAGGTGCCCGCGAGGCGCTCGACCCGCACGTTCGTCGCGAGGTTCGGCTGCGCCGTGGTCCGCAGGCGGTAGGCGTCGAAGCCGGCGCCCGCCGCGATGCGGCCGGCGACCTCGCCGCGACCGTAGCCGAGGCTGATCCCGAGCGAGCCGTCCGCCTGACCAGGCACGAGCACCACCGCCGCCTCGAGGGTCGGCGAGCCGTCGGTCGACGCGGCGATCTCGACGCGGTCGCCGGTCTTGACGCCCAGCGTCCCGGCGGTCGCGACCGACATCAGGAGCGCGTTGTCCCAGGTCAGCTTGGTGATCGGCTCCGGCAGCTCCTGCAGCCATCCGTTGTTCGCGAAGCGACCGTCGAACACCGTCGCGTCGCGGAGGAAGGAGAGCTCGAGCCCCGGCTCCGCGGTCGGCACCGGCAGCGACGCGACCGCCGCGCCCACCCGCGCCTCGTCGGCGCGGACGTCGGTGGGCGGGAGCGCGCTGCCCTTGAGGAGCCCGTCGTTCAGCGCCTGCCGCCACCGCCGCTCGAACTCGGCGTCGGAGGTGCCGGTCGCCTGCATCATGGTGCGGCGCACGATCTGGTAGCCGTCGGTCGGCGCGTCGCCGATCGCCATCGCGAGCAGCTCGAGCGCCGAGCGCCCGCCCTGATCGAGCGAGACGAGCGGCTCGATGAGCGGCTGCACCAGCGAGACGGTGCCGTCCCACGCCCGCGCGTCGCCCCAGCTCTCGAGGAAGTGCGCCCGCGGCACGTGCCAGGTGCAGCCGGGATGCGCGCTCGTCTCGTTCTTGTGGAAGGAGAGGTGGATCACCTGCTCCGCCCGCTCCATGCATCCGCCGAAGTCGAGGTCGACCGGCGCGTCGTAGACGGGATTGCCGCCGAGGATGAGGAGGGTCGAGACCTGCCCGTTGGTGAGCGCCTCGCAGAGCTCGCCGAGCGCCTCGATCCGCCCCGGACGCTCGGCGTCGGGTCGATAGAGGACCGTCTTGCCCGCGTTGCCGAGCCGCTCGTTCAGGAGCGCGACGAGGGCATGCACCGCCGCCGGCTGGTTCGGTCCGGCGACGACGATCGACCCGCCCTGGTTCTTCTTGAGGTCCTCCGCCGCCGCGTCGAGCACCTCGAGGTCATGCGCGTCGAGGCGGGACGCCGCGGGCGATCCGCCGAGCGCCGCGAGGGCGTCGCGGAGCCGCGGGTCGGACGCCTGCACGCCGCAGCGGGCGGCGAGCATCGCCGCGACCGCCGCCACGTCGCCCGCCCGCACCGGCACCCGCTCGTCGGCGTTCGCGCCGACGAGGCTCAGGCACGGCTCGAACGCGTAGAGGCGCGAGACCTCCTGCGTGGCGGGATCGGCGCTCGTGATGCGGCGCGACCTCGCGTAGTCGCGGGTCCACTTCAGGCTCGCCGGGGGAGCGCGGAAGAAGTCCGCGTCGAGCGAGACCACGACCTTCGCGAGGTCGAAGCGGTAGTCCGGTCGCATCGGGCGACCGAACGCCGCGGCGGTGCCGCCGCGGACCGCGTCGTCGTCGAAGGGCTCCCACTCGACCCAGCGGGCGTTCGGATAGCGCCTCGCGAAGCGCGAGCGGAGGTCCGCCATCGAGGGACCGCCGAAGCTCTCGGAGAGCACCGCGAGCCCCTCGCCGCCCTTCGCGGCGAGCCCGCCGAATCGCTCGGTCACGAAGGCGGAGAACTCCGCGAACGCGCCGTCGCCGACCGGGACCCCCTCGCAGAGGAGGAGCCGCGAGCGGTCGGGGTCATAGAGCTCGAGCACCGACGCCTGCGCAAACGAGTCGCAGCCGCCGAGGGTGGTGGGATGGTCGGGATTGCCCTCGATCTTGATCGGGCGGCCGTCGTAGCTCTTGACGAGCAGTCCGGCGCCGACGCCGCAGAGCTCCATCGAGCTCGCGTAGTGGACCGGGATGCCGGGCACGCGGTCGGCGGCGCTCGCGGCGAAGGGGACGATGGTGCTCTCGGGCAGGCGGCGGCAGCCGGCAAGGCCGACGCCGGCGAGCGCGAAGGAAGCGCCCATGACCCGGAGGAACTGGCGGCGATCGTCGCCTTCGAGGCGGTCGGCACCCTCGGGAAACTCGCGGTGCATGAACTCGCGGAACTCGGCGCCGTCGGCGTGCTGCTCGAGGCTCCGCCAGTACTCGAGACCCCGCTTGACGGAGGCGGGCGCCTCCGCCTCGGAGGCTCGGCTCGCGCAGCCGCCCGAGGCGGGCTGCGTCGGGAGGGGGTTCACCGGTGACATGCCGAGCAGTTCTCCGACGGGTGGATGTCGAACTTGTGCAGCAGGCCGAGGCGCTCCTCCTCGGTGAGCTCAAGCGCGGGGTCGTACGCCATGTTGGTGATCTGGGAGACCGGGCGGATGTTCGGCTCGGGATTGCGGTGGCACTCGAGGCACCAGCCCATGCTGAGCGGCGCCGAGCGGTACACCACCTCCATCTGGTCGATCCGTCCGTGGCAGGAGACGCAGCCGATGCCGCGGGCGACGTGCGCCGCGTGATTGAAGTAGGAGTAGTCGCCGAGCTTGTGCACCTTCACCCACTCGATGGGCATGCCGGTGCGGTAGCTCTCCTGCACGCCGGCGAGCTTGGGACTCTCCGGACGGATCTGCACGTGGCAGTTCATGCAGGTCTGGGTCGGCGGGACCGCGGCGTGCGCCGCCCGCTCGACGGTCGCGTGGCAGTAGCGGCAGTCCATGCCGAGCTGCCCGGCGTGGAGCGCGTGGCTGAACGGCACCGGCTGCTCGGGCTGGTAGCCGACCTCGAGGGTCTTGGGGCTGAACCCGTACGCGACGAAGAAGACCGCGTAGAGCGGCACCGTCGCGCCCGCGACGAGGATCGTCGGCAGGAGAAGGTTCGACCACTTGGGGAAGAGGAATCTGCTCATGGGCGAGAGGGCTTGGGGAGCGCGATGACCTCAGCCGCAGGAGGCGGGTGAAGGGATGACGGGATCGTGAACTTTTTCACGAAGTCGAAGGGGCAAATGCTAGGGGAACCGAGCAAACCCGGTCAAGAAGGACGCACCCCACGCCTCTTGCCCGAGCGGTCGTTATCGGCGGGTGCCGGTCGAGATCGCCAAGAAGCGTGGATCCGGGACTCGGGACCCACCTGACCCACCTGACCCACCTAGTCGCCCGGTCGCCCACTCGGACCGCACCGACTCGACGAGGAACGCAAGGGCGCGAGCCAAGATCTCGCGAGACCCGTGACCAATCGAATCGCGCCCCCGTTCGGAGTCACTCTGCCCGGCCCGAGTGCTATCCGCGGAGAGCCGACGTCACCGCGTCGAGGAGGATCGCCGACCCTTCAACGACCCGTCGCCGACCAGTCGCCGACCTCTGACCCACCGGTGGGGGTCGGTCGAGTCTCGAGGGGTGCCAAGCGTGCTCCCCCACGCCCGTCTCACGCCCCTCGCGGGCAGTCCTTGTTTGGAACCGTTCGACCCGGTCATACCTCTTGGCGTGCAGGAGCTAGAGCGTATTGTTCAATCAAGTGAAGTCGGCTTCGTGCTTGAAACATCGACTATCTGCATCGATCGACATTGCATCACGAGCACATCACTCGACCTTCATGCCATTTGATCAAGCTCGGACTCCATCCCGCGTCGATTCGCCCTCGCCGCAAGCCTATGCGACCGCGTTGCCCGCCTGGTTGGTCCCCGTTGCCCCCAGTCCTTGCCTGTCCAAGATCGGTCCGCAGTCTTTGCCTGTCCACGATCGGCCCCCGTCCGTGCCTGTCCACGATCGGTCCGGTCCCCCGGTCCGTGCCTGTCCACGATCGGTCACGATCGGTCCGGTCCCCCGGTCCGTGCCTGTCCACGATCGGCCCCTAGGGATGCGGGATGTTGCTGGTCGTAGCGGCTACCGAACGGTCCCCGGCGAGCCGGGTTACTTCAGCTGCGTCACTCTGACAAAACGGCCGCAGCAGCAACCGCTCAGTCTCGAGAGTAGGAATCGTGCCCATTTGGTTTTTGCGAACGTTCAGCATCAGCGGCGCCGCGCATCGCGGCGTCCGCTGCATGCTGTTGTTCGGCTCAGATTTCCCTTCCACACTCTTGGCAGAATTTGGAGTCCTCCTCGTTCACTTTCCTGCAGGATGGGCACTTGATCATGACGACTTTCTGCGCCCCTGTCCCAAGGCTGGCATTCGCCTCTTCCAAGGCATCCTTGACCATTCCGCCCGCCATGCGGCTGTAAGGCTCAAGTTCCTGCCTCGCCTTCTCGGGGTTCAGGACAACCCCTGAACCGGCCAGCCCTCGCGCTCCAATCCCACGGATGATTACGCCCACGAAGAGCAGGGCCATACCACCCACGGCTCGAAACACATCAGACTTGGCGTTTGACTCAAAGTTCGAGAAGTCCCCGAAGCGCATGGCGAAGGTGACAAACGTGGAGGCGAATAGGATGCCGCCTAGGATCATCAACCCCATGCCAAGGTAGTACGCGGTCTTGCGCTCTCCAGAGATGTGTCTGCCCATCGTGTTCTTCCCATGCCGAAAAGGTGATTGAGCGGATTTCGCGAGAACGCCCCACCAACGGCATGATATCCAGGTCCGAAGAACACGCTGCGGAGGCCTGTTCTCTCGCGCTCATCCTTTGGGCACTTCACTCGCGCAAACTTCGACTTGCCCACCCTCACCACGCGTGCCCCATTGTGCCACCGACCGCGCGCGAGGCATCCCCGCTGGGCGAGAGCTGTCTAAGCCCCAGCAGGGTGCATGCCGAGTGCGCTCGCCCGCGACGCCGGAATGACGAACTCCTATCAAATCAAAAGAGCGCCCGTCCTGTCTGGACGGGCGCGGGTCGAAACCCCCAGTGACTGGCAACGTTACCGGCTCAATTTTTCCGGATTTCAATAACCAAACCGGTGAAGCTGTTGGTTTCGGTCTGGTTCGGGTCACCGTCGAGCTTTCCAAAGTCGCTGCTATTCTTGACAGGAGCAGCTCCCAGTGAGTTATAGATGGTGTCTGCCGTCACACCAATCCAATGGTTTCCATCATTTACAACAACAATGTAATAGCTGCCCTCGTTTGTAAACAGAGAGCGCAGGCTGGCGGGACTGGCTGCGGCGTCAACAACCTGCGACTCGGCGTCAGGAAAAGCCGTGGCAAAGATCGCGAGCTCAGCATCTACAAAGGCAGAAGTAAACTGACGATCCATGTCATCCCGATCGATGTAATACCGCTCCATCCTGTAACCAGTCGCTTTCAATACATTCAAAATACTGCTGGGGGGTGTTCGCGGCCCACCGTTTGCGGCTTTAACCCCCGCTGGGGTATAAACAGTCGGAGGCGATATTAGAAAATATTGGTCTAGTTCGCTTACTGGCAGACCGGCAGGATAGTTGAGTTTGGTCTGGGCGTAGATGAGCTGCCACATTGCCAGTATGTCGCCATAGAAGTCAGCGTTGTTGGTCAGCACCTTCTTCGCAATCAGGGTTTGCCTGATACCGCAGGTGTTGTCGTTGTTGGTAGTGGGCTGGTTGAACATGTCATTGCACGGGCCCCATGCGCCCAGCAGCTCCGCGAGGTCGACGGCATCGACCACGCCATCGTTATTGATGTCGGCATCCGCGTTGTTCGTGCCCCACACATCAAGGAGCATGCCTAGGTCTCCGCCCTCCACAACGCCGTTGTGATTGATATCAGCCGCCGAGCACTGCGCCGCGGCGCGCCCGGCGCAACCGAGCACGGCAATCAATACGGACGCGAGGGTGAAGTTGAAGATGGACGGAACGACTTGCATTAGGTGATACTCCTTTACTTGACATGCGACCCACGAACAAGGGTGGGTGCAAGATACGGAGGGTAACACAACCGCCGCCCGAAACAAGTCGGGCAAGCGACCTTTCAGGCCACTTTCCACCCCCACAACCCGTCTTCTTGCCATTGTGCCACCGTCCGCGCGTGCGTTCCGTCCGCAACAAGAGTCCGCAGCCGGCAATCGGTGCCGCGCTCAGGCGCGAGGGCGATCGAGGAACCTGGACAACACGACGTACAGCACGAGCGCCGAAAGCACGCCGATCAGGAAGTCCGTGGCGGCAAACATGTCGGCGGTGTTGATCGTTCGGTGGAGCTACCTACCCTGACGATCCGTCACAGGGCGTGGCGCATCAAGGAAAGACTGCATCGCGTCGCGGACGGCCTCGGGTGCAACTGTGGGGCGCACGGTGCGCTCACGAACTCCCGCGACGCTCGAACGGACGGCGGAGAAACCGATCGCTGCAGCGCCCTGGTTAGGCGACGTTCTCATGCAAGAATGGCTGACAGTGGCTCACTACCTCGCTCAGGATGTCGTCCGGGCGACTCGGCTCTCTCACGAACAACCAATAGTCCCCATACTGGTTGTTGATGGTGAAAGTGTGGTGTCTGAACGTGAAGTCAATCCAAGCCTCTGTGACGTGGTCGGTGAGAAACTCCGTAATTCGGACTCCGTGGAGTGCGCGGAGATGGTCTCGTAGCGCATCAAACGAACGACTCTCGGGCAACTCTGCAAACCAACGAGAGCCGTCATTGGTCGTGCGATTGAGAAGCTGGATGCTCACGGGACGTGCGGAGTCGCCGAACGCTAGGCGTGAGCTGCGGCTGCAAGCGGGAGCGAGGTACGAGCGGACGCTGGAAGCCGTCCGCTCCACGCCCTTGTTCGGCCCAGGTTCTGGCACAGACCGCGGGACTCCTTCCTGCTGCTTACCGGGAGCTGCCCAGACAATCCACTCTGACTCGCCTTGTGCCCGCGTCAGGTGGTCATGCCGAGAAAGTCCATTATCGCCTCGACCTGGTGGGTGAGCATCTCGCGGCCGCGTATGATTCCAAGCCCTCGCGTTTGGGCGGCTTGCAACAGCGGCGTGAGTTCCGGAACCATCACCACTTCCGCCACAAGGGCGGTCCCGGAAACGCGCGAGACCTCGACGGGCAAGGGCCCCTGCCCATTGAGCCCCAGGGAGGTTGCATTGATGACAATATCAAAGGCGGAGGGATCGACCGCACTCCCAGCCTCGACCGCGCAGGTGGGCGCGGCACGCCGCACGGTGTCGGCCACATCCTCCGCTTTGGCTTGGGTCCGATTGGCGATGACTAAGGAGCCGACGCCCGCGAGGGCCAGCGCCACAGCAATGGCACGCCCGACACCCCCTGCACCGACCAGCAGCACCCGGGTGTTGGCATCAAGGGTGCGCTGCGTCTGAAGCGCCTTGACCATCCCGATGCCGTCCAAGGTCTCGCCGATCCACCGGCCGTCCGGGGCCACTCGGATGACATTGACCACACCACAGGCCCTGGCATTCGGCATCAGTTCATCACACAGGCGGGCGGCCATACCCTTATGTGGCATACTCACGGCATAGCCAGCAAAATTGCGGAGGTGGCGCATCCCTGCCACGGTCGCCGTGAAGTGTTCCGCCGTCACGTGTAAGGGCACAACGACAGCATCGATGCCACGCTGAGCGAGCAGGGCGTTGAGGACTCCGGGCACCTGCAAATGGTCCACTGGATCAGCGAAGAGGCCATAGAGCCGTGTTCTTCCGCTAATCGGGGGGTGACTTTGCTGCATGGTGACTCCTATGGAGATGGAGTACGCTACTTTCCCCTGGAGTAGTAAGTTGCCGAACGACCCAAGCTCAGCGACCCGGCCCGCGGGACGCCACGATTGCAACCGGAGCGCGATGGCCGGGTTCGCTGCAGCGCATGGTTAGGCGGTAGGGTCATTCGATTTCTGTCGCCCGGCGCCGGAGTAATGTAGCCAGCGGACGGTGGCGCTGATGGCAACTGCGGCGAAGAGGATAAG
>Ga0194121_10008244_pt1 | contig 13284 bp, 9 predicted proteins | sample TA2MahCa50mmetaG_FD_148609 | JGI IMG/M metagenome (GOLD analysis project Ga0194121, IMG submission 148609) | Freshwater microbial communities from Lake Tanganyika, Tanzania - TA2015020 Mahale Deep Cast 50m | ecosystem: Environmental > Aquatic > Freshwater > Lake | place: Tanzania: Lake... | reverse complement strand
AAGCATAAATATGTTCCAAGACATTGAGGGCAAGCACGGTGTCGAAGGCTTGAGTTTCGCATGGAAAGGGTTCTTCTAAATTAGCCATCACATCCGGCTGAGTCGACGGATCCAGATTCACAACCGTGATCGAGTCCGCGGTTTTCTCGATGATGGTACGGTAGGCAGACAAACGCGCTCCTCCTAAATCTAAAACCTTGCCAGAAAAAAACAATGAGGCTAGGGCTTGATGTGTTAACCGACGAAAGAGGCTGTTCATAGAACCTCGGGTGATCGCTGGACCCAGAACAAAAAATCAAAAGCCCACCATCCCGGGTACGCATCTGCTAATCGGTTAAAGGGAAAACGTGTATAGCCACCAATCTTGATCGAAGGACCAATCCTCTTCAAGACCATTTCAAGATGCGATTGATTAAATTGAGTAATATGTGTTGGATCTTCGAGCGGCGTATACCGGCGATTCCCTAATAGATAACGTAAACGATGCTTCAAAAAGAACGCGTTTGGTACAGAACCAATACACACACCACCCGGAGCAAGCACGCGTCGAATTTGATCTGCGATCTTTTCAGGAAAATAGAGATGCTCCAAAACCTCGCTACATAAAACAACATCAAAACCGTTTGCAGGCAATGTTTCCCAAGATCCGGTGACATCCATCTGAAGAAAACGCGCGCTCGGACATGTATGTGTAGCTCGTTCTAAGGCGCGGGAATCAATATCTACCCCCGTCACCTCCGTAAAATACGGAAGAAAATGTTTTGTAAGCGTAGCATCGCGGCAACCAATATCAAGCAAACGCTGGCCCACCCACAGCTGTTTCATCTTTGCCAAAAACCACTGAACACGTTCTTGTTCCAAAACAGAAAAACCAAAACGAGCGTTCTCTGTATGATGTGTTTCGTAGAGAGACTGAATGTTCATAACAAATGTTTTAAACGTTCGATTTGTTGTTCCATAGAATGAGCGTTCACCGCAGCTTCACGCAGGCTTTTTTGCAAATCGACATATTCTTCTTCGCTCAAATGCATCACACGCTCCAATGCCATCCGTCGTTCGACAATGGTTTTTGCCATCAACCATCTATATGTTTGTGGTAACCATTCTTGCATGCCATCGGTTGCAGCAATAGGGATCATTCCACTCATCGTACTTTCTACAATCGCCTTATCCAAACTTCCTTGATAGGCATTCAACAATATATCATATTGAGAGAGTAATTCAGGGACGTGATCATAAGAAACCGATTCCGACCCCCATTGAATGGAAGGATGGTCCTGTGTCAATTTCATAAGAGCAGCTTTATAAATTGGGTCCGGTTGCGGACCAACAATGGTCAATAGAGCTCCGTGGAGAGCCTCTGTCTCAACAAAGGTCTCAATGACTTCCTCAATACGTTTGCTAGGCATGACTCGCCCAAAGACCAAACATCTCCAAGGATCTTGTGATGAACGGCATCGCTCACGAAGAACAAAACGATGATGATCAATGTTCTGTCCAATGAATACAGGATGTACCCATGGATGGTTGTAGGAAGCTTTTACGGATGCCGTAGTGACATGGGCAAATGCGGATGCAATCAACGCCCAAACGCTGACCGTATAGTGCGCGTACCAAAACACAATTCGTTTAGATAACAGTCGCCACAACCAAGAGGCTAAAATAACGTAGTATGCATCTCCGCGCACAAACACCGCTTGATACTGATCACGCTTGCGCCATGATTCAAGCAGAAGAGTTCTGATCACCTGAAATCGTGATCGTGAACCCGCAGGACGCAAGGCAATGATGTGTACATTTGAGGGAAGCGCATGTCGCCCAACGCGTAGGGCAAGAACCGTAAGATGGGAAAATTGAGTTGAGGCTACTTCTAACCACCCATGAAAAAATCCCATGAGAGGATCATCCAGATCAACCGCTTGAATCACGACCAACAACGATGATGACGGGGTCGAGGGACACTGTTTCCAATGATCGACCTGACGAATGGCGGTCTCCTGTTGAGATAATACGTCCTGCAATTTTCTTCCTGGTTGTTGCATGGCGAATCTGATCGTTTGAGCGATCTGTACTGGATCAGATCCCTGTACAACGGTTGCGGAACCTCGCTTTTCTAACCAACGCGCACAACCCGTATCGCTCATAACCACTGGTACGCCGGCTAATCCAGCTTCCACGGCTGCTACACCCCACCCTTCGTGCTTAGAGAGCAAAACAAAAACCGAAGCCTTGGCGAGCCACGGAGCCGGATCAGATGCGCCCACGAATGTAACCCATGCGCTCACTCCCAATGCATGTGCGAGCGCCTCCAGAGACGCTCGCTCTGGACCATCGCCCACAAGCACTAGTCGTGCCAAGGAATCGGATTTTCGTACTTCAACAAAGGTACGAATGAGGAGATCTACGCGCTTAACCGCAATGAGGCGTGCCACACACACGATACACCCGGATTCTGGCCGGCGTTCTATCTCGGCAAACCGTGGATGAGCGGCAATGGGCAAAAAATAACCAGACACCAAATTTTGTGGACTCACCGTTCGGATCTGATTTGCTCGCCGAGATAAAAAACGCGCAAGTCGCGAACGAAGCCACCACAGGGGTTCATCGGGTATCTGACCGTCAAAAAATCCTCCATGGTCTTGAAGTTCAAAGGGTTTCTTAAAACGCCGCGCCACACGCCAAGCAATCCAACCTAATTCAAATGGGTCTTGTGCGGTGATAAGATCAGCGCTCGACCCAAGCTGTTTGGCGCGGCGCGCGGTATTTTTTATGCGATGGATGATCGTTGTGCCTCCAGATCCCTCGACCCGGATTCCCGACTCTTGCCAGGTGGTCATCTGACGGCTCATGACTAACACCGTAAGTTCAACTCCCTGATCGCGCAGTAAACGCCAACGATCAGCCGTGGGCGAATGCACATCTAAACCCGTAACATCACGGGATATCATTAAGACGTGCATAGGTGTTTCAGGATCGCGTGCGTTTGTTGAACCACTTCGGAAAACGGCTTCATCATCTTTGGTTCATGACGCGGGACCAATCGTCGGAGCTCGTCCGTCCACGCGACCCGATTCAGATAAGGGAGAACTGTAACATATTCTGGAAATAGTTCTTTTGCTTCAGGATTACCCGCCTGATCACTCACGACACATGGCAACCCTCGGGAAACCGCCTCGACCACAACATGAGCAAAACCCTCATATCCAGAAGCCAACACAAATCGGTCAGCCATCTCGCACCACTCTGCTACCACGTGGCGATCAACCCTTCCAAGCAATCGAACGCGTGATGAAAGCCCTCTATCCTCTACCATGGTACGCCATTTGGCAAGTTCTGGACCCTCACCAACGTGAACCAAATAATAATTCGATGGAAGATCCTGCAGGATGTCTACCAAAAAGTCTACCCCTTTCCACGGGACCGCGCGCACATTGGTGAACAAGATCACGTCACCCTCTTTCCAACCCTCCCGTGCTCGAAGCTCTGCACGCGAGGCCGTTTTAGGGAGTGGTGCAATCTGGGTGTACACCACATGAATCTTTTCTCGCACAATACCCCATCGTTCAACCATTGTCGCTAAATACCGGCTTGGGACAATTACGGCATTTGCTCGGCGAGCCACCCAACGCTCAATTCGCTCAATCCAACCAATACGTCCTGTGTGGCGACGGGTAAGAAAAGCATCCAGCAATTCAGCATGTCCTCCGGGCATTTGTTGTGCTATTTCCCAGGCATAGTCCCCGACCACTTTCAACACAAACGGTTTACCTAGCAGTCCAGCAACAATCGCTCCGGGCAAACCTTGAGAAACCGCATCTTGCGCGTAAATGACATCTGTTGATCGTGCCTGCCAAAATGTATGCCAAGTATAGCGAAGATAACGAATGACTGGCCCACCAAAGCGCGGCACAACGGAAACCGGCCAGGGCTGATGCCGCTCGGTTGTGTCATCACCATAGGTCACAACAGAGATGGGATAGCCTGCCTCAAAAGACGCTTGAGCAAAATTCCGCACATAGGTTGCCGGCCCCCCGCCTTGTGGTGGATAGATTCCTGTACACAGCAACACACGCATCTTCAAGCTCGCATGAAAACATGTTTGATAGATCACATCAATTTCACGCGCAATCTGATCCCAAGAATAGCGGGATAGGTTTTGTGAGGCCTGCTTGACCAACTCCTCACGTACGCTTGGCTCACCGAGGAGACGATCCATGGCCTGGGTTAATGACTCAACATCTTCTACGGGAACCATGAGTCCCGTCTCCCCATCCTGAATCACATCTGGGATTCCACCGGTTCGAGATCCGATCACGGCGGTCCCTGCGGCCTGTGCCTCAACAAACACAATCCCCATTCCTTCGGCACGTGACGGCACGACAAAGACTTCTGCTCTTGCAATCAATGGTGGAATATCTTGGTAGGGTACGTTACCGAGAAGTTTTACTCGTGTTTCAAGACCAAGGGTTTTAATCACATGCGTCAGATGCGCCCGTTCATCCCCTTCTCCTGCAATGGATAGGGTCGCTTCCGAATATTTCTGGGCAATCTTGCTAAATGCCTGAATCAATACGTCATATCCTTTATCTACGTGCAGACGCCCAACAGCAACGATTGATCCGGGTATTTTTTGAGTCCCACGTACCTTCTCAAAGGCTGTTAGCTCCACTCCGTTTGGAATAATGCTCACTTTTTTTGCCCCGAGGCGCACGGCTCGATCAGCCAATGCTTTACTGATCGCATGAATGGCATCCGGAGTTCGATGGATCCAGGCAAACAGCCAATCCGGTAACCATCGTTTAATTCGTGGAGCATCCATGGACCCACTTTGTAACGTAAGAAGCGTTGGTGTTTTTGGATGAAACCATTTGTAGATCATTAGGGCACCCCCGGCCGCGCTCTCAACAACCCCATGAACCAAATCTGGATTCAATGCCGCAGTTTTAAAAACGGAAAAAAACGGATACAAAAATTTATCAAACCAATTTCCAAAACCCACTCGGATAACCTCCACGCCATCCAGCATCTCTTGTTTTGGTAAACGACGATCAAAACGAGCCGTGATAACGGTCACTCTATATTGATGACGGATGCGCTTGACGACCTCCACGACAAACCGCTCTGCTCCAGAAATATACGGTGTGTATGATAAGCAGAGTATTACGATTCTTTTTTTGGATGCGTTAGGCAGTGATTCCATAACGCTCTTTATACCAGGCAAACGTTTTTGCTAACCCTTGATCCAGGCTCGTTTCAGGAACATATCCAACCAGTTCACGACAACGAGTTACGTCTGGACAACGATGCCGAATCTCTCCCTCGGTCCTTGCGGGGAGATATTCCAGGGTAAGTGACTTACCAGAAATCGCCAGTACACGTTCAGCTAACTCTTTAATCGTGGTCTGTCGCCCAGCTCCAACATTCATCACCTGACCATCACATGCCGTACTACACAAGGCTCGAATGGCGACCTCAATATTGTCATCGACATACACAAAGTCTCGAGTCTGCAACCCATCTCCAAAAATCGTTGGTGATCTTCCCTCCAGAGCAGCCTTGATAAATATTCCCACAACAAAGCCATAATCAGACGCCTCTTGTCCTGGACCATAGACGTTAAAAAATCGCAATGCGGTGGATCTAAGGCCATGCGTCTTATACATGGAGAAGCCAAATTGCTCGCCAATGAGCTTTACCAACGCATATGGGTTTTTAGCATTCCAAACTCCATCTTCCTTTTCAGGAATCGTAACCGGTTCACCATATGCCTCAGACGAGGAGGCAAAGATCACTTTGGTAACCCCGCTTGCCGCAGATAATTCGTAGATATGTTTAATCCCATCCATATCCCGGAACACATCCAGTGGACGTTCGACGGTTCGTTTGACTCCGACCAATGCCGCATAGTGACAGACAAAATCAGGACGCTCCTTCAAAAAAATTGGCAGTAGGTCATCTCGTCGATTTGCATCCCCCTGAATAAATTGAAACGCCGTGTGCTGTTCGTTCGCTCGCTCGTGCAGTGGTGCAAGATGCTCTTGTTTGCCGGTCGACAAATCATCAAAGGCAATAACGTTTGCTCCCTCTTTTAAAAGCCGTGCACACAAATTAGAACCCAAAAATCCAGCGGCGCCGGTGACTAAAACATTTTTTCCTTTTAAGACAGACGTATCAATCATGTTATGTAGAGTATCGATCAAGCCACGATGCTAGGACAAGCAACATCCATAAACGGTTACCATGATTCACGCCTCGATCGTTCTCATCTAGATAGCGTTGAATCACTTTTGTATTCATCATCGTATTCAATTTGGACGTCTGGCTCAGACATCGCTCGATGAACATTGGACGCAGATTCTGGCGAAACCAGTCAGCTAATGGAACCTGGAAGCCACGTTTAGGACGATTCAGGATATCCTCTGACAAGATTCCTTTGGCCACAGCTCTCAGCATCGGCTTTTGAATACCACGTTTAAGCAAAAAAGGCAATGGGAGTTGAACGGAAAAACGTACGAGTTCTTGATCTAAAAATGGGGCACGTGCTTCCAGTCCATGAGCCATGGTAGCGCGATCCATTTTTACATTTAGATCATCGACAAGATAGGATGACAGATCAAACGCGAGCGCTCCTTCTGCTTGACATGACTCATCAAAATGCGTGCGGATATATCCACCTGCAGATGATGCCTGTGTTCGTTGTTTAAATTCAGGGAGAAGTAATGTTTCAAGTTCGGCAGCTGAAAAATATGAGCCCTCAAACAATGCTGCATATCCGGCCCCCATGGAATCTGAAAAGCCGGAGGTCATTTGAGCAAAACGGGTATATCGGGGATCACCCGCTATTCGACCTATCATTTGTGCGGCCAGTGCCGCTGGTTTTGCAAGATGATATTGATGAAGCAGGTGACCCATGAGCATCGCCTGGTACCGTCGATATCCACCAAATAACTCATCCCCTCCATCCCCACAGATGACTGCTTTGACTGACTTTTTTGTTTCTCGGGCAAGCAACCAAACAGGAAGCGACGAGGAGTCAGCGTATGGAGCGTCATACAACTCAATCAGCTGATCTACGAGTGCAGCAGCGTCCTCGGATCGCGCTTCAAATTCATGGTGATCGGTTCCAAGATGTTGAGCAAAGGCTCTTGCTTCAGCCCGCTCATCAAATCCAAAAGAAGGAAAACCCATGGTAAACGTTTGGATCTTTTTCGAAGACTGACGGGCCATAAGCGCAACCAACAAAGAAGAATCGATCCCCCCTGAAAGAAATGCTCCAACCGGTACATCCGCGATCATGCGTAAACGTACCGACTCCTCCAGCAGTCCTCGCAACTGATCAGCGGCCTGATCCATGGACCCAGAATATTTTGGTTGGCGTGGAAAGGTATCGTACTCATGGAGCTTGAGTGTCCCCTGTTCGATCACTCCATAGGTTGCAGGTGCCAATGACAAAATTCCTTCAAAACCGGTCATGGGAGATGGGATGTACTGCAGACCTAAAAAAAGACGGATCGCTTGCCAATCAATCGATGGTTTTTGTTCCAAAACCAACGCTTTGAGTTCAGAAGCGAATTGAAATCGTGTATGATCAAAACGATAAAAAAATGGTTTCTTGCCCAACCGGTCGCGCGCGAAGAATAAACGCTTGCGTGGCGCATCCCACATTGCAAAAGCAAACATCCCTCGCAATTTCGCTAACATCTGCTCTCCAAATCGCTGATACAAGGCAAGAAGAATTTCTGTATCCGATCCTGATCGGAATGTCTGACCCTGCATCTCGAGTTCCTGACGCAGCTCTTGGTAATTATAAATCTCTCCATTAAACGTCAGGATCAGCGAGCCATCCGCGCTCTTCATGGGCTGAGTACCAGCAGGTGAAAGATCGACAATAGCAAGTCTACGATGGACAAATCCGACTGAGCCATCAAGCCATACCCCTCCCCCATCTGGTCCGCGATGCGCCAATGCATTCCCCATCATAGACAACCGGTCTTCTTGGACCGGCTGCTGATCAAAGCGTAATTCTCCAGCAATTCCACACATATTTGCCTATTTTACAGCCAATACCTTATATTAATTCCATGAATCCCGCAAAGCGTAAGATCGTGCTCGGAATTACTTTGGCAGAGCCTGGAGGGGCTCAGTCATTTGTCTTTGGTTTTGCTCGGTGGTTGCACGAACACGGGCATGAGGTGCATGTGATGGCCGGTGAGGGGCAATGGCTCTTCACGCGTTGTCAGGAAATGGAGATTCCAATTCATCCCATTCCTGCTCTCAAACGCAATATTGATCCCATCAAAGATTGGAAAGCGTACAAACAAATCAAAGCCAAACTTGCAGAACTGAAACCTGATGCGATTCATCTCAATAGTGCAAAAATGGGTGTGCTTGGAGGTCGCGCCGCCCGTGCGCTCAACATTCCGCGCATTGTCTATCGCAATGGAGGGTGGGCCTTTTTGGAACCGCTGATATTTCCCGCTCCGCTGATGTTCCGTTTAGCCGAAGCCTGGACCTCACGCGATAAAGACGTGATTATCTGTGTACACGAAGGCGACGAAGAGGCGGCGCGAAAGGCAGGCATTCGTCCACGGGAAACCCTGATGACCATCCCCAATGGAATTGATATCCCGACGTTTGATCGCGCGTTGCAAACACGAGATTACGCGCGTCGTGCTTTGAACATTGATGGTGTCGCATTCGTGTTTGGGACCATCGCGCATTTTTATCCTGCCAAAGATTTGCCACGCTACATGGATGCGTGCGCCTTGGTTCACGCCAAACGACCAGACGTACGCTTTATCTTAATTGGAAACGGACGTGAGCAATATCGCGTGCGTCGCAAGCGCAAAGAACACGAGTTAGAACAGGTCGTATCGCTCATCGGTAATTATGATAATGCCGCGACGATCTTGCGCGGATTTGATGCATTTGTACTCCCCTCTGCAAAAGAAGGAATGCCCCGTGCCTTGCTAGAAGCAATGGCCGCTGGACTCCCCTGTATTGCTACCAATGTCGGAGCAAATACCTCCCTCTTAAAAGACCAGGCCGGCTGGATCGTGCCAAAACAATCTCCAGAAGAATTGGCAGAACAGATGTTGTATGTGTTAGACCATCCAGAGGAGGCAAAACAGCGCGGTCATAACGCGCGCAAAATAATTGAAGAAAAATATCCCCTAGAAAAAAACTATCGAACAAACGAAGCAGCCCTATTGGGAAGTGGTTTTTAATACTTTTACGATTCCTTTTTCAGCGTCCACTTCCACTTCATCACCATTTCGTAAAATCTGCGTAGCAATTTTTGTCCCAATAATACAAGGTTTTTTTAGCTCTCGAGCTACGATGGCGGCATGGCATAATACTCCGCCTTCGTTTGTCACGATGGCAGAGGCTTTGTTCATAATAGAAACAAACTCCGGAGTCGTCATGGTAGTGACAAGAATGCGACCCGTTTCAAAATTTCGAATATCGTCTTTGGTCAGCACGATCTGAACGCGCGCTTGAATCGGTTCGCCTCGATATGCCACCGTGCCGCGCAGTTCTGACACCATCTTCTCGTCCTGTATACCCAATTCTTCTCGCTCCAATTCGATCGCTTCTTTCCCAATAACCAATGCGATTCCATGGTCATCATAGCGGAACACATACTCGCGACAACGCGTTTCAAGTAATTCCATAGATGGAATCGTTGACCGATCTATTATGGCTTGTTCAATTTCTTCCGGACTCAACGCGGTTATCTGACGCAACGACAAATTCAATTTATGAGACAAGGCTTGAAACAAAGATTGGATGTAATAATTTGATTTTGTCTGCGCTTCTATACGATGCGTTCGCAAAAAAACATATTCTCGAAGCAACTCGATTTGTTTGCGCGTGTGTTCATCCAGCTGTAGCCCATCGAGAATCGTCTGATAAACGATCTGATCCTGGCGATGCTGTTCTTCCAATTCCTGTAATTGACGTTGGAGCACTTCTTTAGATTGTTTCTTCAATTCTTCAAGACGACCGAGAAAATAGCTGTCTTCATATGCCGGTTCGTCGATATTATAACAACTCAGCCAACGATAGGTATCGGCGTGATCCTGGATCGATCCACCGTCGATCGCCAAACGCAACAAATCCAACTGCTCTTTCTGAAATTCCGACAATTCCGGAGAGGTCATGAGTTTCGCCATGCTATCACCAACGACTTGTTCGATTTGAGCCGTCAACATCCGTTCAATTGCTACCGGAATCCCCATGAATTTGGCAAAACGAGTATACTCTTCGCAGTAGCGATCGAATTTCTGACAAATCTGACTCACTTGAACCAACGACGAACACGCCTCACGACAATCTCGAGAGTGCTGCTGAGGAAAGTTTGGATTCTCTTTAATCTTCTCTAAAACCAACTCACTGACCCGCTTTGTATCCTTTGCGGCCAAGTACACGCTGCTCAACTCATTCTTGGTGATCGTTAAATAGTCGCACCCGTGTCCAAGATATCTTGCAATCTCGTCACGACATCCACGCGCGGTCAAGAACGTTCGGAGAACAGTGATCCGACGTGAAACGATTGGAACCCATTTTTGATTGCTCATACTAGACACTATTTCTCTTCAAAATCCTGACCACGCCTTGGTTTGCATCAACTTCCACTTCGTCACCATCGTGTAAAACTTGTGTGGCGACTTTTGTTCCAATCAGACAGGGTTTTTTCATCTCTCTCGCAATAATAGCCGCATGACAGGTAATCCCCCCTTCATCGGTCACAAAGGCTGCAGCTTTTTTCATTGCGGGAACAAAATCCGGTGTCGTCATCGGTGAGACGATAATTTCTCCCTCCGCTAATTGTTCTGCCTGATCCGTTCTTTTTACAATGCGCACACGTCCACGAATTCTCCCGCGGTAAGCGCTCTGCCCTCTCAAACCCTCCTCACCCAATTCGACGCGTTCTATTTCAAATTGATATTCCGGAAAACGATTAACAAACTCTTCAAAACTGATCGTGTCCTGAAAAATCCCTGGAATAAAAGCGAACCCTTGGTCACGTTTCTTGAGCTCTTCTGGATCAATCTTCTTTTCCAATTCTTCCCGAGTGATATAGACAACGTGATACCCTAATTCTGGATAGATATTCCTCAAGGCCTGTCCGATAGTGCGATTGCATTCCGAAAAAAATACGTCCTTTTCTCTAAATTCTTTTGCCAATTCTTTTTCCTTCTTCGGGAGATTTTCATCCATCAACGCACCGTAGAGAATCACAAAATCTGATACCCCTTCTTCCATGAGGTCAATAAAAATTTTTAATTCTTCAAGCGTATGAATCTCTTTTTTCCACCATGGCTCAATCTGTTTTAACCTCTCAAAATATCTTGCGTAAATTTCCGAAAAAAAACTATCGTTCGTCTTCATTTTTTCAACCAGCTTGTTTAATAGCCAACGATTAGCTCTCGTATTTTCCCACACCTCTTCAACACCATCTCTCATGTAATAAAGATAGGGTGGATTGTAAGGATATTCCATGAGTCCGAGTGTTGAGATAAGATTTTCTTTGTTCGCAGCAAACCATGCTTGCTGCATGATGATAGAAAAATTGCGCGTATATGCTTTTACAAATGTCTGTTTGGGTTGAGCTTGATCATTCAGCGTCGTAATCGGCCTGGATTGCACAATATAAAACTTCCCACCTTCTCTCGCCCACTCGACATCCACCGGAAACCCGTAGTGATTCTCAATATGGACGACCAAATCGCTTAGCTCTAAAATTTCCTCATCAGACAATTTCTGCATCGCGTCCTGAATATTTTTATCGATGATCCGCTTCTCCTTCTTCTCCACCACATAGCTATCTGGCGTGACTTGACCCGAGACGAGTGCTTCGCCAAGACCAGCCACGGCCTCAATGATTAACTGATTGCGATCCTGGGTGACCGGGTGAACGGAAAAAGCGACACCCGCGGTTTCGGCCTGCACCATTTTTTGAACAACGACCGCGACGGAGATCTTTTGCCCATGCAACCCTTTTTCAAAGCGATAAAAAATCGCGCGCGGCGTAAACAGCGAAGCCCAACATTTTTTCACATGCTCCATGAGACGCTCCTTTGTGGTATTCAAATAGCTTTCCAACTGCCCGGCCCAAGCCGCTGCCGCGCTGTCTTCGGCGGTAGCGCTCGAGCGTACAGCCACGAGCTCGGCATCGAGGTCGACAAATTCTTTTTCTATCGCCATGCGAATATCCTGCGGAACTTCTCCCATCATGATCAACGCGTGAATTTTCTCAGACGCGTTCTCCACCGTGTGAATCTGCTCATGGTCAACCGTGTGCAACACCGCTTCTATCTCTTGAATCAAGTCCGCTTTCTCTAAAAATGCCTCAAACGTCTCGGACAAAATCACAAACCCTGGCGGTACCGGGATCCCCGCCTGCGTCATCTCCCCCAACGACGCTCCTTTGCCGCCTGCCAACCCCACATCCTGTTTGGACAGACTTTCAAACTTCCGAATGTATTCCATATAGTTTTTCTTAGATTAAGCAGCCTTCCTGCTGATCCTCGCTTCTAACCCTCTCTCCTCTTTTTCAATCCTCTTTCTTTCTGACCGGTTAATTTCATGGATCGCACGATCGAGGCGGTTGGAATCAAGGTTCTCAGGCAGACGAAAACTATACCAATATTTTCGATGGTCCCCTGTCGCGGGTTGCCACCCATGTCTCCTGTAAAAACCCTTGGCTACATCATCCGCTTCAATCGCATCAAATAACAAACCCGCTTTCCCATTTTTGGTGAGAAAAGTATTAATCTTTTCCATCATATCCCCACCATATCCTTTTGATCGTTGACCGTGACGCGTAAAGACAACGGAAACGTAATAAACGGGAAACACATCATTGTGATAGTGCAGTTCTGCAAAAGCGACCATCTCTCCTTCAACTCTCAGCTCCAAACGATGAGCTGACTCGGAATCTGTTTCTGGTTGCGGTCTGGGTTTTATGACCTTTAGTCGCTCGGGCATACCACGAGAGGCTTTTGTTAGAGATTACTGCGGAGACAGCACTCCAGCTTTATTAACCTTTACCGCCTGTCCATTGGTTTGCATTTGTGTATATTGTGTTGGTGCGGATGGATCAATGGCGGTAACGATCTGCAAAACCTTTTCCTCTTCTTCCGTCATCCCCAATTGACGATAGCGCGTGGCGATCTGAAGATAATAGGTCGTTTGGCCAACCGGTGCCGCGGAGACAAGGTCAACAAACTTTTTCAGCATCACACGATCGTTGAGAAGGGTTGCGGCATCCATCAATGC
>Ga0194121_10008243_pt1 | contig 13284 bp, 13 predicted proteins | sample TA2MahCa50mmetaG_FD_148609 | JGI IMG/M metagenome (GOLD analysis project Ga0194121, IMG submission 148609) | Freshwater microbial communities from Lake Tanganyika, Tanzania - TA2015020 Mahale Deep Cast 50m | ecosystem: Environmental > Aquatic > Freshwater > Lake | place: Tanzania: Lake... | reverse complement strand
CGTTAACCACTGTCATTATTTTAGTTTTCACTAAAATGGTGTCCGGACTTTCCTCCCCGATTTTACGTCGGGGCGACTACTCAATGTACCGAAAGTCATTATACTAGGAAGTATAAAAAAATCAAGCACCGCGCACGGCATATCAGAATATTTTTAAAAAGACCCGAAGTTTGAACTTCAGGGCCTGGCGCCTAACGATTTCTTCGAGATGCGGGTTTTTTGTTTCATTTCTCGCTGAAAACACCACCCAAAATAAAATTTCTCCGTGATCTTTGGGATAAGGTGCTTTTGCAAGAACATTGCCAAAAGAGCATTACGTTCCTCTGGCGAGGGTTTTGGATTAGCCGCGTTGATCTCCGATAACAAAACCTCTGCGAGAAAACGTTTTTCTATTGAATCCGGGAGCGCTCGTACATTACCCTTGGTGAGGAAATAACCGAGAATAACCTCCGCAACTTTTGCGTAACGGAAATCCTGATGGTCCGTCCATGCATCTGCCCGACTAAGCATCTTTCGAAACATTCGGGCCCGATCTTTCTTGGAAACCTCTTTAGGGTAGACCATCGATAACCCCCTTCGTTGATATGTGACCCTCAAGAAAAAGCTATCACATATTGGATTAATTTTCAATATTCAATACCGCGTTTTGCGATTTTGCCTTCGTAATACGGATGCTTGATATCTTTGACTTCTGAAACAAGGTCCGCTTCTGCCATGATTTTTTCCTTGGCGCCGCGCCCCGTATACATAAGATCAATTTTTTTGTCCCTTCCTATGTATATAAGCTCAAGTACTTTTTCTTCGGGTATAAGTTTTAAATCAAGCGCATTATTGATTTCGTCGGCAATGATAATATCCCATGAACCATTTTCAGCTTCCATTATAAGCTCATCGAGAGCATCACAAGCCGCTTTTTCATGCACTTCCCGTGGAAGTGTATCGTTTAAAATTCCTACAAATCCCTTGCCGCGTTTTCGAAGCTCAAAATGTGGCAGAAGTTTTTTGTGCGACTCATCTTCGCCAGACGGCCACGGCCCCTTGATAAACTGAATCATCAACACGCGTTTGCCGTCTCCCACCGCACGCAACGCCTGCCCAAGTGCTGCCGTCGTCTTCCCTTTCCCATCTCCGGTAAATACGTAAAACATATAAAATATCCGGGTTATCTCACCAAAAATTCATGTAAACTGTCCCACGTCTGCGGACTCTCAAATATATCGTTGTGTCCCACATTTGGTATGCGAATAAACTTCTTTTGAGAAGTGTTTAAGCTCCTAAATAATTTTTCTCCCATCTCATACGGTACAATAGCATCCTTATCCCCATGCAAAATAGTTACAGGCCCATTAAAACTGTTCAAGAGATCACTATTACTAAAAGGACTTTTAACAAGTATCGAAGTTGGATAAAACCATAGACGTCGCCTTGCCACTTCTTGCAGAGTCGTAAGTGGCGAGATCAAAAGAACACCATCGGGTTGTGATAAAGACGCATGGTAAGAAGCAAAAAGCGAGCCAATACTCTCTCCCACAATGAGGATTTCATCATAGTCTTGTGTTTCAAGATAATCCCCAGTATCTTGTACATTTCTTGCAATCAAATTATGGGATGGCGCTTGGTTATCGTTTGAATACCCGGCATATTCAGGAACTACATATGAATATCCTCTTTGCTGGAAAAACTGAGCGAGAAAAGCCCTATCGCAAGCAGAACCACCATTCCCGTGGTAGAAAACGACTATCTTCCGACTAATATTTTTATGATAAAGCCTGGTATGTTGATAGGTTACGGTATCTGCTTCCCTAAAATCGGGACAAGAGTTAAATTCCTGATTACTTGGTTGATATATAATTTTTTCCTGGAACACGAATAATAAGACGCCAAGACCGATATATATGAAAACAAAAAAGAGAAGTGCCGCTTTGTCCCTCGTATCATTGAACACTTCAAACACCATCGTGTCTCCATAATACCAGACGAGCTGGGCGATCGTAACACAAAACCCCCGCGTTTTCGAAGTTCAAAATGCGGCAGCAGTTTTTTATGTGATTCATCCTCACCAGACGGCCACGGCCCTTTGATAAACTGAATCATTAACACGCGTTTGCCGTCTCCCACCGCACGCAACGCCTGCCCAAGTGCTGCCGTCGTCTTCCCTTTTCCATCTCCGGTAAATACGTAAAACATACTCGTTTCTAACTACTCGGCAACCACCCCAGCCTGTACAAGTACCTGCAGGTGTTTTCTATTTTTTCTCCGCAAATATTCAATAACTTTTCCACCCATTTTATTTGCTGGTGTAAACCCATGAATTCTTACAAATTTAAAAATGCGTTCTTGTGCCTTGCTCGCTTCCGATTCATTCTTAACAAGAACCTCAACTTCTGCAAGATTAAAGCCGAAATCAGTTGTATCTATATCAATAGTAAATTCTCCGTTTCTATATTTTTTTCTTATAGTTGTCATGTCGATAACTGGTTTGTATCCTTTTTTTGCAAGTAAATCCTTGAAATCGCTTGCTTCACCCATATTAAGAAAACCCCGTATTTCTTTTTCATTTTCCAGCTCTCGATACTGATCTACCTGTCGTGTGGCAATAGTATCCATACCATGAAGCGGAATTTTTAACTCAAATGAGCCATTTCTCTCGCGTAACCACATATCCCTTGAAGTAAGGGAATAATTATCAGTATCAAAATAGACATCATGCATTTTTATTTCTTTTTGAAATTCCGCATCTTTTGTCAGCGCATCATAATTGCCATCAGTCGAAGGAATCTTTATTTCTACCTCTATCATGAAATTCATCAGACGAGCTGGGCGATCGTAACACAAAACCCCCGCGCTTTCGCGTGGGGGTTTTGTGCCCTTATCTCAAAATTAAAGTATATCTATCAGCCGCACGAACCAAGGTTTTCACCACAACTCGGACAGGTATAACACGATCCCGTTCGCACCATGATTGATCCGCACCGACACGCGGGCGCATCAGCAAACGCAGAGGTTACCCGAACCGCATTTACGCGAACGAGTTCTGTATGTACTTTTTCGCGCGTAGTCGCTGTTGCGCTTTCATCCGCCATCTGTGATTCTGGATAAATTCCGAATGCGCGCTGATCTTCAGGTGAAAGGAATCGCAAAGCAAGAAACTTTGAAATATAATCAAGAATTGATTTTACAACTGGAATATCGGGATTTTCCGTAAAGCCGGCTGGCTCAAAACGCGTATGAACAAATTTGCGAATGAGCGTTTCAACCGGAACTCCATATTGAAGTGATACTGACATGAGCACTCCAATCGAATCAAGAAGTCCTGAAATGGTGCTGCCCTCTTTTGCCATGCGGATAAAAACTTCTGCAAGCGTGCCATCAGGATACACGCCATAATGAATATATCCTTCGTGACCCATGACTGAGAATTTGTGTCGTCCTGCTTGAACATCAGCAGGCAATGTCTTTCGCGTAGGTTCTACTCCTAATGCGTTGCCCGATGTTTTATCGCGTCCGGTATTGAGCGGCTGCGCGCCTTTTGAATTGTTTCGATACACAGCAATTGCCTTGAGTCCGAGCTTCCATCCTTCTATATAAATATTCATGATGTCATCGATGGTAACGCTATTGGGAAGATTTACGGTTTTTGAAATTGCGCCCGAAATAAAAGGCTGCGCTGCTGCCATCATGCGAATGTGTCCCATATAGTGAATAGATCGCTCGCCCCGTGGCGCATTGGTTGCGCAATCAAATACGGCAAGGTGCTCGGTGCGAATGTGTGGCGCTCCTTCAATCATGTCGTTCTCTTCAATATATTTAACAATCTCTCTGCACTCTTCTTCCGAGTATCCCAAGTTCGAAAGCGCATGAGGAACCGTACGATTTACAATCTTGAGAAAACCTCCGCCTACTAGTTTCTTGTACTTTACGAGCGAGAAATCAGGTTCAACTCCCGTAGTATCGCAATCCATCATGAACGCGATGGTTCCCGTAGGCGCAAGTACCGTTGCCTGCGAGTTGCGGATACCATATTTTTCGCCTCGCTCCACAGCTTCATCCCATACGGAATATGCCGTATCCATAAGGCTTTTTTGAACAAGCGTGCTATTGATATCATCCACCGCATTGCGGTGCATGCGCAGGACCTTATTCATTGGCCGTCGGTTGGTCTGGTAGCCGGCAAACGTGCCCACTCGGTCAACCAGATGAGTCGAAGTGAGATATGCCTCCCCCGTCATGACCGCCGTAATGGCGCCTGCAAGCGCACGTCCTTCATCAGAATCATAGGGAAGGCCCTTATACATAAGAAGAGCGCCCAAGTTTGCATACCCCATGCCAAGCTCGCGGAAATCTTTTGCGTTTTTGCCAATGGGTTCTGTCGGATAACTTGATCCTGCTACCAAAATATCTTGCGCGGTTATGATGATGCGGGCTGCATGTCGAAAACTCTCTACATCAAAGTTGCCTTCTGCATCGACATACTTCATAAGATTCAACGAAGCAAGGTTGCACGCAGAGTTATTGATATGCATGTATTCGCTGCATGGATTCGAAGCGGTGATGGGCCCTGTAACCGATGCTGTGTTCCAGCGATTGATCGTCGTATCATATTGCATGCCCGGATCAGCGCAGTGCCATGCAGCCTCCGCAATCAACTTCAAAATATCTCCTGCATTATCAACTTCGAGTACTTCACCAGTTGTTACTGCTTTTAATTCCCACGGTTCATTTTTGATCGCGCGTTCCATAAACTCATCTGACACGCGAACTGAGTTGTTTGCATTCTGAAAGAAAATATTATTGTAAATTTCTCCATCAATCGCCGCATCAAATCCCAGTTGGATCAATGCTTTTGCTTTTTCTTCTTCTTTCCATTTGCATACGATAAATTCGCGGATGTCAGGATGCTCCACATTCATGATTACCATCTTTGCAGCGCGCCGCGTCTTTCCTCCTGACTTGATGGTGCCTGCAATTGCGTCAGCACCTTTCATAAATGAAACCGGTCCTGATGATTTTCCTCGGCCGCGGATAAATTCTCGCTTCGAACGAAGCGGTGAAATATTTACACCTGCTCCCGACCCCCCCGCAAAAATAAAAAGTTCATCGCGATACCATTGTGAAATTGATTCGCGGCTATCTTCGAGCTCCAAAATAAAACATGCCGAGCACTGCGGCTTCTCTTCTACCCCGACGTTGAACCAAACCGGTGAATTGAACGCCGCATATTGATTCACAAGGATCCATTTGAGCTCTTCATTGAAAACTTTTTCTTCTGCAGTGTCTAAAAAGTAGTGATATGTGTGGCCCCATGAGGTAATCGTGTCTGCAACGCGATCAATAAGCTGCTTCACTGACGTTTCGCGGCCTGCTCGGCCCACATGACCCGTAAAATATTTCTCAGTAACAATGTCAGTTGCGGTTTGTGACCATGACTGCGGCACTTCAACATCATTTTGTTCGAACACGACATCACCTTTCGAACCAAAAATGACTGCACGACGCTTCTCCCACGTGATCTCATCGTATGGATGTACCTGTTCTTTCGTAAAAAATCGCGCAAGGGTAAATGCGCGTTTCTTTCCCTGACCTTTCTTTGATTCTTTGACCGATGAGTGCGTCGACATGAGTATTTTGTGTTACTAAAAATAAGCGTAAACACATTCTACTCCAACCATACTTCCCGTACACCTTTTTGTCGGGATTTCTGTGGACAAAAATCAAAAATAAGGAGTTTTACTTCTTGCTCCGGCGCAAAAAGGCCGGGATCGCATCCCACTCATCAGCACCACTCTCGGGTTCAGGAGCTGGTGCGGGTTGCGTGAGCGGTACGTGCTCTTTTTTTGGAAGATTTGAAAACAAATTTTGACTCTTGGCGACACTGGTTGCATACGCATCACCGAAACCAGATGCAACAACCGTAATTTTGATCTCGCCTTTTCGTAATCGCTCATCTTTCACGGCGCCAAAAATAACTTTTGCATCTTTTGCAATCGATTCCGTGATCACTTTTGCGGCTTCATTGACTTCCCACATCGTCATATCATCGCCACCAGCGATTGAAAAGAGAACGCCATGTGCTCCATCAATCGAAAGATCCAAAAGCGGCGAATTAATTGCTGTTTTCGCCGCTTCGCGCGCACGATCTTCACCTGATGCGCGGCCAATTCCCATAAGCGCCGAGCCTGCGTTGCGCATAATCGCTCGAATGTCAGCAAAGTCGACATTGATGATGCCAGGCAGCGTAATCAAATCAGAAATTCCCTGCACCGCTTGTCGTAAAATTTCATCACACATCGCAAAGGCATTCAAAAATGTTGTCTTCTTGTCGATGATTCCAAGCAAGCGATCATTGGGAATCACAATCATCGCATCAACTGCTTCTTTCAAGCGGAGCAGTCCCTCTTCTGCGATGCGAATACGTTCTGAGCCTTCAAATGAAAACGGCCGCGTTACCACGCCAACCGTGAGCGCTCCTTCGCTCCGCGCAATGTCGGCAAGAACGGGCGCGCTTCCCGTTCCCGTTCCTCCACCAAAACCGCACGTAATAAAAACCATGTCGACACCGCGAACGAGTTCGATGAGTTCATTTTTATTTTCTTCCGCCGCTTGTCGTCCGAGCGATGGATCCATGCCAGCGCCAAGACCTTTCGTCACATTTTTTCCGATATGAATTTTTCGTGACGCGAGCGAGTGATGCAAATCTTGTGCGTCAGTATTGACGCCGACAAAATCAACACCCAAAACTTTTGATCGAATCATATGATCAATCGCATTGAGACCAGAACCACCCACCCCAAATACTTTGATTCGAGCAAACGTTTCTACATCTGGATTGATCCTCGGCATGCAGCCACTGTAGCGCGCCTATCCCCTGCGTCAAGGTTGACCAATCACGGAATGAATGCCTTAAAAATCTTTGCGATGCGTTTGGTAAGCGGCGAGGAAAAGAGATCGCTCATCGCGCCTGAGGGCTCATGATGTTCTGATGCATATCGCGCAAGTCCGGCCGCCGTCGCCCATTCAGGCCCTTCAACTAATTCTTTTTTTCCGACGAGACCCGGCACTGAACTTCCGAGCTCCGCAGGAAGCCTCAATTCTCTCCGCGCCGCCTCCTGAATTTCGCCAAGATACGCTCCCCCTCCAACAATGATCACGCCCCCTGGCAAGAGCTCAGCGCGCTCAATTTTTTTGAGCTGTTTGTTTGCAAGCTCAAAAATATCGCCAAGCCGCGCCTCAACAATATCGCGCAGCTTCCGAGGCGAAAAAGTATTCTCAAAACTTTTTGGAAAATCTGAAAGACGAATCTCTTTTTTGCCTTGCTCAAGAAAGGCGCTGACATTGCGCTTGACTCGTTCTGCTGAAGCCAAATCTATTTGAAAACCAAGGCTAATATCATAGGTAATATGCCCCGAACCTACTGGAATCACTTCCAGGGAAATCAGCATTCCCTCTTCAAAAACTGCCAGCGTTGAAGTTTGCGAACCGATATCTAACAGCATTGAACCAACCTCTTTTTGTTTTCGGCTCAAGCTGTGAAATGACGCTGCAAAGGGGGCGGCGACAATATCATCGATAGCAATGGATGCGGCATCCATTGCCTTAATAACGCTTTTTACATGCGGCGTAAATGCAGCAACAAACATCGCTTCCGCTTCCAATTTCATTCCTGAAAGTCCGATAGGTTCGCGAATGCGCGCATCGCGATCAACAGAAAAGAACAGTGGAAATGAATGCACCACTTCGCGATTGCCAAGTCGAGGGAGCGCCGCCTCCGCAGCATCCATCGCTCGACTCACATCTTCTTTGGTAACTTCTCCATCCGCGCGAGACACCGATACCGCACCTTTTGAAACAAACGTTGTCATGCGTGGTTCTCCAATGGAAACATATGCGTGGTCCTCGATCACCCCGAAATTTTTTTTTAAATCATAAAAAACTCGTTGGATATTTTTTCCAACGATTTCCGGTGAAACGATGGCGCCTCGTCGTACGCCCTCGGTACTTCGTTCACAAGCTCCAACCACCGTGAGCCCGGGTCCATCGGTTTTTGCAAGCGCAACCAAACGGATCATATTTGATCCGATGTCGAGTCCGATAAAATGTTCTTGGCGTGCCACTTTTTTTAACGTTCTTCTGATAATAGTTGGTTCGCGAGCGAGCTGATGCGATCTCCGGATGCCTTACCCTTCAGAAGCGGCATGACAATTTTCATAAGCGCACCAAAATCTTTTTTTGTGGGAGTACCAAGTTCACGAATTCCATCATTTAAAATTCGGGCGATCTCTTCGTCGGAAAGTTCTTTCGGCAAATATTCTTCAAGAATGGCAAGTTCTTCTTGCTCTTGTACTGCAAGGTCTCTGCGATTGGCTTTCGTGTACTCGCTCACCGCATCTCGTCTTTTTTTAGCCTCTTTTTGAATTACGGAAATAATTTCTTCCTCACCAAGTCCCACTTCTTTTTTTCGCTCTTCAATTTCTTTATTTTTGAGCGATGCAAAAAGCATACGCAGCGTTGCCACTCGCCGCTCTTCGCCGCCCCTGATGGCGTCCTTCAAGTTTTCCAGAAGACGCTCACGCAGTGCCATGCTTTATGCTTTGCCTAACTTTCTCAAGCGGTCGTACTCTCGACGCTTTTTCATTCGCTGCAGCGCATCGCGCTGTTTTTTGGTTTTTGATTTTGGTCGCGTGCGAAATGTATGAGATCGCGCATCAATCAAAATACGGCTCTGCTGAACTTTTCGGGTAAATCGCCTCATGAGCGATCCCGTTGATTCTTTTTCGCGTTTTCGAACTTCTACCATATGTGCCTAGTAAACGATTACGAAAATTCTTTCAATCGTGCTTTTATTGTACCAATAAATTTATCAAAGGAAAGAGTCTCTTGTACACCGGTTGCCATATTGCGCAGGCCAACTGTTCCATCGAGTGCCTCCTTCTGCCCCAGAATGATAGCAACGGGAACATTCAGCTTGCTTACTATATTAAGCTGGGAACGAAGCGAGTCTTTGGAAAGCGATTGGGCAATGGGTACCCCAATTTTGCGGAGTTCTTCCATCAAAATAAGGCTCTTTTTCTTTGCAGCTGGCCCCAACTGGATAAGAAAAATTTTTGGTTTTTGATCTGAACGGGGCTTTAACCCTTTTTGCTTCATGAGGGCCGCAATGCGCTCAACACCGAGCGCTGCACCGACCGCCGGGGTTGATTTTGCGCCAAGCAACGATGCAAGCTCGTCATAGCGACCTCCTCCCCCAAGCGCCGACTGCTGACCCTCGGTACTTTCAGAAGAGAAGATCTCAAAAATAGTTCTTCCATAATAATCAAAACCTCGCACGAGATGACTATCGAGGAAATATGGGATGCCAATTTCATCGAGATATTCAAGCACCTCTTGAAAATGTTTTTTGGATGACTCGCTCAAATAATCAACAAGCACGGGTGCATTTTCTTTGAGGGCTACGCATCCCGGTACCTTACAATCGAGCACGCGCAAGGGGTTTTCTTTGAGGCGACGTTTGCAATCCTTGCACAGTTTTTCAATATGTCGTTTGAAATAATTTACCAGCTCTTTGCGATACGGCGCGCGATCTTGGCGGTCACCAAGCGTGTTGATGTTTACCATCATATCTTTGAGTCCGAGCGACTGAAGCGTCGAAACACACAAGCGAATCGCAAGCGCATCATTGATGGCGTCATCATCTCCAATAATTTCAAAATCAACCTGGTGAAATTCTCGCGTCCGTCCGGCCTGCGGGCTTTCATGGCGAAAGAATGCGCCTGCGATAAACATGCGCACAGGTTGCGGCCATGACTGCATTCCATTTTCAAAATATGCTCGCATGGCTGGCGCGGTTGCTTCAGGCCGAAGCGAAAGATGATCGCCGCCTCGGGTGCGCAAATTGTACATTTGCTTTTCTACAACGTCCGAAGTGTCGCCAAGCGGATGCGAAAACAATTCCGTCTTTTCGAGGTGAGGAGTCGCCATTGGCTGAAAACCATAAAATTCCGCGATGCGACGCGCTTCTTTTATGATGTGGCTGTGATACGCAAAATCTTCAGGAAGGATATCGTGCATCCCCTTCACGCTCGTTACCATATCTTTTTTTGGAACTCGTGACATATTTTTTACAAAAGTGAAGCCTTTGAAAGCGGCCACAAACGCAAGAATGCTTTTCCGACAACATGATCAGCCTTGAGCACGCCCCATACGCGTGAATCAGCGCTATCTTCCCGATTGTCACCAAGTACAAAGTAATCGTTGTCGCCAAGTACTGTGATCGTCTCTCCAAATGTCACCACGTCATCAGAAATATATGCCTCTTCGAGCGTCATGATCTCCCCGCCTCGTTTTATCTTTACAATGCCTTGTTCAATAATGACGGTTTCACCCGGCAATCCAACAATTCTTTTTATAAAAAACTTCTGCGGATTGAGAGGATAGCGCAAGATAACGACATCACCTCGTTGAGGGTTTTGAAATCGATACGAAAACTCATCTACTACAAGATACTCGCCATCTTTGAAATTTGGCTCCATGGATGCCCCCCGCACGATGAACGGCTGCGCAATAAAATAGCGTATGGGGAGCACAATAATAAGCGAGATGAGCAAAATACGAACGAGTTCCCACAATTCGCGCCGTTTAGAAAACGAAGGCTTTTCAACCTCGGATTCGGGGGTATGATCCTGAAATTCCATAGATAAAAAATTAAAATGTTAGCTCATTATAAAGACTTTTGCTACTTTGTGCAAGAGCTTTTGGATGATACAATCAGCCCATGAAAGTGATCGTTGGACTCGGAAACCCGGGTAAGGAATATGAAGGGACGCGGCACAACATTGGCAGAGAAGTAGCAACCCTCATCGCCAAGAAATTTGATTTTGAGGCGTTTGAAGCAAACAGTAAATTTGCAGGACACATGGCACGCGGCCACATCGGCAAAACTCCCGTTACAATACTTCTTCCCGATACCTATATGAACAAGTCCGGAAAAGCGTTTCTGTCCCTCAGGGCAAAACCTGATGACATTATCCTTATTCATGATGATACCGACATTGCCGTTGGTGTTGCCAAAATATCATTTGGCAAGCGCTCGGCAGGCCATAAAGGCGTTGAATCAGTCATGCGCGTCCTCAAAACTCGAGATTTTTGGCGTATTCGTATTGGCGCACAGAAAAAAAAGCATGTTGATGCTATGGAAATCGTGCTCAAAAAGTTTTCTCCCGCGGAACGACTGAGTCTCAAAAAACTTGAAAAAAGAATCTTGGAATCAATCGAAAAGCCCCTTTTCATCACCACGCTCTCGGGGTAAACTATTCGGGCCGTGAACGAACTCCTTGTCGTTTCGAATATCCCCGAATTCCGTGATAAAAACCCGGAATGGTTTGTGCGCAATCAAAAAAATATCGCAAAAGGTATCCACCAAAATCAACTCTGGGCTCGAAATTCATTTCTGATTGCACGTGGGAGCCGCCTTGGCATGCGCACCGCTATTGAGCGCTTGATTGAGTTTCAATATGAAATGACTACCTGGCCCGAAGTTCGTGGCGAATTTTCGGTGCGCGGCGGATCACTTATCCTCTCCCCCCTCAATGAAAAAACTATCATCCGAATAGAATTTTTTGGAAATACGGTTGAATCAATCGAACGCACCACGAAACAGGAGGCACGTGAACAAAAGAAGCGAGATTCTCATAAGCTCTTTGAATATCTCCATGACGGTGATTACGTCGTTCATGAACTCCATGGAATCGGAATTTGGCGTGGAATAGTTAAAGAAGATGACAATAAATACTTTCTTCTCGAATATCGTGGACCACGCGGAGGCGGAGCTGATACTCTCCTTGTACCCACCACGGAGCAAAAACGTATCACGCCCTATATCGGCTTTCGCATTCCCCACGTAACGCGTCTGGGAACGCCAATGTGGAAGCATGTCCTCAAAAAGACTCGGGAAGACGCGGTCGCGTTTGCAAAAGAGCTTCTCTCGCGTCATGCGGCGCGTCAAATTGCAAAACGAGCACCGGTGCAGCCGCGGCCGGATATTGAGCATCACATCGAATCAGATTTTTTGTTTGAGGAAACGCCTGCCCAGAAAAAAGCGCTTCGAGAAATCATGGCCGACCTCGAATCCGAGCAACCGATGGATCGGATTCTCCTCGGTGATGTGGGATTTGGAAAAACGGAGGTTGCACTCCGCGCTTCTATTCGAGTTGCCGCATCGGGCAAACAAGTTGCCGTTCTTGCCCCAACCACCCTTCTTGCAGCACAACATGCAACCACCTGGAAAAAGCGGCTCGAGCACTCTCCTCTTATCGTCTCGACTCTTTCCCGCATCCAAAATCAAACAGAGATCAAACAAACCCTCACCGCTATTAAGGATGGCAAAACCGATATTATAATAGGTACGCATCGGCTGCTTTCAAAAGACGTTCACTGGAAAAATCTCGGCCTTCTTATTGTAGATGAAGAACAACGTTTTGGAGTACGCGCCAAAGAACATCTCAAGAATCTCAAGCGCGATGTTGACGTGCTCACCCTTTCAGCAACGCCTCTTCCCCGTACCCTTTCGCTTGCACTCGCCCGCATCAAAAAGATGAGCGTCCTTGAAGAAGCGCCCACAGGACGACTCGCTCCTGAGACCGCGGTGCTTCCCTTTCATGAACGCATGATGAAGGCAGCGCTTGAACGTGAGCTCGAACGAAACGGCCAAGTATATGTTCTTGAGAGTCGAATTCATAAAATTCCCAAAACGCTCGAGTTCATACGCCATATGTTGCCTGATCGAAAAATCGGCTATCTTCATGGACGTGTGAGTGAAAAGCAGCTCGTAGAAACTATGAATAAATTCCGGGAAAAAGAGATTGAGATACTTGTCTCGACTACCATTATCGAAAACGGTATCGATCTTCATGATGTAAATACCCTGATCGTTACCGATTCAAATATGTTTGGACTTGCCGACCTTCATCAACTTCGAGGGCGCGTCGGACGGAGCACGATACAGGCATATGCATACTTTTTTTATGATCCGCGAAAAATGACACCAAAAGCTGAGCGAAGACTCGATGTCCTTCAAGAAACGCAGTTTTTGGGTGCTGGCACCGTGATTGCCGAAAAAGATCTTGAAATGCGCGGCGCCGGCAACATCCTTGGCAAAGAACAATCAGGCGTTGCAGGCCGCGTCGGCCTTAACCTCTATTCACAATTTCTCGCTGAAGCGGTTGAACGCCTCCAAAATCCCTAATCACCACTAAAGCTAAAGTCCAACACTCGGTGTTGGACAAACTTCTT
>Ga0194121_10008240_pt1 | contig 13288 bp, 13 predicted proteins | sample TA2MahCa50mmetaG_FD_148609 | JGI IMG/M metagenome (GOLD analysis project Ga0194121, IMG submission 148609) | Freshwater microbial communities from Lake Tanganyika, Tanzania - TA2015020 Mahale Deep Cast 50m | ecosystem: Environmental > Aquatic > Freshwater > Lake | place: Tanzania: Lake... | reverse complement strand
ATGGCACAAGCCGAAGTGGCGCACTTTCTGCAAGCCCTCGGGCAAGACGTGCTGGAGGAAGCGGCGGAGCAAGTCCATGACGTCGAGCGGGGTCGTCCGTGGGCGGGCACTGCCCCCTTTGCGGGAGGTGAAGGTCACCGGACGGTCCTGGAGGCGCACGAGGCGGCGGTTGGAGATGGCGACCTTGAAGACATACGGGGCCAGGGAGGAAAAGGCAGAGTGGCCATGGTGATGGGCCCGACTCTCGACATCCCAGGGGCTGGTCCAGACCTGCGGGGCGATGTCCTCCAAGAGCCCGGCGTGACGCATCTCGTCTGTGAAGAGCGCACGGTAGATGGGGGAGAGGGCTTTGACGGGGACAAAACAGTTGGTGCGGGAGGGTCGCCAGGTCGTGCGGTCCTTCGAGAGCCCACCCCCAGGCACGATGGAGTGGATGTGCGGGTGGTACTGGCGTTGCCGACCCCAGGTGTGCAGGACTCCAGGACACCCTGGGAGGTCGGTGCCGATGAACCGTTCGTCTGTGGCGAGCCGTTTGAGAGCCGTGGCCGAGGCGTGCAACAGAGCCTGGGACGCGGGGCGTTGATGGGCGCGGATGAAGGGACGCAGGGTGTCAGGGACCGTCAAGGTCAGCAGGAAGGGCGGCCCGGGCAGCTGTTTGTCGCGATGGTCCTGAAGCCACTGCTGGGTTGTATGCTGCTGACACTGGGGACAGTGGCGGTTGCCACAGGCATGGTTGACGCGGTGCTGTCCCCCGCAGGTGGGGCACTGATACAGGCTATGGCCATAGTGGCCGCTGTGGCACTGTTGGATGGCGCTGATGACCTTCCGGTGGGCGAAGGGTCGATGGGGGTAGCGCTCCAGGTACTCGGGTGCGAAGGCCGTGCAGATCTCCCGTAGGGTGGTCATGGCAGGAGCCCGTGCATGAGGGCGTTCAGGCGCTCGGAGGCCTCTTCCTGGCCTTTGTGGGTGCGGTGCAAGTCAATCATGGTGGTTTCGAGCTGGGTGTGGCCCAGATACCGCGGGAGGAGTCGGGGATTGACCCCGGCTTCGAGCACGTGCGTGGCGTAGGCATGCCTCAGGGGCTGGAGAGCCACGCCCAGTTTCGTGATGCCAGCCCGGTACGTGGCCGTCCGGAAGGCGCCCTGCACGCTGGAGCGGCTCATGGGCGAGGCGGCCGTGGGCCTGTGGTGGTGATCCCGTCCGGTGGCAGGCAAGAGCCAGGTGGGATGCCGAGGGGTTTTCCAGGAGGTCCGCAGCAGCGCGAGGGGCTCGGCGGGCAGGGGAACGTACCGGTCTTTGGCACCCTTGCCACGGTGGACCTGGACCTGGAGGCGCGGGCCGTCGATATCGGCGACCTGAAGGTCCAGGGCCTCATGGAGTCGGAGGCCCAGGCTAGAGACGGTGGTGAAGGAGACGTGATGGTGGAAAGGAGTCGCGGACGCGAGGAGGCGTTTCCCCTCCTCGACACTGAGGACGGCGGGGAGCCGGTGCGTGATCTGCGGGCGTAGGAGCGTGAGGGTATGCCAGTCGCGTTTGAGGACGTGCTGAGAGAAGAAGCGGATGCCACTGGAGCAGCGGCGCATGGACGCGGGCGCCAGGCCATCGACGTTTTTGCGGTGCAGGAAGTACCGCGGTAGCTCCTGCTCGGCGAGGCGGTCGGGGGATGGGTGGTAGAACTGGGCCAGCAGGCGGACTTCCCGGATGGAGGTTTCCTGGGTCCGTTCACGCTTGCCACTGGGGTGGAGCGCTGCGATCATGTGTTGACGCAATGGGGTCATGAGATCTCTCCCTTCGTGAGACGTGTGGTATGTCTGTGAAGGAGGACATCATAGACGCATGGGTGGCAGGGAGAGAGGTCTGAGGCCTGCCGCGTCAGCGGCTTACTTGAACAAGGGCCTGGAGCTGACGGGGAACAGCGTCCGCTCGTTCCTCGCAGCTCACGCATGGTGTTAGGTGAAGCAAGACAAAAAAGAGAACTTCAGGGTATAATTTGATTTATGCATCCTCCGTTACGCCGCATCCACTCCGATCAAACCCTGGAGACAGGTGCCAACCGCATCGCGCTCGAATACTGGCGCCAACAGCCGACAGCTGCGATTGTTCACTCTTTGCAACCAGGCAGTATTGCGGCGCTCAAAGTAAAACCTGATGGACGTATTATGGACGGGAATACCCGCATAAAAGTTCTTGAGGAACGCGGTGTTGAGGTCAATACTCTTCCCCGAGAATTCCTCCCATAAGAGGTGAGGCCTCCTTATGATGAATGTGCAGCAAGCCATCGAGAAATTCCGCACCTTTTCTCCCCAAGAAAAAATGGACATGCTCGTCCACCTTGCGCACGCGCTCACTATCCTCGCCCGCGACACCTATATCGTGACAGGCGAAGGCGTGGCCGAACCTGCCCGCCTCCGCCGTATTACCGAAGTACAACATCGACTCCTCGGTGCACTCATCGCCTTGATGAAGCAGGAAACCACACGCTATCCTGATGAGGTGTTGGTACGGCTTGTGCTGGAACATTCCGACGATCAAGGCCTACAAGACCAATTGCTGGAGACGTTTCATCATCTTACAGCACAGCTGGCCGCTGTCATCACCTCACAACGGCATCGAGCTGACGGGGAATAGCGTCCGCTGGTTCCTCGCTCCCGCCATTCCCCGCAGCTCATGCCCGGCGTTCGGTGTCAAAGACCCAGGAGCACTTGACACTGTACACCTATCCGTGTACAGTGCACCCATGAAGCGACGAGACTTGGAGAGAATCCTCCGTCAACTTGGGTGGCACTTCTTGCGCCACGGAGGGAAACATGATGTCTGGACCAATGGCACGCGTGAAGAAGCCATTCCACGTCATGCCGAGATCAATGAGAAACTGGCCCAGGCGATTCTGCGGCGTGTGAAAGGAAGTCTGTAAACCCTATGCGATTGCACGGACGGATCTATAAAGACGGCAAGTGGTGGCTCGCAGAAGTGCCGCTGCTGGACGCCATGACGCAAGGCCGCAGCCGGAAGGAGGCGCTGGCCATGGTTGCCGACCTCCTCGAAACGTTGGCGAACCGCCCGGGGTTTGTGGTCCACGTGCATGCGGGCAAGCAGGAGGCGTTTGCAGTCAGTGCCACGGACACCCGAGGGCTGCTGAGCCTTGTGCTCCGCCGACAGCGGGAGCGGAGCGGATTGTCCTTAGCCGAAGCCGCGGAGCGGTTGGGCGCCAAATCTCGCAATGCCTATGCCCGGTACGAGCGGGGGACCTCGGTGCCAACGCTAGACAAACTCACGGCGTTGTTACAGGCAGTAGCCCCAGGCCATGACGTGGTCCTCCAGCAGAGCGTCGAGGCTTGACTGCCCCTCCCCTACGCACAGGAACACCGAACCACGCACTGCACCTGACTGCCTCCAGCGTCCGCTCCGCTCCCGCTTCCGGCAGCGTGCGCCCTTTCACAGGGCATAACGATAACCTATGCAATAGGTTCCCCATGCACAACGGGGTAAAGTCTCCCTGGCCTGCGCTCCTGCGTGGCACGCGTGAGGGGGGGAAGCCCAGGGACAACCGTGCAGTCACGCGGAGCCAAACATGGGTTGACCGACCCGACCTGCTGCCTCGGCTGACGCAAGCAACCTGTGACCACCGACCGTGCAAGCGCACAGGTGCACGGGGCGGATCCACCTGCCTCACCATGGGAGGGTGCTTGGGACCGACAGGGCGGCTATGTCGGTACGGTGTGCCCAACGCACCCGGTCTCTCGCAGGCCGCGACGGGGAGCGCGAGACGTCGCAGGCGCTTTCCGCTCTACTTTTGGGCAGACCTTCGACGACCGCACGCTTGGCCAGTATGCCTCGATTGAGCACAACATTGCGCAGGTCTGTGCCCAACTGGGGGTCCATCCGACTGCGGCCGCCCTGCAGGCCGCCGCGGCCCACCGGTACGCCTTTACCCGCCGCACCCTGACCCCGAGCCCAGACGTGCTGGCCGCCTTGGATGCCTTGAAATGCGCGGGTTTCCGGCTCGGGCTACTCAGCAATTGTGGACCAGATGTGCCGCACCGCTGGCGGGAGTGCCCGCTGGCGGCCTCTATTGATGTGGCGGTGTTTTCGTGTCAGGCACGGCAGAAGAAACCGGCGCAGGCACTGTACCAGACGGCCTGACAACGGCTGGAGTGTTTGCCAGCCGCCTGCCTCTACGTTGGCGATGGCAGCGATGAGGAATTAACGGGGGCGCAGCGGGCAGGTCTCGTCCCGGTGTTGAAGCGCACGGATCTCTAGGACGTCTATGACCATCATCGTCCGGAAGTCACCGCGTGGCAGGGACATGCGGTGCATGAGTTCCATGAGTTACGGCAGTTACTTCAGGCGCGCTAAGTGTTGGGCTGACAGCCACAAGCCGTTGGAGGCAGTGGAGGGCTCACGCTGTGGCTCTTGGGAGGCACCGCACCGAACAAGGGCATCGAGCTGACGGGGAATAGCGTCCGCTCCTACGTCGCTCCCGCTTGCGGCCGCAGGTGAGCGCCAGCGTTCGACGTCATAAACGGGCACGCGTCGCGACGTGGTCCTGTGGGTCGGCATGATGCCAATCGTCAGAGCACACCAGGGCATGAGCCTCTCTCCTGTCCAGGGTTCGTGGGGCATGACCTGCGGTGTAATACCGTCGCACCCAGGGGGACAGCCGACCGCCTCCAGCGTCCACTCCTCCGTCGCTCCGGCTTCCAGCGGCGCCTGCCTCCTGGCGCTCGGCTCCACCGGAGTGGAAAGGAGATATGCCCCGGCTGAGGCAACAGTGGCCATTGGCAAAATAGCGTTTGCATTTCCTATACGTATCCCGCAATGCCTATGCGCGGTACGAGTGCGGGACCTCAGTGCCAACGCTGGAGAGAAACTGCCAGAGCTGTTCCAGGCCGTGGCCCAGGCCACGACGTGGTCCTCCAACAGAGCATCGAGGCTTGATTGGCCTCTTCCCTACGCGGCGGACAAGAAGGCGAGCAGAGGCCCGCCTTGCAAGTTATCCATGCGTCTACATGCGGTAGGTGATCACCGAGATCACCGCACCTTGCGGATCCTGGAAAGTGTAGAAGCGCCCAACATTGGGGATGTCCGTCGGTGGCATGAGCGTTTTGGCGCCGAGCTCCTGGGCTTTTCTGGCTGTCGCATCCACATCGTCCACCGTCACGTACGTGCCCCAGTTGGGCGGCATGCCCTGGACGGTAGGCGGGATCCCCATGATACCGCCAATGCTGTCATTCCCTGTTTTGACGACCGTGTAAGGCATATCCATACCCTCCAGCGTCACATCTTCCATGTTCCAACCTAGTAACTCTGCATAGAAGCGCTTGGCGGCTGCCACATCGGTGGTGAGCAGTTCACACCAGCTAAAGGCACCGTGGCGTTGCATGGGATTCTCAGACATGACAGGATTCCTTTCCAAGAAGAGAGCATCATGAATTTCTAACGTATGGCAGCAAAAACATACTGCACTAATGTATAGTAAACAAGTGAAAAAATGTGCACTTTCCCTCCGAGCCGTCACTGGCAGTGTCAAACAGGCTCAGAGGCATGCACTGCCCATGCCACCGCATCTAGTGCGAGAGAAGTCGCCGATCCTCTTAGACTGCTGTCTGTAATTGCAGACAGTGCTGTGCGTCTCTCCCGACAGTACACCCCTACTGCCAGATGGCCGCACAACGTGATTACACGCGCGCTGCTCCTGTCTGTGTCTGGCCCGCTTATTGCTCTCCAGCATTACTGTCCCCATTTTACGGTATGGTGGGGAGAGCTTTAAGGGCCATGTCGAACCTTTGGACTATGCTACCCCTGAGACAAGACAGGAAGGATAGATGCAAACCCAGGCCATCATGAATGTCGTGCTCCTCGTGACGTGTCTGTTATGGCTCAACGGCTGTATGCCCTCTGCCACACCACCTGATGCCCGTGAAAGCCATGGGGCAAGAGCATCTGGTCATACTGCAGTGACCTTTGACACACCGCCTCCCAGTCCTGTCGCGGTGGCACGGCTCGCGCAACTGTGGCAGGGACGTATGCAGGGAGGAGGAGGGCTGGACCACCCGCTAGGCCCAGGAGACATACTTGACATTTCTGTGCCAGCGATTCCTGACCTCAAAGATCGTACGGTACGGATCTCGGGCGAAGGCACGATCAACCTGCCATTATTGGGTGGCATCCGCGCTGCCGGGCTGACGGATGGCGAGTTGTATGACGCACTCCAGCGACGGCTGGCCACGTATATGCATCGTCCACAGGTTAGCCTCTTTGTACGCGAATATCGCAGCCGCCAGGTGGCGGTCATGGGCGCTGTCGCCAAACCTGGGTTATACACGCTGGCCAGTGGCGCCGACACGGTGCTGGATATACTGGGCGCAGCGGGTGGTATGACCGACGAAGCGGCCTCGTATATCCTGTTCATCCCCATAGAACGCCCCGAGGGGGCGAGCCCAGGCGAAAAGCCTGTGCCTTTGCGGCTGGCCTCATTGGGCGCCCCCCCCCCGCGCTGTCCAGACAGGCTGAGCCGATCGTCATTGACCTCAAAGCGTTTCAGCGCGGCGAGCAGCAATTCTACCTGACCTTGCCAGCACGGCCTGGAGACGTGCTGTTGATCCCCAGTGCTGGCCAGGTGCTAGTCGAGGGCTGGGTGGAAAAGCCAGGCTCGTACAAAATCACCCCGGCTCTGACGGTGTTGGGGGCAGTGGCAGCGGCTGGTGGTCCGCTCTTTCCGGCTGATACCAGTGCGGTGAAAGTCATTCGTACGGGGAAATCTGCCGCCGCGAAGTGAGTGTTCCCAAACTGCTGCTCTGGTTGAAACGGCAAGGCCGCTTTGCCCGTGCCGTCCAGGAGGGCACACTCGAAGCGCTCTATACGGATCTCCTGCAGGCCATCGAGCCCCTCCTGTTAAACAAAAACGGCAACGCCTCACCAGCCAGCAATGACTCCAGGGGCCTCCTCCTGCTTCAGAACATCCGACGTTAAGGCTTCTAGAACAAGCAGGTCAAGCGGCGTAGCTTGATGCATACGGGGTAATACCCTGCTCAGCCGTCACGCCGAGCAGCTCCTGGTGGACATACCCCGGTGGCAACCGTTTTTGCAAACGCTGCGGGGGCAAGACAACCTCTGGTATCACACTGGCACTGTGCAGGTCTTCAAGGTTGGCACGACCCTGCTGGATTTCACGGGATGGCTGGCCATGGCTGGCCAGGAGGTTGGCTCGCACTTCACGGCCCCACCGGCATTTGACACACTACGGAGCAATGGAGGACATTAATGCAGACGCATAACTGGGGGAAATCTCTGCGCCCGTGTGGGCAACTGCTGCTTCTACTGTTAGTCCTGGCAACCTCTGGATGCGCGAGTCTGACGTCGCGCGAAAAAGGTGCTCTCATTGGTGGTCCCAGCGGTGCTGCAGGCGGCGCCCTGCTGGGCGCTGCGGCAGGTGGTGCGGTGATCGGCGCTGCGGTGGGTGGTCCTGTGGGTCTTATTGGAGGGTATTTACTGGGTGAACATCTCTTTGCAGACGCTCCTGAGCCTCCGCGTCCCAGCCCCCCGCCTGTGAAGACCAAAGCGCAACCTCGGCGCAAATCCAAAACCCCTGTGACGCACGTCAAGGCTCCCCCAGTGCCGCGCGAACCTGCAGACGCCGGACGTGTGTTTTAGGCATGGACGGTCAGCGCTTGCAAGCAACGTCTATGCGGTGACCAGCGCCCCATCATGCAGCGCGACCACCCGGTCCGCGCGCTGCACCACCGCCTGATCGTGCGTAGCCAGCACCAAAGTTTTGCCCATGTCTTTACAACTGCGATAGAGCAACTCCAGGACCAGTGCCCCACTATGGGAATCCAGATTGCCGGTGGGTTCATCCGCAAGGACGATTGAGGGATCATTCGCCAGCGCCCGGGCCAGGGCCACACGTTGCATTTCGCCCCCTGAAAGCTCGCTAGGCCGAGATAGCAGGCGCCGGTCAAGCTGCACCCAGGTGAGAAGTTCAGCGGCTCGCTCCGCTGCCCGTCGTGCTGACTGCCCTGCCAGCAACAACGGCAGCGCGGTGTTCTCCTGGGCCGTCAGCGCCGGCAAGAGATGAAAAAATTGAAACACAAAGCCCATAGTGCGGAGGCGCAAGGTCGAGAGACGGGTATCGTCCATGCTTTCCAGTGCCACACCACCGACGCGTACTGTGCCAGTCGTAGGCGTTTCTAATCCGGCAATAAGATGCAGCAACGTGCTTTTGCCTGAACCGCTGGCCCCCGTGACGGCGAGAAATTCTCCCGGCGTTACTTCCAGGCTCACGTGATCCACAGCCCGAATGGTCTGGGCACCTTGCTGAAAAATTTTGGAGACCCGCTCCAGACAAATCACTGGGGCCTCGCGCGTCTGCACGCCTTGCTCTCCTACAACGTTCTGGGAGTACACAAAAAGAAGCCCCGGAAACCCAAAGGATTTCCGGGGCCGGTGACTGACTGGGACTAGCCGAGGCGGAATGCCCCGTTGGCGACGATGCTACTGGGCTTGCGCCTCAAGCCTCAGTCACCTCGCAGATACAATGTTTTGACATTGGATCACCTCCTTTCTTGCGTGGTTTTAGGATACGCGTCTTGTCAAAGTATGTCAACTCTATTTCTTGCCTCCCTGGAAATGCGTATGAAAGCGGCACAGGCATCAGCGGCTACCGAGGCCTGCCTTGACACCTCTGTGTACACCAAACCCTTTGATCTGTGGAGCGTAGGCGGAGGGGAAGGTTGACACGCCTCAGCAGTGGCGGCATACTCAGTCTCGCCATCGCGCTTGGGCTGTACGCCAAGCGCGTCCACCGTTACGAGCCAGGCCCAGGGGGGCATCCTGAGGAAGGAGGGCCAACCCATGTTCTGGCAAGTCCGTTGGGGCACGGAGGGGCAGGACAGATGCGGCGCGCAACGAGAGCGTAGACACCTGAAGGGGGAGGTGAATCGTGGCAGGACCATGCACCGGCCTAACCGTTCTGGATTTCTCATTGGGGATGCCAGGAGCCCTCTGCACCTTGGTCATGGCTGACTATGGGGCCGAGGTGATGAAGGTCGAACCTCCCGGCGGCGATCCGTTCCGTTGTCAGCCGGCCTGGATTTCCTGGAACCGCGGCAAGCAAGGCATTGTGCTGGATCTCCGTACCCCAGAAGGCCGCGAGCAGGCCCTCCAACTCGCTGGTGCGGCGGATGTGCTGGTTGAGTCCTGCCGTCCCGGCGACATGGCAGGCTGGGGATTGGGGTATGATACCCTGGCGCAACACTACCCACGGCTGATCTACTGCTCCATCACGGGCTTTGGGCAACAGGGTCCGCTGCGCCGGGTCAAAGGGTACGAGGGGGTGGTAGCGGCGAAGGCCGGTCGGATGCTGAACATGCAAGGGCAGCCCAATCGGGAGGGTCCGGTGTATTCAGCAGTGTCGACCGGCAGCTGGCACGCCAGCCAGGCGGCGCTGCGTGGCATCATGGCGGCCCTACGCGTGCGTGACCTGTGCGGGCGTGGGCAATGGGTGCAGACCAGCATCATCCAAGCCCTGGCCTCGCCGCACGACAACAATATCGGTGACGGGGGCCTGGTGAATCTGCAATTGCGGCGTATAGATCCGCAGCGCTTTCCCGGCAGAGCCCGCAACCGAGGTCTCTCCTCCATCGGTTACATTCCAGTGCGCACCAAGGATGGCACCTGGCTGCAGCACGCGAATCAGCGCGTACCGCATATCCAGGGCCATCTCAAGGCCATTGGCTTGGGGCACTTGCTGGACGATGCGCGCTTCAAGGCGGTGCCAGCCATCAGCACCGAGAACCGCGAACTGCTGCGCCGTGAGATCCTGCGCAAGCAGTTGGAGAAAACGGCCGACGAGTGGATGGCGATCTACCTCAAGGACGGCAACATCGCCGCGGAGCCCTATCGTACCAGCGTGCAGGGTATGCAACATCCGGCAGTGCTGGCCAATGGCACCGTGGTGACGATCCAGGATCCGCGCGTCGGACCTTTACGCACCCTGGCCCCGCTGGTGGATTTCCAAGACACCCCGGGCACGCCTAGTGGACCAGCGCCGGATGTGGGACAGCATACCACCGAGGTGCTCGAGCGCCTGCGGCCGCAGGCCACAACGGCCAGCACTGGCATGGCGGAGACAGCGACCATCACGATGCCGGCGCACCCGCTGTCTGGCGTGACTATTCTGGACCTGGCGACTATCCAGGCCGGGCCCTACGGCGCGGCGCTGTTAGCCGACCTGGGGGCGCGGGTCATCAAGGTCGATGCCACGGATAGGCGCCTGGACGAGGGGCGGCGCTCCACGGCTCAGGCCATGGCCGACACCCGCACCTACGCCGGCAAGGAATGCCTGCAGGTCGACCTGCAGACCCCGGAGGGCAAAGCCATCATCCACAAGCTCATCGCCAAGGCCGATGTGCTGTCGCACAACTACCGCCTCGGCGTGGCGGAGCGTCTCCAGGTCGATTGGGAGACCTGCCAGCAAATCAATCCCCGCTTGCTCCACGTCTGGATGGGTACTTACGGCGAACACGGCGAACACGCCCGACGGCCTGGCGCTCATCCCATTCCCGGCGCCATCATGGGCGGTGCCATGCGGCAAATGGGCCGGGGCATGCCGCCTGCACCGGACACGGTCATGGACATCGAGGAGATCGCTGAGGCAACGCGCTGGATTATGAAGTCCAACTGGGGACCCGATCAGAACACCTCGGCGGCGGTGGCCACGGGCATTATCCTTGGTCTGCGGGCACGGGACCTCACTGGCAAGGGCCAGCCCGTGCACCTCACCATGCTCAACGCCAATGCCTGGACGAATGCCGAGGAGTATTTTGACTACGCCAACCGTCCGCCTGCGGTGCTGCCCGACGCCGAGCTCTATGGTCTGCATGCGTTATACAGGCTGTACCACTGCCGGGAAGGCTGGGTGTTCCTGGGGTGTCTGTTCCAGGACGAGTGGGAGACTTTCTGCCGTACGGTGCAGCGCGCAGACCTCCTGGCCGATCAACGCTTTGCAACGAGCGAGGCGCGGCAGGCCCATGACGCGGTCCTGAGCACGGAGCTAGCGGCCCTCTTCGCCGGGCGCACTGCTGCCGAGTGGGAAGCGCTGCTGACCAAGGCGGACATTGGTTGTGTGCAGGCTGACGAAGCCCTGGAAGGCGACTTTTATGCGGACCATCCGCACGCGCGAGCCAATGCCCTGAGCGTGGAGGTGGAGCAGCCGTCGGTCGGCACCTTCCGCCGTTACGGAGGCCTGGTCGAATTCTCCCTGACGCCTGGACTCTACCGCGCCACCCCGCAGATCGGCCAGCACACCAGGCCCCTGCTGCGGGAGCTCGGGTACAACGAGCTGCAGATCGAGGACTTGGGAAGGCGGGGCATTGTCCAGTGGCCGGAGCCCGCGGAGGATTAGGAGAAAGCATGGATACCACAGACCCGATGGAACGTCTGACCCTTTTGGAGCGCGCTCAACTCCTGCATGATGCGACCCTGCGCCAGTATGACGAGATGCTGGTGCGGACTCGACGGCGCTGGGGAGTCGCCTCGACCCGGAAGACTTCCATACCGTCGTCCAGGCCTATCTAACCACCTGTGTCGACGTCATCCAGCGCTTTGACGGCCACATTGCCCAGTTCCTCGGAGATGCCCTGCTGGTGTACTTCGGCTATCCGCAGGCGCATATCGTCTTCGACAATCTATGCTTAGCCTGTTCTACCTGCAATCGCTATAAAGCCTCTCGTCAAGCAGCCGTCGCTCTTCTACTCGGTCATACTGTGCCATTGTTTCACCCGCAGCGCCAGCTATGGAAAGAGCACTTTGCCTGGAACACCGATGCAACGATGATTCTCGACCTCACTCCTATTGGCCAGGCGACTATTGAGGCGCTCAGAATGAATCGTCCTGCCTTGATACGCCTCCGCCGCATGTGGGTACAGATGGGAGAACATCCACCCCGGATGACTTAAAGGGGCGCCAGGTGCCTTGCTGGCGAGCTGCAACGCTGGATAAAAGTCGTCGTGGAGCAGGGCGAGGTGGTTACGGCATATAGGGTGAGACGCCTGAAGCAGGGAGAGACCATACCATTTGTTTCCCACTTCTCCCAGCGCGCCCACGCTCTGGCTGAGGCACTCGGCATTGGCTGGAAATGTCGAAGACGACTCGTTACAATCACGTGTCCCTACAGCCAGCATCCGTGGCGAGCAACTGTACTCTACACATAATCCGCGCTTCATAGGTGTTGTGAACGGTGCGGCGCGGAGGGCAAGATGCCACCAAGAGAGGAGCATTATGTCAACGATCCCAGGCCTGGAGAGACCTGCCCCGGTTCCCAACGATCTGACCAAGCCCTTCTGGGACGCCTGTAACGAGCAGCGCTTGGTCTTACAGCATTGCTCGGCCTGCGCGCGGCTGCATTACCCACCCACGCAGCGCTGCAACCAGTGTGGTTCTGGCGATCATCTGGTGTGGAAAGAGGTGCAAGGCAAGGGCCACATCGATGTGTACTTTGTGATCCGTGACTCGCGCATCCGGGGATTCCGCTCGGCGCAGCCGATCAACTTTGCGGTGGTGACCCTGGATGAGGACCCGGGCATCAATTTTCTGTCCAATCTGCCGGGGACCCCGCCGGGTGAAGTCCCCGTTGGGGCTCCCGTAGAAGTGGTCTTCGAGCAGACGAGTACCGGCCAGAGGATCCCCGAATGGCGCGTCGTCGCCTAGCTAACGCGGGTGGATGGTCACCGTGCAACATACAACGGGCATGAGGAAGCGGAGATGGCTGATACAAGTTGGATGAGACAGCGCGAAGGAATGGGGCTCTGGGAGCACCGTGGCAAGGTCGCTATTGTCGGGTGGGGGCAGTCCCACATAGACCGGCGCTGGGACGGTGTGACGCTGGATCGGAGCTGCGGTGGCTTGACCAAAGAGGCGTGCTTAAAAGCGCTTGCCGACGCAGGCCTGTCGCTGAACGACATTGATGGATTGATCACCAGCCCGGAGACGCGGGCGGAACAGACCTGGGCGCCGCGGCCGTTTTTTGACCCTCCCTACGATACGGAGGACGGTCTGACCAAGTGCTCTGCAGAGTGGATCCAGCGTGAGTTGGGATTCAAGAACATCAAGTACCTCAACTCCGATGCGCCCTACATCGGCCCGATGATGGGCCTGGCGGCGCAGGCAGTTGGTGACGGCTTATGTAACACCGCCATGGTGTGGTATCCGATGGTGAATCTCGCCGGTCGATATGGGCATAACAATCCCCAGAATAACAGCCAGCAGGCCCCTGGGGCGAGTGCCTTTA
>Ga0194121_10008239_pt1 | contig 13288 bp, 13 predicted proteins | sample TA2MahCa50mmetaG_FD_148609 | JGI IMG/M metagenome (GOLD analysis project Ga0194121, IMG submission 148609) | Freshwater microbial communities from Lake Tanganyika, Tanzania - TA2015020 Mahale Deep Cast 50m | ecosystem: Environmental > Aquatic > Freshwater > Lake | place: Tanzania: Lake... | reverse complement strand
TTGCCGATGGCCAACAATGCTGGCATCCACCAGGCGGAAAAAAGCAAAAAACCGCTCATTAGGATATTTTTGTCCCTTGACAACCGGGGGCCTCATAAGTGTTCGGCGGCCACCCCGCGTATTGTAGTGTTCATGATTGCTTACAAGCGACGGCGCAGCCTGATTCTTGCCTGGTTGCTACAACATGACTACTTCGGAGCGGCTTCGAGAATGCTCGCCGGCTCCGTTGTTGGAAGAACACGAATCAACGTGAAGCCCGCCCGTTCAAGAAGGTGGGAGTACTCATCTACCGTGCGCTCTTGTGAACCCGCAACGACCAACATCTCCAAGTCCTGGAGTTTGGCGAAGTGCGCCTCACCGGGGCGCGGCACTACCGTCTCGACAAGCAAGAGCCTGGCGTCGTTGGTCATTGCCCTGCGGCAGTTCCTGAGTATGGCCACGCTACGCTCATCGTCCCAGTCATGTATCACGTACTTGAGCAGGTAGGCGTCCGCGCCCTGAGGCACAGACTGGAAGAAGTCGCCGGGCACGACTTCGCACCGATGCGCTAGTTCCTCCTGCACGAGCAGTTCCTGTGTGCCTTGAAGGGCGTCCGGGCGATCGAACAACACACCGGCCATCTTCGGGTGCGATCTCAGGATCGTGCGCAACATGAGCCCCTGGCCCCCTCCGATATCAGCCAACTTGCGAATGCCGACAAAGTCATATGCCTCAACGATCGCCGGCGCTTCTCCCGCGGAGAGACTCGTCATCGCCTTGTCGAAGATCTGCGCCGCTTCCGGGTGCTGCCCGATGTACTCGAATATGGGCATCTTGTGCACGTGTTCCCAGGCCGGTTGGCCGGTCTGGATGGTATGAACAATCTGCTCCCAAGCTTGCAGATAGAATGGCTCTCCGCTGAAGATCGCCCAAGCCCGCATGGAACCGGGCGCGTCGCTCCGCAGGGCCTCTCCGAGAGGGCCCAGCGTAAACCTGTGGTCTTGCGACTCCGAGACAACCTCTGCCGTGCTCAACGTGCGGAGCAGGCGATAAAGGGCTCCAGGGGCGACACCCGCGGGCGATGCCAGTTCCTCGCTTCTGAGCGCCTTGTCGCGTAGAAGGTCTGCAATGCCCAGCTTCGCAAACGCGTACAACGCCCGGGCGATCACGAAGTTGGAGTACGTTATCTCCAGAATCTTGAGACTCGGCGGAAGACTGGTGTCATTCGTCATGTGGCACCTCTCTCTCGGAAGCGGATGAATCCGATGGTTCTCGTTGCCGCCCAACGCCAGGCCTCAGCCGCGCCGACAGCCGGAGCGACGCAGGAGCGTAGGGGACCGGAGATCTCCTGGCACAACAACGCTTTGGTCTTAAGTTTACGCCTATGGGGCCTGGCCCCTCGCCCGGAGGACGAGGGCAGGGGAGGCTGGCACAGGTTACTCTCCTGCCGCAGGGCGCTCCAGGCCCTGCGCGGCTAGTGCCCGCAGCGTAGCCCCCCGGTCGATTTTCCCTGTGGGAGTTTCCTGCAGGTGCGGCACAAAGTAGAGCTGCTGTGGAATGGCATAGCGCGGTAAGGCAGGCCGGAGGGCGGTGCGCAGCGCTGCGGTCAGGGCCCCAGGGTCTGTCCCGGCATCGTCCACGCCTTCCATGACGGCGACGACGGCTTGCCCGAGACGGGGGTGGGGCAGGGCACCGACAAAGAACCGCCGAGGAGCATAGTGGCCGTGCTGGTACTCCAGCAGCCAGGCTTCCAGGGCGCGCTCGACTTGTTCAATATGGACTTTGAAACCACCGGAATTGATCACATAGTCACTCCGACCAAGCCAGCGAAATGACCCGTCAGCGTACAGCTCGACCAGGTCATTGGTGCGTAAGGTTGCCCCGCCGGTCAATGCCGAAGTAATGAGCAGGCAGCCGCGTGCGTCGAGGGCTAAGCGCACACCCTCAAAAGGCACGAACCGGTCACTACGCTGTGGACCGTTGAGGCGGCGCAGAGCAATGTGGCTGACGGTCTCGGTCATGCCATATGTATGATAGAGTGGCGCGCGTACGTGCTGGAGTTGCGTTTCCAGCGCCAGGGTGAGCGGCGCCCCACCAATCAAAACGGCCTTCATGGCGTGCAACCGCTCTCGCTCTGCCGCAGACCCTTGCAAGGTTTCCTGGAGCTGTAGGGGCACCATGGCTGTAAAATCGATGGGCTCTGCAGAGGCCAGAGCCGCCAGCGGCCGGCTCACTGGATCGATGATTGTGAGCTGGAGGCCCAGCTCAAAACCGCGCACCAGCATCATGATGCCGGCGATATACGCCGCGGAGAGACACACCAGGGCGTGGTCGCCAGGCTGCAGCCCAAGAGCCGCACCGGTCCAGCGTGCGCTCATACGCATTTGCGCCCGTGTCAAGGCAATGGCTTTGGGCTGCCCTGTCGAGCCCGAGGTCTGTAGCGTAAAGTGTTCCTGCTCGGTAAGCCATTGCTGACAAAAAGTCAGGACACACTGCTCGTAGGTACCGAGCCCGGCTGGCCAGTTGCCGGCGCAGAGTTGTTGATACGTGTAGCGTGCGCCATGGCATACTAAAAAATCCATCATTGCAGCCTTTAGTAAGGGGAACGAGCGCCTATGGCGGTGGAGCAGTGAGCGCATGCGGGGCGCGCAGACGATTCTAACATTGTCTCAGACACCATTGCCGTATAATATCCTCAGAGAGACGTTTGAGAGTGTATCCATGTGGTGTTTTTTCCATAGTGAGCTGAGCTGAGACCACAGGCTGTGCCGCTATGATCTCGCATGCAAGAAAGGGAGTCCATGCGCATTCTCGTCGTCGAAGATGATGAGACCATCGCTGACTTTCTTAAGTATGGTCTCGAGCAAGAGCATTATGCTGTGGATGTGGCCTCGGATGGCGATCATGCCTGGGCATTGAGCCAGGAGCATGACTATGACGCAATCCTGTTGGACATCGTCCTCCCCAAACGTGATGGCCTCACGCTGTGTCAGCAGTGGCGCTCCCAACAACGTCATACACCTATTCTCATGTTAACAGGGAAACAGAGCGTCGATGACAAAGTCACCGGGCTGGACCTGGGGGCAGATGATTACCTGGGGAAACCGTTTGCGTTTGTGGAGGTTTCCCATGGCTGACCAGCCGCCCTCCCGGCCTGATCAAGGATCGTTTATAGCTGCTATGCGGGCAGTCAGCCCTTATCTCGATCTGGGCATGACCTTTGTCGTGGCAATCGGTGGGGGTGTCTGGCTAGGTCTCTGGGCGGACAAACGCTGGGAGACGTCTCCCTGGCTGGTGCTGGCGGGGGCGCTGCTTGGCATGGTCGCAGGGTTTTATCATTTTTTCTCTGTTGTGCTGCGGAAACCAGATGGAGACAAACCTGGTGGCAGATTGGATTGAGATTCACAAAGATCCGAAGCACATGGCGCGAGAAAAAGCGCGCGCCAAGACGTTACGCGCCTCCCAATGGTGGCGCAATCTCCTGGCGCGTGGGCTCTGCACGTATTGTCAGCAGACCTTCCCCCCAGCCGAGCTGACCATGGATCATCTGGTGCCCCTGGCACGAGGGGGCAGAAGCACGAAAGGGAATGTTGTGCCCTGCTGTAAAGCCTGCAATGCCACGAAACGCTACTGGACACCCGCTGAGCTTGCCCTGCAGCAGCTACGCGCCCAGGCCGCAGGGACGGACCATAGCGATACATCTCAGCCCTGAAAAATATCCTCTGGTAAAAAAGCGGACACCGTGACGTTTGGCAGATCGACCACGTTACTGATCCGCAAGTCGACGGCTACACTGCAAATAATATAGGCTTGCTCGCGGCTCCAACCGCGCTCCTGGAGTAACTCAATCATATTGATCAAGGCATTGCGCGCTGCCAGTGTCAGATCTTCGCCTTCCTGGGTGCCATCGGCACGGATAGGCATACCCATGGTGGCAATGAAATTGCGCGGTGCCGCCCATTCGGGCGCAGCAAAATACCCTGGATGGGCGAAACGCGGCCAGCGAATGTTATGCCGAGCCGCTTCGCCCGCATGCAGCCGGAAGCGTACGGCCACGGTGGCACCCATCTCAATCGCCGTGATACAGCATTCTGAATCCCCCTGGGCGAAGTGCGCGTCACCAGCGGAGTACAGCGCCCCGTCGACATTAACGGGAATGAGCAGACGCGAGCCTTTGGTAAGTTGTTTGGCGTCAACGTTGCCACAATTCTCCCGTGGGGGTAGCGTGCGCAATCCTTCCTGAGCCACCGGACCTTGCGACGGCACCGCATCCTGGGCGTCGGGCAGAAAGGCAATACCACCACGCGCCACCAGATCCGCCTCGCGCCGCGTCCATGCAGCCATCTGGTCGTGCGATGGAGCAATGCCGGCTGTGCCCATAAACGAGCCATTGGGGATGCGGACTCCCGGCAGCTGCGGCGAGGTGGCCCAGCCGTCCTTGATCTCCCAGTGCGCCAGATAGGGCGTGGTAAAGAGATCGCGCAGAAATCCCGAGCCCGGTCGATTGCGCGTCCAGCCATGGGGCTGCGGCACAATGTCCAGGTATTCGATTTCCAGCAAATCCCCTGGTCTGGCCCCTTTCACATAGACTGGGCCAGTGAGCGGATGGGCCACCTTGGTGTCGAGACGATCCAGGTCTGCGACGGTCATCCCAGGCTGAATCTGGCAATCAGAGGCATCACGAGTGTCCAGTACCACCTCTTCGCCAGGATCCACTGCCAGCAGCGGGGGAATATCAGGATGCCAGCGATTGTGCCCAGTATCCGGCTGCTGTTTCAAGCGCTTCTTGCGATCAATGCTGATGCTTTGCATACGGCACTCCTCACGAAAGCCACCCGACGCTATCCTGCTGAAGGCGTTGTCAGTCGTTGGGTGGTGTCCACAACAATCTGCCCATCCTGTACATGGATCACGAAACGATCAAGCGGACGTGGCGCTGGTCCACCGAGCACGGTACCAGTCGTGGAAAATTGGGCGCTATGACAGGGACAAAAGATGATGTTGCGTTCTGGAAGATAGGTCACGGTGCACTTCTGGTGCGTACATTCGTCCGAGAAAGCCAGGAACCCCGTCGTGTGATGGGCGACAATACAACGCGCTTTGCGGAAATGCTGGGCTTTGCCTACGGGTACGGTGTCCGGCGGGCCAAGCACAAACTGTCCGCGCCCTTCGCCTGGAGCCGTGGGTGCGAAGAAAAGTTTGAGCAGGAACCACACCTGCCCACCTACTGCCGCGAGAATAAGGCTAAACCAGCCTAGCCGTGCAAAGCGGCGACGCGTGAGCGTGCGCTGCGCCTCATCCGCGTCCAGCGAGCCAGGCGCAGCGCCTGGCGGTGTCGGTTGTTCCTGCATATCTTACGGCTCTCCATGGTTGCAGAGCAGGGGAAACACTTGTCACATGAGTATGGAGGATGCCGGGATGGAAGACAAGCCAGACTCGACGCACAGGCTTTACTCATTGCCCGTATTGCCCTAGAATGCCCTCCATGATTTCAGACGCAGTGCGATCGCAGCGTTGCGCACCATCGCAGCATGTCGTTACGTGAAAGGCTCGTATGCGCATTACCAGGCTCGAGACATATTTTCTCTCCATACCACTGCCCCAACCTGTCCGTACTTCGACCAACACGATTAGCCAGGTGAGTGAAGTCATTGTCAAACTCACCACGGACGCTGGGCACGTGGGTATTGGCGAAGCCCACGGACCGTTTTTGTTTCGGCAGGGTCCGGAAGGCATGCGGGTGGTGAATGACATCATGCAGCAGATTACCCCGCTGGTCGTGGGGGAAGATCCTTTTAATAGCGAGCGTATCTGGCAAGACATCTTTGCGCTGACTTATCGCTCCGTACGTGGTATCCCACCGCTGGCGCGGCAGCAGCGGCAGCTCATAACGGCTCTGAGTGCCATTGACATTGCGCTCTGGGATCTCAAAGGCAAAGCCATCGGCCGTCCGGTGTATGCGTTGCTGGGCGGAGCTCTCCGCGAGCGAGTGCCAGCCTATGCGACTGGTTTCTATTACCGTGATAATGAGCGCCCAGACGATCTGATTCGCGAGGTCGCGCTGTATATGGAACAGGGCTATCGCACGCTCAAGGTGAAAGTGGGAGGGCTCACGCCTGAGGCAGACGCAGAGCGTGTGGGCCTGATCCGCAAGACCGCCGGGGATGACGTGGCGCTGATGCTCGATGCCAACCAAGGCTGGGATCTACCGACGGCTATCCAGGCGGCTCGTCTATGTGAACCGCATAACATCTTCTGGCTCGAAGATCCGATGCCCTGGTATGACGAGCGGCATGCGTTACAGCGCCTGAAGACTGCGACCAACATTCCTCTTGCCGCTGGAGAAACAGAGTACACGCCCTTTGGCTTGCGTACCATGCTGGTGGAGGGCCTGGTCGATTATGTCATCATTGATTCGACCTGGGCTGGTGGCCTGAGCACCTGGCGCAAGGCGGCCACCATCGCAGAAATGTACCAGATACCCATGGCAGCGCACCATGATCCGCAGATTCATGTGCATGCTCTGGTCTCCAGCCCGACGGGTTTTATTCTCGAATCGTTTGCTGATCCAACGCGGGATCCTCTGTGGTTTGAGCTCTTCAAGGAGCGGCCGGCCATTGTGGATGGCCATATGCGTCTGCCAGAGGCCCCGGGGTTGGGCCTGGAACTGCGCGATGATACCTTGGAAAAATACGGTGTAAAAGTCGGTTAAACGTGATAAGGAGCGATCTCCGTGGCTGAAATCCAGAGTGGACAAGCCGTCCTTGAGCTGCTGAAAGCGGAGCAAGTACGGCATATCTTTGGCATTGTTGGGTCAACATTTTTAGATGTGCTGGACGCGCTGTATGACGACAAGAGCCTGGAATACATCAATGTGCGTCACGAACAGGGCGCGGCCTTTATGGCGGATGGCCTGGCGCGTGTGACGGGTACGCCTGCTGTGTGTCTGGTGACCAGTGGCCCTGGGGCGACGAATTTGCTGACGGGCATTGCGGCGGCGTATGTGGCGCACTCCCCGGTGGTGGCGATTGCCGGTGGCCCCCCGTTTGGGCATTATTACAAAGATGCTTTCCAGGAACTTGACCTCCTCAGTATGTTCAAACCCATCACCAAGCTGTCTATCCAGGTCAATAAACCAGACCGTATTCCCGAAATCTTGCACTATGCCCTGCGCATGGCCATGACGGGCCGCAAAGGCCCGGTGTTCATTGATATCCCGCGTGATGTCTTGAATAATCATGTGCTGCAAACCGAGGTCGCTCCGCCGAGTGCCTATCGACCGGATCATCCGCAACTGCCGCATCCTGAAGGGATTCGCGAGGCCGTGCGGCTCTTACAACAGGCCGAGCGACCGCTCATGCTGGTGGGCGGGGGGGTCACCTGGGCGCATGCCAGTGATCTGGCAGTGCGCCTCAGTGAGCAATACGCTCTCCCGATGATTACGGCGTATGGGCGAAACGACGCGGTGCCGAATGCGCATCCCCATTATATTGGTCCGCTGGGTCGTGGTGGCTCGCTAGAAGCTGCCGCAGCGTGTCGGCGGGCTGATGTCTTGCTGGTCGTCGGCTCACGTCTGGGCAATTTTACTACCTACTACGATCAACGCTATATCCAGCCTGGCACGCGTATTATCCAGATCGACATCGATAACCGCGATATTGGCCGTACCTACCCGGTCGCCGTGGGCATCCAGGCCGATGCTGGCGAAGCCCTCACTGCCCTGCTGGAGGGGCTATCGCAAGCACGTGTCCCGGCCTCCCGGGCGGCCTGGCAGCAAGAGGCAGAAGGTCTGCGGACACAGCGCCAGACACGCCTGCAGGGCGAAGCCAATCTGACCAGCATGCCGCTGAAACCGCAGCGCGTGTATGTCGAACTGCGCCGTGTGTTGCCGCCGGATACCATCGTGACCTTGGACGCGGGGGCCGCGCCTGCCTATGGCTATGACCGGCTGACGTTCTCGCAACCGCGTACTTTTTTCTCACCGCTCGATCTGGGCACGCTAGGGTTTGCGTTCCCGGTGGCGCTAGGTGCCAAGATCGGACGTCCGGACGCACCCGTCCTGGCCATCCATGGCGATGGCGGCTTTTTAATGAACGCCCAGGAGATCGAGACGGCAGTCCGGCATCAGATTAACGCCGTCACCCTGGTCATGAATAATAATTGCTGGGGCTCAGAAAAAGCCTACCAAAAGTATTTCTATGATGGCCGCTATGTCGGGGCCGACATTGGCAACCCACGGTATGATAAATACGCTGAGCTGTTTGGCGCCAAAGGTTATTACGTCGAGCATGTGGACCAGATTGGCGATACCATGCAAGCTGCCTTGCGCTGCGGCAAACCGGCCATCGTAGAAATTCCCATTGACCCGGACGAATTCCCGATGCCGGCGACGGCGTCCCGGCGCGGTGAGTAACGGGCTATGGAATACAAGCCACTCGGGAAGACGGGCGTGATGGTGCCTGAAATTGGCCTGGGCACCTGGAAATATCGTGGCGGTGTCGAGCCACTCCAGCGTGGCATTGCGCTCGGTGCGTCGCTTATTGACACCGCGGAGATCTATCGCACGGAAAACGTCGTGGGGCAGGCCATCCAGGGTATGCGGGAGCGCATCTTTCTCGCCACCAAAGTCTCTGGCGAGCACCTGCGCTACGATGCGGTGTTACGGGCGGCGGAAGCCAGCTTGCGGCTTCTGGGCACGGAGGTGATAGATCTGTATCAGATCCACTGGCCCAATGCGCGTGTGCCCATCAAGGAGACCATGCAAGCCATGGAAACCCTGGTGGAGCGCGGCCAGGTGCGGTATATCGGGGTCAGTAACTTTTCCGTACGCGAACTCCAGGCCGCTCAGGCGGTGATGACGCGCTATCCCATTGTGGCCAATCAGGTGCTCTATAATCTCAATCGGCGTGACATTGAGCGGGATCTGCTGCCCTATTGCCAGGAGCACGACATCACTATCCTGGCGTACACCCCGCTGGACGATGGCCGCCTAGCGGCCACCTCACGGCTGCGGCGTAATGCGGCCACCCGAGTCCTGGAGCAGATCGCTACCGAAGTGCAACGCACCATGGCACAGGTGGCCTTGAACTGGTGTACAACGCGATCGCATGTGATTGCGATTCCCAAATCCGACAGTGTTGAGCGCACCGTGGAAAACTGTCAGGCATCTGACTGGCGTCTGACACCCACCCAGATACGCCAACTCGACGACGCGTTTCGGTAAGCGTGCGGTGGGCATCGCCCACCCTACGCCCGAGGACCCGGCGCGGTGTCCCGACGATGGGCACACGCCTTCCGGCGTGCCACCACCACGCCTGTCATGCCAAGGAGCATTAACATCAGCGAGGACGGCTCAGGCACGGGCGCCGCTGGAGATACACGACCGTTTTGATTGAAGACCACCTGGTCAGTGCCCAGGTCGAGGAGAGACCAGTCAGTGATCTGCGTCCCCTGGTCGGTGAACAAATCGATGCTCGTCAGCTCAAAAGTGCTGGCGAAGTTCGCCGAGCCGTTGAAACTGGCGCCAGTTGATACCCCCTCAGCGATCACTGCGGCTGCCGAGTAGAACAGGATATCCAATGGCTCGACCGTGGGACCAATGTATTCAAACGCGTACGTGTTGGGACCCAGGGCGTGGAGCGCCCCAGCATTGAAGACGTCAAAGAACGATCCTGACCCACCAACGAATGGCCGTGCTAGAAAGTCGAGGCGCCCCAAGGCGTTAACGTCGACTGGGGCCGACGTGCTACCGCTCAGATTGAAGTTAAAAACGACTCGACCAGGTGTTTGCGGGCTGACGAACAGGCCCTGGGTGCGCGACCCCTGCGACGCCACGGCCGTATAACCGAAGCTGGGTCCAGAGTTCGTCACGGCCAGGGAGGCAGATGCCCGCGCCCGCGCAAAACCATCGAGTGCCGCGAACGTGTTGAAGACGCTGGTCGCACCACTGGCAGTCAGCGTGCCACTCTGGCTATCAGCGCCGACGGGCACGCTGGCGTTAGCTATCCGGCCCCCTTCCGTAAGATTGTTCCCGTTTGAATCCTTGATCTCGCCATATGCCTGGCTTGTGTAGTATTGCGCTGCCAGGGCATTGCCATTATTCACCGAGACGACCACCGCGTAGCCATAGTGTGGCATGGCCAGCACGACTCCAAGGGTTGCGATATGCACCACGCGGCGTACCAAGAAGCGCCAACGCTCCCTACCCGCTTTGGGGGCAACCGGGGTGGAGCGCACACGTCTCCATCTCGGTATCTTCATGAGATGATCCTGCATTGACCTTTCTCCCTCCTGAGAAGACACAAGCATATGGACCGTACTCACCACGGAGAGACGGCCTCTGAGGAAATGCTTGCCAGGTATGTATTGAAAAGGGCAAAATGTATGCCAGGCTGTTTTTGGCGTGTCATAGCGCGGCCTGGAGAAGTCCGGGGCGTATCCTGCACAGCTGTGATGTCTCCCAGCAGTCGTGAAATTGTAAAAAATCTCGACAGCTGAGCACGCTTCGCAGCCTTGCTACGCCTATAACTCCTTTATACACAAAGAAAAAAGCGCCTGGAAAGGCCAGTGTAAAACTTTCCGACAGTTGCCCTGTGTATAGGCGTAAATATCTAGTAATGTTTTGTTTTTCCTCTATTTATTTAATAATGCCTGCATGGAAGATTTTCTGACAGGGCAACGCGCATTCCCAGGAAAAATTTCGCCTGATAAGACAGGCAAGACAGCGTACAATGAGAGGCTCGTAGCTGACTGGCAAGTCTCCCGTCGCGAGAAGACGTTGTGATGACGAGTCAGCGCAAGACATCAAAACTATTTGCTAATCGAGTACGAGGAGATAGACAACGATGGCAGCTCTCTGGCACGTCGGTGACCGTATCCAGCAGCGTTGGGAAGTCCATCAGGTACGGCGAGGCGGGCTGGGGCTGGTGTATATTGTCTATGATCACGAAGCGCAGCTCTCGTATGCGATGAAGACCGTGCCCGAAGCCCTGTCAACGTCATCTCATCTGGTGGAACGTTGGCAGAAGGCCGCGCGCATGTGGATTGAGCTGCCTACGCACGCCCAGGTGGTCAAAGCGCATACCATCGAGACCATTGATGGCCAGCCACTGTTAGTGCTCGACCATGTCAGCGGAGGTGATCTGCGCGATTGGATTGGCCTCCCCCGTCTGACCCAGGATCTGCCCCAGATAGTGCGTTTTGCTATGCAGCTCTGCGATGCTATGGTGCACCTGCAACAGCACGGGATACGTGTGCATCGTGACCTCAAGCCCGGTAACTGCTTGATCACCGCCGATGGCGCCCTGCAGCTGACGGACCTCGGACTCGCCCCGGTGTTCGATGGTCTGGAGCTTCCTCCAGGCGAGGTCCCCGCACGAGCGCTCACGCGTTTGCTCGTCGGCCCACGGCGCACAGGCACCATTGCTGGCACCTGCACCCACATGGCGCCGGAGCTGTTTGACGCGTCGCCTGGGGATGACGTGCGGGGGGATGTGTATGCCTTTGGTATCCTGCTGTATCAAATGGTCACCGGTACTGTGCCTTTTCAGGGGCAAACCTGGCAGGAGATGGCGCATCTGCATGCCACTGAGCCCGTGCCTGCCTGGCCTGAGTCGGCTGCAGTATTGCGCGAGCTCTTGGAGCGCTGTCTTGCCAAGGACCCCGCGCAACGTCCGGATAATTTCGACGCGGTGCGCGCGCAACTCCTCACCGTGTATGCCCAGCTCAGCCAGACGCCAGCCCCAACGCTCCCCACCGGAACCGCGCTTGAGGTGGTCCGCTGGAACATTGCCGGGACAGGGCTGGAAAGCCTCGGGCAATATCAGGCTGCTCTCGCGTGTTATGACCACGCCCTGGCCATCGACTCCCGCAGTGAGGTCTCCTGGCTCCATCGGGGCACGGCCTTAGAGAGTCTCGGGCGCGGAACCGATGCGCTGGCCTGCTGTGACCATGCGTTGCAGTTGAATCCACAGAGTGATCACGCTCTGGTGACCAAAGGCATGATGCTCGGTGCCGCCGGTCAGATGGAGGAGGCGCGCACGTACTGTGACCGTGCGCTCAAGATGAATCCCCGCAACGAGCAAGCCTGGGTCAACATGGGGGCGGCGCTGGATGCGATGGGACGCCAGATGGAAGCGCTGGGTTGCTATAACAATGTGCTGACGCTGAACCCGCGCAATGTCCAGGCCTGGTTCAATGCTGGGGTGGTGCTGGGAGAAATGGGGCGGCATGAGGAAGCGCTGGGCTGTTGTGAGCGGGTCCTGGCGCTGGATCCGCGTAATGACCAGGCATGGGTCAATAAAGGGTTGACCTTAGGAGAATTGCAGCGCGCGGACGAAGCTCTGACGTGTTTTGATCGGGCGCTAGAGCTGACCCCCAGTTTTGGACAGGCGTGGTTCAATAAAGGTGTGGCGCTCTTTAACACCTTCCAACGTTATGACGAAGCCTTAACGTGTTTTATCGAAGCAGAACGTCTGGGGTATGAGCAGGCGGCAGAGGGTGTTGCCCTTTGTAAGGAAGAATTAGGGCAGGCGTAAGGCGCCTGATACGCTTTACAAAACTTTACATGGGCGACTCATTCTGGGTCCTGAGCCATATTGACGCCAGCAGCGCTCAGCGCCAGCATATCAAGACCCTTCTCCAGGTGGTCGCCACGGAATTCCGCTACCTCACCTTCCTGGCAATTTTGCTGCTCTTTGGTGGTCTGGTCACGCTTGCCTCGGTGTGGCTGCCTATGCGCCCTGAAGCCCATGTCCAGACAGAGGGCCTTGGCGCGGTGCTGCATGAGCTCTTACCAGGGCCGGAGTGCCCCCCTGAGCGAGTTGCAGGCCACAGTCGAGCGTCTCGAACAACGTTTGCCATGGTATCTCACGGTCCAGAACCTCCAGGGCACACCGCTCACCACGGTGAACCCAGAGCGGCCCTCTGCTCTCCCCGCCTGGCCGGGCGCATCTCACGAATTACGCTCTCCGCTGGCACGTATGCGCATGGCCATTGCCCTCCTGCCTACCGACACCCGCCCAGAGCTGCAGGTACGCCTGACTGCAGACGACGCGTTTTGAAGTCATCCTGAGTCCCGGCACACCACTGCCGCCTGGATGGAGTGATGCATAAACGGAGGTTGAGCTCCTGGCGTCCACACAGTACAATAAAAAGCCTGCGCGGGAACAAAGAGCCAGGGGGCTAGAACGCTGACCAATTCGGTAATACCTCAGGAGGCAAGTTGACGCTCCTCTGCATAACGTGCAGCCACCTGCAAGTTGCTGACCGCCGCATGACGGCGGCCGTCAAACTGGTTCTTGCGCAGCCC
>Ga0194121_10008238_pt1 | contig 13289 bp, 18 predicted proteins | sample TA2MahCa50mmetaG_FD_148609 | JGI IMG/M metagenome (GOLD analysis project Ga0194121, IMG submission 148609) | Freshwater microbial communities from Lake Tanganyika, Tanzania - TA2015020 Mahale Deep Cast 50m | ecosystem: Environmental > Aquatic > Freshwater > Lake | place: Tanzania: Lake... | reverse complement strand
ATAACAAAATGTGTTTACTGTAAGAGCAAAGCTATCAATGATACTTTGTTCGATGGTTGCCGGATCGCCTTCAATCGTCTTGTTAGGCCGTCTGTTAACCGGATCAAAAGTTATTGGGAAGATTGGAATAGGAGTTGAAAATGAATTACAGAATATCGGGTAGAGTTACTTTAGGTGGATCGCCTCAAGATTCACTTTGGCGCAAACTAAAAGGCAAAGAGCAAGAGTCCGTAGTTAATGGGGATTGCTTAGCTGCTGCGATGGATTTATTTAGAGATAGACCCAGCAATACAGATGAGTATTATTCTCTAAACAAGGGCAGCAAGTCATACACGTCTAGTCAATTGCGCAACCTTAGCTGGGTTAAGTATTGCAACGAAATTGCTATCAAAAATTTTTAGGAGTTAAACCTTATTCCAACATGCTCCAAAATTCGCCCTTAACTTTACAATTCGGCCCCCCGTAGCAAAGCTGGTTTAGATAGTATTGTGGGTTTACTGATTTAACATAAGACGGCACATATCTGTAATTGTTAATCACCCCGAACATACAAGCTAAGCTGGAGTCTACACCTAAATACCCAACAGCATTTTTGCACAATTCCAAAGACTCGAAGATATCAAAGCGATTGCTGTAATCAGTAATCCTATCGTGCGCCCTCATCCTAAAGTTATGGCCCTTGTATAAAATAATTCCTCTCTGTCCTCTCCGATCTAAAAAGTTAAAACAAGACCGCCAATCCTTAAAATCCCAATTACGGCAATTAGCTCCATTGACACTTGCAGGTTGAATGACCCAATAAGGCGAATTACCAATATCGACATCAGCTAACTTTTGGTTATAAATGGGACTACCAATAAACTTACGTTGCCCGTTATTTATCTGTGGAAACAAACTACAGATAGTCCAATCAACAGTATCAGCGGCCCAGCTTGCTACTTTATAAATGTTGCTTTGAGGCCAATAACTTCTTTCTTCGATTAATTCAACGGTTATCCAGGGAAAGATACGATTACATAATTGTGTGATTGGCTGGCTTGCCTTAGACCACAATAGTAATCGTTCTACAGCCCTTTCTTTTTCCGACAAATAACCAGAGATAGAAATAAAATCTCCAAGACATGAAAGAAATCTCGCAGTCTTACTTAAATCGTAATCAGGTTTGGGTATCTGCTTTGGTTCTCTGCCTGGAATTTTAATCATATCTGCCTCACAAGCTGGGGTTTGACAGGGCAGTAATAGTTATCAAGGTTATCTCTTAAATGTCTTGAGCTACCTTTAACTATAAACTCCATTCCAGGTATGCATATTTTCGAGAAGGCAACGCTTAAGGCTGAGTCAACGCCATAATAACCCGTTGCGCCTTTCACATATTCAAGAGCTTCAAGTATCGTTGTCTTGCCAGTCTTGTTAATTAATAGCTTGCTCTTTGGTACTGTTAATTTCCTTTCGTGCAAAACCAGTCCTTTAACTTCTGCAACTTCTAACAGGTCAAGAATATTTGCCCATTCCTTCTCTTTAAGGGATCGCTTGGCACTTGCATCTTTGCTCTCTGGTACGATTAAGTAGTAAGGGTTTTTAATGGGTTTGACTTCTGCCAACTGTTGAGACATGAAAAAATTATCGTGGCACTTCCTGCGTTGAGGAAAGATATTGCCAATACTCCAATCGTCGGCCTCTTGCTTGCCATGTGCCTTTTCTACCTCTTCCTTGCTCCTGTAGACCCTCTCAGAGCTTCCCAGATACGTCAGGTGCAGGCCCATAGCGCCAAGAAGCTCCCCCACTTGCGCATAGGCAGGAGTAGCGATAACGGCACTTTTGACACTTGACCATTCACACAAGCTACCAAGGGCTATTAAGTCACCCAAACCAGCCGTTATTAATACCTTGTCGCTGCCCTCTGTGTAGCCGCTGCGCTCATCCCAAAGCTTACGATATGCCTGCCCCTGTCCCCCTGGATCAAGTGCGATTTGCCGTAGTCTACCTCTGTGGTACGTTTGATGACGTTTGCAATAGTTTGTATTGGTTAGTTCGCAGATCATAAAGGTTGAATCCTTATCTGCAATGCTCCGCTACTCCAGGACATTACAAAATTAATAGGTCCAGTTGGGTTGCTGGTTGATCCTACGCAATAACTATTGGCAATCGTCTCAGAGGTTATAATAACTGTAGGAAACCACGGATAACAGCTAGTGCCATATGCGCCGTCACCAAAGTTAGCGTAGTCAAACCTACAACCAGTATCGATATATCTAACGGCAAAGCACTTAGCGGCTACTGGACCTAAATTGCAATCAAGGCCCGAAACATCTGCCGTATAATAGTATTGTCCGATTGCAGCGCCAACATAACTTGGATCGTAAGTTGCAACCCAATTAGTGCCAACAGGTAGACAAGTAATATTACTAGTCTCAACTGTACACGTAAGATATTTCGGCAATGGCAAGCAACCGCAGCCAGCGCTAAAGTCTACAACACTATCACAGAAGTCTAGTCTTATCTGCCCCCAATTTCCGCCTGTTGATCCACTAGGACAATTCGGGAATTCGCCGTCCATACTTATCAGAGAATTATATAAGCTCCATTGTGTTGTGCAGGGGATCGCAATAGGCTGATTAAATACCGTTGCTCCATCGGCAATCAGCGATACTGTCCAGCTACCGCTATCACAACTCAAGGTCATATGCGCCGTGAAGCTATCGCAACCTGTTATACTGTGCAATGAGCTTGATGGTATTAAGCTAAACTCTTCTGTACTCCAGCTGCCATTAGCGTAGGTCATTGTTAAATCATAGCTATTAATTGCAAGATAAGTAGTGAGATTGCTTGCAGCAGTTAAACGTATGCAAAAGCTCTTAGGGATACCAATAGCACAGCACGAATTATAAACAAAGTTATCATCTCCAACTGTGCTATCTTGGCACTTGCAACAATTCTCTGGAGTTACCTTAGATATCGTTCCTGCGATTGTGCTAAGGCAATCAAGATACTTAAAAACATTCTCTCCGCAGCAATTAAAACTCATTGTGTCACCTGGATATATGCTGTGCAAACTGGCTCGAAAGGTACAAACCATACCCCATTAAAAGGACTGCACACTACATTACCTTCTGGGTTATAAAAACTAGGGCTATTAACTTGTAGCTGCCATTGTCCACCTGCGCACCTTAGACCGATAGTTATACTCTGTCCGCACCATGTACCCGATCCGATCCACTTATAGATTCCAGCGTTATACACAAGGGTTATCTCTGATCCTAAACAGGCAGAGCAATTACCCGTTGTATAATCAATCAAAGTAGCCGTTAATGTTTGTGGCGGGTTACAACTGCAATCGGCTGGGGGGCTATTACCACAATTAGCCGCATAGTCAATCGACATAGTAGCATCACAGCTATTACAAATAGTGGACGTACACATATCGAAAGTCAAGGTTAGCGGCAGCGTTTCAGGCCCAGCGTTATACCAGCTTCCTATACTTTGCTCTCCAGCGTAATTGCCATCTTCATCGTAAGAAGGAATGGTAATTGTCAGGGTTATATCAGTCATCTCTGTATAATCGCTATTCCAGGTCATTGTTAATACCCAGGTGATATTAACAGGTGTATCGCAAACCTGAGTCACCATTGAATAATAACCACAGCTACCGTCTAAGATAAAATCGCCGTTAACACCTGTGCAGGCGCAACTACCATCGGCAATATCTGAGGTTAAGCAGATCGAGGTAGGACATTGAGGCGGACTGACAACCACAATTGAGGCATTACAATCAATACATGGGAACGTGACATTATCAAACTGTAGCTCGAATGGATCGCAATTTACAGCAGATACGGCAACTGGTAATTGCTGGGTAGGATCGCAACTAAAGTAGGGCAAGAGCTTCCAATTTGATCCACCTAAACAATAGACATAAAAATAGAAAGTACCATTACCGCAATAATCCTCTACGTTACTTTTCCAATAAATTGTGTCGCCTGCTGTATGATCGTAATTCATCACAAAAGTTTGATCGGCTAAGCATGGGCAATCAATGTTAACCGTAAAGGTATCTGCTGCCGTTTTATTGCAACAGGATGAGGCGGATATGTCAACGCAAGGGCAATCCAGGCTGTAATATATTTGATCGCTGCCGTCATCTAATTTTATATTCCAGCAATCGCCAATATCGGGAAGAGTTGAATATTGCAAGGTTGCCTCAACGCCATTAAGACTTCCCTGCCACAAGCAATTAGTCAGCCATTGTACTTTGTAGTGGCCGTTAAACTCTGGTACTTCTGCATTATTGATATCAAACTCGAATACCCTAGCTGCGCAGTCTTTTCCCTGGCATTGATCGCAAGCGTTAATCCCGTCATCACAATTATTAGCCCCACAGCATACCGTGTAATAAACTGGATAGCCGTTATCTGACTCTCCAAACCCTCTGGCAAGATATAACCCATCGATATCAAGCTCCAGGCCGTTGACCTCTTTTAGATTGACTGCCCCCTCAAATTCTTCCCAGCCCGTTCCATCGTTGAGAAGAATGTAACCTAGTCCCGATCCGTCATACCTGATTATTTCTACGGCAGGATGTAACGGCATGGGCAAAGGCAACTGTTGAGGCAGGGATACCGTCTTGAAAATCTGCCGCAATTGGTCAATCTGTTCTTGCGAGAAGTTAACTTTCATCTACTTATTTATGTAGTAATTTTACTCTCATTTAGGATAAGGGGGGCGTATAAACGGACGTCTTTAACACTATGACATATCAAAAAAATAATAATAAGGCGGAGATATGGACAAAGAAATAGAAGAGAAGTTAATTGATAGGCTGGTTAAGGTTGTATTCCAAAGAGGTTGCAACGAAAAAGAAATAGCCGCCATTGAAAAGGCAAGACTAACTATGGCCGATGAATTAATTGATTTGCTTGCTTGCCATTACCAGATAGAGCTACGCAAACGTATCAAGATATTCTAAGGCAGGGCAGAGAATGACGCCTTTTGATATTTTCGGAAATGGCTATAAGTAGGACTATTGTAATCCTCTAATTGCTTGCCGTGTTTATCCAGTAAAGTTTGATGGCTTAATGGTTGCCCTCTGGAATCAGTTATGGTCCGCCATCTACTCTTAACCCCAGCGGGCATTGTGCCACTTGATGCTAATTCCGCATATCCTTGATTAAGCAGATATTCATATTCCCAGCCAATAACATCACCTTCATTGCCCAAATCATCCTTCTGTGGCCTAGTTGCATAGTTAATCAAGAAAGAGTATTCGACTACCACGTAAGAAATGCCATTCTCAAAGTGTGCATCACTAAATGACACATCATCTAATAACACTGTACCTGTAACGCATCCATTCCAAGTGGCATTGTTAATAGTTTGGAATAGCTGGCGATATCCTTGGAAGTCTACTGTAGCGTAGTTCTTTGTTACCCTTAAGTTTGTATATGCCGTAGTCCACATAACAGGGGGTATGAAAGGTTGAAGCGCAGCGTTTAGAATAGGATAGCCGTCTAAATCGTATTGCACTGGTACTTCCCTTCTTTGGAAAGTTAAACGCCATTTTGGGCCTCTTGCTGTTGGATCGGGGTTAGTTTGGGTTTGATCCATATTGCCAGTTGCAGGATTCCACCCCTGTAGATCGGGCCATTCTGGAGATTTATAATTGATAGTTACTACAAATTTGCAACCTGAGGACGTTCTATCCGTTTGCTCTGCCTCACGATTAACGACGTAAGAATAAGCATCTGTGAAATGGGCAGTAATGTATGGTGAGAACATGGCAGGTAAGCAAGACCCATTTGCTAAAACATAACCAGCGTCATCAGTTGCATCATTGGTAACAACGTGAAATTTCCTAACAAAGTTTCTGGTAGCTCTGTTATCAATGCCGCCTGTGTTACCTAAGATTTCGTCACAAGACACTATACTCAAATTCTCCCCCCTGTATCTTCTCTAATTGCTCTTGCTAATGCCTCAAATCCGGTTGCATTTATATTGTTACCATCCCTGTTAATCCTATTCTGCTCCTCTAAAATTCTTGCCATTCGTTGTTGTGGGCTATTTGGTTCGCCTGCCCCAGCTTGATATCTTAGGACGGCCTCTACGGCCTCTCGACTACCTGCAATTGCTGCTGTAGGCGTCTTTAGTTCGCCCAGGTGTAAGGCTTGCTCTGCTTGAGATAACATGCGATTAAGCTGGAAGGTAGCTGTAGCCGAATTAATTGCGCCACTATTCGCCAAACTTTGCAACCTTGTAACATCACGTCTTAAAGCTATTGTTGGGTTAGCTTGCTCTGTGAAGTTGCGCCCGATGTTTGTGTCAAAGGCCGAACGTGCATTTGCAATGTCGTTAGCCTCTCCCCTCAAGGCCGTTATTCTTTCCTGCCATTCACGTATAGTAGTTCTAAAACCTTCTGTAACTGAATCCTCAACGCCATCGGCAACCCTGGCATTTAAGGTACGCTGTAACCTACTTACTCTTTCAGCCAATACGTTAGCCTCATTGTCTATTCGTGGCAACATCGATTCAGCATCAAGTATGGGCCTTTCATTTGGCAACATACCCCTATTAGCTTCCTGAGTTTGCAATTCTCTGGTTATAGATACCATTCTTTCAACTCTGGATAATCTCTCAAGGCCGGATCGATCTTCACTTGAGATATTTCTAACACTGTTGATAGCCTTTTCTGTTTCAGTCAAAGCTCGGCCTAAAGTAATCTCCTGCCTTAAAGTGTCGGTCCTTTGATTGCTTGAGCTTGTTATTTCCAAAATTCGTTGCGCCGTTATTTCTTGCTCCATTAAACGCACACGAGATACTAAGGCATTAGGTATATGTTGACGCAACTCGAATAATAGTTTTTCTTGATCGGTTAATTGCCTACCTAGTTGCAATTCACGTTCCAACAAACGACGCCTCTTATCCAAAGCTTCTTGCTGAGAATCCAGCTGTATACTAAAGCCTGCAACCATTGCCTCATGTGCATTAGGTCTACTAAGCTCAACCTCTTGCCTTCTTCGCTCTTGAAATTCTCTAGCCCTAGCTAGTAAACGTGTGCGTTGCCCACCTATTTCTAAATAGTTTCTACCGTTGCCAGCCCCACTTAAAAGAGAAGTGAAACTATTTGCAACGTTAGTTAGCTCAAATCCAACCCTACTAAAAAGCCCTCGTGTTGAGGCAGCGTCTGCTTGTTCGTCTAACGCTCGTCTATGGGCTAATCTTGCTTCACTTTCAGGTACGCCTATATTTCTTGCAACCTGTTGTTCCCTGATTGAAGTTTGCCCCCCACGAAGAAAGGCAATCATTGGTGCGCCTTCAGCGGGGTGATCCATACTAATTAGATTTAGTTGCCTGGCTATTTGTAGAGCTTCAACCCTATCTAACCTTGAGAAAGCTTCTATCAATTGGTCTACACTGGTAACAGCTGTTTCAGGTGATATGCTCAATCGCTCGAAACTTCTGGCCATTTGCTCATTACCAGTCAACGCCTCATTTCTCGCAATGTTAAAACGTCCTATTAACCTGTTAGGATCAACACCTGATGACCTTTGCAAAGCAGCAAGCTCGGCTTGATCCATACCTGATGCTAAGGCTAGGCCACGCATATCGGCAAACTCTTTTTTGAGTTGCTTAACTGTGTCAAAATGGGCAGTAAATACCCCGCCTAATGCTGCCCCGATTGCTGCCCCAATTGGCCCGCCTATCATTGCCCCTATGCCTGCCCCGATTCCACCCCAATCCAATTGTTGAAAATCTAAGACACCTTTTTCTAAGCTCTTACTGAAGAATTGACCAAAGTTAATTGATTGCAACTGGCTTTGTATTCCCTTAAACGCCTTGTCTATATCAAGTGGTTTTCCTGCCGCCTTGTTTAAATCATCAAGTTTAGCTTTGCCATTGTTAGTAAATCTATCCAGCGTTTGCCCAGCTTTATTCATGCCAGCATCATACTGGTTACTATCAATACTAAGAACAATCGCACTTGAGCCAATCACAGTTGCCATACGTTATTTATTCTTTCTTGCCTTTAATTTCCCATATGCGGCCATTAGCTTTTCGTCCATTGTCTGAATCTTAGGTACAAACTCATCGATACCCTTTGCTTTCTTGCTCCATTGCGCACATATGTAAGCTGCTATTTGTGCCGCCATATATTCAGGATGCAACAGGCCGTAATTTAATTCTGCGAAAGCTTGCCACGTTACAAGCTCCTCAATATCCATCGTTGCTAATAGTTCTTTATGGGTACGTTTAAGATTCCAGGCAAGCAAATACTCAAATTCTAACTCTGGGTTAAGTCTTAGTTTTTTTTTGCTTCCTCTACTGCTGCTTTGCCAATCTTCTGTACTTCGAGAATCTTATCCGCCAGCTTTTGCAGTAGCTCCCCATTTTGCGAGTTGATTTCGTCGGCATCTTTATCTTCAAATTTCGATCCATCCTCAAATTCACAACAGGAGATTAACAGCTTGGAATAGAATTGGCTATCGTCTGCTTTAGTGGACCAATAGCTAAGAAACATGCTTCTTTCTGTGCCAGTCCATTGCCTTATCAACACATTAACTCCCCATTCATCTACCAAATGAGGAGTCTTTTTAATTGTGTCCGTCTTAAGTATCTTTTGCTTTAGATTCATAACCTATTATAGTTAGTTAACGTCGATTGCGCCCGTTGCCATTACAGTTACAACCAGCTTTAACAGGTCAGGATTAGTAACCTTCTTTTCAACTGATTTGATATAGCCAAGAAATGTAATAGTGCCGCTATCTGGTAAAGTAATCTTCCAGCTGAGTGTAGAATCCTTACCGGCGTCTAAAGCTCCATGCAAGGTAGTCGAATAAATAGCCTCAAACGTCATAGTGCCAAGTTTGCGCAAACCCGGTTCATATTCGTAAGCCGCACTTGACAGAGTAGTGATATCAATATCGTCTGCCTCATCCTTTGGCGGATCGATAGAGATAACGTCATTAATAGTTTGTTCGCTGCCAGGAGTACCAAAAGCAAGTGTTGATTGATTTCCGATCATACACTATTTAAGCACATACCAACCAAATTTGAGAGGCTTTTCGGTGCTCTAAGAAAAAGGTTGCTTTATGTACCGTCCATGATGGGTGAGTATTGAAAAAACCAGAGGCAATGAGCGCAGCATCACCTACAACGTCATCCGAAACAATATCAAGCTGGATGTACCATTGCTGATAAACTACAACGCCTGCAAGTGTTCTCGTTTCTTTATAATCAACCTGAGTCACATTAATCGATGGCGTTATACACTCGGTTGGCCCCTGTACTATCTGGTAAGCAGGAAACAACGTTATCAACTCACCCATTACTGTTTCGATCATAGGTTATCCTTTAGTGCCTTGTTAATCTTATCCTTATACTTGTTGTGATCGACCGTCATGAATCCGGTTTGCGCCTGAGCTTTGGCTGAGTATTTATTCGGAGTCTTGCCTTTATACTGGTACTTGCTATCCGGCCCTACTACTACACTGGCCTTACCTTTCTTGCTTATTTCCTTATCTTTGATCGACCTGGATAAAGCTCCTGAGTCTTTAGGGGCTTTACTTTTAACCTCTTCCTTGAGCGCTTGCCCTACTGGTTTCAGGGCCTTCTTGATTTTGGCGTCTGCTTGCTTTCTCGCATTAATCAGGGCCTTTTTATCGCTTGTTAGTTTACCTTTGATCATGATTCTAAATCGCTTTCTACCGTCATTAGGTGATGCATTTCCAAATACTTTTCAATCTGCCTTAATGTAGTCTTAGGCTGGAATCTTAGATTGCCAGGAATAAACAACGTCCCCTTTGGTGGAAACAAATCGGCCATATGGCTACCATCGTTGTTTCTAATCGTTGCTGCCTCACAAATTATCGTTGCTTGAATCATGCTGTCCCCATTAGGTAAATAGTTGGATCAGGGCAAACATCACACATAGTTAGATTGCCCTCTCTTGTAATACCTTTTACCTGGAATTCGTTATCATCAAACGTAAACTTATCGTTAAAGTCTACAGCTACATTCCTTGCAAAGATGAGTTTCCCAGGTGCAATAGCTGTCCAGTAATTATCTTCACTACTGCTGCCGCCATTCCTTACCATTAAGTATTGAAACTTGTTAATCATGCCTCATCCTCAACTGTGTAATCAAAGGTCTTATAATTAAGTAACCAGCTATTAGATTCATTCCCTCTGCCCTCGAAATAAAGCCTAGCCAATTGCAAAACAGGTAACGTATATCTTTCTGGAATTCCATAGGTAGTCAGGTCCACAATGCATATCGCTTCAATCTGCGCAACGGCTGAGTCAAGAAAAGACTGTAGCAACTCATCGGCACTATTGCCCCCATTGAACGAAATAAAAACCTTAAAATCATCTAATAAAGCCATAACTTATTTACGCATACCAAAAGAAAAAGGGATGAGCCTAAACCCATCCCCTAACTAAATAGGAAACAACATGACAAACAAAACTTTTATATTGAGCCAGTTAGCGTAAAGTGCTTGACTGGATTATTTGTTGAGCCTGGATTAACCAAACGGCCATCGTACCTTGCATACATTGCGATACCGATAGCCAATTGCTTAGCATAAAGCTCTTGCAATCTGATAAATTCAACTGAGGTTACTTCACGTACTTTGTAATAGCTAAAGTCACCAAAGAGAATTGTCTTTTGCCCATTGCTTGATCCGTCTGGCATATCCTGATTAATTACAACTGGATAACCTAACAAGCGTAATGGAATGGCGTCACTTAAAGACATGTTTGCATTCCAGAAAAGACTACGGCCATCTTCTGCCTCAAGGTTATAAAGCTGCCAGAAGGTTGTATCGTGCATCATAAATTTAGCATTAGCACGATAGGCAGGATCAACAGAGGCAACTAAGTTTTTAACAACATCTGCTGAGTATACGCTATCGCTTTCGCCCTCCGTAGAGTCAGAAAGAATGCCACGGATTTTACCAGAGGTAGAGCCTTTGGTTAATTCATAGTTAAGCTTCCTGGCGATAGATTGACTGCAAGCCTCAGTAACCCATGCCTCAACGTCAATGCCTGAGTCTTGGATGAATTCTCGACCTAATACGATTAAATCGGATCGCAGAGTAGGACATTTCGGGAAAGCTACCTTATCAGAGGGAATATCATTTGTGTCGGTAAAATCATCAAGCTCATCGACGTAACCAGCGCTCTTGTTAGTAAAGTCAGTCATCGGCCAATTGAAAGCGTTACCGTCTGTAGTTTGCTTAACGGAAGAAACGCCGTACATGCCGCCAAATGCTTTCAGGGCCTTAACTAATTCGCCCTGTACGTCAAAGCCTCTAAACTCTCCACCTGTGTTTGTGGTTCCCATATCGGTACGGCAGACATAGCTATTGCTTCTTAGATCGATCCCACAATCCATAGCAGCTTGCCATTCATCCGTAGAGGCGTCAACACTACCAGACATTTTCAACCATCCTCTTAACGCCTTAGTCCTATCTGCCCCTGTAGCCTTCTTTGGCTGGGATGGCTGGGTCTTACGTTCAGACTTGCTTAATAGTGCCTGTTCGCCAGCCAGGTACTCTTTACGCTGAGCCGTTGCAATCTCTTCCTTTAACTCGGTTGCTCTTGTCTGCAACTTGGCAAAGGCGTCTTGATCCTCATCGCTCATTTTGTCGGATTTGTTAACCAATCCTTCTGCTAAAGTGATGGTATCTTTTAATTCGGACTGTAGCTCAAAAGAATTCTTAGACATATAATTTCATAATCTCCAATAGTTGCCTGTTCTTATTTAGTGTAATAGGTTCAGAATTTAGTAAACAGCTACGCAAATTTACGCTTGTTTTTGGAAAGGCTGGAAATGGGACTACAGATACCTCTAATAGGTCGATCCCTGAAACCTCATGTAAAGGCATATCTCCATGTCTGCCCCATTTGCTGCTTGTAACGTAATAGCCTATGCTCATTCCATTAAGATCACCTCTGCTGACAAGCTCTTTGATATCCGCTGCCCTTTGCGTATCTGGTAATGACAATGAGAATTTTAGCCCCCTGTCATCCTGATATAACTTGAGGTTGCCACTTGCTGTAGTTGCCAATAGTTCGCCGTCGTTATGGTTGTAGAGGCCCCTGATATTCCTACTCAGATCGAAGCTATTAGGGCGCACAACTTCTACAAAGGGATTGCCTGCGATATCGTTTAACGGTTCGCTTAGACTGTTGAATACAGAAGCGTAGCCGTGAAGCGTATTGCCGTCGCCGTTACTGATTGGACTGATTAGCGTCCTGATTTCCAGGTTCATTGTCTACCTCTTCTTTCTGCTGCTGCTGCTGTGCCTGTGCCTGTGCCTGTGCCTGTAGCTCCTGGGCCTGCTGCTGCTGTTCCAATTGCTTCCCTACGTCTGTGACTTTCTGGAGATTTGTTGAGATAAAGAATTCCTCATCCCCTTCATATCGTGGCATATTCAATAGTTCTCTTACGTCACCTGGAGAGTAGATACCATTGTTAATTCCCTTTACCGCAATATCCATTCTTGTACTTGGATCGGTTCTTAGTAATGCATCTACGTTATGCTCAATGTAGTAACCAGCTTGCCTCTCCTCAAACGTCAATAGCTTCCTCTCTAACTCCTCTTCAATCTTTTGCAGATAAGGACGGATAGAGTATGTTAAGTGGGCTAACTGCAAAGCTGGCAAGTTATTCCAGGTTGCCCGTCCTAAGTCTTGCAGCATAACAGGGCTAACATTAAACACCTGTGCAATTAAGGTATTGTCCCATTGCACTAGCTCTAAAAACTGTTGATCCCTGGGGCTAAAGGATATGGGGCTAAACGTCATCCCCTCTTCAAGAATTATTGTCTTACCACTATTTGCGCCGCCTGTTTGTGGAGCTATGATTGATTTCTTTATGTTCTCTCTGGCCTTATCGCTTAACTCAAACTGGCTACTAATAACGCCATTTGGGGCAGCTGAGTTAGCATAAAAATATCCGCCATACTCTTGTCTACTCAGCATGTTGCCAAGTGCATTTCTTGCTAACGTTATTGGGCTTAAACCTACAATCGAATCAGGCGACAAGATTTTAACGTGGCAAACATCTTGAGGAGTTAGGTTAGTCGATCCTGCCTGATAGAGTAACTTGCCCTCTACTCTTGCTGGCGTACATTCTTGAATCAACCACAGATTAACAGGTTGCCCAGCCCCATTACGTTCTATCTCCAGGTAGTAGTTGCCCCTGCAAAGCAACTGATACATTGCCGATTCACGCAAGACGGATGAGGTACATTCTGGATTTGGTTCAATAAGCAAACGATAGATAGGATGGTA
>Ga0194121_10008237_pt1 | contig 13289 bp, 11 predicted proteins | sample TA2MahCa50mmetaG_FD_148609 | JGI IMG/M metagenome (GOLD analysis project Ga0194121, IMG submission 148609) | Freshwater microbial communities from Lake Tanganyika, Tanzania - TA2015020 Mahale Deep Cast 50m | ecosystem: Environmental > Aquatic > Freshwater > Lake | place: Tanzania: Lake... | reverse complement strand
AGCTCTCCAATGTGCCATGTTGGAATACCGATAATAATATTTTCAACCACTGCGAGATCGGCTGGATGAATGTCAGTAATATTTTTTAAGTAGTCCACCGAGCCTAGCTCTTTTTTCAAAAGTTCGGCGACATTGGCGGTATTACCGGTGGAGGAGCCAAAGAAAATTGCCGTTTTTGCTGGGGCTAAAGTCGGCTTGGAGCGATCCACAGGGGCTCCTCCAGTCGCCGCTTGGGCTGCCGGCTTAGCTGCTTTGGCGGCGGCTTCTGCTTGAGCCTTGGCTAGTGCAGCTTTTTTCTCCTCTTCAAGACGAATTCTTTCCTCTTCAGCTTTCCTTAACTTTTCAGCGATTTCGGCTTTAACCTTTTCGCTGTAACTCTTTAGCTCGGAGTGAGCCATAGAAGCTATTTCTTTAGAATCGACACTCAAATAACCCGACCCAACCTCGGCTTGTTGGGGAGCTTTTGAGCCCTTGCCGCGCAGACATTGGATCACTTCGGGTAAAGAATAAACTAAGGCTTGAACCCGTTGGTTATTCAACCAAATCTGAATGGAAACCTCACCCGTTCGAGCTCTATCTGACCCGACGAGAAATTGCTTCATCTCTTGGGTGGTTTCAATGAATTGAACGAAAGACTTCTCTTTGGCGGGGGCTAAAGTGTAGCTAGCTTGGCTTGGCGCTTTTCTATTCTGACTTTGCGCTTGTAGGACAATACGGAAAACTTCTAAATTCTCAGAACTTTTCCAAACTCCCCAGATTCCTAAGTGGCCCGGTTCATCACCCTTTGAAATTCCAAATTGAGCAGGGCCCTCATTGGATCTCATCAGATTGAGTTTTTTCAGTAGTGCCATGTGGTTTCTCTCTTCTAAAGTTTTCAAATTCGGCTTTAGAACTTAAAGGCTTATCGTTAAAAATTCAATCTTTTGGTTTAGGTTACGGGGGTTTTTAATCCTTTTTCTTCCATCAATTTGACCAGTTTTAGATAGATCTGAGCCATGTCTAGGGCGTCACTTAGAGCTGTGTGATTGGACATTGACCTAATATTGAAAAACTTCAAAAGCTGGGTGGTCGAGCCATGGCCCGGGGGAAGCACTCCAGCATCCACAAGAAAACGGCCTACACAGGTTACGTCTAAGGTATGGTGATGAAAGTATTTATCCATGAAGGATTTTCCCAAGTTTTTGGTTAAAAGGGGAATATCCAAGGCGCTTAATGACTTTCCTAAAAGTAAGGGACGCTCTTCCCCAAAAAAGGTCTTAATAGGTTCAGAGGTTAAGTAATCTTCCATCCATTTTTTAAAAGCTAAGGTTGAAATCCCTTCGGTATGAGCTTTTCTTATGAGCCCTTCATTATGTCGGATGACCCATTCACTTAAATTAGGTTTCAGGTCTTCGAAACTCGGGCATTGGATGAGGACCTCTTTTCCCAACGTCTCGGCAACGACATTTTTACTTCCATCTACCGGGACTACTGCGACCTGGATGAGTAAAGAGTGTTCCTCTAAACCGGTAGCTTCTGTATCAAGACTTAAATATTTTGCCATGATTTATTTTCTCAGCTTTCTAAGGCCCTGACTTGCCATCATTAGGCCAGAGACTTTGTAAAGTAATCTGGCTCCAACATTGGCGTCCCAAGAGTCATTTTTATTGGCTGAGGGGGCAACCTCATTAAGATCAAAGCCGATAATTTTTCGGCCTGAACGTACAAGAGAGGATATCACAAAAACAGCCTCATTAAAATCGAGTCCTCCAGGAACTGGAGTTCCGGTGTTTGGGCAAAACCTTGGGTCGAGTCCATCGATATCAAAAGATATCCAAACTTCGTTGGGAAGCTGTTCAATTATTTTCTCGCAGATCTCTTTCCAGGAGGTTCCTGCAAATTTAGAACCGCTAAGTTCCTGATCGTAAAAAACTGAAACTCTGTTCCCTTGTTGTTTACAGTATTTATACTCCTGTTCACAGTAATCTCTAATTCCAACTTGAACGAGTTTTTTTACTTGAGGAATTTTTTCGAGAACATTGTACATGATGGAAGCATGAGACCAAGTAAACCCCTCAAAAGCTATGCGGGTGTCGGAGTGAGCGTCGAAATGCAAAATACCGAAGGAAGGGTAGTGTTCGGCAACAGCTTTTAGAGCTCCAAAGGGAACCGAATGATCTCCTCCGATAAGGCCTATCCGTTTTTGGGATTTTAAAAGTTTTTGGGTTTCAGAAAAAACGAGTTGATTTAATTTTTCTCCGAGCGAGTTGACTATTTGAAGGGATTTTTTGAGTTCTCGATTATTTCCAATCTCTCCACCGCGTTTGATGATTTTTTGCGCTTCCTTTTTAGCTTTTTGATTCCAAGTTTTGATCTCACGCGATTCAGGAAGAAGATAAAACCCGGCTTCATAGGGGTTTAAAACCTCAGCATCGAATAGGTCGACTTGGCGGCTTGCTCGCAAGATCGCTTTAGGACCTCCAGAAGTTCCTCCTCCATAAGAAGTGGTGGCTTCCCAAGGGATGGGTAAAAAGATTAAAGCTGCACTTTCAAAAGAATCGTTAAGCCCAAAGATGCCGGATTCTTGGCTAGCAGCTGCATTAGGGTCAAATTGAGACATTGTTTTAACTTTCGATAAGTTTTGTGTTCATTAAAAATGATGACACCTTAATCTAGGCTAGGATCAAAGTAAAATTGGCCTTTTGACCTTGTTGACGGGTGCGATTTGATACTACCCTGAAATTTAGGTGAGGGAAAAGTTCGCTTTTAATGAGCTTTAAGCTCAAAAATTTATGACAAGCACTGGCATTCTCCTTGCTTTATGACAGTTCTGTAAGAGGGACTTTTAAGAGAGTCCACAAAATAAGTTTTCAAGGAGGAAACAAGTTCGAAACCATTCTTGGGTGTAGAAAAGGCCTATCACCTCTCTGCAATTTAGCCTGCTAATAAACTAACCTGAGAGGCGGGAAAGCACCTCCCGCCTTCTCACCCCCTCCTTAAAATTAATACTTGCCCTCTCTAAGAGGGGAATCGTTAAGTCAGCAAAATTTCAGTCAAATATCTGCAAAAAACACCTCGACGGTACTAGGCTTAAGACGAGTTCAATGAAGTTTTGTGAGCTCACTGGTCGGGGTAACGCAAGCTCTTGCGAAAAGATGAAGAATCACTATACTCCGGCCGATGCGCTGGTTGTTTCATTTATTGATAGTCACGCTGATTCCTAAGGAGCTTGCGGAGAGGAGAGCCTGGGCGATCGGGGTTCTTCTGTGCGGTGTCATCACGATCACCGCCTCCGCCGCTGATACTCGCGCGCTGGAGGCGATCTTCAAAGCAAACTTCAAATCGGCATACGAGGCCCGTCAGTGCGGCCGGAATATTGCCCGACTTCTCGGTTTGGCGACCGATCGGGATGTTGATTTGAGCGACACCCACGTCCTAAAGATCAAGGGAGCCGGCTTTTTCGAGACGAGCGGCTTCTACACCCGCACCGCTCCTGACGAGCGGGCCATGCTCGGCTACTTCCACTTCGTCCTGATCAACAACGGCCGGGTCTTCGACTTCGATCTGCACGAACCGCTAGTGCTCGACCTGGAACGCTATGTACGTCTGCAGTTTAGCCCGCCCGAGAATCCCGTTAAGATCTACGGGGTGCTCTACGACGCGCGCGAGCAGTTGAACGCATGGACGGTCACGCGGTTCGAGGTAGCCGATTTTCAGAGGTCGTCGTCCCCCCGCGCGACGTGGACGAAGTCACTCGGAGACCTCGTCGATCTCGACCGGGTCTTTTCGCGCCGGCGGGTGCGCTAAGCCTGGACCATTTAGAAGGTAACGATGGTTAAACTTATTATTCTCGTAAAGAAAAAATAGTTCGGACCAGCCTCTTAAAAAGCCCACTCAAAGGGGGCAGGTATGATAAATTTTCCTTGTAAAAAAGTCAAAGCGTGTCCCTCATCATTCACGATGAGAGCTATCACTGCCCTTAAGTATGAGAAAACTAAAACCAGTACCAAAATAAAAACAAGTAAAAACGTTGCCTAAAATGTTTTTGGAAAAAGGTCGGAATCTCCTAATTAAAATTTCCATGGGTAATAATTTTATCATAAGATCAGAAAAGCCAAACTGGTTTCATTCGCCAATTCTGGAATAATGTGGCGCAATGTAATAGATTTTTCGAAACTCATAGAGTAAAATTCTGAAACAGTGAAAATAATTATCGATGGTACAATTTATTCGTCTGCCCCCTCAGGCGGAGCATATCGATATTTCAATGAACTGATACCTCGCCTTTCCAAATTTCCGAAGACCGAAGTTAAGATATTCGCTCAGAAAAATCATGTGGGAATTCCTACGGGGAGCAATATCAAAGTAGCCGAAGATAGTCTTCCCACCGGTTCTTGGCTATCCGAGGGAAAGCTAAAGCAATTTCTCAGGGCTAGAAAGCGAGAGCTTCAGAGTGTAATGCTGAGGAGACAATTTTCAGGTTTTGAGGAAGCAGTTTATCATTCAACTTACTACACACCGTCACCATTGAATCATATAACTCAAGTTGTGACTGTTCATGACATGATTAGCGAATTGTTTAAAGAAACCTATGATCTTCCTCATCTTAAGACGCTACGAAAGGCAAAAGCAGAGTGTTTAAAGTCTGCGACACGAGTTATTGCTATTTCGAACCAGACAAAAAAAGACCTGCAGGCTATTTATCATGTTCCGGAGTCTAAAATCGATGTGGTCTATCATGGTGTCGATTATGATTTTTTTTCTCGAATCTGTTCTATCGAAAAAAAACAGCAGGTTTTAAACGAACTCAATCTGACAACACCCTACTTTCTTTATGTGGGGGGGCGACTTCACCACAAGAATTTTAAATGTTTTCTCAAAGCGTTTTCTCAAAGCAAAGTTTCTCAAGACCACAAACTTGCCGTTGCCGGAGCCCCTTGGGATGAGGAAGAAATAGATTTGATTCGTAAACTTAATGTGGAAAAACATTTGATTTGGATGCCAACGCTGGGAGAACATGAACTACCTATTGTCTATCAAAATGCTATAGCTCTTGGTTTGCCCTCTCATTATGAGGGGTTTGGTCTTCCCTTAATAGAATCGATGGCAGCGGGTTGTCCAGTTTTAGCTAGTAATACGGGACCTTTCCCAGAGCTAGCCGAAGGGGCAGCCGTTTTCTTTGACCCCCGGGATGAAGCCCAAATGGAGAAATCCTTTGAGCGCGTTTTAGAAGATTCTGTTAGAACTCGTCTAATCGAACTTGGTAAAAAACAGGCGATGAAATTTTCTTGGGATCTGTCCGCTAAGAAGCACTGGGAGTGTTATCAAAAGGCTTTAAAGGAACATGCATAGGAACGAGACCAACGGATAGAAGGTATAAACGGCCCCCCCGTTATAACCGAGGGCTAGCCATCAAGGTGGAATATTTATCCGTAGTCAACTGAACGACAAACGCTGAAGGGATTCGAGCGCCTATCGTTAACTTCAAAGGATTTGGTATTGGAGTGTCACCGAAGGCCCGAAGACTCCAAGCGGGCCGCCACTTTGAGCTGAACTTGGGCGCAGTTCCTATAGGAATACTACGAAAGTCTCTTAAAAAGTCCCTTCATATGAGAGGGCAAAAGTAGTACGTGTTTCGACTCATGATTTTGGTACGGATAAATTTTCCTTTGATAAATCATCCCATCGTCAAACGGCCAATAACTTGCGCACCGTGAACGAACTTCATGGCCGTTTGAATCTCTTAAAAAGCCCACTCAAAGGGGGAGCAGGCATTTAAAATTACCTTCAGACGTAGGGCTTCTTTTCCGATAACCATAGGAACTCTTAGAGGTCCCTCATGAAAGTTGTAATTGCTGATGATTCTTCAACTATTCGAATAAAGATGGCGCGTTTTATTAAGGATTTGGGGCATAGCGTTGTTGGTGAGGCAGAAAATGGTTATGAGGCCATTAAACTCACTAATGAAACCGAGCCCGATTTGGTGACTTTAGATTTAGTCATGCCCGAGTTGGATGGTCTTTCTGCTCTCAAAGCTATTAGGAGTCAAAACAAGACGGTTTTGATTGTGATGGTCAGCTCGGCGGCTACTCTGGCCAACGAAGCAGCGGCTCAAAAGGCAGGGGCTAATGGTTTTTTGAAAAAACCTTTTGATAAAGACTCTCTTAGAAGAATCCTTGAACAAATAACCCATTCCGTCCATCGAGGAGACGCGGCATAAGTATGGGATCCTCAGTACTCAAATTAGATTATAAGATTTTGGAAACGGCTAAGGAGTTTCCCGTTTACAGTCTTTTGACTCGGGTTCTTATAGAGTCGCTTTGCCCTTTGTTAAAAACGGAAGTTCTTTTTGGGGAGATGGCTCCGGTCAACAACGATGAAAAATTTGCTTTCTGGATTGATGCTAAAGTTCAAGGAGAGCTCGAGGGGTTTATCGGGATCGGTATTGATATTCCGGCTTTAAAAAGTTTTTCTCAACAACTTAATGTTCAAGAAGAAACGGAGAATTTAACTTTCTCCACTACTCTTTCGGTTATCTTTGAATCTTTAGCCAGTTCTATCGAGAAACAATTTGCCGTTGAAGATTTTCAAAGTGAACTTAAAAAAGGAAGCGGATTATTAGAAAATTACGCCATCTCGATTGATCGAATGTCCTGTCATGTTTGTCCGGTCGAGACTCGATACGGATCTTTCAAGGTGTTTTTCAGTTTGAATGCAGCTTCACCTGAGTTGTTAGAGGAGGTTTCGAGTCGCCAAGCTATTTTAGAGCCAAGAAAAATCAGAGTCTACGCTTCTCAACTAGAAGCGGTTTACTCTCGCCTAAAAAATATTGAGCAGTTGGAAAGAAAGTTGTTCTCAGGACCTAAAGCTAGAGCTCTCATGAGAACAGAGATCAAAAGGGTTAAGAGAATGATGAGGCAGATGAAATCGGAACCTCTAGAGTTTCTCTTTTCTCCGGCCCATAAACTGGTTCAAGAGATCGCCAAAGAGCAAAGCAAAGACATTCAATTAATCACACAGGGAACTTGGCTCTATTTAGATAAATCTTTACTCAATCATCTGTATGAACCGATGCTACATCTTTTTAGAAATGCGGTTGATCATGGAATCGAATTACCGAAAGAACGAGAAAGAAAAGGGAAACCCTCTAATGGAACTATCAAAATCCGTGCTGCATTTTCAGAAAATGAATTGCGTGTTGTTGTCAGCGACGATGGGGCCGGGTTAGATTTTGAAAAAATCAGGGAGAAAGCAGTTTTACGAGGATTAATTTCTCAGCGTGAGTCAAAAACGATGCTGAGTGAAGAATTGGCTCCGCTTGTCTTTCAATCAGGATTTTCCACACGGGATACGGCCAATACGATTTCAGGACGTGGTTTGGGATTAGATATTGTGAAAAAAGGGCTCCAAGCGATCGGAGGGGAAGTTAAAGTTCTCTCGAGTTCTTCTTTCGGAACGGCTATTGAGTTGTTGATTCCTTTAAATGAAGAGTTCTCGTTAGCCAAATCCGATCACGATACTCGGGTAGAACTCCCTGCAGCTGAAGAGGAAGAAAAGACCCTCTTACTCGATGAACTCTCAGGGTATTTGGATCGACTCACTTTAAGTTTACATGCAATCTCGAAGGAAAAGAAGGTAGCGGCAACTTACGAAGCTTATCGACTGGTTCACAGCATTAAAGGGGTCGTCGGTTTTCTTAATTGGAACCGCGTCGCTAGTTTGTGCCACAATTATGAAGATCTTTTAAAAATTGTCGCCGAAGAGAAAACTCCTTTAGATAATCATTTGATCGATCTCATTGTAGAGACCGGATTGTGCGTGAAAGCTCTCTGCGAAGCTTTCAAAGAGAATAACAGTTATTCGATGTTTCAGGTAAGGCGGTTAGAAGCTAGGCTTCTTCAATCGATTTGGGCTGCAAGCCAATCGGAAAACCAAGGGTACTTCTTTTTGGGGCATTATCATTTGACCAGTTTACAGAAAATTCTCTCTTTTTCAGGCTCTGATAAAAAAATCAAGGTGCTGCCTGAGTTAGATTTTCAGAAGGCCCTTTCTCAACCCTACGGAACATTAATTCAGTTCAATGGGGAGAGAGTAGGATATGCGGGATTGTTGATTCCCGAGGACACGTTCAATCAATGCATTCTTCCACGCGTCTCCGGGAAAAAAAATAGGTTGTCTATTAAATACAATGTTGAGTCATTGACCGAATTCGGGAAAGATATGGGCCATGAGATTTCAGAAACGAGCACTCAAGACGGTGTTTCAGTCCGTGCCCTTTATCCCCTGACCTATTTTGGTTGGGGGCAACCGTTAAGAATTTTAGGTAAGCCTACTTACTGCTATTCTGTCGAGTGGGATGGGTTTTTGTTTTATTTAGTGGGTGACTTCAGGCTTCCTTCCGAGATGCAGACCCAGTATGCTGTTCCTGCAAAGGTCAATGTCATCACTCGCTCAGTTTTAGAAACGGCCAAGAAGCAGTGTCAAAATCAATTTGAGGCTTTGGGACTTTCTTTGACTTACCACCCACTATCGGCTCAATCCGATCTGATTGGCTTTGAAGGTGGGGTGACAGCAATTATTTCTTGTCATTCCCCTATTGAAAATGAGCCCGATCTGACACTGTTTTTAAGTTATGAATTGAACTGTGCTCGGGCGCTCCTTAGTCATACAGTGGAGAAATACCAATTAGATGAAGAGAAAAATAGGTTGGATCTTTTTGATTGCCTAAATGAAGTTAGCAATCAAATTGGTGGCAACTTAATGCGGGAGCTCGAGCAACAAGGAATGAATTTTCAATTATCACTGCCTAGTATTTACACCGGTAAGGCCTTAGTGAATAATTTTAATCGGCTCTATGCGACCCATAAAGTAACCGGCACCACACCTAAGGGTCGTTTTGAAATACAAGTTCTGGTCAGTCAACTAGAGGACTAGATTGAGGGTTCTTACCTAGACTAATTCGTAATTTTTGAATTCACCGATTCGATAGGGAACAATCTTTTCCCATAATAGCGTAATGGCGTTTTTAATTTCATTTCGGTCCCAACGCCGTTTCCCTTTCATGGGATCACAATAGTTGGAGTTTTGCATTGTTTTTTTTTGCATCCATTGAGGGTGTGTCTCAGTGAACAGAGATAACCCCACATGTTTTTTGAGCAGAAAGCTTTCAGGAGAACTGATGACCCTCTCTCCCCACCACTGCGCCATCTGCTCCGCTTTTTTTCTAAGAGAATCTGAAGTTCTTACATAGCCGTAGTGAAAAACACGAGCTCCACTTGGGATTACCTTAATTCGTTTTCCTTCACGTCTAAAGCCCTGAGCGTCTCTGAAGGCTTCAATTTGGCGATGGTTTTTAAAAGCTCTAACTTCCTTACGGTACCAATTGCGCCCTTGAATCTGGTAAGAAAAATTTCCATAAAAATGCAAGTAATCAAATAAAACACCGTCGACTTCCGGCTGTAGACTGGCTTTTTTTATAGCTTCAAGAATTAAGGAGTGGTCGGCTTCATGTAAGACCTCATCCGCTTGAATGTATAAACACCAATCATTCTTGGCTTGCGCGAGAGCTAAATCGGATTGTTTTTTTAACTGAAACCCTCCTGATTGATTTTCTTTAGCCCATTGGGTGCGGATAAGTTTAATTTTTGAGGGAAATTCATTGCAGAGTTCCTGGGCGATTTGAGTGGTGTCGTCCTCAGAATCTCCACAATTAATAATAAACTCATCGCAAAGAGGAAGGGCCGAGAGAATCGATTCTCTTAAAGGGTAATCTAAAAGAGTTGCATTACGGACAATCGTAAAGCCGCTGATTGTGGGTTTAGCACTCATTACACATTAAACCTGAAGAGAAGCACATCGCCGGTTTGGACAATATATTCTTTGCCTTCTTGACGAAAAAGGCCAGCTTCTCGAATCTTTTGTTCGCTTCCCAATCGAACCAAATCTTCACTACGATAGGTTTCAGCACAGATGAATCCGCGTTCAAAGTCGGTATGAATGACTCCCGCAGCTTGAGGGGCCTTCATCCCTTTTGAAATCGTCCAAGCTCTAGCCTCTTTGGGTCCAAGCGTGTAATAGGTCGCAAGACCTAAGAGTTCAAAAGCAGCTCTAATAAATCGATGGAGTCCAGGTTCTTCAAGCCCCATGGTTTCCAACATCTCCTGTTTTTCACTCTCAGGAAGTTGGGCTATTTCACTTTCTAAGTTGCAATCGATGACGATGTGTTTCGCATTTTCTTTTTTAGCGACTTCAGCAACCACTTGAATATAGGCCTGTTCTTCCGGTTTCCCACTTGAATTAGCGACATAAAGCACAGGTTTTGCTGTCAAAAAGAATAAGGGAGCTATACGAGGTTGGTCTACAGGGTCTAATGAAAATGAGCGTACCGGTTTGCCCTCATTCATGTGTTTTAGAAGACCTTCAAATATTTCCGAGTTTTTTCGGGCTTCCTTGTCCCCTGATTTTGCAAGTCGTCGATCCTTATCGATCCGTTTTTCTAAAGTTTGTAAATCAGCTAATAGAAGTTCCGTATTAATTACTTCGATATCTCGAGCCGGATCTACGCTTCCGTCGACATGAACGATATCATCATTGGTAAAACAACGAACCAAGTGAACAATCGCATCGACTTGACGAATATGGGAAAGAAATTGATTACCTAGACCCTCACCCTTGCTTGCACCTTTAACAATTCCAGCAATGTCGACTATTTCTGTGGTTGCAGGAATAGTTTTTTGCGAACCCATGATTTTTGAGAGCTCGTGGAGTCTCGGATCCGGAACTTCAACAATGCCCATGTTGGGTTCAATCGTACAAAAAGGATAATTAGCGGCTTCGGCCTTTGCTGATCCTAGCGCATTAAAAAGAGTAGATTTCCCAACATTGGGTAGACCTACAATTCCACATTTAAGACTCATCTTGACCTCGTTTTACATTGATAACATTCATGGCTTTTGGGAGTCCATCTTTTAAAATAGCTTCAATGCCCTCTCGGGCGTGAAGGATGGCCTCTTCAAAAGCAGGTTGTTCCACCGTGGGAATTTTGCCAAGAACATAATTTTCTGTCGGGATTTTATCTGAACGACCAATGCCAACTCTTAGCCTAGCAAAAGACTCGGTCCCCAAACACTCAGTTATCGATTTTAATCCATTGTGGCCACCTGTTCCTCCGCAAAGCCTTAGTCGCAGAAGTGCAGGGGGCAGATCTAAATCATCGTTAATGACTAAAAGCTGAGAAGAGGGGTTGATTTTATAAAAGTGAACTGCCTCTTGAACACTTTGCCCACTGAGATTCATGTAGGTTTGGGGTTTAAGTAGGAGGACTTTTACGCCGCTTCGAGAAAGCTGGCAGAACAATCCTTTGAACTTTGGACTGAAATTGGGAGCGTCCCAGCTTTTAACGAGTGAGTCGACAATTTCAAAACCAATGTTGTGCCGAGTTTTATCATATTTCGGCCCGGGATTTCCCAGGCCGATAATAAGAAAAGTCTCAGCTTGATTTGCCACGGAATAGTTTCAAAGAAGAAGTTATTTCTTCTTTTCTTCTTTCTTAACTTCACCAGCTGCAGCAGCTTCACCTTCAGCAGGTTTTTTCTCAGTGATAACTTCTGGCTCAGCAGTCGGAGCCAGCGAGGCCACTGCTTCTTCCTCTTTGGTCGGAGGAACGCAGGTCACAAGAGTTGAGTTCAATTTAGAAGTTCGTTCGATGCCTTCAGGAAGCTTCACTTCATCAGCATGAAGGGAGTGCCCAATCGTCAATGCCGTTACGTCGACATCAATGTGTTGAGGAATCGCTGTCGGTAAGCACTTGATCGCAATTTTTCTTTCGATGAAATTGAGAACGCCACCTTCGCCAACGCCGGCTGCTTTACCTACGAAGTTTAAAGGCACTGTGACTTCAATTTTCTTAGTCACATCGATTTCTAAAAGATCAACGTGAATCAATTTTCGAGTTACTGGGTCGATATCATAGTCTTTAACTAGAGCGTGTTTGCCATCCAATCCTGCCCCTTTAAGGTTTAGGATTTGATTTTTTCCACCCTCACTTAGCAAAAGCCGCGTGATGAAGTTAGGTTCTAAAGTTACGGGTTGGCTGTTGCCTAAACCGTAAAGAACTGCCGGAAGTTTTCCTGCGGCTCTAAGTTTACGAGTGACACTTTTACCTGTACCTGTTCTGCTTTCTACTGAAAGAGATTGTTGTTCCATTTTTATCTACCTACTACTTTCGTTAATCAAAAAGACTACTGACCGACTGCCTAGTTTGTACTCTACGCATTGCTTCTGCCAAGATGGGAGCAACCGAAAGGCACTTCACTTTGGCTAGTTTGGCTAATGCCGGCGATAGAGGGATCGTGTCGGTACAAATGACTTCCTTCAATTGGCTGTCGCGAATCCGCTCATACGCCGTACCTGAAAAAACTCCGTGGGAGCACACAGCACTGACCTGCTCGGCTCCATTATCGATTAAAATTTTTGTGGCTTGAATTAAAGTTCCCGCCGTATCGATCATGTCGTCTACGATGATGGCGTGACGACTGCGAACTTCCCCGATTAAGCTCATTCCGCCTACCTCGTTTGCTTTGATTCTGCGTTTATCGATGATGGCTAAAGGAACATCTAACCGTTTAGCAAAAGCTCTAGCTCTTTCTACCCCCCCGGCGTCCGGGCTAACGATGATGAGTTTTTCAGTATCATAGTTCTGTTTGAGGTAGTTAGTGAGTACCGGCTTTGCAAAAAGATGATCAAAAGGAATATTGAAAAAACCCTGGATTTGGCTCGCATGAAGATCCATTGAAATCACTCGAGTAATTCCGGCTGCGGTTAAGAGGTCAGCGACCAATTTGGCAGTGATAGGAACGCGAGGTTGGACTTTTCTATCTTGTCTGCCGTAGCCGTAATAAGGAACGACTGCGGTAATAGAAGCGGCCGAAGACCGTTTTAACGAATCGGCCATGATTAGTAATTCCATCAAAGAATCATTAACCGGATGGCAAGTAGATTGAATGATAAAAGTATCGGCTCCGCGAACACTTTCTTGAATTTCGATAAAAATCTCCCCATCAGAAAAACGGCGAACTTCTGCATGGCACAAAGGCATTTTCAACTGATCAGCTATTGCTTTCGAGAGGGCTACGTTCGCCGATCCCGACAACAGCTTAAAGTTGTCTTCATGGGGCAAAGAGAGTGTCATAAGCCCCGCATCCTATGAAATTCCTTGAAGAATTACAATGGGAATCAATGGATTGTTGGATTTCGTATAGGCAACTAAAAAAGTCTTTAAATTTAGGTGGTTAAGTAGATTATGAGTTGAG
>Ga0194121_10008234_pt1 | contig 13292 bp, 12 predicted proteins | sample TA2MahCa50mmetaG_FD_148609 | JGI IMG/M metagenome (GOLD analysis project Ga0194121, IMG submission 148609) | Freshwater microbial communities from Lake Tanganyika, Tanzania - TA2015020 Mahale Deep Cast 50m | ecosystem: Environmental > Aquatic > Freshwater > Lake | place: Tanzania: Lake... | reverse complement strand
ACGCACGCGCCGGGGTGGCACCGCCCACGCTCACCGCGAGCGCCGGCGCGGCAGCGTTCGCCGCCACCACCCGGTCGGGTCTCGCCCTCCCAGCGGCGGCGGTCACGGCGACGTCGAGCGCGCGCTGGTCGCGGACGACCACCGTGGTGAAGCGGGCCGTCGCGGCGTCGAACTGGTGCGGCGCCAGGTCGTACCAGCCGTGGCCGGTGAGGACCAACGCCAGGTCGAATGGCGGCGGGACCGCGAGCGCGAACCGCGTGGTCATGTCGTGACGAGCGCCGCGAGCAGCCCGCGCACGTCGACGGCGGTCAACTCGACCGCCGCCTGGCCGCCGCAACGGGGCCGCACGTCGGGTGGCAGCGCGAGCTCGACGCGCGCGCCGCCGCCGGGCGCCGCGCCGTCCGTGAGCTCCGGCGCCGCCGGTACGCGGCTCACGGCGGCAGTCTCCCCTCGCTGCGCGCCACCACCAGCGCGCCGACCAGGTCGCCGGTCACGTTCGGCACGGTGCGCGCCATGTCGACCAGCCGGTCGACGCCCAGCACCAGTGCCAGCATCTCGGGCGGGATTTCGACCTGCTGCATGACCGTCACGATCAGCGGCAGCGAACCGCCCGGCACACCCGCCGCGCCGATGGCCGTCAGCACCGACAGCACCACCACCAGCACCTGCGTCGACAGCGTCAACTCGAGCCCGGACACCTGCGCGAGGAACAGGACGACGACGCCTTCGAACAGGGCGGTCCCATTCATGTTCAGCGTCGCGCCGAGCGGCAGCACGAAGCCGGCGAGGTCGGCCGGCACCTTGAACTCGTTCTGCGCGGTGGCGAGCGTGGTCGGCAGCGTCGCGTTCGACGACGACGTGGAGAACGCCGTCGCCATCAGCGCGCGCGACTTGCGGAACAGCACGGTCGGCGGCACCTTCGCGAACAGCCAGGCGAGCCCCCCCAGCACCACGAACTGCTGGATCGCCAGCGCGCCGAGCGCCACTGCGAGGTAGGCACCGAGCGCCGAGAACAGCGAGCCGCCGAACAGCGCCGACTTCTCGAACACGAGTCCCGCCACGCCGATCGGTGCCAGCTTCATCGCCCAGCCGATGATGCGCGTCGAGATCTCGTAGAGCGCCTCGAGCACTCCGACGAGGGGACGGCGCTTCTCCTCGGGCAGCTTGCCGGCGGCGATCCCGAACAGCAGCGCGAAGAAGATCAGGCCGAGCAGGTCGGTGTCGGCCGCCGCCTTGACCGGGTTGCGCGGCACGATCGACAGCAGCAGGTCGATCGAGAAGCCGCCGCTCGCCGCGGCCTGCTCGATCCGCTTGGCCGCCTCGGCCTTCGAGGCTTCGAGCAGCGCCGCCTTTACCTCGGGCGTGACCGCGTCGCCCGGACGGAACAGGTCGACCGCGACGATGCCGAGCGTGGCGGCGAACGCCGTGGTCAGCACGAACCAGCCGATCGTCTTCGCGCCGACCCGGCCGAGCCCGCGTCCGCCGGCGATGCCTGCCACTCCGAGCGCAAGCGACGTGAACACCACCGGCACCACGATCATGAACAGGAGGCGCAGGAAGAGCTCCCCCGCCTTCGCCGCGACGCGCGTGGCGAACCAGCGGAGATCGGGATCCGCGGGGCCGACCCAGGCGTTGCAGGCGATCCCGGCCGCGGCGCCGACCAGCAACCCGACGAAGATCCAGGTCGCCGCGCCATGCTTGCGGTCGGCTGGGCCGTCGCTCATCGGCGCGGCTCCAGTTCGGCGCGGCTCGGGTACAGGCTCGCCTCGGCCATCACGGCTTCCACCTCCTCGATCCGCTTCGGCAGCGCGGCCGACAGCACCACGTTCCCGGCGCTGGTGACCAGCACATCGTCCTCGATCCGCACGCCGACCCCGTGCCACCGCGGGTCGATCCCCTCCGCACCGGGCGTGACGTAGCAGCCCGGCTCCACCGTCAGCACCATGCCCGGCTCGAGGCGCAGCTCGCCACGCCCGTCGGCCGCGCCATACGGCGAGTCGTCGTGCACGTCGAGACCGAGCCAGTGGCTCACCCCGTGCGGCTGCAGGCCGAGCGCGAGCTGCGCCGACCCCGCCACGCCGCCCTGCACCAGCGCGTCGGTCAGCACGCGCCGCGCCGCACGGTTGACCGCGCCGAGCGTCGATCCCGGCGTCACCTCGGCGATCGCCGCCTCCTGCGCCGCGAGGACGGCCGCATAGATCACCCGTTGCTCCGCGGTGAAGGTGCCGTCGGTCGGCAGCGTCCGGGTGATGTCGGCGGTGTACATCCCGTACTCGGCGCCGACGTCGACGACCAGCGTCGCGCGCGGCGGGATCACCGCGTCGTTGCGGTCGTAGTGGAGGACGCAGGAGTTGGCGCCGGCGCCGACGATCGAGTCGTACCCGGTGCGCCGCGCGCCGAGCGTCGCGAACGTCGCCTCGATCACCGCCTCCACCTCGTACTCGCGCTGGCCGGGCGCGGTGTGGCGCATCGCCGCGACGTGCCCCGCGCAGGAGATGTCGACCGCACGCTGCAGCAGCGCCAGCTCGTGCTCGTCCTTGATCAGGCGCAGTCGCCCCACCGCTGCCTTGAGCTCGCCCGACTCCGCGGCGACGCCGGCGGGCTTCGCCTCGTCCAGCAGGGCGCGGGCGGCACGATCGCCGCCGTCCAGGACGCAGAGCGTCTTCGCCGATCGCAGCAGCTCGGCCAGACCGCTCTTCAAATGCGCGTTCGAGTGCACCTCGTCGGCCAGCCCCGCCGCGCCGTCGACGCCGAGGCGCGGGCCGTTCCACAGCGCGTCGCCAGGGTCCACGGGCGGCACGAACAGGGTCGCGTTCGGCGCGCCGGCACGACGCTCGAGCACCAGCGCGGCACCGGGCTCGCTGAAACCGGTCAGGTACCAGAAGTCGCTGGCGGGGCGGAAGGTGTGGTCGACGTCGTGGTTGCGGGCGTGGACCGGCGCGGTGAAGACGACCACCGTGGCCTCGGGTCCGAGCGCCTCGAGCAGCCGGGCACGGCGCCCGGCGTAGATCGCCGGCGGCAGCGCCTCGGTCGTCGCCGGGCGCGGCAGCTCGCCGGCGGCCGCTTCCGACAGCAGCAGCACGAGCGAGGCGGCGCTCCTCGATCCCGCGTTCCAGCATCGTGCCATCGCTTCCTCCACCTCGAACGGTCGCGCTGCCGGCTCACCGCCCGGCGAGCAGCGCCGCCGTCTCCTCGCGCACGGCCGTCACCGCGGCGTCGATGCGGTCGGCATGCGTGCGGAACGACAGCACGCAGATCCGCAGGACGAAACGGCCACCGAGCTGCGTCCCCGACAGGAACACGCGTTGCCGCCGATTCACCCGCACGAGCAGCTCGCGCGAGAGTTCATCGCCGGCAGCTCCCGGCCGCGCCACCCGGAAGGCGAACAGCGACAGGTCGCACGGCCCGGTCAGCTCGAGCCCGGGGATTGTCGCAATCTCGCGCTGCGCCCGCGCCGCCAGCGCCAGTTTCTCCGCCAGCGCGTCACGGAACGCCCGCGCCCCGAAGGTCTTGAGCGACAACCAGAGCCGGAGCCCGCGGAAGTCGCGCGACAGCTCGGGCGAGGCGTCGGTGAAGTCCTGCAGCCCCTCCGCCGCAGACGCCTGCGGCAGGTAGGCGCTCTGCTGCGCGAACGGCTGGCGCAAGTCGGCGCCGTCGCGGACCAGCACGCCGCCGGTGCCATACGGCAGGAAGAAGCCCTTGTGCGGGTCGAGGGAGAGCGAGTCGGCGCGCTCGATCCCGGCGAGCCGCGCGCGACCGGCCGTGCACAGCTGGAAGCAGGCGCCGTAGGCGCCGTCGATGTGGAACCAGAGCCGTTCGCGCGCGCAGAAGTCGGCGAGCGCTGCCAGCGGGTCGACCGCGCCGCTGTGGACGGTGCCGGCGTTGCCGATCACGACGGCGGGCAGGAGTCCGGCCGCGCGATCGGCGGCGACGGCGGTGGCCAGCGCGTCGAGGTTCAGACGGAACGCCGGATCGACCGGCAGCAGTCGCACGTGCGACCGCTGGAAGCCGACCAGGTGCGCCGCCTTGGTGTTCGAGTGGTGGACCTGGTCGGAGACGTAGACGACGCCACGCGCGACCGCCGCCCCCACCATCCGATCGCGCGCCGCCGCCAGGGCGATCAGGTTCGCCACCGAACCGCCCGAGGTCAGCACCGCCTGCGCGCCGACCGGGAAGCGGAACTCGTCGAGCAGCCAGCGCAGCACCGACGTCTCCATCCGCACCAGCAGCGGCGCGGCGGCAGCGATGCCGATGAAGCGGTTGGTGAGGCCGGCGACGAGGTCGGCCAGCGCCGCCGTCGGCAGGCCGCCACCCGGGATGTAGGCGAGGTAGCCGGGGCCGGCGGTGGTGAACGACTTCGGCACCCACTCCTCGATGACCGTCTTCAGCAGGGCGAGCGGGTCGCTGCCTTCCTCGCCGACCGGCGCGCCGGCGGCGGCGAGTTCCGCGGCGCTCGGCGCTGGCCCGTGCGCCGGCTGCTCGGACAGCGTCGCGACGTGCCGCAACGCGAGATCGACGGCGCCATGGAACCATGCGGCCAGCCGGTCGTGCGGCGGTTCGAGCGGAAAGGTCGCGTCGCCGGCCGGTGCGGTCGCCATCGGCCGCAGCCTATCGGTGTCCCCCTCGTTTGCTACCGTCCCGCCCCCTCGCGACACCGTCCCGCCCCCTCGACATCGTTCCGGAACCGCCGCGGAGCAGAGCCGATGGATCGATCGCTGGCCATGTCTGCATGGATCTCCGTCCTGGCGGCGTCGCCGCTCCTCGCGGCGGCAGCGCCGGTGCAGGACGCCGGCGCGAAGAAGCGCCTCACCTTCGAGCAGACGCTCGCCGGCCCCGATCGCGTGACCTTCACCGGAACGCCGCCTGCCGCCGCGTTCACGCGCGACGGCCGCCACGTCGAGCTGCAGCAGGACGGCAAGGCCGTCTGGCTCGATCCGCAGACCCTCGCCGTGCGCGCGCCCGAGGTCGTCGCACCGGAGGCGGCGAACGCAGCAGCGGCGCGCGAGACGGCGCTGCTCGCAGCGCTGGCGAAGTTGCCCGGCTTCGACGAGGCGGCGGCGAAGCGGATCGCCGCGGGGCGGCGCCACGCCAGCGCCGATGGCGCGGCGTTCCTGCTCGACGCCGACCACGATCTCTGGTTCTTCCGCCACGGCGGCGAACGGGCGTCGCGGCTGACCGACGGCGAGGCGGACGAGGAGAACGTGCGGCTCGCGCCGGATGGCCGGTTCGTGTCCTTCGTGCGTGGCAATGACCTCTGGCTGGTCGAGACCGACAGCGCCCGCGAGCGGCGGGTGACGAAGGATGGCGGGCCGGAGAAGCTGAACGGGAAGCTCGACTGGGTCTACCAGGAGGAGATCTACGGCCGCGGCAACTTCCAGGCGACCTGGTGGAGCCCGACCAGCCGCCACCTCGCCTTCCTCGCGCTCGACCAGACCGGGATCCCGCACCACCCGATCGTCGACCACATCCCGAATCGCGCCGAACTCGAGGACACGCGCTACCCGAAGGCGGGCGATCCCAATCCGACCGTCGCCCTCGGCGTGGCGCGCGCGCGCGACGGCAAGGTGACGTGGGTCGACCTCGCGCCGTGGGGCGGCGCGGAACCGCTGATCGTGCACGTCGGCTTCACGCCTGACGGCAGCAAGCTCTGCTTCCAGGTGCAGGATCGCGAGCAGACGTGGCTCGATCTGGTGGTGGCCGACCCCGACAGCGGCAAGACCACCGTGCTGCTGCGCGAGACCACCGGAGCGTGGGTCAATCGCCACGACGAGCCGCGCTGGCTGAAGGACGGCTCGTTCCTCTGGGAGAGCGAGCGGACCGGCTACAAGCACCTCGAACGACGCGCCGCCGACGGCAAGCCGCTCGCCACGCTCACTGCGGGCGAGTGGGAAGTGCGCAGCGTCACCGCCGTGGACGAAGCGAGCGGGCACGTCTGGTTCACCGCGGCGAAGGACTCGGCGATCGGCGTCAACACCTACCGCGTGGCGCTGGCCGGCGGCGGACCGGAGGGTGGCGCGATCACCCGGCTCACGCAGGGCGGCGGCAGCCACGCCGTCGAGTGGAGCCCCGATCGGGCCTGGTTCATCGACCGCGTATCGAGCGTCACCGCCCCCACCGAGGTGCGGCTCTGCGCCGGCGCGGACGGACGGGTGGTCAAGGTGCTCGGGCGGGCGGAGGTGAAGACGCTGGCCGAGTACGAGTACGGCGTGCCCGAGCTGCTGCAGATCCCGACGCGCGACGGGTTCGCGATGGACGCGACGCTGCTCAAGCCGTCGCCCTTCGATCCGGCGCGGAAGTACCCGGTGTGGTTGCCGACGTACGCCGGGCCCGATGCTCCGTCGGTCGGCGATCGCTGGAACGGCGACGCCTGGCCGCAGTTCCTCGCCCAGCAGGGCTACGTCGTGCTCCAGGTCAACAACCGGACCTCGAGCCAGCGCGGTCATGCCCACATCGCGAAGTGCTGGCAACAGCTCGGCGTGCAGGAGTTGGCCGATGTCGAGGACGCTCTCGCCTGGCTCGGCGCGAACCGGCCGTGGTGCGACCTGACGCGCGTCGGCATCACCGGCTGGAGCTATGGCGGCTTCATGAGCGCGTTCGCGCTGACCCACAGCACGGCGTTCAGGCTCGGCGTAGCGGGCGCCGGCGTCTACGACTGGCGGCTCTACGACACGATTTACACCGAGCGCTACATGAAGACGCCGCAGAACAACCCGGAGGGGTACGCGAAGACCTCGTGCATCGAGGCAGCGAAGAGCCTCTCGGGATACCTCGTGCTGGCGCATGGAACGCTCGACGACAACGTCCACTTCCAGAACACGATGCAGATGGCGTACGCACTGCAGAAGGCGGGCATCGACCGGTTCGAGGTGATGCCGTACGCGAAGTCGCGCCACGGCCTCGGCGGTGCCGACCTGAACAACCACTTCCGCCGGGTCACCTGGAAGGCGATCCGCGAGCGGCTGTGACGTCCGGCGGAGCGAAGGTGCCGAGCACGCCGCGGCTCCCGGCGCGGCGCAGGCGAGGGTGAGCGCGCGGACGGCGGGTCAGGTCGCGGGTCGCGCCAGCGCGGCGGCCGCGGCGGCGCCGGCGAGGCTCGCGAGCAGCGTGAGGCCGGCGTAACCCAGCGCGCGCGCGACCTGGCCGGCGCGGAGCAGCTCGAGCAGCTCCTGGTTGAAGGCCGACCAGGTGGTGAAACCGCCGGCGAAGCCGGTCACCAGCAGCAATTGCCACAGGGGTGCCCGCGCGGCCGTGATGCCGAACGCGACCAGCGCCCCGACCAGGAAGGACCCGGTCACGTTCACCGTGAGCGTCGCCCACGGCAGCGCGCCGCGGTCGACCAGACGTCCCACCTGCCAGCGCAACAGCGACCCCACGGCGCCACCGCACGCCACTGCCAGCCACTCGCGCATCGGTCTCTCTCCCCCCACCGGCTTCTCGCGCGTCGTCGCCGCGGCGCACTGCCGCGATCGCCGACCGGCACCGATTCTGCCGTGCGCGGGGCGGTTCCAGCCGGCGCGAAGTCAGCGCAGCTCGACCCGGCCGTTGCGGGTGGTGACGTGGAGGCGAGCGGCGTGGGGATCGCCGAGCACGATCTTGAAGTCGCGGCCGTCGATCACCACGGAGCAGTTGCCGGAGCTGGTGTACTCATGGCGATCGAACCGGCCGCGCCCCTCGATGGTGCCGTTGGCACCGCTCGGCAGGTCGAGCTCGATGTCGCCGTTGTGGCTGGTGATCGAGCCCGAGACGGACGCTGCAGCGGTGGCGAACTTGAGGTCGCCATTGTGGGTCGAGAGGTCGATCGGCTGGCCGTCGGCGCAGCACTCGATGGTGCCATTGTGGCTCTCGGCGCGAATGCGGCCGCAGGCGGCGCGGATCACGATGTCGCCGTTGTGGGTCTCGATGTCGACGGCGCCGCGCAGTCCGGTGATGGCGAGGTCACCGTTGCGCGACTCGAGGTGGGCGGCGAGACGCGCCGGGACGGTCACGACGAAGTCGACCTTCGCCTGCCAGTCGTCGTCGCGACGCTCGCTCCACTCGGCGACCAGTTCGAGGGTGGCGCCTCGCCGCTCGCGGCGGATCACCAGCGCATGGAGCGCGTCGTGCGCCGCGCCGGGATCGTCGCCCCCGGCGCGCTTGTGCGCGGTGACGCGGAGGGTCGTGTCGTCCGGCGCGCCGGCAGCGACCTCGATCCGGCCGTTGTGCGTGGTGATGGCGATGCAGTCGATGCCGTCGGCGGAAAGGTCGAACCGTTCGTCCGCCTCGGTCCAACTGTCGGCGTGGCCGCCTGAGGTGAACGGGCCGAGCCTCAGGGTGCAGCCGGCGGCGAGCGTGACGGCGCAGAGGGCGGGAAGAGCGGCGACCAGCGTCAGCAGACGCATCTCGATCTCCAGTGCGGTAGACGCGGTCGCAGAGGCGCCCTCGGGTGCTACCGTTGGAAAGCACTTCGCCGGAGGCCACCCGGGTTCGTTCCACGAAGCCCGCCGCGTGCGCGCCGCCTCTTCGCCGGAACCACCGATGGTGCCCGCCCCACCCGACCCGCCTGCGGACTGGCCGCTGATCGCCGCGACCCCGGGTCCCGACCTGCGCCTGTTCCGCGTGGTCCATGAGCGCCGCTGCAACCCGCGCAACGGCATCGCGCTCGACGCGCTGCGACTCGAGTCGCCCGATTGGGTGAACGTGGTGCCGATCACGCAAGACGGCGACCTCCTGCTAGTCCGCCAGTTCCGCTTTGGCGTGCGCGCGATGACGCTCGAGATCCCGGGCGGCATGGTCCACCGGGGCGAGGACCCGGCGCTGGCGGCGGCGCGCGAACTGCGAGAGGAGACCGGTCACGTGGCACGCCGCCTGATCGCGCTGCCGCCGGTGGAGCCCAATCCGGCCTTCCTCGACAACCTCTGCCACCAGTACCTGGCGGAAGACGTGGAACCGGCGGGTGCCCTGGAGCAGGATCCCGGCGAGGACCTCGTGGTCGAGCGCCACTCGCCGGAAGCGGTGCGCCGGATGGTCGCGGACGGCGTGATCCGCCACAGCCTGGTGCTGACGGCGCTCTGCCGGGTGTTCGACCTGCGGCGGTGAGCGTCGCCGTCCCGGCGCCACCGCCCGGCACTTCTTTCGCGGTGCGCGCGCCAATCCTTTTCTGTGACCGGCTGCCGCCGCCCCCGCTCCCGCAAGCCGCCGGGGGGGTCCGGTCGATCGAGCGCCGGTCGGGACGCCGGCCGCAGTCGCGGGCCGCTCCGACACCGGGAGCGGCAGCGCATGGCAGAGCGCAGAAGTATCGGTCGGTCGCCGGTCGCGCTCGCCGCCCTGCTGGCCAGCGCCGGTTGTGGCGTCAAGGCAAAAGGGCCGGTCGAGACGCCGTCCATCGAGGTCTACGAGACCGCGCAGTTCGGCGATCTGCGCTATGACTACGGCAGCGCGATGCTGCTGGTCGACGCCGACCAGGACGGCGACCGTGAGCTGGTCGTCGGCTCGCCGGCCCGCGACGGCGGCGACGGGATCGTCCTGCTGATCGACCCGGCGGCGTTCGCGATCGAGCGGCTGCTGGTGCCGTGGCGGCGGATCGACGACACCAGCGCGAACCACCACCGCTTCGGCAGCAGCCTCGCCCACGGCGACTGGAACGGGGACGGCCGCCTCGACCTCGCCGTCGGCGATCCGGCGGCCGACGTCGGCGGGGTGGCCGAGGCCGGCGAGGTCTGGGTCTTCTTCGGGCCGCTCGACGCCGCCGTCTCGACCCGCCTGTCGAGCAGTCTTGCCGACAGCGGGTCGCGCTTCGGGGCGACGCTCGCCAGCGGCGACTTCGACCACGACGGTTCCTTCGATCTCGCCGTGGGCGCGCCGCGGCCGGCGGAGCTGACGGCTGCCACCGATGCCAACTCGATCGAGGTCTTCTTCGGTCCCGATTTCACGCGGCGCGAGCGGTGGGACGCGCAGAGCGCCGGCGGCGAGTTCGGCGCGGCGCTGGTCGCGCTGCCGCGGACGGAGGGTGGCGCGGCGCTGGTGGCGGGTGCCCCGGAATGGAATGCCAACGCCATCGCGCGCGGAGGCTTCTACGCATGGGAGCGCTTCGTCGACGTGGCCGCGCGGACCATCGCCGCCGACGATCGGCGTGAGCAAGGACTCGGCCGCGCCGGCGCCTGCGGCGACTTCGACGGCGATGGCCACGACGAGCTGCTGGTGGCGGCGTTCGGCAGTGGCGACAGCGTCACGCTCTACCACGCCGACACGCTGGCGCGGCAGCGGCGTCGCTCGCTGCCGGCGCCGCTGGTCGGACGCGCCGGAGCCCCGGTGGTCACGTTGCCGGACGTCAGCCGCGACGGCGCCGCCGAGCTGATGCTGCTGTCGGCCAGCGTCGAGGAACGGGTCGCGCTGCTGTTCTCGCCCGGTCGCAGCACGAGCCACCTGCTGCTCGATCGCGCTGGCGCCGCGGTGGTCGTCTTCGACCTCGACGGCGATGGCGACCTCGAGTGCCTGGTGAGCCGCCCCACCGCCCTGCAGGACGGCGGCGGCCTCGCCGACCTCACCGTCGTCGACTTCACCTGGACCCGGGTGCAGGCGCTCGGCGCGAGGCGGCGTGCGCCGGTGCGGATCCCGGGAATGAGCGAGCTGCTGAACCACTGAGCCGCGGGCGGCCTCGCCTCAACGCCGGCCGCGGCGCCAGGCGCCGACCGCGCAGGCGAGCAGGAACAGGGCGAAGAGCGCGAGGATCACCGCGCCGCCGCTCGGGACGGAGAAGCGACAGGAGAGTTCGAGGCCGGCGACGCCCCCGAGCAGCGCGATGGCGACGCTCCACGCGACGTGGCCGCGCAGCGAGGCGGCGAGCTGGCGTCCGGCCGCGGCCGGGATCACCACCATCGCCTCGACCAGCAGCGCGCCGATCACCTTCAGGCTGGCGACGATCGCCGCGGTGAGCACCACCACGAAGAGGTAGTCGAGCCACGCCCGGTTCGGCAGGTGCGCCGGCGCCAGCGGCGCGACTGCGCTGTCGAGCACCCACGCGTTCCACGCCCGCCGCGCGACCAGGGCGGTGGCGACCAGCAGCGCCGCCAGCGCGAACAGGTCGTTGCGAGTCACGGTCAGGAGGCTGCCAAACATCAGCGCCTCGATCTGGTGGACGTTGAATCGGCGGGTGACCGCCACCAGCAGGCAGATGCCGAGTCCCAGCGTGAAGGCGACGGCGACGCCGATCAGCGTGTCCGCGGGCAGCAGCGCGCGGCGTTTCAGCCAGGTCAGCCCGAGCGCGAGCAGCAGGCAGAAGCCGACGGTGCCGCCCCACGGCGCGTCGAGCGGCTCGCCGAGCGCCAGCCCGAGCGTCAGCCCGGTCAGCGCCGCCTGCCCGAGCGCGGTCGACAGGAACGCCAGCCGGCGAGCGACCACCAGCGGCGAGAGCAGCCCGAGCAGCGGCGCGACCAGCAGCACCGCCAGCAGCGCGCGCACCAGGAACGGCTGCTCGAGCAGGCTCACGGCAGGCCATCCGCATCGAGGTCGGTCGTGTGATCGGCCACCGCCGCAGCGAACGCCCGATCGTGCGTGACCAGCAGCACGCCGGCACCGCGCTGGCGCGCTGCGCGGAGCTGGTCCGCCAGCCGCGCACGCGCGGCGGCGTCGAGCCCTTCGGTCGGCTCGTCGAGCAGCAGCAGCGAGGCGGCGAGCTCGAGCGCGTGGCCGAGCAGCAGGCGGCGCAGTTCGCCGCCCGACAGCGCATGCAGCGGCCGGTCGCCGAAGCCGGCGAGGCCGGCGAGCTCGAGCGCCCGCGCGCTGCGGGCGGCGGCCGGCGCCGTCCCGAACAGGAGCGGGCGCGCCTGCCGCGTGAGGGCGAGGAACTCGGCCACCGTGAGCGCCAGGGTTGGATCGGGGACGAAGCGCTGCGGCACGAAGGCGACTGCGTCGCACCGCTCGATCGAGCCCGCGAACGGCGCCGCGCCGAGCGCCGCCGCGAGGAACGTGCTCTTGCCCGCGCCGTTCGCGCCGAGCAGGGCGTGGATCGAGCCGGCGGCGACGGCGAGGTCGAACCCGCGCGCGAAAGCGGCCGCGCCGCCGCGCAGCGTGACGCCGCGGGCGCACAGCACCAGGGTCATGGCGCCGGCCGGTTCGTTCACTCGCCCGACTTCGTCGGCGGAACGAGCGCCCGCACCAGCACCGCCGCGTTCTCGGCCATCTCGCGCTCGAACTTGTCGTCGGTGTAGTCGCCGGTGGCGACGTGGCTCAGCACGTGGACCGCCGCGCCCGCTTCGCGCCGCACCACCTCGAGCAGCGGCGCCGGGAAACCCTCCTCGGTGAAGATCACCGTCAGCTGCTCGCGCCGGATCGAGCCGATGGCGGCGGCGAGTTCGGCCGCCGACGGCACCAGTCCATGCGCCGGCTCGATCACCACCGCCGCCTCGAGGCCGAATTCCTGCAGCAGGTAGGCGTAGCCGTCGTGCACCGTCGCCACCCGGGGTTGCGCGACCTCGGCCAGCGCCAGCGCGGCGTCGGCCTTGATCTTGCGCAGCTTGCGGGCGTAGGCGGTGGCGTTGCGATGGAACGTGGCGGCGTGCTGCGGGCGCAGCTTGGCGAGCTCGCGCTCGAGGTAGTAGGTCTGCTGGATGGCGTTGGTGAAGGAGATGAAGGTGTGGCTGTTGGCGGCTTCGCCGTGCGCCCCCTGCAGCGTCGGCGTCGCATCGCTCGGGGTCAGCTGCCGGAGCGAGCTGTTGCCGGCGGCGGTCAGCATCGCGGCGATGAAGTCGTCATGGCCGAGGCCGTTGCGCACCAGCACGTCGAGGTCCTTCAGCTTGGCGACGTCTTCCGGTCGCGGCTGGTAGCTGCCGGCATCGACGTCGCCGGGGAGGAGCGAGCGCACCTCGACGTCGGTGCCGGCGACGATCGCCCGCGTCCAGCTGAAGTAGGGATGGAGCGTGACGCCGACCCGGAGCGGCGCGGTCGGGCCGGCCGCCGGCGGCGCTTCCTGGGCGCTGCCGGTGCCGCCGAGGAGCAGGACGACCGCGGACAGCGCGAACACCAGCCGATCGACCCAGCGTGCCATCACCTTGCCTCCGCGCTCGGGGTCGCCGCCGGCGACCCGAACAACACCTGCTCGAATCCATGCCGCGCCGGATCCGCGAGGAAGACGCCGCGCGGCGTCGAATCGCCCTGCGGTTCCGGACCGATCCAGTACGACACGTGCAGCACCTTGCCGTCGGGCAGGATGCGATGCTGTTCGTCCGGCGGGAGCGGTGTGCCGCCCTCGCCCTCGTTCTCGCCAGGCCGCGGCTCCAGCACCTGCAGCAGCAGCGCCCGTGCGCCTTCGGCATGGC
>Ga0194121_10008233_pt1 | contig 13294 bp, 13 predicted proteins | sample TA2MahCa50mmetaG_FD_148609 | JGI IMG/M metagenome (GOLD analysis project Ga0194121, IMG submission 148609) | Freshwater microbial communities from Lake Tanganyika, Tanzania - TA2015020 Mahale Deep Cast 50m | ecosystem: Environmental > Aquatic > Freshwater > Lake | place: Tanzania: Lake... | reverse complement strand
CGCCCGACTCGTGCACACACCGTTTGAGAAGCATCATCGCCGTCCAAGTCTCACAGGTGACGGCCACGCGCAAGAGCATTCACCGGAGGTGCCATGTTTGCAACCGTTCGCTCCACCACGTTGCTCGGTGTCGTCGGCCGCGCCGTGGATGTCGAGGTGCATGTCGGCGTCGGCCTGCCCGGCTTCACCATCGTCGGTCAGCCCGACGAGGTGTGTCGCGAGAGTCGCGATCGTGTGCGGGCGGCATTTCTCTCGCGCGGTTTCGCCTGGCCCAACCGTCGCATCACGGTGAACCTGGCACCGAGTGGCGAACGCAAGGGCGGTGCCGGTCTCGACCTGGCGATTGCGATCGCAGTGCTGATTGCCGACGAGCAGTTGCCGCCGCACGTCGCCGAGCGGCTGGCGTTCGTCGCCGAGTTGGGTCTTGACGGTTCGTTGCGCAGCGTGATTGGTGCCGCCCCACTCGTTGCGGCCGTGCGCGACCATCGTGTCGTCGTGGCGCGTGGCAATGTTGCCGCGGCACGGGCGGCTGGCGCGGCGGATGTCGTTGCGGCCCGCGATCTGGCGCATGTCATCGCGTGCCTGCGTGGCGACGACGAGTGGCTGGTCGACACGGGGAGTGAAGCTGCGGCGGACGAAGCACCGACGCCCGACCTTGCCGATGTGCGCGGTCAGCCCGTCGCGCGACTCGCGTTGGAGATCGCTGCCGCGGGGGCACACCACTTGTTGCTCGTCGGCCCGCCCGGAGCCGGCAAGTCGATGTTGGCGCGCCGTCTGCCCGGCATCCTGCCGGCGCTCACCGACGACCAGGCGCTGTCGTGCACGATGGTGCACTCTGCTGCGCACGTGTCGATGTCGACGAGTGGGCGCGTCACGCGGCCGCCGTTTCGCTCGCCGCACCACTCAATCTCGCTCGTCGGATTGATTGGCGGCGGCACGTCGGCAATGCGGCCCGGCGAGATCTCGCTCGCTAGCGAGGGCGTGTTGTTTCTCGACGAGCTCGGCGAGTTTGCCCCCAGCGTGCTCGATGCACTGCGGCAACCACTCGAAGAAGGTGTCGTGCATGTGTCGCGGGCACGCACTACCCTCACGTTTCCGGCGCGGTTCTTGCTCGTTGCGGCGGCGAACCCTTGCCCGTGTGGAGCGGGTGCACCTGGCGTGTGCGTGTGCGACGATGCCGCGCGCGCCAAGTATGTGCGGCGGTTCTCGGGCCCGCTGCTTGATCGGTTCGATCTGCGAGTGAGCGTTGGTTTGCCACGTGTCGACGACTTGGTCGACGGTGGCAAGGGCGAAACATCGGCGCTGGTCGCGGCCCGAGTATTGCGTGCGCGTGCAATTGCAGTAGAGCGCAACGGCACGGTGAACAGCACAGTCAACGGCACAGTCAACGGCACGGTCAACGCCAAGATTGCAGTCGACGACCTCGATACCGTTGCGCCATTGGCCCCGGCAGCGCGGGCATTGTTGCGCCGCGAACTTGAAGTCGGCAGGTTGAGCGGTCGCGGACTCCATCGTGTGCGCCGCGTGGCACGCACCATCGCCGATCTCGATGGCGCACCAGAGGTGGTGGGGGAATCACACGTTGCCACAGCGTTGCAATTGCGCACCGGGCTGGGTGTGTTGATGGGCGGCCGCTGATGCCGGCCGGTGCCGTGCCCGACGCGTCCGATGCGCTCGGCGCGCACATCAATCACGACGAGCGAGTCGTTGCCGCCGCCATCGCCGCGCTGCCTGGCATCGGGCCGCAGCGCCTGCGCACGTTCATCGGTGCACTCGGTGTGATGTCCACCTGGCACGTCGTGCGTGGCGAAGTGCGTGCTCCCGCACACATCGCCGCGGTATTGCAGCACGACAACCTGCACGGTGTCGTGCGACGTGCTGCGACTTCGCAACTACTCGACCAGATGGCCGAGTCACTGCACGCTGGCAACATTCGTGTGTTGTTGGCGAGCGACGCGGAGTATCCCGCCTCGCTGCGCGACGACTTCGCCGCACCCGCGGTGTTGTTCGCGCGCGGCAATCTCGCAGCCTTCACCAATCGCCGGGTGGGCATCATCGGCACGCGTGCGGCGAGCGCGGCGGGGCGACACTTTGCGCGACAACTCGGGAGCGACCTGGCCCAGAACGGTGTCTCGGTGGTGTCGGGCTTGGCGCGCGGCATCGACGCAGCCGCACATCGTGGGGTCATCAGTCGCAGCGCGGATGACGACGACACGCAACGCGACGCCCCCACGACCACCGGTGCACCGATTGCCGTAGTCGCGTCGGGGCTGGATGTGGTGTACCCGCGCGAACACGCCGCCCTCTGGCAGCACGTCGCCGAGCGCGGCGTGATCATCGGTGAGTCGCCGCCAGGCTGCGCGCCCGACGCTTTTCGGTTCCCGTTGCGCAATCGCATCCTTGCTGCGGTCAGCGAGATTCTCGTCGTGGTCGAGTCTCGGGCCACCGGCGGCTCGATGATCACCGTCGAAGAGGCCGCCCAACGCGGGGTGACGGTGATGGCCGTGCCGGGCTCGCCGCACAGCGAGACGAGCGCCGGCACCAATGCGTTGATCTCCGACGGTGCCGCAACGGTGTGCGATGCCACCGATGTGATGGTTGCGCTCGGTCTCGACCATCATCGCCATGCCGCCAGCAGCGATGCGCGCACGCGACCGTTGCCCGCCGACCGAGTCGTGCTCGATGCGCTCGCGCGCCGGCCGATGACCTTCGAGCAAATCGTCGCCGAGGTCAATCTTCCGCTGCAAGACGTCGCGATGAGCCTCGGCCGTCTCGATGCGCAGGGTTGGGCAGTGGTCAACGGTGGATGGTGGGAGGCGCTGCTCGCGATGCGCGCGGCAACTACCGTTTGAAAGGTGAGCGCGACCGATCGATGGAATATCGCCGGCTTCGTCACCTCCCTCACCGCATCCGCCAGCAATACGGTGAGCGCGTATCAGCGCGACGTGCGGCTGTTCTCCGAATGGGTCGAGCGCCACGGCGTGAAGGGTCCGACGCAGGTCACCAAGTCGCACGTGCGTTCGTATGTTGCGTTTCTCACCACGAGCAAGTTGGCGCGCCGCAGCATCGCCCGCAAAAAGGCGGCACTCGGCCGCTACTTCGGATGGCTGTCGCGCAACGGCAAGGTGAAGGTCGACCCGACGCTCGGCGTGAAGACGCCCGCCGACAAGGGCCGTCTGCCGAAGGTGCTGACCGGCGAGCAACTACGCACATTGTTGGAACGCCATCCCCCCGAACATCCGCGTTGGCGGCACCTGCGCGACGATGCGGTGGTGGAGATGTTGTACGGCAGTGGCCTGCGCGTCAGCGAGTTGTGTGCCCTCGACGTGGATTCCGTCGACGCGCGCCGCTGCGTGGTGCGCGTGATGGGCAAAGGCAGCAAGGAGCGCCAAGTGCCGGTCAGCAAACCGTCGGTCGAGGCGATTCGCGACTGGGTGAAGTTGCGTCACGAAGTAGTGGGCGAGTCGGAGTCGGGCCGCGCGCGCACGACGACGGTCGACGACCTGGCGTTGTTCCTCAATCATCGTGGGCGACGCATCACGCCGCGCGATGTGCGCCGCCTGATCGACGATCGCGCGATGTCGCCGACACACCCGCACGCCTTGCGCCACACCTTCGCCACGCACCTGTTGGACAACGGCGCCGACCTGCGCACGGTGCAAGAACTGCTCGGCCACGCCGATGTCGCTACCACGCAGCGCTACACCCACGTGAGCAAGGAACGATTGAAGACGGCGTACGGGGCGTCGCACCCACGCGCATGAATCCGCGACCCGAACGGCTCACGCTCGACGAAGCGTGGAAGCGATGGCACGACACGCAGCATCCGCCGGCACGCGATTGGTTGGTGGTGCACTACGCATCACTCGTCAAGTTCGTCGCCGGCCGTTTGTCGGCGGGTTTGCCGAAACGAGTGGAGACGAACGATCTCGTCAGTGCCGGCATGGTCGGTCTCGTGCAGGCCATCGATCGTTTTGCCCCGACCGAAGGCGTGAAGTTCGAGTCGTATGCAGTGCCGCGCATTCGCGGCGCAATCCTCGACAGTCTGCGCGCCCTCGACTGGGTGCCGCGCTCGGTGCGTGCGCGTTCGCGACAGATCGAAGTGGCGATCGCCCAACTGCAAAACGATCTCGGTCGCCCCGCCACCGACGCCGAGATTGCCGAGCGTCTGTCGATCACGGTTGACGAACTCAACGAGTGGTTGGCGGATGTTGCGTCGAGCGCGATTGGTCCACTCGACCATGTGGCCCTCGATTCACACGCGATGCCCGAGACCAGCGACTTTCAGCGCGCAACCAACCCCGACGCAGCAATCGAGTCGGGCGAACTGCGCCGCGCCATGCGCGATGCCATTCGCAAGTTGCCCGAACGCGAACGCACGACGTTGTTGTTGTATTACGAGGAAAATCTCACGTTCGGTCAGATCGGTGAAGTGCTCGATGTGACGGAGAGTCGCGTGTCGCAGATACACGCCAAGGCAGTGTTGCAATTGCGCGGCCATCTGGCCGCCGCCGACTTCCGCTGACGGTACGTCGCGCCGCACGATCGCCGCGCCGCATGATCGCCACATGATCGCCGCCTTCGCTGTTGCCGCGTGCCTGGTGTTGCCGAGCGGCGCCCAGGTGGTCGACCCGTTTCGCGCGCCAGAGTGTGATCGTTGTGCCGGCAACCGCGGGCTCGAACTCGCCGTCGTGCCGGATTCGCCGCTCGCCGCCGGGCTGAGCGGCATCGTCACCTTTGCCGGTCAGGTTGGCGGACGCAACTATGTGGTGGTGCGTGCGGCGAGTGATGCACGAGTGCGTGTCACCTATGGCGGGCTGGCTGCCATCTCGGTGTCGCGCGGCGACCGCGTGGTGCGCGGTGAGCACCTGGGGCGCGTGGCGACCGACCTCTTCCTCGGGGTGCGCATCGGCGAGCGGTACGTCGATCCGCTGACGATGGTGACGAATTCAGCCCCCGGTCGTCACGGCAGCGCCGCGCCGCGCTTTCGCGTCACCTTGGGCACGGTTCCTGCCGGTCGGTGTTGACCGGGCCAATCACGCGTCCGCAGCCCACGAATCGCCCGATAGCGTCCACTCCGCAATTCACCAACATTCTCGTACCGCAACCTGTGGTCGCTTTGGCGCAACGGTGCGAGCCCTAACCACAGGAAGGAGATAGTCATGGCAATCATCAGTATGCGCCAGATGCTCGAGGCGGGCCTGCACTTCGGCCACCAGACCCAGCGTTGGCACCCGAAGATGGAGCGCTTCATTCATGGTGAGCGCAACGGCATCTACATCATCGATCTGGAGCAGACGCTCCAGCGCATCGAAGCTGCGTACAGTTTCGTTCGCCAACTTGCGTCGAGCGGCGGCGTGGTGCTCTTCGTCGGCACCAAGAAGCAGGCACAGGATCCAATCAAGAACTATGCCGAGAAGTCCGGCATGCCCTACATCAACGAGCGTTGGCTCGGCGGCATGCTCACCAACTTCGGCACCATCTCCAAGCGCGTCACGAAGATGATCGAACTCGAGCGTCTCTCTGCCTCGCCGGAGTGGGCGCAGATCCCCAAGAAAGAGGCGCTGCTCATGTCGCGCGAACTCGCCAAGTTGCAGCGCAACCTTTCGGGCATCCGCAACATGGTGCGTCAACCCGATGCCATCTTCGTGCTCGACACGCAGACCGAGCACCTCGCGGTGACCGAAGCGAACAAGCTCGGCATCCCCGTCATCGCAGTGGTCGACACGAACGTGAACCCCGACCTCGTGCAGTACCCGATCCCGGGCAACGACGATGCGATCCGCGCCAACGAGTTGATGACCCGCGTGATTGCCGAGGCAATCGCCGAAGGTCGTTTCATCGCCGAGAAGGCCGGTGGCCAGGTGCAGAACCCGGCGACTGCCGTCGTCGACAATGCGGTGTTCGCCGCCGAGCAGGCGCGCGCCCGTGAAGAGGCGAAGGCCGCGCAGGCAACACGCGACGCCAAGTTGGCAGGTGAGTCCAACTAATGGCCATCAACGCCAAGGATGTGCAAGCCCTCCGCCAGGCGACTGGCGCGGGGATGATGGATTGCAAGAAGGCGCTCGAGCAATCGAACGGTGACGTCGAAGCCGCGAAGAAGTGGCTGCGCGAGAAGGGTCTCGCCGCCAGCGCGAAGCGATCCGATCGCGAGAACAACCAGGGTGTTGTGGCGCTGTCGATCGACTGCCCGCTCGCAGCAATCGTCAAGTTGAAGAGTGAGACCGACTTCGTTGCATCGAGCGAATCCTTCGTTGCCGAAGCGCAAGCACTCGCCGATCTCGTTCGCACGAAGGACACGGCAGCCGTTGCCGAACGCGCAAAGCAACTCGAAGACCTGCAGATTCTGTTGAAGGAGAAAATCGAGCTCGGCGAAGTCGTGCGCTTCGAGGCTGCTGCCGGCAACGTCATGGATTCTTACGTGCACATCCAAGGTGGCCGCGGTGTGAACGTGGTCGTGGTCGAGATGAAGGGTGCCACCGAAGAGTTGGCGCACGACATTGCCGTGCACATTGCATTCGCCCGCCCGAAGTATCTCACCCGTGAAGAGGTGCCGGCTGCGGCAGTGGACGCCGAGCGCGCCACGCTCGAAACCGCCACCCGCAACGAGGGCAAGCCCGAAGCGGCCATCGGCAAGATCGTCGAAGGCAAGCTCAATGGCTTTTACAAAGACCTGTGCCTGCTCGAGCAGCCCTACGCCAAAGATGACAAGAAGTCGGTTAAGCAAGTAATCGGCTCGGCATCCATCGTGCGGTTCGCGCAAATCGAAATCGGGTAATCTCAAATACGGCATGTCACCACGCACCCAGCCCCGCTGGAAACGCGTGGTATTGAAATTGTCGGGCGAGGCACTCGCTGAGAAGTCCGGTTTTGGTCTCGACAATGATGTCTTGGCGCAACTCGCCGGCGAACTCAAGGAAGCACGCGAGGAATTCGGTGTCGACATCGCCGTCGTGGTTGGCGGCGGCAACTTCTGGCGCGGCACCAAAGGCAGCGGTCGCGGCATGGATCAGGCACAGGCCGACTACATGGGAATGATTGCGACGGTCATCAACGGTCTCGCGCTACAGGATGCGCTCGAACGAGCGGGGCAGTACTCGCGCGTGATGACTGCCGTCGAGATGCCGAAAGTCGCCGAGCCGTACATCCGTCGTCGGTGTGAACGCCACTTGGAGAAGGGTCGCATCGTGATTCTTGCCGGTGGTACGGGCAACCCGTTCTTCACCACTGATACCGCTGCCGCGTTGCGCGCTGCCGAGATCGAAGCAGAGGCGATCCTGAAGGGCACGCACTCTGGAGTGGATGGCATTTACTCCGCCGACCCGAAAATCGACAAGAGTGCGACGCGCTTCAAGAAGTTGTCGCACCTCGACGTAATCAACAAGGGTCTGCGCGTCATGGATTCCACTGCGATCACGTTCTGTATGGATAACAAACTGCCAATCGTCGTGTTCAATCTCCTGCAAAAGGGCAACTTGCGTGCGATTCTCAACGGCGAAGAAATCGGTACGCTAGTCGCGTGATCGACGACACACTGCTCGAGTCGCTCGACAAGATGCAAAAGGCCGTCGAGCATGTGCAACACCAATTCGTCACCGTGCGCACCGGTCGTGCGTCTCCGGCGCTCATCGAGAAGATCAACGTTGACTATTACGGCGCCCCGGTACCTCTCCAGCAGTTGGCGAGTTTTCAGGTGCCCGAGGCCCGCCTGCTCGTTGTGAAGCCGCACGACCGTACGTCGATCGCCGCCATCGAGAAAGCACTCAGCGCCGCGAACCTCGGCGTGAATCCGAGCAACGATGGTCAGGTGATTCGTCTGGCGTTCCCCGCACTCACCGAAGATCGTCGCAAGGAATACGTGAAGGTCGTAAAGAACATCGCCGAGGAGGGTCGCATCGGCGTTCGTAACGCACGCCGCGACGCCCGCAAGATTCTCGAAACCGCGGAGAAAGACGGCGACATTTCCAAGGACGAACTCGAGCGGGCCGAGAAGGATCTCGAGAAGATGACCCAAGAACATGTCGACAGTATCGACAAGGCCACCGCTCGCAAAGAACAAGAAGTGATGGAGGTCTGACGATGTCCGACGATCGCCGCGACGACACTGGTGCCGACGAAACGACCGGCAAACTGCCGTCGACGGGTGGTTCATCCCGCGACGACACTCGTGAGACCGCTGGTTCATCTCGCGATAACACGCTCGACTTCGGCGAAGAGTTCGGCGTCGTGAAGTTCGCCGATTCCGATGACTCGTCACCCGCAATCCGTGTTGATTCCACCGACACTGCGCAACTTCCGCATTGGAGCGAAGCCCCGACCGGCGAGGCACCGCGCTTTGGCGTGTCGCCGCGTGATCCGAGTCGTCCGGTGTCGCGTGATCCGAGTCGTCCGGTGTCGCGTGATCCGAGTCGTCCGGTGTCGCGTGATCCGAGTCGTCCGGTTGCCGCCCCGCCGCCGGTCAGCCGCCCCGCACCCGAGGGCCGCATTCGTATCGGCAGCGACTCCACGGACTCGCGTGCTCGCCGCCCATCCGACACGCATCCGACGATGCGCGACCGCACCGGCGAAACGCGCCGCGCCGAAACGGGCGAGACGCGCCGCCCCGCAGCCGGCGATCGCTCACCGCGTCGCCCGGGTGCCGCGCGCCCTGCACAAGTTCGTCGTCAGCGACCAGAGCGCAGCGACTCCGGCACGCAGCCACGCCCGGTCGGCAACGATCGCAATCTCGGAACTGCAGTGATCGTCGGTCTCGTACTCGTCGCGCTGTTCGTCGGCACCTCCTTCGTCAGTCCGGCCGCCGTCATGGCCCTCGTTGTCGTGGTGCTCGGTTTGGCGTCGCTCGAATTCTTCACGCAGACGAGCGGACGCGGCATCCCAGCACCGATCGTGGTTGGTGTGGTGGCGTGCATTTCGCTGCCGCTCGGTGCCTATTACATGTCGCACCTCGCGATCGCGATGATCGTGGTGTTTGCGTTCATCGCCGCAGCAGTCACGCTGGTCGGCTCCAATGACGATCACTCTGCTGCGGTCACCAGCATCGGGGCGGTGATGCTCGGCGTGGTGTACGTCGGCGTACTGGGCAGCTACGCAGCGATGATTCTGCGACTTTCCACATTGACGGCAGCCCTGCCGAACATCGGCACCGACACGTTGTTCATCGCCGTCTTCGGTATCGCGGCCAACGATATTGGCGCGTACTTCGTTGGTTCGGCCATCGGGCGCACGCCGTTGCGGGCGTCAATCAGCCCGAACAAGACCGTCGAAGGTCTCATCGGCGGCACCATCGCCTCCATGAGCGTCGTCATCATCATTGGTCTGCAAAGTGAAACATGGAACTCGCTCATCGAGTGGATCCTCCTCGGTGTGGCGATCTCGTTCATGGCGCCACTTGGAGACTTGTTCGAGTCGCTGCTCAAGCGTTCGCTCGGCGTCAAAGACTTCGGCACGTTGCTGAAGGGCCACGGTGGCGTGCTTGACCGCTTCGATGGTGTGCTGTTCTCGCTGCCGGCCGTCTACTTCCTCGCGGTGACGCTCGCTCCCTGGGCGAGTTGATCCGCCCAGCCTGTGACGGTGAAGGTTGCCCTCGCGGGTAGCACCGGCTCGATCGGTCGCCAGACACTTGAGGTAGTCGCAGCCGCGCAGGGGCGCTACGAGATCGTTGCGCTGGCCGCATCGTTGAACGAAGAAGCGCTGCGTGCGCAGATTTCGGCGCATCGCCCCCGCGTCGTTGCGGTGGTCGACGATGCAGTTCGCCGTCGATTGGCGGGGGAGTTCACCACCGTCAACTTCGTCGCCGATGTCGCCGAAATCGTCACCGACGCCGACGTCGTGGTGAATGCCGTCGTCGGCTTCGCGGGTTTGCCGGTGACGCTCGAGACGTTACGCCGAGGCAAGCGGCTTGCACTGGCCAACAAGGAGAGTCTCATCGCTGCCGGCCCGGTTGTGCAGCCACTGCGTTCAACCCCCGGGGCTTCGATCGTGCCGGTCGATAGCGAGCATTGCGCCGTGCACCAGTGCCTGCGGGCCAGCGAGTCGGCGCATCGCGAACTGCACGAGTTGTTGTTGACTGCCAGCGGCGGGCCGTTCCGTGGTAAGTCGCGCGCCGAACTGGCAACCGTAAATGTCGCCGAGGCGCTGCAGCACCCCACGTGGTCGATGGGCCCGAAGATCACCGTCGACTCCAGCACGCTGATGAACAAAGGACTTGAAGTCATCGAAGCCCACGAGTTGTTCGGTGTCGCCTATGACCGCATCAACGTGGTCGTACATCCGCAATCGATCATCCACTCGATGGTCACCTTCGCCGACGGTGCGACGATTGCACAGTTGTCGCTGCCGGACATGCGACTGCCGATTGCGTATGCGATCGCCTGGCCCGATCGATCCGACGTGCCATTCGGTGTGATCGACTGGCGTCAGTTGCAGCGGCTTGATTTCGAGACCCCCGACCGCGACACGTTCAAATGCCTCGATCTTGCGTATGTAGCCGGTCGCGCGGGTGGCTCGGCCCCGGCCTGGTTGAGCGCAGCGAACGAGATTGCCGTGGAAGCATTTCTCGCCGGGCGTATTTCTTGGCTGCAGATCGCCGAAGTGAACGATGCCACGCTGCAACGCCACGACGGCGTCGCACTGCGCAGCGTCGCCGATGTACTGGCCGCCGACGCCGAGGCGCGACGCATTGCACGCGACATCGTCGAATCTTTCGCACAGTCCGCGGGTACCGTAATCGCGTGAGCAACATCTATTCGCGCGTTCGCGAGGAACTCGTCGGTGGTGGTGGCGATCCAACCCCGGCCAACAACGAACACGTGCCGCTCTCGACATCGTTCGTCGGCATCGTCATCATCATCGCGCTGCTTGCGTGGCTCGGCTTCAACAACATCTGGACGCTCGTCTTCGTGCTCGGGCTCATCGTGTCGGTGTTCCTGCACGAGATCGGTCACTTCTCCACGGCGCGGATGACCGGCATGAAAGTGACGCAGTTCTACATGGGGTTTGGTCCGCGGCTCGTCTCTTGGCGGCGCGGCGAAGTGGAATACGGCCTGCGCGCCTTCCCGATTGGCGCATTCGTGCGCATCATCGGCATGAACAACATGGACGACACCGACCCTGCCGACGAGCCACGCACCTACCGCTCGAAGTCGTTCCCCAAGCGTCTACTCGTCATCACGGCGGGTTCGCTGATGCACGCGGTGATCGCACTCGTGCTGTTCGTCGGCGTCTATTCCACGGCGGGCCGCTACGGCGAAACCGGTCGCGTCGAGGTGATGGATGCCCCGTACGCCGGCAGTTCCGCCGAGTTGGTGGGCATTCGTGAAGGCGACATCATCGTGTCGTTCGATGGCGTGCCGATCAGCACGTCGGGTGAGTTCGTCAGCGCCGTGCGTGCAAATCGCCCCGGCGACCAGGTCACCGTCGTCATTGATCGCGGTGGTCAGTCGCTCACACTGACACCCACGCTCACCACATTCCCCGGCACGCAGGACACGGCTAATGCCCGCGCCTTCTTCGGCGTGGCGGGCTGGTCGCGTGACTATGTTCAACTCGGAATCGGTGAAGCCGTCGTACGTTCGGTGCAGGACGTCGCATCAACGGCCCGTGACTCCGTCGTCGGCGTGTTCACCGTGTTGAACCCGCTGAACATCGCGGAGAATCTCACCAGTGAAGTCGCTGATCCGCTGACCCGCCCGAGCACGGTGGTGGGTGCGAGTCAAGTTGGCGGTGAGATTGGCCGCGAAGAAGGTTGGAAGGGCGTGCTGCTGTTGCTCGCCGCCGTGAACGTGTTCGTCGGGGTGTTCAACATGATGCCGTTGTTGCCTTTCGACGGTGGCCATGCGGCGGTGGCGGTGTACGAGCGCGTGCGGTCCACCCGCTCGCGCCGGTATCACGCCGACGTGCGCAAGTTGGCACCCGTTGCGACGGCGGTCGTGGCGCTCTTGGTGATGCTGCTCGTGGCAGGCTTGTATCTCGACATCACGCAACCGTTGCTCTAACGACCTCGCACCTATCGCACCAACGCCACCCATCACACCAACGCACCGCCCATGACCCAGCCAGTACCGACGCCGCACTACCCGCGCCGTAGCACCCGCCAAATTCACGTCGGCAAGGTGGCCGTCGGTGGTGATGCGCCAATCAGTGTGCAGTCGATGACGATCACGAAGACCGCCGATGTCGAGGGCACGTTGCAACAGATTTACGCGCTCGCTGCCGCTGGCTGCGACATCGTGCGCTGCACGTGCAATGAGATCGAGGCAGCCGAGGGTTTGGCGCAGATCGTGCCGCGGTCACCGATTCCGATCATCGCCGACATTCACCATCAGTACAAGATGGCGCTCGCCGCACTGGAGGCCGGCGTGCACGGTTTGCGACTCAACCCGGGCAATATTCGCAAGCCCGACCACATCAAGGCCGTGGCGAGCGAGGCCCGCGAACGTGGGGTACCGATTCGCATCGGCGTCAACGGTGGGTCGCTCGATCCGGCTCTGTACGAAAAACACGGTGGGCTCACCGCTGATGCAATGGTGGAGTCGGCGCAAATGGAAATGCGGTACTTCGAGGAGGTCGGCTTCGATCTCATCAAGATTTCTGTGAAGGCGTCGAATGTTCCGCTGATGGTGGAGGCCTATCGCAAGTTGAGCGCCGTCACCGATCATCCTCTGCATCTTGGTGTCACCGAGGCCGGCCCGTTACCCGGCGGCTTGTTGAAGGCCACCGCCGGCATCGCGACGCTCTTGTTGGAGGGCATCGGCGACACGATTCGCTACAGCCTCACCGCCGACCCGGTCGAAGAAGCGCGTGCCGGACGACAGTTGCTCGAGTCGCTCGGCCTGCGTGAGCGCAAGAACGTCGACCTCATCGCCTGCCCGAGTTGCGGTCGGGCCGAGATCGACGTGATCGAAGTTGCCAAGCGGGCACAGGACGCGTTTGCCGACAAGCAATTACCGCTACAGATTGCGGTGATGGGCTGTGTCGTCAACGGGCCCGGCGAAGCGCGTGAAGCCGATCTCGGTATTGCGGCCGGCAACAAGCGCGGTCACTTGTTCGTGAAGGGTCGCAATGTTGCCGTCGTGCCGGAGTCGGAGATGGTGGATGCGCTCGTCGACTGGGCGAACTACATTCACGAGCACGGCGTCGATGCTGCGTTGCAGCGCGTCGACACCACGATTGCCGAGCGCGAAGCGGCGCGCGATCGCTCGGCGTTGCTCGACGAACAGGGTGCCGACGCCAACCGCTCCTCAGAAAAAATCGTCGAGATTCGCAAGACAGTCGACGGCTGAGGCCGCAAGGCCGC
>Ga0194121_10008227_pt1 | contig 13298 bp, 10 predicted proteins | sample TA2MahCa50mmetaG_FD_148609 | JGI IMG/M metagenome (GOLD analysis project Ga0194121, IMG submission 148609) | Freshwater microbial communities from Lake Tanganyika, Tanzania - TA2015020 Mahale Deep Cast 50m | ecosystem: Environmental > Aquatic > Freshwater > Lake | place: Tanzania: Lake... | reverse complement strand
GGGGGGCGCTGCTCGACATGCACGGCCGGGTCATCGGGATCAATACCGCGGTGCGCGGCGACGCGGAGAACCTCGGATTCGCGCTGGCCATGAGCGCGATCCGGGCGCGCTTGGACGAGTTGATCGAATCAGGCACGGTGGCGCACGGCTACCTGGGCGTGCGCTACAGCGTGATCGATCCGGAGCGCGAGGAATTCCGCGGAACGGCGTACCCCTATGCCGCCGTGGTGCGCGAGGTGGCGGGCGATGCCACGGCGCGCGCCGCTGGGTTGCGGTCCGGCGACGTGATCACGGCGATCAACGGTCGTCCGCTGACGGGGGAATGGACGCTGTCGCAAGCCGTCGACGCGATTCGGGTGGGCCAGCCGAGCACCTTCAGTGTGCGGCTCCTTGGAGAGGACCTGACGCTCAGCGCCCCGCTGCAGGGCCGCCCGAAGGTCGTGAGCGGATGAGCGCGGATGTCCTGCGCAGCGAAGCCTTGCGCTGGGATGTTTCCATGCGGAACTTTCGCACGGGGTTGACCTCGCGGCCGGGCAGAGGGTCCGCCCGCCAGCGGACACCTGCGGGCGCCGGGTGAGCGAGCGGAGCGTCGGCGACGCGTTGCTCTGCGCCAAGGCCTGAATCGACGGTCATCCTGGCCGGCGGCCCGCGCCGTTGGGCAGGGACTGCCCTTCCAGCGTAGATCCACCGGTTGGCCGCGGGCAGTGGGTCCGGAGCGAAGGAGCACCTTGCTTCGGCATCCGGGATCGTGGTCGGGGTGGACGGATGCGGTCCGAGGCGCCTTCCCCTCGGTGGGCGCACGCCGCCGGACCCGCGCGGCCACGGCTGATCGCGCTGGCCTTGGGCGCTCGTGCCGCGCGAACGACGGTGAGTTCGGGCATCCCGGGAGGGGGACGCCGGGTCGCGGACGCCTGGCGCTCCGGTGCCGAGCATTTCGTTGACGCTCTGTGGGTGCCCCGATACCCTCGCACGCGACGTGGAGGTGCCGCGTCACGTTTGGGCTCCGGGAGGCGGAGTGGGCCCCGCACGGCGCTCCGTGGGCGCAGATACTGGAGCTTGGCCGATGCGGACGCTGAGCCGTGGGCTGGTGGTGGTGCTGCTGGCGCTTGCGCTGGCCCAGCCCGCGCAAGCGGTCGAATGCGGCGCCAGCGAGGGCAAGGCGCTGACCGGCGGCTGCCTCTTCACCATCACCGGCGGCGACACGGCCGAGCCGGCCGACGGGTTTGCGGTCACCAACGACAGCGGCATTCCGCTGTGGGACTTCTACAAGACGCTCGACCTCCAGAAGGTCGGGTATCCCATCTCGCAGCGATTCGACTACAAAGGGTTTACGGTCCAAGCGTTTCAGAAGGTGATGCTGCAGTGGAAGCCCGCCAAGCGGGGCTTTGACTGGCTCAACACGCTGGACATCGTGGCCAGCGATTTCGGCATGAACCTGCAGAACGTGCCGGCCCACGCGGTGCTGGCCGAGGACCAGGGGGCCACGTTCGAAATCATCAAGCAAAACCACCTCAGGATTCTCGACAAGAATCCAACCATCAAGGCGGCGTTCCTGGCCGAGCCGGATTGGCTCAACCTCTACGGCCTGCCGATCAGCTACGAGGTCCTCGGCAACGGCGCGCTCGAGGCGCTGCGCGCGCAGCGGATGGTGTTCGAGATATGGCGGGTGCCCGCGCCCGGCACCACCGTGGGCGCGGTAGGCCGCCAGAACATCCCCGACAAGGTCAAGAAGTTCACCAACGTCATCATCCCCGAGGCGGCCAAACAGCCCATCACGGCGGCGCAGGCGAGCGCGCCCGCGGGCCAGCTGCCGTCAGCCGCTCCGGCACCGAGCGGCAGCCCATCGCCAACCCCTAGCGGCAGCCCGTCGCCCACGCCCACGACCACCGGCACCACCGTGCCCGCGCCGCGCGTTCTGCCCAAGGGCCTGCGCGGCTACGGCGTCCAAGGCGAATTCAGGCGCTCTGACGCGGGCACGCTGGGGGACTTGGTTGCCGGCGCGGGCCTCAACTGGGTCAAGCAGCAGGTGCCGTGGAAGGAAGTGGAAAACCTGCCGGGCGTCTACAACTGGACGCCGCTGGACAATCTGGTCCAGTCGATGCAAGCGCGGGGCCTCAACATCCTCTTCAGCGTCGTCAAGGCGCCCGACTTCTACAAGGACCCGAAGACCGATCCGGCCAAGATCGGGACGACCCACGGGCCCCCGGCGGACCCAACGAAACTGCGGTCGTTCATGCGCGACCTCGCGACCCGTTACAAAGGGCGCGTGCAAGCCTACGAGATCTGGAACGAGGAAAACCTCGAGGTCGAGTGGGGCCGCATCGAGGGTTCCGCCTACGCGGACTTCGTGGCGCTCATGAAGAATGGCTACACCGGTGCCAAAGAAGGCGATCCCGACGCCATCGTGATCCTGGGAGCGCCCACGCCCACCGGCGTCAACAACCCGGCGATCGCCATTGACGATCTCGAATACCTCAAGAAGCTGTTCGCGCACAACGGCGGCGAAATCCGCGACTATTTCGAGGCGCTGGGCGTTCACCCCAACGGTGGACCCAACGCGCCCGACGACGCGTTGGGCAACGCTGCGCACAGTAATGCGACCTGCAACAGCGGTTGGAGCACGCACGCAAGCTTCTTTTTCACGCGCTACAAGGCGCTGTATCAGGCCATGCTCGACGCCGGCATCACCGGGAAGACGATTTGGTTCACGGAGTTCGGGTGGGCCACCATCAGCGGTCCCGGCGCGCCGCCGGCGCCCGCGATCGGCTACGAATACGCGCGCTGCAATACCGAGCAGGACCAGGCCGCGTTCTTTGTGCGGGCGTTCGAGAAGGTCCGCAGCGAGACGGACTACGTGACCCACATGATCATCTGGAACCTCAACTTTCAACAGGTCGTGCCCAACACCGACGAGAAGTGGGCGTTCGGGATCGTACGGAGCGACCTCTCGCCGCGGCCGGCGTACACTGCCCTTCAGGGCATGGCCAAGCCCCAGCCAGCGGGTGGCGTGGCTGGGTAGGGTGACGGGCGGGCCAGTCCGCGCTTCCACCAGGCGGCGGCTAGGGTGAGGGCACGTCCGGCATCCAGGCGCTCCGGCGGCGCGTCATCAACGCCTCGGCGTTTCGTCGGAGTTCGCCAGGCGCGCGCCGGTCTCGCCGCGCTGGTCCTCGCCGCCCTGGCCGCCTGCGGGCCTGAGGCGACCAGCCCAACGGTGAGCCCGCCGTCAGCCCTTACGCCCGCAGCGGCCGCGACAGCACCCACCGCCACCACGGTCGCTGCGAGCCCGTCGAGAACGGCGGTCGAATCCGCTCCCGCGCTGGCTGCCACCGCCGCACCTTCGCCCGTGGGGCCGGCACTCCCTCCGCCCACCGTCGCCGCGCCTGAACAGCCCAAGCCTCCGCCGTCCGCGAGCGCCAGCGCCACGCCTGCCCCCCCGACGGCGCTCGCCGTTCCGACGCCGCGGACCCTGCCGGCAGGGCTGCGCGGCTACGGCATTCAGGGCGAATTCCGGCGCGCGGACGCCGGCACGCTCGGGGATCTGGTGGCCAACGCCGGGCTCAATTGGGTCAAGCAGCAGGTGCCGTGGCGCGACGTCGAGCGCGCGCCGGGGAAGTACTACTGGACGGAACTCGACAACTTGGTGCAGTCCATGCAGGCGCGGGGGCTGAGCATTCTGTTCAGCGTGGTAAAAGCGCCGGACTTCTTCAAAGAGCCCGCCTTGCGCGGCTCGGCGCACGGGCCGCCCGCCGATGCGGCGCACTTCCGCACCTTCATGCGCGCCCTCGTCGGGCGCTACGTGGGGCGCGTGCAGGCGTACGAAATCTGGAACGAGCAGAACCTCGCGCGCGAGTGGGGCGCCGTGGACGATACGGCCTACGGTGAGTTCTTGGAGCTCTTGAAGCAGGGCTATCTGGCCGTGAAGGAAATCGATCCCAACGCGATCGTGGTGATGGGTGCGCTGACCCCGACGGGGGTCAACGATCCCAAGATCGCCGTCGACGATCTCACCTATCTGAAGCGTCTCCTCGCGCTCAATCAGGGCGAGGCGGGACGGTACTTCGAGGCGCTCGGCGTGCACCCGAACGGCGGCGCCAACGCGCCCGACGACACGCGCCTCAACCCCGCGCACAGCAAGGCTACGTGCAACGGGGGCTGGGCCAACCACGACAGCTTCTTCTTCAACCGGTACGCCCAGCTTTATCAGGCCCTCCTGGATGCCGGAGTGACGGGCAAGACCGTGTGGATGACCGAGTTTGGCTGGGCCGTGACGGCGCAGCCGGCCGAAGGCTACGAGTACGCCCGCTGTAACAGCGAGAACGACCAGGCCGGCTTCATCACGCGGGCATTCGAAAAGGTGCGGGCCGAGACACCCTACGTGACCCATCTGTTCATATGGAACCTCAATTTCCAGCAGATCGAGCCCGCGACCGACGAGAAATGGGCCTTTGGCATCGTGCGCAAGGACTTGTCGGGGCGTCCGGCCTACGCCGCAGTGCGAGCGATGCCCAAACCGCAGCCGTAGTGGCGGCCGACCCGCGGCGTGGGCAAACCGTAGGCGCCGTCGCTTGCCGCCAAACCCGCTTCACGGCGGGCTTTGCCCCATCGCCGCGGGGCCCAAGGCTCACGGTGGTCGCGCTGACCGACGCAACCGCGCGCCCGCTGAAAAGCTGAGGCTATGACCGCCTTCCGGCGACCGCCTGCGCGCCGCGGGCAAGCGCGCCTGTGCGCCATCAGGTTCCAGATCGCCGTGGGAGGCGTGCTGCTCGTGCTGGCGTGCGCGCTCGCCGCGCCCGCGCTGGCCGCGCCGTGCGACGGCATCCGCCTGGCTGACAGTTGCCTGGTCACGCGCACCGCCGGAGCGCCAACCGATCCGGCCGCCGGCTTCGCGCTTACGAATGCCGGCGGTGTTCCGCTGTGGGACTTCTACCAGACGCTCGACCTCCAGAAGGTCGGGTACCCCATCTCACAACGATTCGCCTACAAGGGGTTTGCGGTCCAGGCCTTCCAGAAGGCGATGCTGCAATGGCGGCCCGAGCAGAAGCGCTTCGACTGGCGGAACACCTTGGACATCGTGGCCAATGACTTTGGCCTGAACCTGGAGAACGTCCCCGCGCACGCGATCCTGCCCGAAGATCGGGGCGTGACGGAGCCTGCCACGATCGAACGCAACCACCTCAAGCTCCTCGACCAGAACCCCGCCATCAGAGCGGCGTTCCTGGCGGAGGTGGACTGGCGCACGTTGTACGGCCTCCCGATCAGCTGCGCCGTGCTCGGCAACGGCGCGATGGAGGTGCTGCGCGCGCAGCGCATGGTCCTCGATGTCTGGCGCGTGCCGGCGCCCGGTACGACGGTCGGCGTAGTGGGACGCCAGAACATCCCCGACAAGATCAAGAAGATCAAGGACGTCATCATCCCCGAAGCGGCCAAGCAGCCCGTTACGGCGGCCCAGGCAGAGGCGGGCCTGCCGCTCTTCACGCCCACGCCCCCGGCGACCCCGAATTCCACCGCGACGCCAGCCCAGGCGCCTGCGGTCCCGACGCCGGCGGGTCCCGGCTTGTCGGGCTATGGCATGCAGGGGGAATTCCGCCGTTCCAATGACTTTGGGTTGATCGCGCTGGTGCAGGGGGCCGGCTTCAACTGGATCAAACAGCAGGTGACGTGGGCAGACGTCGAACTGCGGCCCGATGATTTCCAGTGGGACGAGCCGGACCGGCTGGTCAACAATGCGCACAGCGCTGGCCTTCAGATCCTCATGGGCGTTATCAAGGCACCGAACTTTTACAAGCCGGCTAAGCTGGCTGGGCAGCCGGGCGCGCCGGTGGACCTCGCCAAGTTCCATCGCCTCATGTTTCTCATGGCCAGCCGGTACCGTGGCAAAGTCCAGGCGTACGAAATGTGGAATGAGGTGGACCTGGCGCGCGAGTGGGGCCCCCTCACCGAAAACGCGCCGGCCGAGTACCTCGACCTGCTGCGGTTGGGCTACCGGGCCGTGAAGGAAGCCGACCCCAACGCGCTGGTGGCGCTGGGGGCGCTGACACCCACGGGGGTGAACGATCCTGCCATCGCCCAGGACGACCGGCAGTACCTCGAACGGCTCTTAGGCATCAACCAGGGTGAGGCCGCGAACTACTTCGACGCTCTGGGCGTGCACCCGTTCGGCGGACCGCATGCGCCCGACGACACGATGGCGAATCCAGCGCATAGCCGGGCGGCCTGCGGGGGAGGCTGGGCCAACCACGCGAGCTTCTTTTTTGACCGCTACAAGGAGCTCTACCAGGTCCTGTTGAATGCTGGCATCCGCGGTAAAACGGTATGGTTCACCGAGGTGGGCTGGCCTTCGACGCCCAATCCCGCACCGGGCTACACCTACGCGGCCTGCATCAGCGAACAGGACCAGGCGGCGTTGTTGGCGCGCGCCTTTCAGAAGGTCAGGGCGGAATCGCCCTACGTGACCCACATATTCATCTGGAACTTGAAGTTTCAGCAGGTCTTCGACCCCGACGACGAGCGCTGGGCCTTCGCCATCATTCGTCGCGATGGCGCCTTCCGGCCCGCCTACGTGGAGATGCGCGACATGCCGAAGGGCTGAAGGCGCGGCGGCATCGGACTGCCCGCGGCTGCGGAGCCGCACGACGCGCGACTGGCCGGTGCGCTCCCAGGATGTGCCGGTGGGCCTTGCGTGGGTCGCGGCGACTAGCCGTTCGCGTGGCGGAGAAGCGATGTTCGTCTTCGAGCACGCTCGCGAGGACGCCCTCAGCCCTGGGTCATGCCCCGTAGCCTGTCCCAGCTCATCCCGGTGGGCGAAGGGGCAATGGCGGCGCCGGTCGCCGCGCAGACGGCCCGCCAGAACGGATCTTCGCGGGCCAGACGCACCGGCGCACCCGCGGCGTTAACGAAGGCGTGCGCGGTCGACGCGGTGGCGACCAGGGCGCCACCGCGCCACACTTCGTAGGCGAAGCTTGCGCGCACGCGGGTGGCCGTCGTCACCCAGAGCCGGACCTCGAGCAGGTCGCCGGGGCCGACGGACCGGTGAAACGTGCAGGCGCAGGCGGTCAGGGGGATATGAATGCCCCGGGCGTTCAACTGACGGTAGTCACTCGCGAGCGCCGCCAGCCAGCCGATGCGCGCTTCTTCGAGCCAGCGGAGGTAGTTGGAGTGGTGGGCGATCCCCTGGGCGTCGGTGTCGGAGTACCGCACGCGCAGGCGCTCGACGTGCGCCGGCGTCGCCACGGGCCGGTCGGGTGGGAGCGACAGACGCGCTACGCCCCAGCGCGGGCGATGGCGGCGTCGATGGCCTCGGCCCCATCGAGGACGCGGATGCCCAGGTCAAAGGTCGCCGTTGCGCCGGGCGGCAGCACCGGCAAGGTCCCATCCAGGCGGTTCTGCACGCGACCCAGCACCGTGCCATTGCCTGGCTCGATGCCCGTCACGTACTCCCCGAGGCCGAGCTGCCGCCAGTGGTTCAGGTACGGCAACTGGCGCTTGTTCCAAACGAACTCGAGCCCGATGCCGTCCACAAACGCACGATTCACCAGGGCCGCGTGCACCGTGCCGTCCGGAGCCGCCTCGAGATCGTGCACCCAGACCTGTGGCTGCCAGCCTGCCGTGGGGCCAGCGTGCTCCGCCCATTGGGCCTCGGTGCGCGCGGAATGCTCGTTCCACGGCCGGCGCGACCGGCTGCGCACGTGCAGCCGCGCGCCCTGGTCGATGATTGGGTAGCCCGTGTTCATGTGGTACATGATCAGCATCGGCTCGGGGCGGTGGCCAAGATTGGTCACTTCGTCGTGGAGGCGCAATTCACTGCTTCCGAGCCGGGTCGTGATGCGCCGCTTGAGCTCGAGGTTCTCCGCGAAGAGCGCCGCCTGTCGCACGCGGCCCTGGACCGACAGCTCATACTCGTCGCCAACCCACGCGCCCTCGGCCAGAACGTTGCTGGCCGCCAGGTTGGACAGGCGGCCGTGCAGGCCGTGGGGACCGGACTCGTCAGCGCCCGGATTGCCGATGTTATCCAGGCCGCAGGTGACCAGCAGCCCGAGGACATTGCTGCGGAGCCAGCCCTGGTCGGCAGGCTCGAAGCGGGCGCCCTGCACGTCGCCGGTCGGCGTGCGAAAGCCCAGGGGAACGCCCTTGTACCACGCCCCTGAAATATCGAGTGCGCGGCCCGGCACGACCGTGAACCGGAAGCCGCTGCCCGTGTCCACATCCACGACGGGCAGGCCATCGCCGGCGCCGCCATCGAGCCGGGACGATCGAACGCCGCCGATCTGCGAGATGTCGCCGACGCGCGCCATCAACTCGGCGCGCGTATACGTGCGGCCCCAGAGCGCGGGCATTGCTACGACCTCCGATCCGCTGGGCACGGAATCTGACCCGCCCGTCCATACGACGCACGGGAATCTGCGCGCCTGCCGAAGGGTCGCGCCACCGGCCGGGCGGATGGCGCATTGTAGGGGCGGCCAAGGCGGCCTGGCGCAACGCTCCCCCAAACGAAGCGCGCGGGCGCGGGGCGATCGACGGCCGAGGGCATCGTCGTCACCGGTCGCCCGCACGCATGCCCGCGCGGTTAAGGCGCCCGCTCGCCTGCCTCGAACGGGAGTTCCGACCACCGGGCGGCACCACATCGCCGGGCGTGTTCCGGCCGCGCGGACCGCGGGCGTGGCCGCCCCGCCCTACGTCGGTACAGCCGCGACAGTCCTACTGGACCGCGCGAACCAGGCAAGCACGGACACGAGGCCCAGGGTCGCCGCGAGTCCTAGCGCCCCTACCCACGCAAACCCGCCGAGGGCGAATACCGGACCGCTGCCGATCCCGCCGGCGCCCGCCGCAACCGCCACGGCCGCCTCGCTGACGCCCTGCGCGCGCCCCCGCTCGGCCAGTCGCAACTGATCCACCAGCAGCGAGGAGCCGGCGACGAACGTGAAGTTCCAGCCCAGGCCCAACAGGAACATGGACGGCACGATTTGGGCGAGACCGTCCGCAAAGGGCGCCAGCGCGCTGGCGGCCACGAGTTGCAGGGCGCCCAGCGCGATGACCGGTGCGCGGCCGATACGGTCGACCAGCCGTCCCGTAAGACCGGAGAGGCCGAACATGCCCAGCGTGTGGGCGGTCATGACGACGGAGATGCTCTGGGTCGTTTCGTGGATGCCGTACATGTGCAGCGGCATCATCGTCATCAGCATCACCATCACGGCCTGCCCCACGACCATGGCGGCCACGGCCAGGCGCACCTGCGCCGCGGCAAAAACCGTACGCAGCGGACGGGCCGGCCGTTCCGTTTGCGCTGCATTCTGGCCCGATGCGCCGAGCGCGCGACTGATTTCGCGAGGATCGGGTCGAAGGAGCCCGAACGACACCAGGGTGGCGAGCGCCATCAGCGCCACGGTCGCAAGCCATGGCCCGGTCAACTCGTTGATGCCCCACCCGCTCGCCCAATCGGATGTCACCCCGACGAGCAAGGGGCCCCCGACGGCCCCGACCGTGCCGGCGAAGACGATGAGCCCGATGACCCGCCCACGACGATCGGGCGGATGGACCTCGGCAGCCACGAACCTGGACTGATCGGCTGCGCCACGGGCCATGCCAAAGAGCACACTGCCAGCCAGGAAGCCGGGCAATGAGCCGCCAATCACGGCCACCGACGCCAGGGCGGCCCCCGCGGTGCCCAGCACGTAGCCGAGCGCCAGCGCCGTGCGCCGGCCCGCGCGATCCATCAGCCATCCCATCGGATAGGCGGCGCTCGCCCGGCCTAGCAGGCCCAGCGCACCCGGCAGGCCCGCTAGCACCGGGCCGCCCAGCTGCGCGGCGATCATGGACATGACCGTGAACGCGGCCACCGATCCCGCGCCGAACGCGGCCTGGGAGGCGAACAGGCCAATGGTGATGCGGCGGCGAGCCCGCTCCAGTGCAAGCAGCGGCGTGGAAGCATCCCTTGGGAAGCGCACCGCAGAATTGTAGGCGGACCGCGCCGCACGCCGCGTAGGCTTTCCCGCCGGGACGCATGACGCCGTCGTCTCGGCCTGCGCCCCAGCGCGACGCGCGCCCTAGCTCGGTTTGCTGATCACCACGTCGTAGAAGTTGATCCCGGCTTCCGGCAGGTCTGGCGGGCTGACGCAGCCGATGGAGAGGCGACGCCCACTGCCGGCGGGCACGTCCACGGCAAGACCGGTCGAGATCTGGGCCCCATCGATGTAGACCGTCATGGTGTTGTTCAGATTGACGACGCGCAGCTCGTATTCCGGCGTGAAGAATGTGACGGAGCCGGAGTTCGTCAGCGTCTTGGTGGCCCAGACGCCATTGCGGCGCGACTCCCAAACGAAGTCGAACAGGTCGCCGTCAGCGCCCAGCCACATGCCCACGGTCACCAGCTCCGCGTCGTACGTCCCGTTGACCCGGGCCTCGTAGTAGATCCGGCTCAGCGCCGCATTGACCGGCTCCACGGTGGCACGGAACTCCCAATTGGCGAGCAGCGTAACCGGGCCCAGCCAGGTAGCGGTGAGCGCGGTCAGGGTCTCACACGTTTCCGGCTCGCTTTCGAACACGACACTCGGCTGGGCCGGCGTCGGACTGGGCGATGGGCTTGGCGACGGTCGTGGCGTCGGGGTCACCGTGGGCCCGGGCGTGAGCGAGCGCTTGGCGGCTGTCCCGAACCCAAGGTGCGTAGCCAGCTAGTGATGATCGGGTGCGCGCGCTCCTCCGGGATCAGGAAATTCGTGTTTTGCAGCCCGATCGCCTCGGCCTTCGAGATCCAGACGATCGTCCCGTTCAGTGCGGCCACGGGGCCGCCGCTGTTCCCGGGGTTGAGCGACAGATCGGTTTGCAGGTATGTCAGGCCGTCGATCGTGGTGCGCGCGGAGAGCACGCCAACGGTCACCTTGGGAGTCAATGGGCAGGTGCTCTCGCGCAACGGCGCGGGGAAACCGAGGGCGACCAGCTGCGCCGCAATGTTCAGCCCGTCCGAGAGGCCCCACTCAACCGGTGTGCTGGTGACGCCCTCGACGCGCAACAGCGCAATATCGTGGTACTCGTCGCTGGCGACGACCGTAGCCCGCGCGTCGCGGCCGTCGTGCATCCGCACGGTGAAACGCGTCTCGCCGTCCACGACGTGCCAGTTCGTGACGGCGTGGCCCCGGGCATCCACGAAGAAGCCCGAACCGCAGCCCCCCGACGCGCGCTGTACGCGGACCAGCGAGGGCTGCACGAACCGCACGACCGCTTCGGGCGTGCGCTCCTTGGGGGCGCGCACGGTAGCCCTATCGAACTGGGTGGCCTGACCGGGCGTGAACGGCGTGGCGCGCCGGAAAGCGCTGATGCTCTCATACCCATTATTCGGGTTGATACGATTCCGCACGACGTCGCCGAGCAGCGTCAGTTTCACGGGCTGGACCGCGGCGGGGAACGACTCCAGCACGGCGGCCTGGAAGTACTGGCGGATGATGCCCGGGCTCGAGCCGGGGGCGAGCAGCGTGCCGCTCGCGCCGGTGTCGCGGCGGGCCTCCGTCTTGGGATAGCCGAAGGCCTTCACCCCGCCGAGCCGTTTGAACGTGTCCAGGAATCCGGTGTAGGACCCACCCACCGCGAGATTCGAGACCTTGTGCCCCCAAGGGCCGTACGCCTCGCCCGCGTTCGGATTCTACGTGCCCGGTTCGACGCCCATGTCCGGGCTTCCGCCGAGGCCGCCGCCGAGGTAGTCCCAGACCAGGCGGCGCTCCACCCCACGACCGGGCCGGTAGTCGAGCACGCCGCGCTGGTAGTACTGCGTCAGCGCGCCGGCCGATTCCTCGAAGACATCCGAGGTCGGGTACCCCCAGCGTTCGATCCCGCCGGTCGCGTCGAAGTGGCTCAAGAACGACGTGTCGTACGACGCCTCGCTCGCAAGCGCCCCGCGGAGGTTCGAGACGTTGTGCCCAAGCTCTCGATAGAACCGCGTCTGCTCGGCGGAACCCGTGCGGAACGTCCCTGTGGCGGCCGCGGACGCCGATTCCCCTGCAACCAGCCCCGCCGCCAGCAGCGCCAGCGCGACCAGCGACCACGCGAGCCTGGCGCCACCCCGCCAACGGCCTGCGCGACGGTGCCTCTGTACAACCGCGCGCTCAACCGGGTTCATGCGGACCCTGCCTCGGGACGTGGCGACCAGTATGCGGTCTGCCGCGCCGCGCTGCCAGGGTCGGCCGCCGCAGTCCGACAGGGAGCCGAGGGGCATGGCGCAGCGTGTCCGCGCCACGCGGCCGGGTGGGGCGGTGAGCGCCCGAGGACGCGACTGCTATCGTGGGCCGCGGGCAGGCCGGCCTGGGGGATCAGATGAATTCGTCCAAACCTCGCGTGGCGTTCGTGGGCGTGGGGCGCATGGGCCGCAACATGGCGCTACGGCTTCACGAGCTGCACTATCCCATCGCCAGTGTTTTCGACGTCGACCGCGCCCGGGCGGCGGACCTCGCCGCGAGCATCGGCGCCCCGGTCGCCGCAAACCTTGCTGCGGTGACCCAGTCGGCCGAAGTCGTGATCACCGTGGTCACCGACGACACGGCCATGCGGGCGATCTACGCGTCCACGGATGACTCCCTGTTGCGCGGGGCCCGCGGCAGGCTCTTTATCAATTGCGCCACCGTGTCGCCCGCCGTGCACGTCCTGGTCGAGCGGGCAGCGCAGGCGTCCGGCGCGGAGAGCCTCGAGGCCTGCATGGCGAGCAGCATCCCGCAGGCCCGCCAGGGCGCTCTGTACCTGATGTGCGGGGGCAGCCGCCACGCCTACGAGCGCGCCGAGCCGGTGCTCCGGGACCTCGCCGCCAGCCTGCGCTATGTCGGTCCGGCGGGAACGGCCGCCCAGGTCAAAGCGTTGGTCAACATGGTGATGAACATCAATACCGCCGGTCTCGCCGAGGGGCTGGGGCTGGGCGCCGCGCTCGGCCTCGATCTCACCATGCTGCGCGATGTTTTCGCCCAAACCGGCGCCAATTCGCGCGTGCTCGAAACCGACGGGGCTGACATGCAAAACCGGGAGCACGAGTGCTACTTCTCGGCCGCGCACGCCGCCAAAGATGCGGGGATCGCGCTCGCGCTCGCCCACCAGGCGAACCTGGACCTACCCCTCGCGATGGCCACCAAGGCGCAGTTCGATCGGCTGATCGCGCTCGGCCAAGGCGAGCTCGACAAGTCGGCCGTGGCGGATTTGACGTTCCAGGGGCGCGGCGCGCCTTCGACGGCGACGCCGTAGCCAGCCCCCACCGGCAGCCGCCTCGCCGTGCGGCGGTGATGGCGCGGAGGGGACGGGCGCGGGGCGCCGCAGGGCTGTGGTTCCGGCGC
>Ga0194121_10008226_pt1 | contig 13299 bp, 23 predicted proteins | sample TA2MahCa50mmetaG_FD_148609 | JGI IMG/M metagenome (GOLD analysis project Ga0194121, IMG submission 148609) | Freshwater microbial communities from Lake Tanganyika, Tanzania - TA2015020 Mahale Deep Cast 50m | ecosystem: Environmental > Aquatic > Freshwater > Lake | place: Tanzania: Lake... | reverse complement strand
CCGCAGAGCTGTCGCACAAGTACAAGCTGTCGGTGGCCTACCTGTTGCAACTCGCTAACCGTTCTGATCAACCTGCCCCCACAGGCACTCTCCGGCTAGTCAGGAAAACCATGGCAAAGCGTTTGAGTCACGAAGAGCGGCAGAAGCGACGTGCGGAAGCCGTCCAGCAGTTGAAGCGGGGCGTGTCTCCCGCAGAGCTGTCGCACAAGTACAAGCTGTCGGTGAACTACCTGTTGCTACTCGCTGGGCTTCGCCGTCCGCGGCAGATGCCGGTTCGGGCGTTCCAGGTGGTCGCGGCGTTGCAGAACGAGCCCGACACCACCGGGGCAGAGATCGCACGTCGCCTGGGCATCAGCCAGCAGCGTGTGTGCGCCATCGCGCAAGAAGCCGAGAGGTGTGGTGTGCGCTTCTTCGGACGGAGACGGCAAAAATCAAGGCGGCAAAAATCATGACCTCTGACCCCCTGCGGACCGATCACTCCGACCGAGCCGAGTTCCTTGCCCAACTGGACGCACGGTTGGCCCAAGGAGAGCGGGAGTACGGCAACAGGTCGTTCCACAAGTCCTTCGCCCAGCTACGGGATGAGCTGCTCCAGGAGTACCTGGACGTGGCGGGCTGGGCCTACATCTCGTGGCGCAAGGCCAAGCTCCAGCTTGCCAGTGCGGAACGTCGAACTGTTACACTCAGCGACGCGCGCGAATAGACTAAAGCTATGCGCGGCATCTGCGTCATCCTTGCCCTGTTGATTGTCCTGGTAGGGGTAGGCATCGGGGGTCTCGCATTCGGACTACACGACTGGGGCATCCAGCAGCGGAGACAGACGATGACACCGGAAGCGGAGCAGCTTCAGAAGTTGCAGGAAAAGGTTCGGTTCCTGATCACTGCGATCGAGAACTACTGCGACAATCCGGGGTGCAACATCCCGGCACGCAACACCGCACTCGGCAAACTGCGCTGGGCTGCGGACGAAGCGAAGAAGTAGAGGGAGCATGCTGCAAGGAAACCTGTTCATGCCCAAACCTTCTTGGGCTGCGCCGGATCTGTCGTCACTTCCGTCCTGGAAATCGGCTCGGCGTATCTGCATCGACATCGAGACGTGCGACCCACAGCTCCGCGATCTGGGGCCCGGTGTTCGTCGCGGCGGCTACATCTGCGGTGTCGCGTTCGCCATCGAGGACGGCCCGAGCTTCTACTTGCCCATCGCTCACGAGGGCGGCGACAACATGGATAAGGTAGAAGTTTTTACCTACCTCCGCGAAGAGGCACGCGAGTTTGAGGGCGTGCTGGTCGGGACCAACATGAGCTACGACCTCGACTTCCTGGCGGAAGCTGGCGTCGAGTTCCCCAGGGTGAAGTGGTTCCGCGACGTTCAGGTTGCCGAGCCGCTGATCGACGAACTCCAGGACCGATACAATCTGGACTCGATTGCGGATCGGTACGGCTTGCCGGGCAAGGAGACGACCGCCCTGCAAGACGCCATCCGTGCCTTCAGCCTCAAGGGCAACATCGGGCATAACATCTATAAGCTGCCCGCCCGGTACGTTTACGCATACGCGATCCAGGACGTGCAGTTGCCGCTGAAGTTGCTCCGCATGCAGGAGCGCATCATCGAGGAGCAGAACCTCAACGAGATCTGGGACCTGGAGAGCAAGCTGATGCCGGTGCTGCTGCGGATGCGGCGGCGCGGTGTCCGGTTCTCGCACGACCGGCTGGACAAGATCGCGGAATGGAGCCTGCAAGAAGAGCAGCGGTCCCTCGATGTCATCTACAATGACACCGGAGTCCGCATCGCGCTAGGTGACGTGTGGTCTGCGGAGCCCTACCAGAAGGTCCTGCACCGCTTGGGCATCGAGTGCCCACGGACAGAGAGGGGCGCGGTCTCGATCAAGAACGAGTTCCTGGAGACGGTGCAGCACTCGGTTGCCAAGAGCATGATCCGGGCGCGGAAGGTCAACAAGATCCGCACGACGTTCGTCGAGTCGATCCGCAGCTACGCGATCGGTGACCGCATCCACTGCCTGCTGAACCAACTTCGGCGCGAGCGCGACGACGGCGGTCTGGGCGGAGCGGCGTTCGGTCGCCTGTCCTCGGAACACCCGAACCTCCAGCAGCAACCGGCCCGCGACGTGGAGATCGGGCCGATGTGGCGCAGCATCTACCTCCCGGACGACGACGGGCAGTGGGCTTGCCTCGACTACTCACAGCAGGAGCCGCGCCTGCTGACGCACTACGCAGACCTAGCAGGGTGCCCAGGGGCGACGGACGCTGCGAAGCGATACCGCGAGGACCCGACGACGGACAACCACTCGATGATGGCGGAGCTGACCGGACTGCCGCGCAAGCAAGCGAAGAACATCTTCCTGGGGCTCTGCTACGGCATGGGCCCGGCGAAGCTGGCGCGGGAGTGTGGGCTGCCGACCGACTGGAAGTGGTCGGAGAAGCACAAGAAGATGATCGAGCTGGCAGGGGTGGAGGCGTCCGCCGTGCTCGAACGCTTCAACGAGAAGGTGCCCTACGTCCGCGCACTTCAGCAGTTGTGCGAAGCTCGGGCTAAAGAACGTGGCTACCTCGTCACTTTGCGAGGTCGTAGGTGCCGCTTTCCACACAAGGAGGACGGAAGCGTGGACTGGACTCACAAAGCTCTCAACAGACTTATCCAGGGCGGCAGTGCGGACCAGACGAAAGCCGCCATGGTCGCCGCGGACGATGCTGGCTACAAAGTGCAGCTACAGGTCCACGACGAGTTGGACTTGACGGTTACCAACAGAGAACAGGCAGAGAACTTGGCGGACATCATGAGAAACGTCGTGCAGCTTCGTGTTCCATCCAAGGTCGATGTCGAGATCGGCCCAAGCTGGGGAGAACTGAGGTGAGCAAGAGCAGGGGAGAGGGCGACGTGAGCTGCTTGGTGTGCAAGCAGCTCTTGCACCGGAAGCTGGTGTGGTGTCGCTTGTGCGATGAGTGCCTCAATCTGTGGGGGCAGTACGTCGCTGCGAAGACGGCCCGCGAGCAGAAGGCGACGCTCACGCCTGCACAGGTCGAGCTGATGATGAACGAGATGATCCGCAACGAAAACCGCATGCCCTGGGAGAAGTTGTGACCTGTGACGCTTGCGAGAACAAGTGGATCACGCACTGCGTGTACTGCCGCGTGACCCTCTGCCAATACCACCTCCACGTCACCCCGCACGGACTCCAGGTCTGTGCGTTCTGCTCCCTGGCCCCACCCAACGACGATGGCAAGTGAACGCAGCATGCGGTCGCGGATCACCCGCGCTCTCAAACACCTCGACGCCATGGCTGTCGAAAACGCCGTTCAACCCGGAACGCCCGATGTCGAGTTCATCGGCGGATGGATCGAGTTGAAGAGTGTGGACTCGAAGCCGAAGCGAGAGGACACCGTGGTCCGCGTCGATCACTTCACCCCGCTGCAACGGCTCTGGCTGAAGAGGCGGCGCGAGCGCGGTGGCAGAGCTTGGCTTCTGCTGCGCGTGGGCAGAGAATGGTTGCTCATCGACGGCAAGGTTGCGGCGGCTAAGGTGGGCACCTCGACCATGGCCGACCTGATCGCAGCGGCGGTCTGCCACTGGCCCAGCACGCCGTCAGACGAGTCGCTGGCTGCCGCGTTCACCTGTCTGTGCGCTGGTCTGCCTCCATGCCTCCCTGCCCGTAGGTGACCGTGACCACCCCTGCCCACAACCACGACCTGACCGTCGAGTTCCTCAACTGGTGGCTGCCGCAGGGGCCTTGGTGCCTCGCGGCGATCCACCCGGACCAACGGGACAAGAAGACCTTCCTGAAGGCGAAGGTCTTCTTGCCCGCTGACGGACAGCCGCCTCTGCGGTCGTGGCTGGACGAGCACAAGGATCACAACCTCTACTTCACCGCAAACCTCGCCAAACCAGACGCCAGGGGTTCCATGCGCCCAACGCGAGCGGACCTTGTTGGGCTGGTGTGTCTGCACGCCGACATCGACCCGCGTGTGGGCGAGGACCTCGCCTCCGAGCAGAAGCGCATCCGTGAACTGCTGCTCCAGCCGCGCCCGAAGGATCTGCCCACGCCCACGGTGATCGTCGCCACAGGCGGCGGATACCAAGCTCTCTGGCGTCTACGCGAAGTCGTGCCGATCAAGGACAGCGCGCACGCTGACGACCTGTCGCGCTACAACCTACAGATTCGCAATCTGCTGGAGGGCGACTCGGCGCAGGATGTCAGCCGCATCCTCCGTCTGCCGGGGACGGTCAACTGGCCCAGCAAGCTGAAGCTGAAGAAGGGGCGCGTGCCTGCGGTCGCCACGATTATCGCGTGGAACAAAGACCGCGCCTACGACCTGAAGGAGTTCATCGCTGCACCCGAGGTGCAGATGCGGCCCGATCCGATCCGCGGCGGTCTGTCGCGCAGGACGCGCCCGCGTGTCGAGGTCGGCGGCAACATCCGTCGCCTGCAAGATGTGAATGAGCTGCCGGAGTCGGTGCCCGGCGTCGTGAAGGTGATCATCGTCCAGGGCGATAACCCCGACAACTTCGCGCAGTTCAACGGGGACCGAAGCAAAGCGGTCTGGTACATCACCTGTGAACTGGTCCGGCACAAGGTCCCCGACGACGTGATCTTCTCGGTGCTGACCGACCCCGGCTTCGGCATCTCAGGTCATGTCCTCGACCAACCCCGCTCCGAAAAGTACGCTCTGCGCCAGATCGAGCGTGCCCACGAGCACGCGATCGACTCCGACCTCCGCGCCCTGAACGAGCGGTTTGCGGTCGTGACCAACTTCGGCGGCAAGTGCCGCATCATCGAAGAGGTCTACGATGATCGGCTGCGCCGCGGCACGCTCACAACGCTGTCGTTCGAGGACATGCGGAACGCATTCCTGAACCAGCAAAAGGCCCTGGGCAACGACGAGTTCACGCCGCTAGCGGAGTGGTGGCTTCGCAACCCGAACCGCCGCCAGTACGACCGGATCGTCTTCATGCCCAACGAAGACGAGGAGATCAACGGGTGCTACAACCTGTGGCGCGGGTTCGGCTTCGACCCTGCTCCCGGCGAGTGCGGTTTGTTCCTCGACCATATCCGCAACGTGCTGTGCGGTGGCGACGAAGCGATCTACCTCTACGTCCTGCGCTGGATGGCGCGAGCGGTGCAGCATCCAAGCGAAGCGGGTCAGGTCGCCATGGTGCTCAAGGGGCGAATGGGAACGGGCAAGAGCTTCTTCGCCAAGACCTTTGGACGCTTGTTCGGTCGCCACTACCTCGCTGTCTCCGACTCCAAGCGGCTGGTCTCGAACTTCAACAGCCACCTCCGCGACTGCGTCGTGTTGTTCGCGGATGAAGCGTTCCACGCGGGTGACAAGAAGCACGAGTCCATCCTCAAGGCACTGATCACCGAAGACACGCTCGCCATCGAGGCAAAGGGCAAGGACATCGAGATGGGCGCGAACTGCCTGCACGTCATCATGGCGAGCAACGAAGACTGGGCAGTGCCTGCTGCGATGGACGACCGCCGCTTCCTCGTGCTCGACGTGACCGACGAGCGGCGCAACGCGCACGACTACTTCCAGAACATCCAGAAGCAGCTCGATGTGAGCGGCTACGCGGCACTGCTCGACTTGCTTATGAAGCTCGACATCACCAAGTTCAACGTGCGCGAGCGACCAGAGACGAGTGCCCTCGCCACCGAGAAGGAGATGTCCCTCGGCCCAGTCGAGTCGTACTGGTACGAGTGCCTCCGCAACGGATCGCTGGGCCTGCTCGGTACGCGCAACGACGACTGGCCGAAGCTGGTTCCCCGTGTGCAGCTCTACGACGAGGTGCGTCGCCGGAGCGGCAACCACTTCAAGATGTCGAACATTGCCCTGGCTGCCATCTTCTCCAAGAAGCTGCTGCCCAGGGCGTGGCGCGACGTTCGCATCAGCGGTCGCGTCACATGGCGCGACGCCCAGAACAACGAGCGCACGGCGACCAACCCCATCGCCTACGAGGTTGGCTCCCTCGCCGCCTGCCGAAAGCACTGGGAGAAGCGGTACGGTGCGCCTGCGTCGCCGTGGCCTGGGGAAGACAACGACGAGCCGTCGAAGCTGGTGAAGACCGACCTCCCGTTCTAGTATACCTACGCTGGGCTCGGTGCCGCTTGCGAGGTCAGCGGCAATGGTAGAGAGCATGGGCCGAGCCCAGCTTTTTCGCACACTCGATCGACCGGGGCGTCCTGACACGACGCGGCAACTGCGCCCAAGTTCCCCTTCCTTGCACCCACTCCGCGCACCCGGTCGGTCATCTTTCTGACGGTTTCCGGTATCCTGCCCGCATGGGTAGAATACTGATTGCAGTAAGTCCGTTGCTGGGTGCCGTATAGGCACAGGCGGTCACCGTCAGCTCCAGGTCACTTCGCCGGAACTCGCTGAAACTGCGGCTTCGCCTGTTCGAGGAGAACGCGGACATGGTCCGCCTCGTCGTCGGTCGCATCGGTGGGTACTGGCGTGCCAAGCGTGCCGGGTGCGACCTGGACGATCTGATGCAAGCTGGGCTGGTCGGACTCTGGCGAGCGACCGCCCTTTACCGGAAGACGCATGGTGCCACGTTTGCAACCTTCGCTCGTCCAAGAGTTGTAGGGGAGATACTGGAGTGCCTGGACTCAGCCCGCTATGGTAAGCGACTTCGCAGCGGCGGTCCGCTGATCGACCAAAGCAACTTTCGGAGACTCCCCAGAGAGGGCGACAGCGATGACCATGACGACTGAGGATCGTGACCCCGGTAGCCCGCTAGTTGCTATCGCCGCCCTTGCCGTCGCTTTCGCCATGGGCTTCCTCTGCGGTATGATGATCGCCGCGGCGTAAGCGGCGGTCTGCGGTCTGCGGTCTGCGGTCTGCGGTCTGCGGTCTGCGGTCTGCGGTCTGCGGTCTGCGGTCTCAGTCCAGCTCGACGGGGTGCAGGATCGCGGGCGTGCTGGGGCCCAACCACGCCCCCTCGATGTTGAAGCTGATCCACTCCTCCGCTTCTTCCTCGGTCATTCCGCCCGACACGAAGTGGGCGACGAGCTTCCAGTAGTCGTAGACCGCAACACTAGGTTGCCCACAGCGGCGCGCGAAGCCGAGCAGGGCGGAGTCCGCCTCTGGGATCAACAAGGGCTCAGGGTCCACCCGTCCGATAGTACAGGCCCGCCATGCGGATGGCACTCCTTTATCGGCAATCCTACCTCAGAACTTGAGCATAAGATTCTGAAAAAGTTTTTAGCGGTACAAGTTGTTGAGAATCAACGGCTTCCAGAAAGGTTCGCGGAAAGGTGAGAGCCTTTCTAAAGCCGCCGCCGGATTCTGCCGATACACTCCTTGCGCGGCACTTGCCGCACGAACAACAATACGGAGACAAAGATCATGGGACACGGCATCACGACGACGGACAACTTCGCTTTCACGGGTGAGCGCACGAAGATCTGGCACGGCATGGGCATGCAGATCAAGGACGGTCAGAAGGCTATTGAAGCCCTGCCGAGCATCGGCCTCGGCTGGGATACCGAGCTGCTGCCGGTGTACGCCGACTTCCAGGGCAGCAAGATCGAGCTGCCGGAGTCGCGGGCGCACGTCCGCAGGGACAACGGTGCGCTACTGGGCCTCGTCTCCAGCGGTTACAAGCCGGTGGACAACGGTGACCTCGCCCGCTTCGCGGACGGTGTCGCGGAGCAGGGTGCCACGGTCTCGACTGCGGGCTCGCTGCTGGGCGGCAAGCGGGTGTTCGTCACGATGCAACTGCCCAAGGTGATCGTGGCGGGCAAGGACGACGCCCAGTACCAGTACCTTGTCGTGAGCAACGGTCACGGTGGCTTCGCCGCCTTCTCGACGTACCTCACCTCGGTCCGCGTCGTGTGCCAGAACACGCTCAACCTCTCGGAGCGTGACATCAGCACGGGCACCCGCTTCTACCACACGGGCAACATGGAGGCGAAGCTGCGTCAGGCTCGGCTCATCATGGGCTTCGCCACCGCGGAGGTGGAGAAGTACGAGCGACAGGTGAAGGCTCTGGCGAACGCGGACCTCTCGGTCGGACAGGTGAGGGATTTCATGCTTGCCGCTTTCACGGCGACGTTCGGTGAGGCCCCGGAGACCGGCTCGGAAGCCTACGACAAGTGGATCGTGAAGCGGGACGGAATGGTCGCGGACTGGCTCGTCCGCTTCGAGAACGAGAAGCAGACCCTACCGGGCATCCAGGGCACGGCATGGGCCGCCTTCAACGCCTATACGGAGTGGAGCGATCACAACCGCGGCGGCAAGTGGATGGACAACCGCGGCGAGGACGCCCGGACGCACAGCAACGTGTTCGGTGTCTCGGCGGTGGCGAAGCGCAAGGTCTTCCAGCTTGCGCTCGGCTCGGTCTGAGACGAAGAAAAGTGGAACCGGACTCAAGTTCGAGTCCGGTTCTGCCGATACAGGGGAACGAGGAACAACATGAACAAGAAGCACGAACTAACGCGGAAGCTCGTCGAGACGCTCGCCCAGGCCGAACTGGCAGCGGGTGTTGCGGTGAATCCGTTCTACGAGTCTCTGGATGGGAAGATCCGCATTCATTACGGGTCCGCCATCTCCGGTACGGAGAAGGCTCTGAAGTGGTTCTCGGAGGCGCAACAGCTCCTTGCGGAGTTGCAACAACTGGAGAAAGCTGCACTACCTCGCTGGCGATAAGGGGAACATGGACATGAACAACGACAACTTGAGGGCGGAGCGACGCCCGGACGTTCCGATCCGCATCATCATGGGCGGCGCAATCGTCGAGGCTCGCTTCCGCGGTGCGGACCTGGACAACAAGACATGGATCTTCACAAACCGGGAAGGAGACGAGCGCATCCTCTGGTACGGGACAGACAGAAGGATCGTGCGGACAAGTGCAGACTCCCAAGCGGTGACGGCAACGCTGAAGAAGATCCAACGGCTTACGGACGAACTGCGCGCTGCGAACGAACTACTAGACCAGCAGACGCGGGTCGTAGATGTCATCATGCCGGTGCCATGGCTCGTGCAGATGGGCCTCCAACCCGTGGAGGTTGGGGAGGAAAACGCCGTCAAGATCCTGCGGCACGGTCTGGAGGATGGCGAGAGCCCCCGCAACCCTCTGTTCGCGAAGATCCTGCGGACGATGGAGGAGAGCCCCCGCATACATCCTCTGTTCGCAAAGATCCTCGCGGACGCGCAGAACAAGCTCGACGGGGAGGTGCAGTCGTGAACAACAACATCCGCAAGCCTGTCCCCAGGTGGGAAAAGTGCGGATGTGGTTCAAGTTCGACTGCGAAGCTGCCGATAAAGGTGTGCCATGAACAACATAACGAAGGTCAAGATCACGGGTGTTCGCATCGAGATGACTGCCCACGACTGGGAGCTGTACACCATCCCCGGTGCCGAACATGTTGCTAGCATCCTCAACGCCGCGATCATGGAAAACGTCGCCGAGGGGCGCGTCACGACTCGCCGCGCCGCCGAGGCTGTGATGGACGAATACTACCACTACGGTGCGACGGACTCCGAGCCGGGCCGGGTGCTGCACAACCTCCTCAACATGATCTTCGGCGAGGGGAAGTGACCACCATGAACAACATCCTGTGGAAACAACCCTCGGTCGCTCTGCTGGAGCGGTTGTCCGAGATCAACTACCACTCGGTCGCTGACTGGGAGACCGCGGACGACTTCGCCGCATACTTCTGGTCCGGGACCGATGGTCTCCCCGACACCGACGAGGTGGTCATCCGCACCGCGAAGGCGTGGTGGTCCGAGTGCCGCACGCGGGTCTGGGCAGAGGCGGAGGACGCGCTGTGAGTTCCCTCCCGCTGACGTTCCGGCGCAAGCCGGTGTGGTACTACCGCGAGGGCTACGACCTCGACGGCGTCGAGCTACTGCACGTCCGCTTGTGGGACGTGTTCGAGCAGCGGTGGAGGTGGGAGTGGTCGTGGGACCACATCCCCATCGGGGTGCGGGCGTCCCTGTCCGCTGCGGAACGAGAACAGATCCAGCGGTGCCTGAAAGTGAACGAGGACTAAAGTTCGGCGGCTCTGCTGCCGATAGAGGAGTACCATGAGCAACAGCAACAACGACATCCGTAAGATCATCCGGGCGGGCGGCGAGCAGGAGTACGACAAGGAGCTGCTCGCGGACCTCATCAGCGACTCGTCGTTCTCCTCGTGTGAGGTGTCGAGCGACGAGCTGTGGTACGAGATCAACGGCCACCTCGCCACGGGTCCGTGGCTCGTCCGCATGAAGACCCGTTTCCACAGCGACATCCTGTTCGACAGCCTGAGCGAAGCCGACAAGGTTCGGTGCGTGTTGCAAGCGAGGAACTACCGTGCTTGACCACGACTACGAGGAAGAGATCCTCCGACTGCGTGAACTGCTGTTTGAGGAGCGGCGGCGAGCGCGGACGGACGTTGTCACCGGGTTGGACAACCGCCGGTCGTTCGAGACCCAGGTGCGAGATCTGGCGGACAGCGACGAGTCCTTCGCGGTGGTCATCGTTGACGCTTGCAACCTGCACACCGCGAACAAGGTGCTTGGCTACGACGGCGGCGACTCGCTGCTGCGTGAGATCGCGCGCTGCGTCCGCGCCGAGTGTGACGTTGCCTACCGGATCGGCGGCGACGAGTTTGCGGTGATCGTGCAAACGGGCTCGTCCGGGCTGCTCCAGGTGGCGATGGAAGTCGCGGTCCGCATGCAGGACGCAGTTGGTCGGCGGCAACTGCTGCCGGGCGTCTCCTTCGGACTCGCTGTTGGTGCCGCGAAGTTCAGCGGCGACCTCGACGCGATGCTAAAGCTCGCCCATCTCCGGTGCATGGAGAACAAGCTCGCGTTGAAGGAGGCATGGGGCGAGGATGAGGCGCGATGAGCTGGAAGTTCTCATGCTGGACGTGTGACAGCGTTCGGCCCATCGACGACCCGCACTTGCCCAAGTGCTGTCGAGAGACCCTGGTCGAGATGAGCACAGAGCTGAACCGTGCCGTGATTCACATCCTCGCTGGAGTGAAGGAAGAGCGCGGTGCGTTCGGTGACCGACTGGCGAACGATCTGATCGTGAGCGAAGACCCCGCGGCTCGTGCTGCCGCCATCGCTTGGAGGAACTTCCGGTGCCGAGACTGAACCGACGACGAGTGCTGTACGACGACGGTAGTCCTCTGCCCAGTCTCGAAGAGGTGATGCGGACGCGAGTCGAATCGGACCCCACCGAGTGGCTCGACTTCAACTTCCCGGTCGGTCCGCGCCTGCTTGTGAACGAGAAGAAGCTCACACCGCGGTTCCGCATCATCCGGTCGCTGCTGCTCAGGGGCTCGCGTGTCGCCGACTTCATCTGGTGGTTGGGCGGAGAGACGGCGGGAGGCGGCAAGCCCACCTCCCGCAACGCGCGGTTCATGGTGAACACGCTGCGCCGCTTCTGTCGGCGCACTGGTTGGGGCATCGAGGTGCGGACCAACTCGCGGTCGGCGCGGCTTTTCTTGGTGCGTCCCCCCTTGACGACACCGGAGCAGCGAGGTATGGTGAGCCCATGAATACGAGACGGACAACGACGGTGCTCGCGGTCGCTAGCCTTGCGCTACTGACTGCCTGCTGGGGGCTCTCGGCTCGGCAGAAGGCTCTGCTCCCGGTGATCCAGGGAGGATGGGTTGGGGTGAAGATAGACCTGGAGCGCGGGGTGCCGCGACTGGACGCTGAGATCGCGGCCCTCGAAGTCGGCATCCAGGAGGGTTCGCCCAAGAAGATCGCCGCCGTCGAGTGGCCCCGGCTTGCCGCATCTGCCATCGCGGGTGCAGCGGCTCGCGTCGAGAAGGGCGAAATCTCGGTCGGGGTTGCCGCATCGCTGGGCGAGCGCATCTCGAACTTCGGTGAGTCCCTGACGACCTTTGTGGAGAAGTGACATGCCCATCACCAAGTTGGACATCGCGGTCGAACTGGAGAGGTTGATCCGGTCGAACGCAAAGGAACTCGGAGCGAATCTGAAGGCGGACTTGACCACGATGTCGCTGTACGCCGCCCAGCGGGCGGCGCACCTCGCCACCCTGGTCGGCCAACCGGGCTTCGAGGAAGCCGTGATCGCGGAACGCGACTCGGTGGCCCTCCGGGCTGGGATCTCCGCTGTGCGCGCCGCAGACCGCATGGACCAGCGCATCCTCGCCATCCTCCAGACCGTGCTCACGATCGGAGCGAAGGCTCTGCTGTAGCGCATCTCTGGCCGTTCACCTCGCCGGGGGCTTTCGTTGTTCACTTCGGCGGGGTGGCGGCTAGTTTCTGCCATCCGGGACTTGAGTCTCGGAGTGAGAAGTGGTAGGATCAGGACGCCCGCGGTCCCCGTCTCAGGTTGAGACGCGAGGCTTACAGGTTACAGGCTCCCCCAGAAGAGGTTGAGCGAGGTAACCCGGTGAGAACGCTCACCTTACCAGCATTTACAGGTCCAGCAGTCTGTGTCGATTGTCGCGGGGTGGCGGAGCGCGGGGCCCAGGGGGGCTGGGGGTGTTTACTATATCTCTCTCTTAGAAGAAAAGAGTAGATGATGTAAGGGGTGGTAGGTCCCAGGTTTTCAAGGGGTTACAGCGACTGAGGTCCCCGGAGGTGTCCTGTAAGATCCTGTTGGGCAAAGGGTGCCAGTCTCAGTAGTGGGACTGGACAGTCTCAAAAGTGGGACTAGAGTCTCAGAAATGAGACTGCCGTCGAAGAAGAGTTCTATCCTCGGTCGCTACCCGGAACTGCGTCGAGCGTTCTTGAAGCACTACGCGAGGTACGGGTCGATCTCAGCGGCGGCGACGTACTGCCGGATCGCCACGTCAACGGCGACGCTGTACCGGGACACCAACCCGGACTTCGCGCAGGAGATGATGGATGCCCTAGACGAGCACCGGGCGCGGATCGAGCGGGCGATCTACGAGCGGGGCGTGGAGGGCGTGGAGGAGCCGCGGTTCAACGCGACTGGGCAGATCGGGACGGTGCGGAAGTACTCGGACCAGCTTCTGCTGGCCTACGCGAAGCGGCACATCTCGGAGTACCGGGAGGGGGACACGAGCCGGGTGGCGGTGGCGGTGGGTGTGGAGCTGAACAGAGTGGAGGTGAAGCAGCTTGGTGCGGACCAGCGGAAGGCTCTTCGGGTGCTGCTGGGCGCAGAGTCGGAGCCCCCGCTTCTGGGACTTGAGCCGGTCGAGGTGGAACCAAAGCCGGACGATGAAGTCCGGTGGGACGAGGCAGAGGAGTAGAGCGGTCTGCGGTCTGCGGTCTGCGGTCTGCGGTCTGCGGTCTGCGGTCTGCGGTCTGCGGTCTGCGGTCTGCGGTCTGCGGTCTGCGGTCTGCGGTCTG
>Ga0194121_10008218_pt1 | contig 13308 bp, 16 predicted proteins | sample TA2MahCa50mmetaG_FD_148609 | JGI IMG/M metagenome (GOLD analysis project Ga0194121, IMG submission 148609) | Freshwater microbial communities from Lake Tanganyika, Tanzania - TA2015020 Mahale Deep Cast 50m | ecosystem: Environmental > Aquatic > Freshwater > Lake | place: Tanzania: Lake... | reverse complement strand
AAAGCGCTCGCGTGAACGCGTCCAAAAATAAATAGCGCCGTTTCCCACCCGCCGCACCACAATACTTGAGACGAAATCGGCATATCCCCTCAGTGCCGCTTCTGAATCACTCCCGATAACAATTTCGTACCTTCCTTCTTTTTTTACAATAAAATCGCGTATACGAATAACGGACTCTTCGAGGGAAAGCGGCATCCCAGTGCCGCCTTCATGAAATATTTTTTCAGATGAGGCTTGTTTGTACATAGAGATCTTTTTCCTGCACTGCCGGGGCGATGTTTTTCCACTCAACAGGAACTCGTACCCGACCACGGTCGCGCGTATCAGCAACCACATATCCCTTTTCCTTTCCAAATTCGTATAGATCCTTTGTAAGCTGAACATCTTTCAAACAGTATTCTTTTACTTTATCTTTTTCGCCTGCCCTCCACCACAAAATAGCTTCGAGCCCATTTCCTGATTTGCGGGCACCCAGTGTTGCACCGCAGAGATTATCGAGCGAAACTCGAAAACCCAGGTGAGTCTCGACCGCCGTCATCAAATCAAGCACCTGCAGCTTCGAAAGGTCGAGATCAACATGCGGCTGAAGCACCGGCACGTCAAAGTGGTCAATATTAAAACCAATGAGAAGCTCGGTCGCCGCAAGCATTTTTTCGAGCGCCGAGAACTCATGGCGCTCATACGCATGATATTCGTCAGAAGAACGTTCGTAGACGCCAACAACCGTTACCCCAAGCTGTTTGATGTTTTGTTTGCCGCCTACTTCGCGAAATTCTTTTTCAGTTTCAAGATCAAGTACAAGATAGTTCATTTTTCTTTTTGTACCATACGTATCAGTTCGGGTCAAAATTATGCTACAGTAGCAGCATGGACGAAAATGTCATTTTCCTTGCTGTTCTCATCGTCTTGTTGTTTGCATTCGCTTTTTTTGCAGCAGACTTCCGTGCTTCTTCGGGTCTCCCGCGAGCCGATGCTCCAAATCCAAACGCAGAGTTCAATGTTATACGCGGCAGCGTAGGAACGCAGGGAGGCGGAGGCATCCAAATAGGATTGCCGGTCTTCGGCGGATCAAACCCGCCGCCACGCTCGCCAACCCCCCCACCACCTTCCACCGTTGAAGAAAAAGAAAAGGAATATCAGAGGAATTTTAAGATTTTTTTGCAAAATCCCCGATCACGAAACCCCGATACGGAATACATTGATGTCGAATACAATTCACCGTCTAAGGAATCGGTTGATATATCTGACTGGACTCTTTCAAACAAAAGCGGTTTTTCAATAACAATTGGCTCCGTCACGAATTTTCCGGGCATTGGCTCAACACCAAATACCTCGCGCCTTACGCTGGCGGGATCCGGTCGCGTGCATATTATTACTGGACGAAGCCCTCGCGGGGAAAACTTCAGGCTCAACAAATGTTCTGAATACTTTTCGCAACACCAAACCTACGTTCCCTCTATTTCCGTTTTTTGCCCCTCGCTTTCTCGCGAGCCGGGAGTCGATGCTCTGGATGACGAATGCTTTGATTTTGTAAGGCGTTTTGGATCATGCCGCATTCCAACCCAAAGCGAACTCCCAGCTGGCGCGCGCAATGCCGACTGCCGCGAATTTATATCGAAAACCATCAATTATTCTGGATGTACCAGTAATCACCGAAACGACCTCGATTTTTTCAAAAATGAGTGGTGGGTTTATCTCAATAGGCCAGAGCACGTTTGGTCTGATATTCGCGACACGATTACGCTTACCAACGAACGTGGCATCGTGATCGCGACCGCCTCGTACGACTAACCCCGACGCTCGGGTCGGGGCCCCGACTTTACGTCGGGGAACCCGTAAGATAATAGAGCGCAACTCCGCACGCTACCGATACGTTGAGAGATTCTTTTTTACCCCGCATGGGAAGTGAAATAATACTATCTACCTTCGATAAAAGTGCGGGGGATATGCCTCTCACTTCGTTCCCAACCACAAGCACTATTTTTTTGGCAGGTATATAGGTTCGATAATCTGCTGCAGCCGGCGTCTTCTCAAGCGCGACAATAGCAAATCCTTCTTTTTTCAAGCGAGCAATAAGACTACGCGGGTTTTTTACCGCTTCCCACGAAACCGCTGATTCTGCACCTAGCGCCGTTTTTTTAATTTCTGGCCGTACGCGACCAAGTTCATCACAGGGCTGCGGTGTATAGCCTGTCATGTAGATTTTTTTAGCACCCGCGCCATCGGCTGTACGCAATACGGAGCCTACATTGTGTAGGCTCCGTATATTGTGAAGAATCACGACGATTTCCCTCACGGATGTCTTAGCGAATTTCGTAGACAATGGTTACGTTTGAAATAATTTCGTTCTCGCCGGATGGAACGGAGGGTACTGGCCCTGCGCCTCCGATACCAACTTCCGCTCGATCGTAAAAGACTGGGGGCGGATATCCACCACCTGAGCTTTCACTGAAGCTCACGACTCGGCCAAGCTTCACGCCGAGATTATCAGCAAGTTTTTGAGCGCGTTCTTTCGCATCGGTAATTGCTTCTTCGCGGGCCTGCGCCTGAAGTTCATCGGGCTCATCAATGGTAAAGGTAAGGCCACTGATATCATTGGCGCCATTTTCGGTAGCACCTGCAAGGATATCGCCTACCTTATCAAGATTACGAACCTTCACCGAAAAGCCCTGTCGTACCTCCCATCCACGCAAAATGCGTCCTCGATCCTGCAGATAATCATACACGGGCTGAACGGTATAATTCGTGGTCTTGATATCTTTTTCCTCGACCCCGTTTGCTTTTAAAAACTCAACAACCTTGTTTGAGGCAGTGGTTGCTTGCTCTTGAGCAGCTGCCGCAGTGCTTGCCTCGCGAAATACCGAAATATTCACTTGCCCAATATCGGGGCGGGCAAAAACTGAGGCTTGTCCCCCGACACTAATCGTCTTTGCAGGAACGCGGTTCCCGAAAAGCTTCATTTCTCGCACGGCGAGAATCACAAGAAAGAGTACCAGTACGCCCAGAAGCAGCGATACGAGCAATCGCAAAACTCCCTGCGGACTTGGACTCACAGTTAGATGTATATTTTTCTCTTGGTCCATATGTTTTGGCTAACGCACACCCTTCGACTTTTGTGACGTACTCTCAGAATACGGCATGCCGAAACGAGCGTAAAGCTCACGAACTGCGTTTTTCTCTGCATCTGAACCAAGGGCACGTTTGCGAAGCCGGGCTTTTTCCCTGCGGATATGCGCCCGTACGCTTTTTGGAAGACTGTTTTTGGTCATACTTTCCATACGCATTAACAATTGGTGTATTGTACCCGAAGCGCACAAAAATTTCTACCTGCAAGCTCGGGCATTAAAAAAACCACATCAAAGAATGATGTGGCGATGTGAATCAACCAGCAACGCTTCGCTGCCCAAAAAGTTGGGAGCCGTGAGAGCCGAGATAATACACGAATGCGGCCGCAGAAACCATGATCCACTCACATGCAAGGGCCATCATGAGGCCATTCCAATTCATGGCCTGATTCAACCAGTAAGCACCGATCGAGAAAGAACCGAGTGCAAACATCCAGTGAGTGATCCATGTTACCGCTCGTATTTTTGGTGAGAGCCAGGCCAAGAAAGGAAACAAAAACATCAGGGCAAGAAAGACATAGAAATTCATTTTCTCCTCCTGTTCTTTGGAATTTCCCCTCAAACTGTATTAAAAACCGATCGTTTCGTCAATGATTTTTGGCAAGAAGTTTTTGGAGCTCCTCGCGTGCTGCGATGCGATCATCCCAAAAGAGTTTTTTTCCGTAGATGTACATAGATTGTTCGCTCCCTTTGCCAGCAAGCACAACCACATCACCCGACCCTGCAAGCGAAAGCGCTTTCTGAATTGCCTCACGCCTATTTTCGATGCAAAAAAGATTTTCATCCCTCACCTTGCCCGCCTGCTCTGCCGCAATAGCCACGCTTTCAATAATTTCCGTCGGATCATCATCATACGGATCAACTGCGGAAACCACCACATAATTCGCAAGCCGCCCTGCCGCCTCCCCCATGAGCGGGCGCTTGCGTTTGTCTCTTCCGCCGCCCTCTGCACCCAACAGAATAATCACATTATGATCGCCACCTACAAGTTCACGCGCTGCAGAAAGCGCCGCATTCATACTCGTTGCTTCATGCGCATAATCAACGAGCACAAAAAAATCCTGCCCTGCTTCAATCCATTCCATCCTTCCCGGTATTGATTTGACGAGTTCAATGCCTTTTTGAATTTTCTCCTCTATCACTCCAAAAGCTCTCGCGCATGCAATGGCAGCAAGAGCATTGGGAATCTGGAACCGACCCCATACGTTTGTGTGATAGGGTGTCTCGCCTACCAAGAATTCCATTCCGCGACCTGAAACTTCGATGTTGCTTGCCTTCACATCAGCCCCGGATGCAAGTCCGTAGGTAATTTTTTTCTCCGCCCAAAAAGAAAGAAAATATTCGTGCTCGGCGTCGTTGTTATTGACCACGATAACTTTTGGTACATTGTTCTTTTTTCGTGCACCTTTGAGCGTGGCAAAAAGTTTTCCTTTCGCTTCTCGATATTTCTCAAAACTGCCTCCGTGCGAAGGCAAATGTTCGGGCGAAAGATTGGTAAATATCGCGCCATCAAAATCGATACCTTTGTGGCGAAACTGGTTGATGCCTTCGGAGGTAATTTCAAGAACACAGTGAGTGCAGCCCTGGCGAACCATATCGCGAAGCAGCTTTTGCAATACAAATCTGCCGGGCGTTGTCATGTGATACGGGTTCATTATTTCTTTTTTGCCAATACGAATATTCGCGGTACTGACAAGACCCGTTTGGTAGCCGGCATTTTGAAAACATGACCAGATAAAATTTGCCGTTGATGTTTTGCCCTTGGTGCCTGTCACGCCAATTACCAACATGGAACGAGAAGGGTGCCGATACAAAAAAGCCGCAAGATATGCAACAAATCGGTGATACAAGGGTCGCGCCGTTACAATAAGACGCCTTGGAATCAAGCTTCGCAAAAATCCAAAAAAACGTTCTGCGTAAGATTTATGTGTTTCTTCTCCTACTGTTTCCATGTGAGTTTCATAGTAAACGATGTGAGGAATGTTCGATAGTGCTTTCGAAGGATATAAAGCTGGTAGAGTACGGGACGCACGGCCATATCATAGAAATCTCCGTACTCAATCATAAAGCCGCCAAAACGGGTTTTAAAAAATGTCAGAGAATCCAAATTTTTGTACACTTCGTGCCCGCCCGATACGCCTCCAAAATTATATATTTTGCACCCGCGTTTTTTTGCTTCTTTGATGGAAGCCCAATGTGCGCCGTGCACCGGCATCAGATTGCGAAGCTCGGTGCGTGAGCCGCCAAACACGTGATAAGCCATGTGACCATACACGAGAACCAGGTGCATCACAAGCGTTTTGTTTCCGTAGCGTGCTATGGCAAAAAAGGCGTTGCGATTTCGCTCGCACTCCTCAAGTATTTGGCGATAATATTCTTTGGAGTGAAGAGAAAATTTATCGCGCACCGCCGTTTCTTTCATAATGGTATAAAATTCTTCGGTTGCCTGTGGTAAACCTACGGGCAAAATGTCGACCGTCACCTCTTTGCGCTCTGAAGCCGTAATACCGTAGCGCGCATTTTTATGCATGGCATCCAAAATTTCTTGATCAGGCTTTGAAATATCCAATACCCATTCAAACTTTGGCTGAAAATATGACCCGCGAAAACTTGCAGCTGATGCTTGAGTAAAATATTTCTTGAGCTCGCTTCCCTGCTCAACCGAATATGATGGCGGGAAAACATCAAAACGGATAAATACCGGCTTATCTTTTTCTGCAAGCTTCAAAAGCAACCTCTGAAATTCGGCAAAAAAATTTTTAGGGAGATTACCTGCAAGAATCGGACCGTGGGGAATGTACCAATACGTAAAGTGCGGGGGCAACGCATAGGCAATAATCTGAAAACGAGCTAGTGGAGTTTCACCATCAAGTACCGCAAACATTCGCGCACGTCTTCCCTCAAGCCTCTGCCACTCGCCATAAAAAGACCGCTGGGTAAATGGGATATCAGGCCCATCAAGCGTTGCATCAAATTCTTGGGCTCTCGTAATTTCTCGAAGTTCAAGCATTATCGTCCAAGTATTCTTAGCGCCTCCTTAATTTTTTGATCGAGCGATGGTGCATCACCCGATACCTTATGAAGCGCATCACGCGCTTCTTTGGCTGAATAGCCAAGTGCCACAAGCGCATCCAGGGCATCAGAAAGATCGGGCGCTTGGGCTTCTCCATCTTCAGCGCCCAATTTGTCACGAAGCTCAAGGATGATTTTTTCGGAAACTTTTTTGCCAATTCCTGATACTTTTGTGAGATACGAGGTATCACCCGATGCGATGGCGCGCTTGAGCATATCGAGCGGAGCTACTGACAACACACTGGTAGCAGAACGCGGACCAATGCCTGAGATGGCAATAAGCATCTCAAACATTTCAAGCTCGGCCAGAGTGGCAAAACCATAAAGCTCAAGCGCCGTTTCGCGGACCGCCAAGTGCGTAAAAAGCGAAACCTGCTCGCCCTTCTTGGGCAGGGTTTTTTGCGTCTCGAGCGATGAGAACACCTTGTATCCCACGCCGTTTACATCAATGAGAATATATTTGAGGCCGCGAAACATGAGCGCACCTGAAAGATGGGCAATCATGTTTTGAGTATATTACACTGACCTCAACCTTCAAAACTCTCTTTGAAAGCTTAGGTCAGTGGGGTTCTCGGTTCTCCGAGAACCCCGTGACTTGTTTATGCCGCCGTCTGCAGGCCGGCTTTTGGAGGATCGGCGAGCCTGATGTTCGCCGTGCCTCCGCAGTCGGGACAGGTACAACACCGCCCTTCTTCTTCGATGGACAGAACCGCGCGCATCTGCCACTCGCAGTCGGGCGTGGAACACTTGGCGATCATCGTCACCGCCGGAAGCGGTTCCGGCCGCACGGTTGTGATCTCATAGCTTCCGTCCTCGTACCTCATCTCATCCTCCGTCGGCTTTAGGCCGCATCAATAGGCTTTTAGCCTAGTCAAAGTTCATCTGAATTCTTGCTTATTATACTACTAAAAATAGTATTTGTCAAGTATCTGTAAAAGGCCGAAAATGCCTTATAAATAAAGCTTTTTAGCAAATATGCTAGTATTCTTTTATGAAATTTGAGCTTGCCTCTCCCTTCAAACCATCGGGCGACCAGCCTCGAGCCATCGAGGTGCTTTCGGACGGGCTTGCATCAGGCAAACAATATCAAACACTTCTGGGAGTTACGGGCTCCGGCAAAACATTTACCATGGCAAATGTCATTGCACGCACACAACGCCCGGCATTGGTACTCTCACACAACAAAACGCTTGCGGCACAGCTCTACGAAGAGTTCAAAGAATTTTTTCCGCACAATGCGGTGCGCTATTTTGTTTCGTACTATGACTACTATCAGCCCGAAGCCTATATTCCCAATACCGACACCTATATAGAAAAAGATGCAAAAATTAACCAATTTATTGATGAACTCCGCCACGCGGCAACCCAATCTGCCCTCACGCGCAAAGATTTGATTATTGTTGCCTCGGTCTCAGCCATCTACGGCATTGGCGAACCTGAAACGTATCTCGATTTTTCGCTCGAGGTACAATCAGGCCAAAAAATGCCTCCCAAATCGTTTTCGCGCCGGCTTGCAGACATGCAATATGTCCGAAATGACATCGAGCCTGAACCGGGCACGTGGTCCAAAAAAGGTGATTCGATACGCGTGGTACTTCCCTCGGGCGATGATGTTGTTCGAATATCTTTTTTTGGCGACATTATTGAAGATATCGCGGTTGGCGCCAATGCGCCTGATATCCATTTCCATGCCCAATCAAACGTACGCATCTTCCCGGCAAAACACTTTGTAACGCCCGAGGACGATATCAAGCGCGCAGTAAAATCAATCAAGAGCGAACTCAAAGATCGGCTCGCCATCCTGAAAAAAGAAAAAAAGCCGCTTGAAATAGAGCGCCTCAAACGCCGGGTTGAGTATGACATTAAAATGCTTGAAGAAACGGGATACACCAACGGCATCGAAAACTATTCGCGGCATCTTACGGGACGTACCCCAGGCGAGCCGCCTGCCGTACTTCTTGATTACCTGCCCAAAGACTACATCACGTTCATTGATGAATCGCACATGACCATTCCGCAAATACGCGGCATGTACGCGGGTGACCGCGCTCGCAAAGAAACACTTGTTGAGTATGGCTTTCGCCTCCCCTCGGCGCTTGATAACCGCCCGCTCCAGTTTGATGAATTCCGAGAAAAAACAGGCCAAGTAATTTTTGTATCAGCAACACCGGCTCAATATGAAATCGCGCGCAGAAATATTGTAGAGCAACTCGTGCGCCCGACGGGGCTTCTCGACCCCACGATCGAAGTTCGTCCGGCTTCCAACCAAATTCAGGAAACCGAACAGCGCATTCTAGAAAAAACAAAACAAAAAGAACGTACGCTGGTGGTAGCGCTCACCAAGCGCATGGCCGAAGATATCGCCGAATTTCTTTCAGGGCGCGACCTTCGCATTGCATGGCTCCATTCGGAGGTAAAAACTATTGAGCGCCACGACATATTGCAGCAATTGCGCCGTGGCGATGTTGATGCCATTGTGGGCATCAACCTGTTGCGTGAAGGGCTTGATTTGCCTGAAGTTTCCCTGATTTGTATTTTGGATGCCGACAAAGAAGGCTTTTTGCGAAATGAGACAACGCTGGTCCAAACCATTGGCCGCGCGTCGCGAAATCCATATGGCCACGTCATTTTTTACGCGGATAAAATTACCGCATCAATGCAAAAAGCAATTGACGAGACAAAGCGCCGCAGGGCCTACCAAGAAGCGTTCAACAAAAAACACGGCATTACTCCAACCGCGCTCAAAAAAGAAATTCGCCCCTCGCTCTTTGCCGGAGCCAAGAAAATTACTACCGAAAGCCTCTCGCCTTCTCTTCTCAAAGACAAACGTTCAAAAATAGAACTCAAAAAAGAAATCGAAAAAGAAATGCTAGGTGAAGCCGCGCGCCTCAACTTTGAACGTGCCGCCGAACTGCGCGATATTTTGAAGAATCTTCAGTAAATAAAAAACCATCCATTGGGATGGCTTATTCCTACGTTTGGGCAGGTTTCGAACTTTGCCGCTCGCGTTCGCGCTTACGAAATTCAGCATTCACAGCCGATAACTGAGCCTGAAGGGTATTAACACGTCCCTTGAACTCGCCCCATTTCATACTTTTATGCAACGCGAGAAGTGCAGTCATTTCCGCACGAAGTTTTTTACGATGTTCCGTATACTCATCGGATACCATATCCCCTCCCTGGGTAGAGTTCTCAATGAAGTTTGAGAATACTGTAGCAAACAGAGCGCGAAAAGCAAGTTCGATTGATCCTACTTTTGAGGGCGTTCTTTTTATTTGTATTTCTCTTTGGCGAATGATAGCATCGAGACCAGAAAAGGAGGCACTCTAATGCCTGACGAAGACAAAGAAATACGATGCTTTTTCTGTGACAAAAGCCAAGAGCAAGTCATAAAAGTTATCACAGGCGAGAAGGCAAACATCTGCAATGAGTGTGTCGATCTTTGTAACGACATAATCGCTGAGGAACTGCCGGATGAAACAGAGAACGAAGAAATAGTCCCGGGAGACCCTCTTTTCTTCTGCTCCTTCTGTACCGAAGAGTCCCCTATGGGTAGGCCTCTTGCACACTCGCGCGACCACAACGCCTCGATCTGCGAGAAGTGCATTTTGCAGCATTTCCAGTTGATCGATATCGTTCGAGGCCCGTGGAAATCTTCCTTTTTCACAGGAGGTCTCCACTTTCCTCTTGAACCCCAGAGCGGTATACGTCCAGCAATGCTTGGGATCATTGCTCTCACTGGCTTGGGGATCGTCATCTGGAGACTCTTTGGCGGGCCCTTTGGTATTACTTTGTGAAAGCCCTGGAGGTCTTGTTGCAGTCCGCTAACCAATCCCCGTAAAGTTCCCGAAAGGAGAAGCCGATGAAACTCTCACTTACCTATAGCGCGTTCCGAGAAATGGAACAGATTCCGCAAACTCCTCTTCGCGAAATTACTGAAGCCATCCTCGCACTTGCGGAAGATCCACTTCCGGCTACCTCTGCAGTACTCGAGGATCAAGGAGGATGTCTCTATATCCCCGTCGGGGAACACTGCATCGTCTATCACATTGGCGAAGATGAGCATGAACTCACCGTCCTCGGAGTAGTCGACGAGTTGACTCTCTGCACAGTTCACTAGCCTCGCCCCGCGAGGCTTTTTTCTTGACCAAAAAGCATAAATCAAGTATCCTATCTCCATGCCAAATACATCTTCAGCAGCAAAGGCACTGCGCCAATCAGAACGAAGGCGCATCCGCAACGTGCGCAAAAAGCGCTCGCTTCGCGAGGTCTTAAAACAATTTGAAAAAGCAGTGCTTGCGAAAAACAAAGATCAGGCAACAAAACTTTTCTCGTCCGTTCAGCAAGCTCTTGATAAATCAGCAAAAGCAAACATCATCAAGAAAAACAACGCCTCCCGGCGCAAATCTCGCCTTTCGGCCCAACTCAAAAAACTCGCTTAATACGCGAGCAAAAAGTGAAGGAGCTTTGTTTCGAGCAAATCACGCCCACGCGGATCAGCCATAAGGGTAAGCTTTTCGTATGCGTCTGAAAGCGCATCGTTGCTAAAATTGCGCGCTTGCTCGCTCACTTTTTGCGCCACAAAGGGCTTCATTTCTTTTGTTCTTCCCCGGCTCGCGTTATTGAGATTTTTTACATGCCACAACAGCGTTCGCAACATATCGTCGGCCTCAAAACCAGCATCAAGGAGTGCATGATACAACAGATATACTTTTTGTTTTTCGCGCTTTCCCCACAAATCCCCAAGTACAAAAAGCTCATTTCCGCTTCGTTCTTTCTTTGGGAGAGATGCAACGCCACCCAAGGATACTTTTTCAAGCTCGCTCAAAAAACGCCCGGTATCTACCTCGTGCCACACCCGCAATTTTTCCTGCTCGGCCCGATCAAGTTTTGAAAGAGAGGGCGCGAGCTTTGCCGCTGAGGCCTTTTTGAACTCCTCGGTTTTGGTCGCATATTTTTTGATATCTTTAAAAAATTTATTTTTCTCGGGCTCACTGCGCTCATAAAATACCACGATGGAGTCATCTTTGCTCCAGCGCTTCAAAAGTGCCATCAGCATCTCGCTTTTTTCTTTTGAAAGCGCTGAGGGGTATTTAAAAATATAAAAATCTTTTGATGCAAAGAGTGACACACTTCCGAGCCCTGCATCGAGTTCATCTTCTTCGCAGTTGAACACGCGCCATCCGGGCCCGGCTTCTTTTTTGAAGCGATCTAGAAATTTGCCAAGCACCGCCCTTGATGCATGGATATTTTCACCGTAGAGAAGATAGATCATTTATGAAGATAGTTCTCACCCAAAATACGTTTTACCGTATCAACAATTTCGTGCGGCGTATGGTTCGCCTTGATCATGTATTCTTTGGCTCCCAACGAATGCGCGCGTTCAATGTCTTCATCAGAACCAAGGTTTGAGAGAATAATAACGGGAATTGATTGGGTATCTTTTCTTTCTTTCAAGAGCGCGAGTATTTCAAAACCATTCGTACCGGGCAGCATCAGATCAAGCAAAATAATGTGGGGTTTTTCTTTGGCGAGTGATGCATCGGCTTCCTCCCAACTTTCTGCAGCAGCCACCTTGTATCCCTCTTTGCCAAGCCTGCCGACAAGAATTTCGCGAAGAAATTTGTCATCCTCAATAACCATAACAATCATCTCACCCCGCTTGAGCATTGATTTGATCGGTACGCCTGATACTTCAGCCATACCTATACCCTATCATAGGTTTTCATGTCGTCCCAATTTTTCCCGTGCTTTACATCTACCACAATCGGCACATCAAATTCCGGAGTTTCTTCCATGATCGCTTTGATGGTGGGAATAACTGATGCCATTTTTTCTTTTTTTATCTCAAACAAAAGTTCATCGTGCACCTGAAGCAGCATTTTTACATCCGTATTCTTTTCGCCAAGCTTCAGCTCATCATGAATTTTGATCATGGCGCGCTTGATAAGATCTGCAGCAGTTCCCTGAAGCGGCGCATTGACCGCCATCCGCTCAGCTTCCTTGCGCACAAAATCAAATGATGATCGAAGATTCGGCAAATATCGCTTGCGGCCAAAGGGAGTCTCTACATATCCCTTCATCCGCCCCTCTTCAATGGTTTTTTGGCGATAGGCGGCAACGCCCCTAAATTCTTTGAAATACGCCTCAAGATACGCATCGGCCTCGGCAACCGAAACCTTGATGGATGCCGCAAGCGCCCGCGCGCCCATGCCATACAAAATCCCAAAATTGATGGCCTTGGCATTGCGACGCATATTGGGAGTAACATCGCCCGGCGATACGTGGAATACTTCTGCGGCCGTTCGGGTATGAATATCTTCCCCCTTTTGGAATGTTTCAAGCATTTTTTTATCTCCCGAAAGCGCTGCTGCAAGCCGCAATTCAATTTGCGAATAATCGCACGAAACAAGCTCAAAACCCGGAGGGGCAACAAAAACTTTGCGCACCTCACGTCCGCGTTTTGTACGAATGGGAATATTTTGCAAATTGGGATTGTTTGACGAAAGCCGGCCCGTTGCCGCTCCTGCTTGATTGTAGGTGGTATGAATGCGGCCATCATTCGCAATGAGGCCGGGAAGCGCCTTGATATAGGTTGAATACAATTTCGTAATTTCGCGGAACTCAAGCAGCATGTCGATGATCGGGTGCATGCCGAGCAATTTTTGAAGCTCAGATGCCTGCGTAGAAATGCTTTTGGTCGATGTTTTCTTGATGCCTTTTGGCGAGAGCGCCAAATCTTCAAACAAAATTTGCGAAAGCTGCTTTGGGGAATTAATATCAAACTCTTTGCCTGCCGCCTTCCATATTTTTTTCTCAAGCACCGAAATGTCTCGCGCTATTTCTTTTTCTTGCGCCCGTATCATATCTGCATCAACCACAATGCCAGTGCGCTCCATCGTGTAGAGCACGGGTATCAGCGGAAGTTCAAAATCATGATACACGCGCTCAAGTTTTTCTTTTTTCATGCGGGCCTCGAGCTTCTGCGCAAGCTCACGCATGCCCGCTCCGATACGCTCGTTACCCAAAACTTCTCCTGGCTCAAACGAGCGAACTTCTGAATCACACACAAACGACGCAAGTTTCAAGTCATGCTGCAGGGGAAATTGAA
>Ga0194121_10008214_pt1 | contig 13315 bp, 15 predicted proteins | sample TA2MahCa50mmetaG_FD_148609 | JGI IMG/M metagenome (GOLD analysis project Ga0194121, IMG submission 148609) | Freshwater microbial communities from Lake Tanganyika, Tanzania - TA2015020 Mahale Deep Cast 50m | ecosystem: Environmental > Aquatic > Freshwater > Lake | place: Tanzania: Lake... | reverse complement strand
CATAGTCTGCGACTCGGCTTCCAAGTACCTGTCTACGGGTATCTACTCCGCGGGCATCGAGCAGGCGAGGGATGCGCTGGAGAAAGTTTCCTATTTTTAGGGTGAAGGGCCCTAGGCGCGCCCGTCGATAATCCTCTCATCCTGTATGCGTTCCGTCATGCGGTCGTAATAATACTAGGCGGGCCGCGGGCCGCGGGCCGCGGGCCGCGTGGAGGCAATATGGGTAAAATGCAGATCGACGGCGAGGACCTGGAGGATCTCGGGTTGGTGCTCGTGGAGGACAAAGATGGTGCGGACGCCGAGGATGACCGCGAACCCGTAGAGGAGATCGAACCCGTCGACGATCCGCAGGAGGTGGTGTTGGTGTCGCCGGTGCACGTGGAGGAGTCGAACGACCACAGCGTGACCGATGACAAGGAGGAGGATCTGTTCAGCCAACTTGAGACCATTCTCGCGCCGCTCGCCCAGCCAGACGGCGACGAAGAGGCGGCCGCGTCGCCGGTTTCGGCCAAGGTAAAGGGTGGGAGGAAAGTAGAGGATGATGACGAGGACGACACCCTGGGTGCGCTCAGGCCTCGCCGCAAGGACGAGGTCCATTGTGGCAGGTGCTACATCCTGGTCAAGGCTTCCGCGCTCAAGTGCCCGGTGGGCGACGATGCCTGCCCGGTGGTGTCCGCCGGAAAATAGTAGGGCCGAATTTTTGCCCGATTAGCTCAGGGGTAGAGCTCCCGCCTTGTAAGCGGGTGGTCGTAGGTTCGATTCCTACATCGGGCTCGGTGAGGTATGCACATAAGTAGTGGATACCGATGCACATAACTCCCGGTTCGAAGATCCTTGTGGTCCTAAAGCCGGGAGTTCTGGCGTTTGTAGATTCCCTCAGCCCCAAGTAGCCGGTTCTACGTACCTTGACAAGATAGGCAAGCAAACAACAGTGGTCCTACATGGACACTGGACAGGAACGCACTGATACAGGTGAGCCGGTTCGCAAAAATCGCACCGCGTTTGCTAAACAGGCATCTATTGGTCTTTATGCACTATCGGGTCTGCTCGTCATCGCAGTGCTGTGTACAACGGCCCTGGTCTGGGGTAGCTTCGCGGGGGCTTTCCTAGCCTCCCTGTTGTTGATTGGTCTCGTGGTTGCCGCAGGGACGTTTCTAGGCGCCCGCCGTATGTGGGCCCTGCGTGAAAGTCATGCGCCAAGACGCAAAGTGCTCCGGTCTCTGATACCCACGGCTGCGCTCATACTGGTTGGAGTTGGCCTCGTCTTCGCCGCGCCGGGCTCACTGCGCGATCTGGTTCTGGCGGCATGTGCGATTGCTGCCGTTGGCCGGTACGTCGTCTCCCGCAAAAAGCTCGCTGCGCAGAAGCACCGAGGCCAGGTCGACCCCCGGAGCGCTTCCGGTTCGTAGTCCATCTGATCGCAGAGGACAGCGATCCGCTACAACGCTGAAAAATTCCTCGAATTTCGCTGAAAAGGGCGGTGAACAAACACCCTCAAACCCCCGCCCTACATGGACGCAGGACTTATGCGCATACCTCTCGGTGAGGTATGCCCGTATGTAGGTGGCGTCAAATGCTGGGGAGACGGCAGGTTCGGACAACTCGGTGACGGCACCATCGAGGACAAATCCACCCCGGTCGATGTTGTAGGTCTGACCAACGGTTGATCCGTCCACCCCGTAGACGGGTTGAGGTTCGGCGATCAAACCGGTGAACGATCCCGCCCTACAAGGCCGCCGGATGTATGTTTATACCTCTAAATCGGGGCGTATTTGCCCGCTTTCCGCCCTCCCTTGTCTCAAGGTCGCCCGCCGCAATAGGTATGAGTACTATCAACCACGCAGTTTCCTTGAAAGGGGACAACAAAATGGCAACAGCAATCCAGGAAGAACTCGAGATCTGGGATCTCGACCCCGAAATCGACAACCCCGGGGTCCAACTCGTCGAGCTCTGTGAGCCCGACGAGAACAGGTACGACTTCATCGTACTCGAAGAGGAGATCACACAAAAGACTCTCCACCGGCTCGGCTTCAACACCGACGCCGAACTCGAAGCCTGAAATAACACCCCCCGACGTGCGCAAGCGCGAAGGGGGGTGGACATTTTTACGGGCTTGGTTGCGTGGATGATCGTTCGCCATCCGTTTAGACTATATTTTGAATATTCCCCGCGACTCTGCGAAAAATTTCGTCGCCCCCAGCAGCCACTGCTCGATCTCCGCCGCGTGTTTTACTCTGACCGAACCCCACAGGGCGTCCTGGTCTCCTCCCAGTACTTTCGCCAAAACCGTGGCGCCGCTCCCCACGAGTCCGGGTACCACGAAGAAGAAGGGTCCGCTCCCCCGCTGTCTCCGGTCCTCTCGGCGGGTGTACAGGAACACCATCTCCTCTGCGCGCTCCTCTACCGCTTTCGCGAACTCTCCGCATTTGTTCTCCGGGCATTCCAGGCCGTCGTCCAGGATGTCCGTCCCACCGCGCAGCGACCGGTGGAGTTCGTTGAGCGCCGCGAACTGGGCGTAGGAGAGGGCTAGGTGCCCCGGGGAGTACGGACCCGGTTGGCACGCCATGAGGTCCACCTGGTTGCTGGCCGGCGCCAAATGCGTCGCGTACATGCGCCGCCCCCTAGGCTTTTTCCCGTGCCCTGGACCTGACCAGGGCGCGCATGAGCGAAACCGCTTCGCGTACCAGGGATTTGCGCGGTATGTACTTTATTACTTGTCTCTCCACCACCTGTTGCGGTTTTGCGGTGTCTGTGTCCTCTACCGGTTTCTGTTTTCCCGCCCTCATGAGTTTCGGTCTTACCGCATGTTTCCCGATGGCTTCGGTGATCTCGCCGCCTCTCAAGGTGCCTTTCTCCAGGAGTTTTTTGACCAGTCTCTCCAGACCCACCGTGTTGTTCCTGAGAAGGTTTACCGCGTTTTGGTAGGCCGTAGCGATGATGTTCTCCAACGCCGCCTGCGTCCCCTCGTCGTTTCCGTAGAATACGGTGGTCTCCCTTACCGCCAGGCCGCGCAGCGACATGCCGTACCTGTTGACCATCAGGGAAGCCATGTCTGTCGCCATCTTCAGGTCGGCTGAGGCGCCCTGGGTGAACTCCCCGTTCAGGTGGATTTCCTCCGCCGCCCTTCCCGCCAGGGCGACCACGAGACGCGCCTCCGCCTGTTTGACGGACATCAGTTCGTCCGCCGGGTGTTCCATCCAGGTGACACCTCCTGCTTGCCCGCGCGGCACTATGGATACCAGCACCGGCACGTCCGCGTCCGGTAGCAGGGCCGCGGCGAGGGCATGTCCGGCTTCGTGCCAGGCCACGATGTGTCTGTCCCTGTCCGTGGTCACGGCGGATGTTCGCGGCCGTCCGAGCACCACGTACTCCACCGCCTTGTCCAGGTGATCGGCGGTTATCTCCTTGGCTTCGTTCCGGGCCGCCAGGAGGGCGGCCTCGTTTACCACCCGGGCGATGTCCGCCCCGGACATTCCTCCGGTCCGCGAACTCAGGTCCGCGTAGTCTATGTTTTTGGCCACGGGTTTCCCGCGGGTGTGCACCCTCAGAAGGCTCTCCCGCCCTTTTTTATCAGGCAGCCCGACGACGATTTTCCGGTCCAGTCGCCCGGGCCGGAGCAGTGCGGGATCCAGGATCTCCGGACGGTTCGTCGCCGCGAGCACCACTATGTTGTTTCTGTGAAACCCGTCTATTTCCGCGAGCAGGGCGATCAGGGTGTTGTCGTGCTCCATGCTGCCGCCCGGGGTTCCGGTTCCGTCTCCCCCGTGTCCTCCGCGTTTACGTGCCACCGCGTCCACCTCGTCGATGAATATGATGGCTTTGTCATGCTCCCGGGCCTTGGCGAAAAGTTCCCTTACGCGTTTTGCCCCCACTCCCACGAATTCCTGCACGAAGTCCGAGCCGGCGCACGCGATGAAAGGTACCCCGGCTTCCGTGGCGACTGCGCGGGCAAGTAGGGTCTTGCCCGTTCCCGGTGGACCGCTGAGCAGGGCTCCTTTGGGTGTTACCGCCCCGAGTTTGTTGTAGTGGTGGGGGTTTTTCAGGTAGCGTACGATGTCGTCCAGGTCCTCGATGGCTTCGTCGCACCCCGCGATGTCGCCAAACGATTTGTGCACGGAGTCTTTCGTGCGTGTTTCTTGGGCGTTGTTGCGCGTTCTGCTGGCGACGATCAACGCGGCCAGCACTATCCCGGTGATCGCATAGGGGTTCTCGAATATTCCACTGGCGCCTATCAGGCTGGATGACATGTTCATGATCCTGCCACTGTATCCCTCTTCTCGGGTTCGTCACCCATCATCGGGTCTCCCCGCGGGGAAGGTTTAAGCGCCCTCCGTGAACTTTGCTACCACCCTGGGGCAGTCCTGCAGGGTCATTTTGGTTTCGTTGCACACTCTCGCCGCCACCCCGGACTTGTAGGCGTCCACCCTGAAGTGCAGTATGAAGGTCCTTTCGCATTCCGGGTTGGTATCGCAGGTGGCCAGCGCCCGTTTGTATTCGGCGACCTGCCCGTCGAGGTCCAGACCGCCGCCGACGTCCAGACCGTGGATTCTGCTCAGTGCGGTCGTCGGCGCCAACCAGCCGATGCCGGACATGCAGCCGTCCTGTATCAGTTTGTCCGAGTTTCTATAGACGTCGCATATCGACTCTATCTCCTCGTAACTCGGGGGAGTTCGCCCCACCCCCGAGTTGTCGGACATCGGGGTGTACACCTGCAGGTCGTACTTCTGCATTATGACCCCTCCCATGCACGCTATCACGTGTCGCGGGTCGCCGTCCTCGTAGAGGTACTTGCAGTACAGGCCGATATCTTCGTTGAAACTCTTTACTTTTTTCCACACCGCATGCCCGTAGTAGTGGGCGCATTCGTCGATGTAGTAGTATTCGTGTACGCTTTTGAGGTACATGCACTGGTCGGCTATCTGCCGGAGTTCGTAGGAGTTTTCCTCCTCCGTCATCCCCTGGATGAGTCCGTGTACCAGGGAATGGGTGCAAACGTCGTCCACGGGCCTGGGCGCGGACTTGAACATCATGTCCACCATGTCCCGCGGCGTCACGGATTTCAAAAGTTCGACCCCCAGTCGGTGCGCCGCCTGGTGACAGGCTATGCGGAGGTTGGTCTGTCGCATCTGGGGTACGACCTCGTATATCTGGGTGTAGGTGCCGGCTATCAGGGATGCCCGCATCGTGTCCATGGCACAGATTACCGCCGCTTCGTTTATCTCCACTTCCTGTCCTTGGATATCCGCGCATTCCATGATGCGGGCGGATATGTCGGCGGCATCCTGGCGGGCGGACATGTTCGTAGACACCGCGAAAAAGCCTCCGAGTAGGCCGACGACTGTCGCGGCAAATATCTTCAGTTTGGTGGCTTTATTCACAGACGGTACTGTGTCCACGCAGGTACGGTAGGCAATATGCCGGCCCCTTGGGCGTGGTGTCCGCCGCCCGCCTGGCGTAAGTTGGGATTTTTGTGGAGTTTCGAAATCCGAAATACCTCGAATGCGCCGTCTCGGGGGATCCGTAACAATAGTGATGGATGACGAACTCTGGCGTTTTGATGCTCGTAGGGGATTCCCACGGTAACACCAAGTACATTTGCGCCGCTTTGACCCTGGCTAGGGATTTGGGTGTGTCCAGGATTCTGCAACTCGGGGACCTGGGCGTATGGCCGGGTGAGGAAGGCAGGCTTTATCTTAACGCCATCAACGATACCAGCAGGGCGACCGGTGTACGTTTCGATTTCATAGACGGCAACCACGAGGATTTCGATCAGCTTGACGTCTACGAGCGTGAAAGCGACCGGGACGCCGACGGGTCGGTGCTTGTGCGTCCGCATGTGCACTGGTGGCCCCGGGGTTCCACAACCGTCATAGGCGGCAGGTCCTTTGCTTTTCTCGGGGGTGCGATCAGTGTCGACAGATTCGCCCGTAAAACAGGCAAGTCATGGTGGCCGCAGGAGGGTTTGACCAAGCAGCAAATCGACAGGTTCTACGCCTCGGTGAAAGGCCCGGTGGACGTCCTGGTGACCCACGACGCCCCGGCCTGTATACCCATGCGTTCTACGGGGCCGTATCCTCCGGGATTGTTGAGGGTCTCGTACGACATGAGGCTCGTTCTGGACAAGGCCGTCGGGCACGCCAAACCGAAACTTCTCTGTCATGGTCACTGGCATCTTCGCCACTATTCGCGCTCCCATGTGAAGGGTTTTCGGTTCAAAACTCTGGGGGTGGGTCCTGAGTCGCTGCCCGAAGGGGTATGTTTGCTGGATCTCAGGGATTTGTCGGTGGTTACTCACGGTTCCCAGGAGTACCCTCTATCCTTGTCCAAGGTGTACAGGGGGGACGAGCGGAAGTCACGGATTATCGACGCTCGGTAGCGTCTTTGTTCGTATCCGCCTTAGCGTATCCGCGTACGGGGCGCAACCGCGTGTTTTGTTTCCGCTCCTAGTTGAGTTTACGCGCCGCCTCTACGAGTTCCCAGGCCGTCCCGCACCAGTCTTCGTGCATGCGCTCTACGATTTCCATAACATCCTCGTTCGCCTCCCCGAGGACTTCCACGACCAGGTGTCTGCGCGAATGCGGGCCGAGGGCCCTGCCCGGGAGTTGTTTTCGGTGTCTGCGCAGGACCCGTTTTACTTCTTTCTCTTCGAAGAATGCCAGCAGGTCTTCGTCGCTGGCCGTAAGGTACTCCGCGATTTCCCTGACCCTCCGGCGCACCACCAGGGTACCTGCCACGTACAGCGACACGATCAAGGCCAGAAGGTGGGACAATTGGTGTCCGCTGGCGGTGAGGTAGGAGTACGCCAGATAGCCCGTTGCGGTCAGCACCCCGACCCTTCGGGCGATTATGGCTCTACCTATCTTTTTGTAGACTAGGTCGTGGCCCCCTCTTCCTACCACAGCCACCAGTAGATCGTACCTGGTGGCGATCCGTACTTGCAAAGAGCGGATGATTTTGTCCGCATAGTGCTCCCATGCGCCGTCCTTGCGTCCGGCCGCGACCGCACATTTGTAGATAAGTTTGTTGATCCGTTTTCCGTGCGGCTTTGTCAAAGGTCCGGGCATGGGATGTACGGTACGTTTGCCTGCCCGGGCGTCACACTATGCGCCGATTCTCGTCACCGGCGGGGTTCCGCGGCCAGTACGGTGAACACCATGTCCGGGACTTCCTCCCAGTTACGCGCGCGCCACCCGTCTAGGTGGCGATTGTACGGTTGGTCCATGATTATTGTCGGGAATCCCCTTTTTTGCAGGGCTGTGATGTTGTGAGGGGCGTCGTCTATGAAGAGGTCACCTCCCACTACGGTCTTGTCCGCGATAAAGCAGATGTCCCGGTAGGGTACCAGCGGCCGTCCGTCCGGGCGTTTGCGCTGCAGCCACGCCGCCGTGTCCGCCACCACCATGTCGCGCACGCCCGCTATGGCCAGTCGGTGGGTAACTATTCGTATATGCACGTCGTGTTCGTCGCTCAGTCGCCACAGGGCGTCGCTGGCCCCGACAAGCAGGGGCATGTCGACGAACATGCCTTTACGTACCGCCTTGGTGTGCAGTTCGCTGTAGTGCTGTCTGTCTCTTATTCCCCAGACACCCGCGAACTCCCAGGTGTGCTGTTCCTCCAGGTCGTCCGGGTTTCGTCCGGTCTCGTCGGCGACGAATTTTTTGAAAACGGCGCTGTAGTCGCCCACAACCCCGTCAAGGTCGACGCAGAACACGAAGTTTTTTTCGGGAAACATATCTTAAGTAAGGTTCCTGTTTGTTCGTTGTGCGCACATATTGGTTTTTCGACCGCCGCGTAGGAGTTCTCTTCGGTAGTTCAAGATTTCTGTTTTTGATTGGATCGCGTCGGGGTTTAGTTGTCGCCGATCGAACGGACCCGTTTGGTTACTCCGCGGGCTTTCGCTAAGGCTTTGTCCAGCAGGCGCCCGGCCCAGGTGAATTCCGAGGCCAGGATGGCCAGACCGCCGATCACGAACGGTAGGGTGAAAGGACCGGGTAGGACTACCAGCAGCATACCGATCGCTATAAAACCGGCTCCTACCACCGTGCAGATGATTTGACGTACGCGTCGGGGGGTGGTTTCCCATGCTGTTTTAAGGTAGCGTAACTTTCTCCACATGTATGCCGGTTTTTTGCTGTGTTTGTTTGTGCTCTCGTTCGCGCTGGTGGTTTCTCTGGTGTCGGCACCGTCTACCCGCCTGGTCGAGGATTGGGCCGTGGTGGAAGGGTGGTCGGCGGCGTTTCCCGCGTTGACGAGGCTTTCGTTCATGGTCCCTATTGTGCTACGGTTTGATGTTTCGTCTACCATACGTAGAAGGTGCCCCTGACCTGTCGTACTCTAGGAGGTGGGCGGTGTCCAGTAGGCTTTCCATGTCCCCTTGCCAACTTTCGAAAAAGACTCTCACCGTTTCCGTCAGTAACGGGTCCCCGCCGACGAGATCTGCGGCAAGGTTGTGTTGCGCCTGTATTGAGAGTTCCTTGCATATCCGGGAGACGTCCGCGCAGGACGCTATGGCTGCCTTGCGTAAAAAGGACGATCCTCTCACGTCCGCCGGCAGGTTCAGGGCGGACAGGACACGGAATCTGGGGGAACTTTCGTCCGGCTCAAACCAGATATGTGCGTCTTCCGGTTTCAATACGCCTTGGTCGAGCAGAACTGCGATGACTCGTGGCGTGTTGCGTCGTATGCAGTATGCGCGTGCTTCTCCGGTGAGTGCGGGATTGGCGATCGCCCACTGGAGCAGATGTTCGTCGTCGTTAGCCGCTACCCCGGCGGTCACGACTTTTAGGGACAGGATCTCCCGCAGTAAGTGGTACGGTTCGCGCGCCGCTCCGAAGAGTAGGACGGTTTCCTCGCTTCTGCGCCGGTGCAGTTCGTAGGGTAGGTCCCGTCCGTCGTGCTCGGTTTGGGTTGCCAACAATAACGCCAGGGAGATCAGGTCGTCTTTGAAGCCCAGGTAGAGTCCGTTTACCATGCGTCCGTCGCGCAGATCGGCGATCAGGGGCATGGCGTCCCTCCATTGTAGATGCTCGCAGATATAGCGTGTCGCGAACGTTCGGGTTTGCGAGAGGTCGCGTACCGCTTTCACCAGCACGTTCGGGTGGAGCACCGATGCCAGGGTCGCTATGGCGGATCCGTTGACGCCGTCCATCCCTTTCGTGATCTCGACGAGCAGGCGACATGCGTCGTCGGAGGCGTTTCCCTTGAGGGTGAACGCCCGGGCTTCCAGTAGGGCGCCGCGTCCGCCGGCTGGCGCGTCCACGAGCGCTCCGCGTAGATGCGCGACCGCCTCATCCGTCCCTTGACTGACGGTTTGCGTCGTTTTGATGTGCGATGGTATGCTTGTGGTCACCGGTTTTATGGTTACGGGTGCGGGGTTTTCGTCAGGTACCTCCGGCGTTAAGGGTTTAGAGTTCCGTGCGCGGGCCCTCTGAGCGGAGACAATGGGGGAGCGTGACGAAAAAACTGTTTCTTGTCTGTTCAATAGTTGTGTCCGCTTTATTCCTTGCACCTTCCGCGAGTTTCGCCCGGGACCATGCGTCACCAGTCGTTCTCTCCGCCGACGAAGACGACGAAAAAGCCAAGCGTGAGGCCGCCAAGGCCGAGCGTGAGGCCAAGTTGAAGGAGGCCGAGGCCAAGCGCGAGGCGGCCAAGGCTGAACGTGAAGCCAAGTTGAAGGAGGCCGAGGCCAAGCGTGAGGCGGCCAAGGCTGAGCGTGAAGCCAAGTTGAAGGAGGCCGAGGCCAAGCGTGAGGCGGCCAAGGCTGAACGTGAAGCCAAGTTGAAGGAGGCCGAGGCCAAGCGCGAGGCGGCCAAGGCTGAGCGTGAAGCCAAGTTGAAGGAGGCCGAGGCCAAGCGTGAGGCCGCCAAGGCTGAACGTGAAGCCAAGTTGAAGGAGGCTGAGGCCAAGCGCGAGGCGGCCAAGGCTGAACGTGAATCTAAGTTGAAGGAGGCCGAGGCCAAGCGTGAGGCCGCCAAGGCTGAACGTGAATCTAAGTTGAAGGAGGCCGAGGCCAAGCGCGAGGCGGCCAAGGCTGAACGTGAAGCCAAGTTGAAGGAGGCCGAGGCCAAGCGTGAGGCCGCCAAGGCTGAACGTGAAGCCAAGTTGAAGGAGGCCGAGGCCAAGCGCGAGGCGGCCAAGGCTGAACGTGAAGCCAAGTTGAAGGAGGCCGAGGCCAAGCGTGAGGCCGCCAAGGAGGAGCGTGAGCGTCAGGAGCAGGCCGCCAAGGCTGAGCGTGAAGCCAAGTTGAAGGAGGCCGAGGCCAAGCGTGAGGCCGCCAAGGCTGAGCGTGAAGCCAAGTTGAAGGAGGCCGAGGCCAAGCGTGAGGCCGCCAAGGCTGAGCGTGAGGCCAAGTTGAAGGAGGTCGAGGCCAAGCGTTAAACCCCCGACACTCCGCGACGTCACCCCCTCTGCTTGAGTATCTACGATCTGTCAAGAAGTTCGATATCGCTTCGGTTGATGCATAAGTCTTACGGGTTCGCCGCGCAGGTTCCCCGAACCCGGCTGTTCGTACGCAGAAATAGTTTACATCCGTCGTCGCAGTGAACCTCCAGTAGAGTGTGGGCCGCGACTACTATACCGGTATGGCAAAACTGGTCGCCCGCAGCCGAATCAGCGTCTCCGGCGCCGAGGATGACGGCGGCGCCGTGGAGGTTTTGGCGGTATTTGACCACGATTATCAAGCCCATGTCCTGGTGCAGGAGTGGGACCACACTTCCGCCGGGCCGCAGTGGTCCTACCGCCTGTGGTTTGTGTCCGGCGATACGGTCGTACCCGTGCACCGCTTCACCCAGGCGCTCTGGCCCCATCCGCCCCTCGTGCAGGCCGCTGAGATCGCCCAGGAGTGGCGGGTCCTGGCTGACGCCCTGAACTAGCGGGCCGGTGGTTACTGCGTCGGGTTAAGGTTTGCGGAGGAACGCGACGAGCAGTTCCGTCCATTCACGTTCCCAGACATGGACCCAGGCGCTGTCGGTTACCAGTTGTATGCGCGTCCCCTCCGGGCACGCCATGACGAGGACCGTAGTGGTACCGGCCGTCTCGCTGCTACCGGCGTCGCAGTCGTTGGCTTTGGCTATAGTATCCACGGACGCTCGCGTGGACGGGAAAAGTATGCCCCTGTTGGTACCCCCGTTGTACGGTACGGCCGTGTCCATTTCCCCGTGGATGTGCAGGATGTTGACGGGTCGCGACGGTACGCAACTTTCCAGTATCAGCGCACCGGCACCCACTATTACTGCGCTTATTTTCTCCGACAGTTCGCAGGCCAGTCGGTAGGCCATCATTCCCCCGTTCGACCAGCCCGCCACCCATATTCTTTCCGTGTCGATTTTTTGTTTCTCTGCGATCTCGTCTATCATCCGGCTAATGAACCCGACGTCGTCCACCAGGTCGATGCTGGCCATAGGGCAGCATTTTCCCGCGTTCCACGCCTGCGGCAGGCCGCCGTACCCAATCCCGTCAGGGTACGCCACGATGGGTGCATGTTCGGCCAGCAGGTCGATGGTTTCCTCTGTTTCCAGGTACTCGCGCATTTGTTGTGAGCTCCCCCCGAAACCGTGCAGGACCACCAGTAAGGGCGGGTTTTCGCCCGATGACAGGTCGGTTAGGAGGTACCGGCGCACGTTGCCTCCTGCGTCCACAAGGGTGTGAAACTCCTCTTCGGGCTCTTCGGGACGGTCGTCTCCCGGCGCGTTCGCCGTCTCACCGGTTGTTGGTTCAATACTCGTACCGGTTGTTGGTTCAATACTCGTACCGGTTGTTGGTTCAATACTCGTGGTTGAGGGAGGTATGCCGGTGTTCTGGTCCGCGGTCGTCGTCGTGTAGGGGTCCTCGACGGTTTGCGGGTTTCCGCAGCCCCCTAAGAGGGTCAGCGAGCCGAGCACCGCCGTCATAGATGCGGCTAGTAGGGTTTTCAAGGTTTCCTCGTCCTGTCCGCACCCTCGCGTAATTTTCCAGGGGTTTTGCGGGTCATGGCATCGGCGGTATCGTTTACAGGCAAGGGACGCATGACGAGTACAGTGAATGAAACCTTTGCGCAGTCAAGGACTATCGTCCCGGAGAAAGGCCTCTTGATTGGAAAGTTCCCGCGAGATGTCCGTGGCTGGTTGCTTTTTCGGTCGGTCCGCGACAGTACGAGGGAGGAAAACCAAGAGGTAACCATGTCAAGTCCACTCTTGAGCGAGAAGAGAATCAGCGAAATTAGTAGGGGTTTCGAATCTGGCCCACAACCAGTCAGCCAGTCTATGAGCGTTGAAGGCGCGATAAAGGCCTCCGCCCTGCTCGTTTTTATCATGACCGTCGTCGCCGCGGTCTCGTGGCTTTACCTGACGGCCATTCCGCTCCTATTCCCGGTGTCGTTCCTGGTCGGCGTTGTCCTCCTTGTCGTTACGCGCCTGAAACCAAAGATGTCTCCGGCCCTCGCGCCCGTTTACGCCATCTGCGAGGGGATGGTGTTGGGTTTCATTTCCCGGCTCTACGAGGACGCCTATTCCGGTATAGTCGTGCAGGCCTTAGGCGTGACCGTCGCGGTGTTCATGGCCGCGTTTACTTTGTACAGTACGGGTGTCGTCAAGGTCACTGCCCGTATGCGCGCGACCATAACTTTGGCGACAGCGGGTGTCTTGCTGTTCTACCTGGTGGCGCTCGTCGCCTTATTGTTCGGCGTGCAGTTCTCCGTAATGTACAGTTCCAGTCTGACATCCATCGGGTTCTCGGTGTTGGTGTCGTTCCTGGCCGCTTCCTCCCTCCTCTTGGATTTCGACAGTATAGAGCGCGGCGCCAGAGAAACTCATCCCAAGTACATGGAGTGGTACTACGGGTTAGGGTTGCTGGTCTCCATTATCTGGTTGTACCTGGAGATTCTCCGTCTCCTCGCCAAATCAAAAAGACGGAATTAAACCCGGGTACCAGCCCCGCTGGCCGGGGGATCGTCGTGCCAGCCGGGCCGCCATGGGCCGTCAAGCCGTCTACCGGATCGAACCCCCGAGGTCGCCGATGGTCGCGTACTCCTTTTCGCTGAGTTCCATCACCGACAGGCGGTTTGATTTTCTGGTCAGCGGGGAGTGCCGCATGTTTTCGTGTTCGCGGAGCTCCTGTAGCGGTACGGTCCGCGCGTACCGACCGACTGGTTCCATTTTCACCTGCACCCATCGCGGGCTATCCGGCACCACCTTGGCGTCGTAGTACGGGGACCGGGGGGGGTCGAATTGGCCCGGGTCCGGTTGGGCTTCCTGCGTGACTCGCGTGACCCCGACCGCTCCGGGGGGTTCGGCGTTCGAGTGGTAGATCACCACCAGGTCGCCCGGCAGCATGGATGCAA
>Ga0194121_10008210_pt1 | contig 13320 bp, 13 predicted proteins | sample TA2MahCa50mmetaG_FD_148609 | JGI IMG/M metagenome (GOLD analysis project Ga0194121, IMG submission 148609) | Freshwater microbial communities from Lake Tanganyika, Tanzania - TA2015020 Mahale Deep Cast 50m | ecosystem: Environmental > Aquatic > Freshwater > Lake | place: Tanzania: Lake... | reverse complement strand
CAGCGGCTTCCAATCTCGGAAGGGCAGCGAGGGCGAAAGATCCGACCGATATAAAACGTTAGTTATTGACAAACACCAGGGTGTACACCAAGTTCAGGCAGTTGTTCTTGCTCTTTGACATCGTTTATCTGTCGCCTTTGCCAGAGGGAAGCCGCCCGTGCCAATGAGTGGCTTCCCCGGGCTGCAGAGACGCGCGTGCTGGCTGGCGGATGACGGCGCGCGACAGAGACATCGCAAAGGCGGTAGCGAAACTAGCGCAACTATCTTTATTCGGTCGCAGTACTACCGATAGCGGGCGTTGTTTTTCCGACCACAAGAGGGTCTGCCGGAAGTGCCGGAAAGTCGTCCCGTAGCCGATCGAGGCCGCTAGACCGAATCGGTAGGATATCGCGGCAGCTCGGCGTCCTTCTTGGGAATGAGGTCGTAGGGCAGGGCGAAGCCCGGCAATGCCGTCAGCCGGTCGCGCCAGGCGCGGGCGTTGGGCCGGCTATCGAGCGACAGGCCACCCTCGGCCATGAACACCATGCGACCCCAGCAGCCGATGTCGGCGATGGTGCAGCGGTCGCCGACCAGCCATTGCCGGCCGTCCAGGCTCTTGTCGATAAAGTCGAGCGCCGCTTCGGCGGCCGGCCGGAAGAACGCCATGACCGCTGGTTCGACGGCGCGGAAACGATGGAAATGGCGGACGCGCGCCACGTTGACGATGGCGTCGTTCTCCCAGGCGAGCCATTCGCGCGCCCGCCAGCGGTCCTGCTCGGTTGCCGCCTCGAAATGGCCAGTGGTGCGCGCCAGGTAGTCGAGGATGACGTTGGACATCACCAACACCAGTCCGCGATGGCGCAGTACCGGCACCTGGCCGTAGCGGTTGATCGCCAGATGCTCGGGCTGCTTCTGGACGCCGATCTTGAGATTGACGGTGCGGAAGGAGAAAGGCAGCCCGGCCAGGGCCAGGTACAGCATAGGCTTGTAGGTCGAGCTCGAGGTGAAGCTGCCATGCAGCACCAGGCGTTCGTCGGTCATCTGTGCTCCCCAAGACGATCTATCTTGCCGTCGGCAGTGCGTGTTGCCTATGGTCGACGCTGGGAGCAGATCCATGTCCAATCGGTTTTTGACCCGGAGGCGCATCGGGCTTGCGGCGGCCGCCGTCGTCGTTGCCGGCGGCGCCCGAGCTCAGCCCACCGCCGACGATCCTGCCCAGCTCGTCGCTGTCATGGAGCGCTATGCCGCCGCGCTGCGCACCAACAACGTCGAAGGCTTGGTCGCGCTCTATGCCCCCGACGGGGTCTTCATTCGGGAGAACCTGCCGCCGGTGCAGGGCACCGAAGCATTGCGTGCCGCCTATCGCCAGGTCTTCGCCACGTTGAAGCTCGACGTCGGATTTCAGATCGCCGAGACCGAGGTCGCGGGCGACATGGCCTGGCTGCGCACCGTCTCGAGCGGTCGCATAAGGACGCTGGCGACCGGCGCGGAGCAGCGCGAATCGTTCAACGAGCTCGTCGTCTTCCGGCGGATCGCTGGCACCTGGAAGATCCGCGCCTATCTCTACGCCTCGAGCAAGCCGGGCTCGGGCGTGCCGCAGTAGCCCGCCATGTCCGACGAGCGCTACACGGTGATCCTGGGCGATCGGCGTTACGCCATCCATCGCAAGTGGGCACGTCTGTCGCCGGGCGAAAGCTTCGGCTTCCTGTCCGACCTCATGGTCGATGCCCACGGCCGTGTGCATGTGGCGCAACGCGGCACTGACCGGCCGGTGCTGGTGTTCGATCGCGCCGGCCGCCTCGCCGGGAGCTGGGGCGAAGGTGTGCTGGCCGAGCCGCACTACATCAATCCCGCGTCCGACGGCGCCATCCTGGTCGCCGACCGTGATGCCCACCAGGTGCTGCGCTTCGACGACTCGGGCAAGCTCCTGCAGGCTCTGGGCCGGCGGCACTGGCCCGCGCTCGACGCGCCGTTCAATCACCCTACGGCGGCTGCCCAGGCGCCGGATGGCGAGATCTACGTCGCCGACGGCTACGGCAATTCCAGCGTCCATCGCTTCGCGGCCGACGGCAGCCTGATCGCGACCTGGGGCGGCCGCGGCGCAGGTCCCGGCGCCTTCACCACGCCGCACGCCATCTGGATCGACCGCTTCGGCAAGGTGCTGGTCGGCGATCGCGAGAACAACCGCGTCCAGGTCTTCGACCGCCAAGGCGCGTTCCTCGCCGAATGGGGCGACTTCTATCATCCTATGCAGATCTGGGTCGACGATCGAGACTTTGTGTTCGTGACCGACCAGATCCCGCGCATCACCTTGTTGAGCGCCGATGGCGCATTGATCGGCCGCTGCCGCGGCGCCATCAACGGCGCGCATGGCATTGCGGGCGACGCCCAAGGCAATCTCTACCTTGCCGAGTTGCCGCCGCAGGAAATCACCAAGCTGGAGCGATTGAATTGACGATCTCGATGCTGGGCAGGATGGCGACGCTCGGCCTGCTGTCGCTGGCGCTTGCCGCCTGTGGCCACCCCTCGCGCGAGCCTGCAGTGCCGAGAGCCGACACGACGAGAGCGCAGCCGCTCGGCATTCCCAACCTGCGCTTCTTCGCCGACGGTGATCCCACTCTGATGGCCCAGGAAGCGGCGCGGGCGCTCGCCAAGGAGCAGGCGCATTTGCGCGCGGCGGGTCGCTCGACGACGCGCCTGCCGCCCGTCTCCTACCTCGCCGTGTCGGGCGGCGGCGACAACGGTGCGTTCGGCGCCGGCCTGCTGAACGGCTGGACCCAGGCCGGTACGCGGCCGGAGTTCAAGATGGTGACGGGCGTCAGCACCGGCGCCTTGATCGCACCCTTCGCCTTCCTCGGACCGAGCTACGACTATGCCGTGCGCGAGGTCTACACCACCATCACGCCAGACATGGTGTACCGCTCGCGTGGCATCACTGCGGCGGTGTTCGACGATGCCATGGCCGACACCGCACCGCTCGCCCAGATCATCGCCAAGTATGCCGACGAAAAGATGTTCGCCGAGATCGCCCGCGAGTATGGCGAGGGCCGGCTGCTGCTGATCGGCACTACCGATCTCGACGCTCAGCGGCCGGTGATCTGGAACATTGGCGCACTCGCCGCCAGCGGCCATCCGCAGGCGCTCGACCTTTTTCGCAAGATCCTGCGTGCCTTGGCGGCGATCCCCGGGTTGTTCCAGCCGGTGATGGTCGATGTCGAGCTCGACGGCCGCAAGTATCAGGAGATGCATGTCGACGGCGGTGCCATCGCCCAGCTCTTCCTCTATCCGCCGTCGATCGACATGTCGCAGGCCCGCATCCAACGCCAGCGGCACGCCTACGTGATTCGCAACGCGCGGCTCGATCCCGACTACGCCGTGACCGAGCGGCAAACCATCTCGATCGCCGGCCGCGCCATCGTCGCCATGCTGGCGGCGAGTGGCGTCAACGACGTGCTGCGCACCTACTTTACTTCCCAACGCGACGGCGTCGACTACAACCTCGCCTACATCGGCACCGACTTCAAACCGCCGGCCGAGAAGACCGGCGAATTCGATCCGGTCTACATGCGATCGCTCTACGACTACGGCTTCCGGCAAGCGAAGGAAGGCCGGGAATGGCACAAGCTGCCGCCCGGCCTGTCGGTACCGTCCCCCAATCGCTGAGCCGGTAGACTAGCGCTAGCGCGCGTTGGAAACTCGACCGTTGAAGAGGAGCGAACCGAGCGATGGACAAGGCGACGATCGAGCTGCTGGCGCGGCGCGCCGGCCTCGCCAAGGCGCTGGCCGAGTTTCCCGAAGACGTCGCCGCGGCAGCCAAGCAGGCCGCCGACGTCGCGAGCCGCATCGAGCAACCGACCGAGCCCACGGCCGAGCCGTGGCCGCCGATGCGGGCGGGGAGGGGGCTTTGAGGAACGGCCCGATGAGCGAGCTTCATTGGCTGAGCGCCGCCCAGGCGGCGCGCGCCATCGCCGCCAAGGAACTGTCGCCGGTCGCGCTGATGCAGGCGCTGCTCGACCGTATTGCCCGGCTCGATCCCAAGCTCAATGTCTTCATCCGGCTCGACGCCGAGGCGGCTCTAGCGGCGGCCATGGCGGCGGAGACCGAAGCCGCCGCCGGCCGTCTGCGCGGGCCGCTGCACGGCGTGCCGGTCGGCATCAAGGACATCATCGATGTCGCCGGCCTGCCAACCACGGCCCATTCGAAGATCCTCGAGGACAATATCGCCGCTGCCGATGCGGTGTGCGTGCAGAAGCTGCGCGGTGCCGGCGCCATCGTGCTGGGCAAGGTCGCCACGCACGAATTCGCGATCGGCGGACCGAGCTTCGACCTGCCCTGGCCGCCGGCGCGCAATCCCTGGAACACCGATCATCATCCCGGCGGCTCGTCGTCGGGCTCGGGCGCAGGCGTGGCGGGCGGCCTGTTCCCTCTGGCCTTGGGCACCGACACCGGCGGGTCGGTGCGCAACCCGGCGAGCTGCTGCGGCATCGTCGGCCTGAAGCCGACCTACGGGCTGGTGTCGCGGCGCGGCGTGCTGCCGCTGTCCTTCACTCTCGACCATATCGGGCCGATGACACGGTCCGTCGCCGACAACGCGCTGATGCTGGAAGCGATCGGCGGCCACGACCCGCTCGACCCCGGCAGCGCCGCCTCGGCCGCCGGTCGCTATGCCGCCGCCCTCGACCGCAGCGTGCGCGGTCTGCGCGTCGGCTTCGTGCGGCACTTCCACGAGGTCGACGTGCCGGCCGAGCCGGAAGTTACGGCCGCCCTCGCTCACGTGGCGCGCACGCTGCAGATGGAGGGCGCGGAGGTGCGCGGGATTCGTTTGCCGACGCTCGGCGAGTTCGCCGCGGTCAATCGCGTCATCCTGCAAAGCGAGGCCTGGGCGATCCATGCGCCGTGGCTGCGCGAGCGGCCGGGCGACTATGGCCAGCTGTCGCGTCGGCGCTTGATGGCCGGCGCCTTCTTCGGCGCCGGCGACTACGTGCAGGCGCAGCGCCGCCGCCTGCAGATGATCGCCGAGATCGAGGCGGCGTTCCGCGAGGTCGACGTCCTGCTGTGCGCCAGCTCGATGGATCCGCCTTGCCGCATCGACCGGCCGGTCGACATCGACCGCACCTATGCCCGCCAGGCTCGCACGCCGTTCAACGTCTCGGGCCACCCCGCGCTCGCCATGCTGGCCGGCCTGTCGGTCGATGGCCTGCCGATCTCGGTGCAGTTCGTCGGTCGCTACTTCGAGGAAGCGACGGTCTTCCAGGTGGCGCGTGCCTGGGAACAGGCGGCCGGCACCGACAAGAAGCACCCGCCGGTCGTCTGATAAGAAAACAGCGGCGTCGGATGAGGTGTTGTCGCGCGACGCGGTCTTGCCGGCCGGAGCGGCAGAGGCGACATAGGAGTCCATGACCTCCCGACGTCAATTGCATCTCGGCGCCTTCATGCGCCCGGTCAGCATCCATACCGCCGCCTGGCGCTATCCCGGCGGCACGCCCGATGCCAACTTCAATCTCAAGGAACTGATCCGCTACGCCCAGACCCTGGAGCGCGGCAAGTTCGACGCCTTCTTCATGGCCGATCATCTGGCGGTGTTGAACATGCCGATGGAGGCGCTGAAGCGCAGTGCCACGGTGACCTCGTTCGATCCCCTGACGCTGTTGCCGGCGCTCGCCATGCATACCGAGCGGCTCGGGCTGATCGCCACCGCCTCGACCACCTTCGAGCCTGCCTACACCATCGCCCGCCGCTTCGCCTCGCTCGACCATATCTCCGAAGGCCGCGCCGCCTGGAACCTCGTCACCACCTCCAATCCCGACGCCGCGTTGAATTTCGGCATGGACGAGCAGATGGAGCATGGCGAGCGCTACGCCCGCGCCCGCGAGTTCTTCGATGTCGTGACCGGGCTGTGGGACTCGTGGGCCGACGATGCCTTCATCCGCGACGTCGAGTCGGGCGTCTACTTCGATCCCGACAAGCTCCATGTGCTGGACCACAAGGGCAAGTACCTGAAGGTGCGCGGGCCGCTCAACATCGCGCGGCCCATCCAGGGTTGGCCGGTGATGGTGCAGGCCGGCGCCTCGGATGCCGGCCGGCAGCTCGCTGCTGAGACTGCCGAGATGGTATTCGCCGCCGGTGGCCCGATCGAGGCCGGCCGTGCCTTCTACGCCGACGTGAAGGACCGCGCCGCGCGCTGTGGCCGCAACCCGGACCACATCAAGATCCTGCCGGGCGCCTTTGTCGTGGTCGGTTCCTCGCTCGATGAAGCGCGCGAGAAGCGCGCCAGGCTCGACAGCCTGGTGAGCTACGACAGCGGCATCGCCACCCTGTCGATTGCAATCGGCCAGGACGCCCGCAAGTTCGATCCGGACGGCCCGCTGCCCGAGATCCCCGAGACCAACCAGAGCAAGAGCGGTCGCGAGCGCGTCATTGCACTCGCCCAACGCGAGAAGCTCACGGTGCGCCAGATCGCCGGCCGGCTGGGCGGCTACGGTGGGCTCGGCATGCTGGGCACACCCAAGATGATCGCCGACCAGATGGAGGAGTGGCTCACGACCGGCGCCTGCGACGGCTTCAACGTGATGTTCCCCTATCTGCCCGGCGGGCTCGACGACTTCGTCGATCAGGTGGTGCCCGAGCTACAGCATCGCGGCCTGTTCCGCACCGAGTACCGCGGCAAGACCTTGCGCGAGAATCTCGGCCTGCCGCGACCGGAGAACCGGTTCTTCGCGGCAAGGGCGAAGGCGGCCGAATAGGGCATGAGACCTCCGCTGGCGTGCCAAGGTCGCCGGCATGACATTCGACATCTCGGTGGCCAGCGTCGACGACGTCCAGCGCATGGCACGCTGGGCCGCGGACGAGGGCTGGAACCCGGGCAAGACCGACGCCCATGCCTTCTTTGCTGCCGATCCCGGCGGCTTTCTGATCGGCCGCCTGAACGGCGAGCCGGTCGCCTGCATCTCGGTCGTGAAGTACGGCGCGGGCTTCGGCTTCCTCGGCTTCTACATCGCCCGGCCTGCGGTGCGCGGCAAGGGCTATGGCATCGAGGTCTGGCGGGCCGGCATGGCGCGGCTGGCAGGGCGCAATGTCGGGCTCGACGGCGTGGTGGCGCAACAGGTGAACTATCGCAAGTCGGGCTTCCGCCTGGCCTGGAACAACGTCCGCTACGAGGGCGCCGCGCAGGACGCCAAGCCACCGGCCGGGGTGCGGCTGGTCGATGCCCGGAGCATCGCCTTCGACAAGCTCGCCGCCTACGACCGCCGCTTCTTCCCCGAGGCGCGTGATGCCTTCCTCGCGTCGTGGATTTCCCTGCCTGAACGCACGGCGATGGTGGCGGTGCGGGACGGTTCGCTGGCGGGCTTTGCCGTCATGCGCGCCTGCCAGGCCGGCGCCCGTGTCGGGCCACTCTACGCCGAGACACCCGACATCGCCTCTGCGCTGTTCGCCGCGACGGGTCGCCAGCTCGGCGCCGCCGCCGTCGCGGTCGACGTGGCCGGCGTCAATTCCGCCGCTGCGGCCTGGGCCGAACGGCTCGGGCTGAAACCCTCCTTCGAGACGGCGCGCATGTACACCGGCGCCGATCCCGAGATCGACGCCGGCGGCCTGTTCGGCGTGGCGAGCTTCGAGCTCGGCTGATCGACAGCCGCTCTACTGCTTTTTCCGCACGTTCCAGAACACCGGCACCGGCGATTCTAGGTTGCCGGTGACCGTGGTGCGGCGCGCCATCGGAATGTTGAACTGTCCGAGATGGGCGAATGTCGGATACTCGGAAAGTCGGACTTGGACCTGCTCGGCCAGCGACTTGCGCTCCGCCGCATCGGTCGTGCGCGCATAGGCGGCGCGCAGCTCCTCGAGCCTGGCATCGCACGGCCAGCCGACCGCCGCCTTGTCACAGGCGCCGCTCACGAACGACGACATGATGGGATCGAGCAGGTCGGCCGAGACCCACGACGTCATGAAGCCGCTCCAGCCGCCGGCCGACGGCGGCTCCTTGCGGGCGCGACGCGACAGCACGGTCTGCCAGTCCATCGGCTGGATGTCGACGTTGAAGCCGCCGCGCTCGAGCAGCGACTTCACGATCGGCGACAACCGGCCGGTGTTGGTGTCGGTGGCATAGAGCAGCACGACCGGTGAGCCGTCGTAGCCCGCTTCCTTCAGGAGCTCCTTCGATTTGGCGAAGTTGGACCCGAGCTTGTCCTCGAAGGCCTTGTCGGTGGCGTTGGGGGTGCCGCAGATGAACACCGCCTTGCATTCCTTGAAGTATTTCGGATTGCCGATGCCCGCCATCAGGAAGTCGCGCTGATTCAAGGCATAGAGCACGGCCTGGCGGATCTTGGCGTCGTTGAACGGCTTGTGCAGCGTGTTGAAACGGAAGCTGTACTGCGAGCCCAGCGGATTGAAATCCCTGATCTCGATGTTCTTGTCCTTTTCCAACAGCGGCAGCAGCTCGATCACCGGCTGCTCGACAATATCGATCTCGCCGTTGAGCAGCGCGTTGGCTGCCGTCTGCGCATCGGAGATCGCCAGCCACTCGACGCGGTCGAGGTGCACGACCTTGCCACCCGACAAGCCGGAGGCCGGTTCGGGGCGCGGCTTGTAGTCCTTGAACTTCTCGTAGATCAGCGTCTCGCCGGCCCGCCACAGGTCGCGCCGGAAGACGAAAGGCCCGGAGCCGACGAACTCGGTGATCTGCACGTTGGGCGGCGTGTCGGCGACGCGCTTGGGCATGATGAAGGGCACCAGTGAGGATGGCTTGCCGAGCGATTCCAGCACCAGGCCGTACGGCTCTTTCAGCGACAGGGTGAAGGTCTTGTCGTCGACCGCCTTCAGGTCGCGCGCGAACTCCATGAGCTTCTGGCCCATCGCGTCACGCGCCGCCCAGCGCTTGATCGAGGCGATGCAATCCTCGGACGTCACAGGCTGGCCGTCGTGGAACTTCAGGCCGTCGCGCAGCGTGAACGTGTAGGTGAGTTTGTCGTCGCTCACTTTCCAGGTGTCGACCATCTGCGGCTTGACCGCGAGCTTGTCATCCACGGCAAACAGCGTGTCGTAGATCATGTAGGCGTGGTTGCGCACGATGTAGGCAGTGGTCCAGATCGGATCGAGGATCTTGACGTCCGAATGCATCACCACTTTCAGCGTCTGTGCCGATGCCGCCCATGGCATTCCGGCAAGCATCGCCGCCGCTGCGACTTGCGCTGCCCATTTCACGATCTTCATTGGCCGCCTCCTTGTTCCCCCGAGGTTCGCCCCCTATCGTCGTTGTGCACAGCCTAAGCAACGAACGTGCCTTTGGGGAGGGTGAACATGAATTCTCGGCCGACATCGATCCGCAATTTGTCGTGGGCCGTGGTTGGCGACGGCACGGCGCGCCGTCACGTCTATCGCCGCCAGGTCGACCTGTTCCTGAAGGACGGCCGCATTGCAGAAATCACCCCGGCCGGCGCGCGCCCGGCGGAGGCCAACGAGCCGGTGCTGGACGGCAGCGGCATGCTCGCCCTGCCTGGGCTGATCAACATCCATAGCCATCCGACGACCGAGCCCGGCTATCGCGGCGTGCGCGAGGATCATGGCGTGCCCGAGCAGCAGATGACCGGCTTGATGGAGCGCCTGCAGGCCTTCCGGCTGCCGGCCGAGGGTCGCGCCGCGGCGGCCGAGATGTCTTATGCCGAAATGCTGCGCGCCGGCACCACCACGGCCTGCGACGTCACAGTGCCGTTTGCCGGCTGGCTCGAAACCATGGTCCGAAGCGGCATGCGCTTCTACGCGGGCCCGACCTTCGCCTCGGCACGGTGGGGTATGAGCGCACCGCAAACCGTCACCTGGAAGTGGGACGAGGCGGGTGGCCACGCCGAGTTCGACAAGGCCAAGGCGGTGATGGCCGAGGCCGAGTCGCACAATTCCGGCCGGCTCGGCGCCATGGTCTTTCCGGCGCAGATCGACACCGTGACGCCCGAGCTGTTCGCCGCTGGCCGCAAGCACGCCGACGAGACCGGCCGACCGTTCTCGACCCATATCGGCCAGTCCGTGGTCGAAGTGCGCGAGATGATCCGCCGCTATGGCGTGACCTCCGTGCAGTGGGCGGCGGCGCAGGGCCTGATGAAGCCCGGCACCATCCTGGCGCACTGCATTTTGCTCGACGAGCATCCGCAGATCCGCTGGCATACCGCGAAGGACCTCGACTTGATTGCCGAGGCCGGCGCGGCGGTCGCTCATTGCCCGCAGCCGTTCGCCCGCTACGGCCTGGCCATGGACCACGTCGGCCGCTATCGCGCGCGCGGCGTCACTGTCGGGCTCGGCACCGACTGCGCGCCGCACAATTTGATCGAGGAGATGCGGCTGGCCATCGTCGCCGGCCGTCTGATGAGCGAGGACATCGCGAGCCTCGACACCGGCGGTGCCTTCGAGGCCGCGACGATCGGCGGCGCCAACGCGCTCGGCCGCGACGATATCGGCATCCTGGCGCCCGGTGCGCAGGCCGATATCGTGCTGGTCGACCTTGCCCACCCGCTGATGCAGCCGGTGCGCGATCCCCTGCGCTCGTTCGTCTTCCATGCCGCCGACCGCGCCGTGCGGACCGTGCTGGTGGGCGGCGAGATCGTGCTCGCGGACGGCGCACCACTCAATCTCGATCCGGCCGGCGCCATGGAGCGGCTGGCCGAGGCGCAGGCCCAGATGCTGCGGGACACCGTGAAGCACGACTATGCCGGCCGTCCGGCCGAGCGGATCGCGCCGCTGTCGCTGCGGGTGACTTAGAGCGGCTTGCGTTTGGTCGGAGCCGCTTGCGGTTCCGACTAAACGCAAACGCCCAGGTTTCGACAGCAGTTTCTCAGGCATTGTGCGTCCAGCTGATTCCAGCTGAACGCACAATGCTTCAGCGCCCCCGCGCCGGTACCAGGGCGAGCCACAGCGCCACGACCGTCGAGGCGATGGCCAGCGCCTGCAGCCCCGACAGGGGCTCGTGCAGGATCAGCACGCCGCTCACCACCGCGACGATCGGGATGGCGATCGACGACAGCGCCGCGACTTGGGTGGGCAAAAGCTTGACCAGAGCGAACCAGATGGCGGTGCCGAACGCCATCGGGATGGCACCGGTGTAGATCGTGACGCCGAGTGCAGCGGCCGACGGCCAGCGATCGGGCAGGCCATCGATCACCAAGGCGCCGAGCGCGATCGGTGGCAGGCTGATCACGACCTGCCAGAAGGTCAGCGACAGGCCCATGCCGGCCCAGCTCGTACGCTTGACGACGAAGGTGCCGCAGGCCCAGCAGAAGCCCGCGAACAGGCCCCAGAACAGGCCGGCCGGCGCCTGCTCATAGCTCTGCAGGTTGGGGGTCATGAGGGCCAGCACCGCGAGCGCGCCGATCAGCAGCGCGGCGAGCAGGCGGCCGCCCAACCGTTGCCTGAAGAAGACGAAGCCCAGCGCGGCAACCCAGAGCGGCATGGTGTAGGCCAGCACCGAGGCGTGCCCCGAGGGTATGTAAAGCACGGCGAGCGAGGTCGCGATGTTCCAGACGAAGATATTGCCCGCGGCGGCCGCGGCGAGCGCCGGCCACTTGCCCGGCGGTACGGCGAAGCTTTCGCCGCGGACCAGCAGGATGGCAGTCAGCATCGCAGCGGCCGTCGCCAGCACGATGGTGCGGAAGGTGAGCACCGGCAGCTCGTCGAGCGCGATCTTGAACATCGGCCAGTTGGTGCCCCAGGCCAACGTCAGCGCGACCAGCAGCGCCAGCATTTTGGGCGACAGGCGATCCACGATGGAAAGTCAGGCCTGGTGTTCTTCCGGCGCCTGCAAGTAGCAGCCGTCGATGCGCCACGCGCCGTCGGGCAGCTGCGTCATCGGATAGTATGCCGTGACGGGACGGCCGTCGGGGCCAACGATATGGACCTTCTGCGTGATCTGGCCGTGCAGGGTCACGATCTCGCGGAACTCGAAGCTGCGCGGGCGATAGACCGGCTGGTAGCCCTGCTGCACCATCGTCATGAAGATCTCGGACGAGCCGAACAGGCGGCGGATGGCGGGCGAGGCATAGCTGAAGGCGAGCTCGCCATCGTCCTGCCGAAAGGCGTCGACCTGCGACTGGATGACGCCGCGGATCGCCGAGCGGTCGGCTGCCGACAGATCTTGGGCGGACGCCGCCACGCCAAGCGACGCGACAAGGCCGACGACCAATCCGAGAAGGGTGAGGAGGCGACGGGCGGGCGGCTTAGCGGCCATCGCCGAGCTGCACGGGCATGCCGAGCGTCGGCTGCACCGCGACGCGGCGCGGCGTCACCGTGACGCGCTGCGGCCCGGGCGCGCCGAGGCGGCCCAGATTGACGCCGTAGGACAGCGCCGCGAGATTGGTGCGCTCGCGCGCCAGGAAGCCGTTCTGCCGGGCGATCTCGGCGTTGAGGTCGGAGATCAGCCGGTCGATCTGCTGCATCGAGGAGGTGGTCTGGCTCTCGATGCTGCGCAGGTTGCGATGGTCCTCCTCGACGGCGCCGCCGACGGCGAGGGTGGCGCGCACATTCTCGAGCAGGTAGCCGGCGACCGAGGCCTGGGTCGTCACCTGGGTGGCGAGCGAATTCAGCGTGCCGACATTCATCGTCACTGCGTCGAGCTTGGCCTGGGCGGAGTTCCACTGGTTGACCAGCTCGGGATTGCCAGGCGTGGTGCCGGCCTGCAGGCGCGACGTGATGCCGTTCACCAGGCTGGAATAGGCCTGGGTTTCGCTCGCGATCTGGCTGCGCGTCGAGCCGAGCTGGCCTTGCTGCTGGGAGATCGCGCTGGCCAGCGCCGTTTGGTCGGCGCGCAGCTGCTGGACGCGCTGGCGCACCGTCTGCGTGCCGGTCTGGCTGATCATCGGGTTGGACGTTGCCGGGCCTTGGCCGCCGGCGGTCGCGAAGGGGCCTCCTTCGCATCCGCTGAGTACGATCGCCGCCAGAACGAGCGCGGACCGTTGGACTCTTAGCGCCATTGTTTGGCCTCGAACCTGCCCTGGCATCACGAATTGGGCGCCCCGATCGAAGCCGCCCCGGAAATTCCGGGCCAGCTCGACTGAGGACGCCGGCCCCCGAATCCAGATGCCCGTGATGCTACTTGAAAGCAAGGGAAACTTCCAAGGGCCGATTTCCCAGCCGCGTGAGGCACTTGGCCCGCATTGTGCACTCTTTGGCGGGCCCCGAACGGGCGGCGCGGCGGCCCTCGCGCGACTTGCGTCGGCGGGCCGCTTTCACTAGGGTGCGCCCCTCTTCGCCGGGCCCCTCGACGAGGCTGCCCGGCCACGCGCCCGTAGCTCAACTGGATAGAGCATCTGACTACGGATCAGAAGGTTAGGAGTTCGAATCTCTTCGGGCGCGCCACTTTTCCTT
>Ga0194121_10008209_pt1 | contig 13320 bp, 10 predicted proteins | sample TA2MahCa50mmetaG_FD_148609 | JGI IMG/M metagenome (GOLD analysis project Ga0194121, IMG submission 148609) | Freshwater microbial communities from Lake Tanganyika, Tanzania - TA2015020 Mahale Deep Cast 50m | ecosystem: Environmental > Aquatic > Freshwater > Lake | place: Tanzania: Lake... | reverse complement strand
CGACGGCTACCAGATGGCCAAGAGGGGCCGCGCCGGCGCGGCACTAGGCATCGCCGCTATCGCCTCGTTCGTCGCCGGCACGTTCGGCGTCGTTCTACTGACCCTGGTGGCGCCGCCGATCGCGCGCTTTGCCCTCTCTTTCAGCTCGCCCGAGTATTTCGCGCTGCTCAGCCTCGGCCTGGCTCTCGTCGTGCTCTTCGCCGGCGAATCGCCGATCAAGGCAGCGCTGGCCATGCTGCTCGGCCTCTGGTTCACCTCGATCGGCATCGATTTGTTCAGCGCCCAGGCGCGCTTCACCTTCGGTCAGACAGCGCTGCTCAACGGCATCGACTTCATGATCGTCGCCATCGGCGTCTTCGCTGTCGCCGAGGTGCTGGGCAGCGTTCAGGCGCGCACCGACGCGCAGCTGCTGAGCGTGCCGCGCGGCATCCGCAACCTCTTGCCCAACTGGGAGGAGCTCAAGGCCTGCCGCTTCGCCCTGGTCAACGGCTCGATCACCGGCTTCCTGGTGGGTGTGCTGCCGGGGGCGGGCTCGTCGATCTCGTCGTTCATCGCGTACGCCTTCGAGAAGCTTTTCTCGAAGCATCCCGAACGCTTCGGCCAGGGTGCGCCCGAAGGGCTGGCAGCGCCCGAGGCGGCGAACAACGCCGACACCAGCGGCGCCCTCGTTCCCATGCTGACGCTAGGTCTGCCCGGTGGCGGCACGACCGCCATCCTGCTCTCGGCCTTGGTCCTCTGGGGTCTCAAGCCGGGGCCGATGCTGATGCAGGATTCGCCGAACGTGTTCTGGGGCCTGGTCGCCAGCATGTACATCGGCAACCTGATGCTGCTGCTGCTCAACCTGCCCCTGGTCCCGCTTTTCGCCCAGGCGCTGCGCATCCCAGCCTACGTCCTCTTCCCGATGATCCTTGGCATCTCCGTGGTCGGTGTCTTCGGCGTGGCGCAGAGCATCTTCCATGTCGGCCTGCTCGCCGGCTTCGGGCTGCTGGGTTACGCCATGGCGCGGCTCGGTTTTCCCGGGGCGCCGCTCATCCTCGGCTTCGTGCTGGGCGACGGCATGGAGCGGGCATTGCGCCAGTCGTTGCAGATGTCCGGCGGCGACCTCGGCATCCTGGTATCGCGGCCCATCGCGGCTGGCCTGCTGGTAGCCGCCGTGTTAGTCCTGATAATGCCGCTGGTCGGGCGCTTCAACCGCTGGCGGCTGCGCGGCATCGCGGAGAACGGGTAGGTCTCGGCGCGGCTACAAGAATTCCGGGAGGAGGGACGATGAAACGGCGAGGCTTTCTGGTCGGCGCTGCGGCGCTGACCGTTCTGAGCGGCGTGGGCCCGGCCGAGGCGCAATACACGCCTTCGCGGCCGATCGATCTGGTCGTGCACTCAGGGCCCGGGGCCGGGCCTGATGCGTTCGGGCGGGCACTCATCGCCGCCATCGAGGCGGAGAAGATCTCGCCGGTGCGCATCCAGATCAACCACAAGATCGGCGGCGGCGGCGCCACGGCGGCCTCCTACATCATCGAGAAGAAGGGCGATACCAACACCATCGGCCTGTTCACCAGCGCCTGGATCGCCAATCCGCTTGTCCAGGCCGACATGAAGGCGACGGTCAAGGAGATGACGCCGGTGGTGCGGCTGGTCATCGAGCCGGCGGTGTTCGCCGTCAGGGCGGACTCGCCCTACAAGTCGATGCAGGAGATCGTCGACGCGGCGAAGAAGGATCCGACCAAGATCAAGCAGTCCGGCGGCTCGCCGCTGGCGCGCGACGCCATCGTCCGCCACGTGTTGATGTCGAACACCGGCGCGCGTTGGGCCTTCGTCTCGTTCCCCACCGGCTCGGAGCGCATCGCCGCACTGCTCGGCGGCCATGTCGACATGATGATCATCGAGCCAAGCGAGGCGGGCGAGCTGATCCGCGGCGGCCAGATGCGCGCCCTGGCGCAGGTCTCGGACAAGCGCCTGTCGACCTTCCCCAATACCCCGACGCTGCGCGAGGCCGGCTTCAACGTGCCCAACGTGCCGCAGGCCCGCGGCTTCGTGGCGCCACCGGATACGCCACGCGAGGTGATCGCCTTCTACGAGCAGCTGTTCGAGAAGCTGGTCAAGTCGCCGACCTGGCAGAAATACCTGACCGACAACCAGTTCGAGGACGCCTTCCTGAAGAGCGAGGAGACGGGGAAATTCTTCGACCAGTATTCCGACCTGATGCGCGGCATCCTGACCGGAGCCGGCATCCGGGTCGTCCGCTAGGCGCAACAGAGAGTCGACGTTATGGCTGGTGAGCTGACGGGCAAGGTCGCCCTGGTGACGGGCGGTGTCCGCCGGATCGGGCGGGCGACCGCGCTTGCCCTGGCTGCCGAGGGCGCCTCGGTGGCGATCAACGCGCGCAGCTCGCTCGACGAGGCGAAGGACGCGGCGGCCGAGGTGGCGAAGCTCGGGGTGAAGAGCAAGGCCATCCTCGCCGACGTGACCGACGAGAATCAGGTCAGCGCGATGATTGCCGAGATCGTCAGGGATTTCGGCCGCCTCGACATCCTGATCAACAACGCTGGCATCCGGAAGGATGCTGGCGTCGTCGAGATGACGCTGGCCGACTGGCGCTCGGTCATGGCGGTGGTGCTCGACGGGGCCTTCCTCTGCTCGCGCGCCGCCATTCCGCACATGATCAGAGCCGGCGGCGGCACGATCGTCAATATCGGTGGCATGACCGCGCACACCGGCGCCTCGGGCCGGGCCCATGTCAGCACGGCCAAGGCCGGTCTGGTCGGGCTGACCAAGGCCCTGGCGGTGGAGTTCGCCGACAAAGGCATCACGGTCAACTGCGTGGCACCCGGCAAGATCGGCGGCAAGCGCTCGGCGACATCGGGCAAGGGCGGCCAGATCCCCGGCGGCGGTCACCCGCTGGTCGGCCGCGAGGGCACGTTCGAGGAGGTGGCGCAGATGATCCGCACCCTCTGCGTCCCGACCGGCAGATACATCACCGGCCAGACCATCCACGTCAGCGGCGGACTTTACCTGCCCTAGGCCTGCAGCAGCGGGCGCAGGGCGCGCACGGATGGCAAAGTCTCGAGCCGCGCGACCGTCGCCACGAGCTCGGCCGCGCGAGCCGGCCCGATGACCGGCGCCAGCAGGTCGAGGGCTTTGCTCTCGACTTCCGCCTGGGGCATGGGATTGGCCGGCGTTCCGCGCACGGCGCGGGTACGGTGGCTGACCTTGCGGCCGTCGGCTGTCTCGACCTCGAGGATCGCCTGGCGCGCCGGCACGGCCTCGGTCAGCTCGCGGCTCGGCACCGCCTCGATGCGCTGGCGGATCGCCAGGATGTCGGCGGCCTCCATGCGCTCCTCGTCATGCGAGTTGGCGAAGGTGCAGGTGCCGTCGGCCAGCGTCACGGCAAGCAGGTGCTGCAGGCAGACATCGGGCATCGCCGCGTTGCTGACGATGTGAATGCGGTCGTCGGGCATATGGGCGACGATGCGCTTCGTGTTGCCGGGGGTCAGCTTGTGCTGCTCGATCAGCAGCGTCAGCGCGTCGAGGGCGGCCTGGATCGGCATGCCCACGGTCCATTTCTTGATCGAGGCGCTGAGGATCTCGTAGCGCTCGCCCAGCCCCTCGACCAGCTTCTCCGGCATGCCGCCGCCGCCGAACGCCGTGAACAGGTTGTGCGTGCCGGACAGGGGATCTTCGGTGGCGGTGAAGCCGGCGGCCACCATGGTGGCGCCGTAGACCGCGTTGCGCGCCCCCATGCCGCCGAAATCGAAGGCCTTCTCGATATGCTCGGGATCGCGGTTCCAGAACGGCACGCCCGAGGCCTGCTGCACCGTATAGGAGAGCAGGTGGCGGACCTGCCGCTCGCCCAGGCGCAGCAGGGCCGCCGCTGCCGCGGCCCCGCCGAAGGCGTTGCCCAGACTGTGGGTGCTGTAGCGCGCCTTGTCGGCGCGTTCGAGGCCGAGGGCCGGGCAGATACGCGCCCCGATGTCGTAGCCCAGCGCCACGGCGCGGATCAGGTCGGCGCCGCCGCGCTCCTTCTGCTCGGCGATGGCGAGCGCTGCCGGCAGCACGCCGCAGCCGGGATGGAAGCGCCCGCCGAGATGCGAATCGTCGGTCTCGTCGGCGTGGCCCATCATGCCGTTGGCCAGGGCGGCGTGGGCGGCGCTGGTGACCAGCTGAGTGCCGATCACCGTCGCCTCGGGCACGCCACCAAGCGTCGCGACGTAGCGCGCCGCCATCTCGCCCGGCTTCAGGCGCGAGCCCGAGAGGATCGCGGCCAGCGTGTCGAGGATGTGCTGCTTGGTCTTGACCACGACTTCGGGCGGGAGGGCGCGGTCGGCGGCAGCCGCCACGTACTGCGCCAGCCTGGCGGTGATCGGCGAGATGGTCGCGGAAGCGGATTTGGCCATGGGGATCAGGCGCAGGTTTGGATGATGTCGCGGATATCGGCCAGCGTGTCGAGACGCCAGGCAAGGTCGACGACCTTGCGGGCACGCTCGCTGCCGAGAACCGGCACGGCGTTACCCATGAACTTGGTCTCAAGCGCCGCGTCCGACATCGGATTGGCAACGGTACCGGAGGCGTGCCGGACGTGGACTTCGTGGCGCGCCCCTTCCGTCGTGACCACCGTCGCTCTCGCCTCGTCCTTGCCGAAGCTCTCGACCGTATCGACCGCGATCTTGCGGCGCAGGGCGAGCACACCGGGGTCGGCGGCGCGCGCGTCCGAGAACTGGGCGATGCCGGCATTGCCGTCGATGTAGGCGACAGCGGCGGCGTGGTTTATCGAGAACTTGGCCATCAGCCCGCTCTGCGGATCGTCGACGCCGGTGATCTTCACGGCGTGCGGATGCACCTGAAGCTCGATCGCCCGGACGGCGTCGGCGGGACTCCCGGCCTTCTTCGCTGCGGCGATGACCGCGTCGATCAGCGGGTGCAGGACGACGCCGCAAGCGTAGGGCTTGTAGCCGTTGCGCGTGATCTCCCAGCGGCTGCCGAGCTCGGCGGTCAGGGCCTCGGGATCGGCCTCGGTGCTGTAGATGCGGGCAAACCCGCGCTTGCCCTCGATGATCTCCGCGGAGCTATCGAAGCCCTGCTCGGCCAGCAGGGCGGCCAGCACGCCGCCGGAGCCAGCCTTGCCGGCGTGCAGCGACTTGCAGCTGGTGCCGCGGTTCTGCTGCATGCCCGCGGCCTGGGTGGCGGCGATGCCCAGCGCGTAGGTGAGCTTGCGGGCGTCGAGGCCGATCAACCTTCCGGCGGCCGCCCCCGCGGCGACGGTGCCGAGAGTGCCGGTCAGATGCCAGCCACCGTCGTGGTGTCTGGGCGAGGCCTGGCCGGTGCGCACGCCCGCCTCGAAGCCGGCGATGTAGGCGGCGATCAGGTTTTTCCCGTCCACGGGTTTATTGTCGGAAGGGGCGCGGTCGCCGAGCGCGAACAGGGCCGAGAGGATGGGTGAGCTGGCGTGCAGCACCACGCCGCCCATATGCGTGTCGTCGAAATCGAGCAGATGGCCCATCTGGCCGTTGGCGATGGGCGCTTCGAGCAGGCCGAGCTTCAGGCCCCGGCCGAATACCGTTGCCTGGGGCTGGCTGCCGACGCTGCGCAGCACGGCGACGAGCTTGTCGATGGTCGTGTGGCGGCTGCCGGCCAGCGCGCAGCCGATCCAGTCCAGCAGGCCGCGCTTGGCCTCATGCACTGCTTTTGGCGGCAGATCCTCGTAGCGGACGCGGCTGAGAAAGTCGCAGAGATCGCGGGTCAGGTTGAGGTTGAGCGCTGCAACCCCGTAGGCAGCCTTTGCTGTCATGCGCGCCTCGCTTGTTTCAGGCGCGCCTACCTTAGACTATGCTGCGCTCAAATTCCTCCCGCCTCTCCCGACATTTCTTTTCCATGACACCCACCAGTACCAGCGGCCAGGGCATCGCGGTCGCGGTTATAGGGCTATTACTTTTCTCCTGCCTCGATGTGGTCAACAAGCTGCTGGGGCCGCTGATGCCGGTGACCCAGATTCTCTGGGTACGCTTCCTCGCCTTCGTGCCCATCGCGATGCTGCTCGCCTGGCACCCGGGCCAGGGGATCGCCTGGCGCACACAGCAGCCGGCGCTGCAAGCCGTGCGCGGCCTGCTGCTCGTGGCCGAGATGGGCATGTTCGTCTGGGCCTTCAAAATCATGCAGCTCGCCGACGTGCAGTCGATCGCCGCGGCGACGCCGTTGATGGTCATCGCCCTGTCGGCTCCCATGCTGGGGGAGACCGTGGGCTGGCGGCGCTGGTCGGCGGTCGGCGCCGGGTTCATCGGCGTGCTGCTGATCGTCCGGCCGGGTTTTCAGACCCTGGGTCTCGGCACGCTGGTGGCGTTGGGCGCGGCCGTGCTGTTCGCGCTCTACCAGATTCTCTTGCGCATGGTCGGACGTACTGACGGGGCGGGCACGACGGCCGTGTGGTCGGCGGCGATTGGTGCCATTGCCACCAGCTTCGTCGCCCCCTTCGACTGGATCTGGCCGACGGTTGAGGGCTGGTGGCTGTTGGCGGCCGCCAGCATCCTGGGCGCGCTGAGCCACACCATCTATTCCAAAGCTTTCGTTCTGGCCCCGGCCAGCGTGTTGCAGCCCTTCACCTATCTGACGCTGGTCTTTGCCGTGATCTTCGGCTGGTTGATCTTCGATCATCTGCCGGATATGTGGACGTTCATGGGTGCTAGCCTGATCGTGGGCAGCGGCCTCTACGCGCTTCACCGCGAGCGTGTGCGCAAGGGAGTGTGAAATGCCTGTCCTCTACGTCGCCCGCAGCCCGAGCCTCCAGGAATGGGCCGCCGATGTCGGCCTGACCGAGCATGTCTACAAGGTCGGCGTCGCTGACGACGCCGAGGCGGCGGTCCGGGCGCTCAACGAGGAGAATTTCGCCGGAGTTGCCGACTGGGCCGTGCTCAAGAGCGACGAGGCAAAGGCTGACGAAGCGGCTTCGCTGGCCAAGGTGGCGGCCAAGGAGAAGGCGGTCGATCCCCTGTTTTATCCGCGCATCAAGGGCGCGAAGGGCCTGTTCAAGGTAAAGATCAAGAACGTGCAGACGCGTATGCTGGTGCAGAAGATGATGGCCGGCGAGGAGGAGAAGATGACCAAGAAGCCCAAGGCGCCGGACATCGCCGCCTACCTGATCGGCACGGCGCTCGATTGAGCAAGCGGCGTCCTCCGCGTCGGCCGCCGCGTACCGGGAACTCCGACGACGAATTGCTGCGGGTCGGCGGGTTGCCCGCGGTGCAGGCGTTGTTCGAGCGCGGCAGCGCGCGGGTCGAGCGCCTGTTCTTCACGCCGGAGCGGCGGCGCGACGCCACCGCGTTCTGTGCTGCGCTCGGGCGGGTACACAGGCCCTATCGCGAAGTCGGCGCGGAGGAGTTGTCGAAGATCGCCGGCACCCAGCTGCACGGCGGCATCGTGGCGCTGGCCCGCCCCAAGCCGGTGCTCGATTTCGATCCCGGCACGACTGTAGTGAAGCTGCTGCTGGTGCTCGACGGCGTCGGCAACCCGCACAATTTCGGCGCCATCGTACGGACCGCCGCCTTCTTCGGCCTCGACCGCATCGTCATCTCCGGCAATCCGGCGCAGGCGGGGCCCTCGGCGGCGGCGCATCGCGTGGCCGAAGGCGGACTGGAGTTCGTCGAGGTTTATCGCGCCGCGAACCTGCCGGCAGCGCTGAAGCGGCTGCGGCCGCGTTACCGGGTGATCGGCACGGCCCTGGGCAAGGGCGGCGATCTCACATCGGTGCCGGGTGACAAGCCGATAGCCCTGGTGCTGGGCAACGAGGAGAAGGGGCTGGACCCGGCTACGCTTGCAGTCTGTGACACGGTGCTGACCCTGCCGGGCTCGGGCGCCGTACAATCGCTCAACGTCGCCGCTACCGCGGCGATCCTTATTCACGCCCTCCGGCCGCCTCCAGCATCCGCACCATCGCGCTGAAGCTGCGGCGCTTGGCGAGCGTCAGCGGCGTCTCGCCGCTTCTGTCGGCAATGTTGACGTTGGCCTTCGCCTCGATCAGCAGGCGCAGCGTCTCGGTGTGACGCGCCCCGCCATCGCCCAGAACGATGGCCTCGATCAGCGCCGTCCAGCCGAGGCGGTTGACATGGTCGACCTTGATCCCGGTCTTCAGCAGTTCGGCGATCACCTCGACATGGCCGTGGTGCGCGGCGCGAATCAGGGCGGTGCCGTTGTAGCTGTCGGTGAAATGCACATTGGCGCCGTGCGCCAGGGTGAGGCGCAACAGCTCGGGAAAACCCTCGGAAGCGGCGATCAGGAAGGCGCTTTGGCGCGTCTCGTCCTGGCCGTTGACGTCCGCGCCCGCGGCGATGAGCCGTCGCGCCTCAGCGAGGTCGTTGCGCCAGGCGGCGGCGATGAGCTGGCGGTCCAGTGCCGAGGCGGCCGGGCCGGGCCCGAGTGTCTGTGCCGATGCAGGCAAGGCAAGAAGCGCAAACGCGCTCAGCAGGAACGCACGGCGCTGCATGCTAGCGCAGGCTGGCGTTGAGCTTCTCCAGCGCCGCCGGGCCAGGGCAGAGCTCGGCCTCGCCCAGCACATTGAGCGGCTCGCCTACCGTGTTGAGGCTGTCGTGCAGGTCGCTGGGATCCGAATCCACGTACAGCAGCCCGGTCACCACCTCGCCGGCCGAGGCCCGTTCCTGCAGATAGGTCATGGCCGCGATGCGGTTATGCGGGTCGTAGTCAGCGGCGATCTTGCGCAGGCGGACGGCCGAGCCGTCGTGCTGGATCACCGTCTCCAGCGCCCCCGGCGCGTAGTCGGCGGTGATCTCGGCCCGCGGCGTCATGACGTCGAGCCGGTTCACCGCCTCGTTGTGCTCGCGCACGTAGTCGAAGCTCTTGGTCGAGCCGAGATGGTTGTTGAAGGCGACGCACGGGCTGATCACATCCATGAACGCCGCACCCTTGTGCAGGATCGCTCCCTTGATCAGGGGGACGAGCTGCGCCTTGTCGCCCGAGAAGCTGCGGCCGACGAAGGTGGCGCCGAGCTGCAGCGCCATGCTCACCAGGTCGATGGACGAATCCGAGTTCACCGCGCCGCGCTTGCTCTTCGAGCCGCGGTCGGCGGTGGCGGAGAACTGGCCCTTGGTCAGGCCGTAAACGCCGTTGTTCTCGACGATGTAGACCATGTTGACGCCGCGGCGGATGCAATGCGCGAACTGGCCGAGCCCGATCGAGGCGGAGTCGCCGTCGCCCGAGACGCCGAGATAGAGCAGATCGCGGTTGGCGAGGTTGGCTCCGGTCAGCACCGAGGGCATGCGCCCGTGCACCGAGTTGAAGCCGTGGCTGTGGCCGAGGAAATAGGTCGGCGTCTTCGACGAGCAGCCGATACCCGAGAGCTTGGCGATGCGGTGTGGCGGCAGGTCGAGCTCGAAGCAGGCCTGGATGATGGCAGCACTGATCGAATCATGGCCGCAGCCGGCGCAGAGCGTCGAGACCGAGCCTTCGTAGTCGCGGCGGGTGTAGCCGAGCTTGTTGACTGGCAGCTCGGGGTGACGAAGCTTGGGCTTGGCGAGATAGGTCATGACACCACCTTGCGCAGCGGCGTGACATTGGCACCGGCGAGGCGTTTGCCGATCGAGCCCCTGATGAAGCGGGCGGTGATCGGCGTGCCGTCGTAGTGAAGCACGGCAACCAGCTTGGCCGGATCGATATTGCCTTCGACGGTCAGCAAGGCGCGCAGCTGGCCGTCGCGGTTCTGCTCGACCACGAAGACATGCTCGTGGGCGCGCACGAAATCGACGATCTCGTCGGAGAAGGGGAAGCCGCGCACGCGCATGGCGTCGAGATGCATGCCGTCGGCCTCGAGCTGGTCGAGGGCTTCGCTCATCGCCGGGGCGGTCGAGCCGTAATAGAGGACGCCGAACTTGGTCGCTTGCTTCGCCGGGCGCTTGACCGGGGCAGGGACGAGCTTCTTGGCCGTTTCGAACTTCTTCAGCAGGCGCTGCATGTTGTCCTGGTAGGCCCCGCCCTCCTCGGTGTAGCGCGCGTAGCGGTCGCGCGAGGTGCCGCGGGTGAAGAACGAGCCGCGCGTCGGGTGCGTGCCCGGCAAGGTGCGGTAGGGGATGCCGTCGCCGTCGACGTCGAGGTAGCGGCCGAACTCCTTGCCGGCCTCCAGCTCCTCGTAGGTCATGACTTTGCCGCGATCGAAGCGGCGCTTGGCGTCCCAGGAGAGCGGCGCGCAGAGCCGCTCGTTCATGCCGATATCGAGGTCGAGAAGGACGAAGATCGGGGTCTGCAGCCGGTCGGCGAGGTCGAAGGAGAGGGCGCCCATCTCGAAGCACTCCCGGGGATCCTCCGGGAACAACAGCACGTGCTTGGTGTCGCCGTGCGAGGCGTAGGCGCAGGACATGACGTCGCATTGCTGGGTGCGCGTCGGCATGCCGGTCGAGGGCCCGGCGCGCTGCACGTTGAAGATCACTGCCGGGATCTCGGCGAAATAGGCGAGGCCGATGAATTCCTGCATCAGCGAGATGCCGGGGCCGGAGGTGGCGGTGAAGGCACGCGCCCCGTTCCAGCCGGCACCGATGACCATGCCGATCGAGGCGAGCTCGTCTTCGGCCTGGATGATGGCGTGACGCGCCTTGCCATCGGGTGCGGTGCGGAACTTGCGGCAGTGGCGGCTGAAGGCCTCGGCGAGCGAGGAGGAGGGCGTGATCGGGTACCAGGCGCACATCGTGGCGCCGCCGTAGACGGCTCCCAGCGCCGCAGCGCTGTTGCCCTCCAGGAAGATGCGGTCGCCGACCTTGTCGGAGCGCTGCAGCTTGATGCCCAGCGGGCAGGCGAGATTCTTCAGCGTCCAGTCGCGGCCCAGGTGCAGCGCCTTGACGTTGGGCGCGATCAGCTTGTCCTTGCCCTGGAACTGCTCGCCGATCAGTGTCTCGATGGCGGCGACGTCCATGTCGAGCAGCGCCGAGAGCGAGCCCAGATACATGATGTTCTTGAACAGCTGGCGCTGGCGCGGATCGCTGTAGGTCTGGTTGCAGATCTCGGTTAGAGGCACGCCGATGATGTTGACGTCGTCGCGGAATTTCGACTTCGGCATCGGCTTGGACGAGTCGTAGAACAGGTAGCCGCCGGGCTCGATCTCTGCCACGTCCTTGTCCCAGGTCTGCGGGTTCATGGCGACGAACATGTCGACGCCGCCACGTGCCCCCAGGTGGCCGGCCTCGGAGACGCGCACCTCGTACCAGGTGGGCAGGCCCTGGATGTTTGAAGGGAAGATGTTGCGCGGCGTGCAGGGCACGCCCATGCGCAGGATCGACTTCGCGAACAGCTGGTTGGCTGAGGCGGAGCCCGAGCCGTTGACGTTGGCGAACTTGACGACGAAGTCGTTTACGCGTGCGATCGGCTGCGGCATGCGTGCTCCGCGTGAGTCATCTGAATGAACGATTTTTGCATGTCCCAGGCCCCGGTCGGGCAGCGCTCGGCGCACAGCCCGCAATGCAGGCAGACATCCTCGTCCTTGACCATGACCCGCGTGGTCTTGAGCTCTGACGAGACGTAGAGATCCTGGGTCTTGTTCTTGGCCGGCGCCATCAGGCGCTGGCGCAGCTCATCCTCCTCGCCGTTGGGCGTGAAGGTGATGCAGTCCATCGGGCAGATATCGACACAGGCGTCGCACTCGATGCACAGGTTCGGTGTGAAGACGGTCTGGACATCGCAGTTGAGGCAGCGCTGCGCCTCGGCGAAGCCGAGCTTGGGGTCATAGCCGAGCTCGACTTCGAGGCGGATGTTCTTCAGCGTCTCCGCCGTGTCGCGCCACGGCACCTTGTAGCGCTGGTCGAGCGTCACGTCGTTGTCGTAGCTCCACTCGTGAATACCCATCTTCTGGCTGGTGAGGTTGACCGTCGGCGGCGGCCGGTCGGTAATATCCTCGCCCTCGAGCAGCTTGTGGATGGAGATGGCGGCATCGTGGCCGTGCGCCACCGCCCAGATGATGTTCTTGGGCCCGAAGGCGGCGTCGCCGCCGAAGAACACCTTCTTGTTGGTCGACTGCATCGTCTTCGTGTCGACCACCGGCATGCCCCACTTGTCGAACTCCAGGCCGATGTCGCGCTCGATCCAGGGGAAGGCGTTCTCCTGGCCGACGGCGACCAGCACGTCGTCGCACTCGATCAGCGTCTCGGGCTCGCCGGTGGGGACGAGGTTGCGCCGCCCCTTGGCGTCATACTCTGCCTTGACCTTCTCAAAGGTCATGCCGGTGAGCTTGCCGTTCTTGTGGATGAAGGCCTTGGGTACGAGGAAGTTGAGGATGGGGATGCCCTCGTGCATCGCATCCTCTTTCTCCCACGGGCTCGCCTTCATCTCCTCGAAGCCGGAGCGCACCACCACGGTGACGGTCTCGCCGCCCAGGCGCTTGGAGGAGCGGCAGCAATCCATGGCCGTGTTGCCGCCGCCCAGCACGATCACACGCTTGCCGATGCTCTCGATGTGTCCGAAGGACACGCTGGAGAGCCAGTCGATGCCGATGTGGATGTTGGCCTTGGCCTCCTGGCGGCCGGGGATATCGAGGTCGCGGCCGCGGGGCGCTCCCGAGCCGACGAAGATGGCGTCGTAACCTTCGGCGAGCAGCGCCTTGAGGCTGTCGACACGCTGGCCGAGCCGCAGCTCCGGCTCGAGGCCGAGGACGTAGTCGACCTCTTCGTCGAGCACCGTCTCCGGCAGGCGGAATTTCGGAATCTGCGTGCGCATCATGCCGCCGGCCTTGGGGTCGCCGTCGTAAAGCACGACGTGGTAGCCCAGCGGCAGCAGATCGCGCGCCACGGTCAAGGAAGCGGGGCCGGCGCCGATCAGCGCCACGCGCTTGCCGTTCTTCTTGGTGGCCGGCTTGGGCAGCCTTGCCGTGATGTCGCCCTTGTAGTCGGCGGCGACGCGCTTCAAGCGGCAGATAGCCACCGGCTCCTCTTCGACGCGGCCGCGGCGGCAGGCCGGCTCACAGGGGCGATCGCAGGTCCGTCCGAGGATTCCGGGGAAGACGTTGGACTTCCAGTTGATCATGTAGGCGTCGGCGTGGCGGCCGGCGGCGATCAGGCGGATGTACTCGGGCACGGGTGTGTGAGCGGGGCAGGCCCACTGGCAGTCCACAACCTTGTGGAAGTAGTCCGGCGCTTGAATATCGGTCGGCTTCACACACGTTCTCCCGAGGCCGTCCGCCAGGCGGGCAGCACACGACGATGATAACCCAAAGCGTAGGCTGGCTGCGGCGTACCCCGACTCACTATCTTTTCTCGCCGGCGACTCGTTTCCTGAGGCGATCCGGGGACCGCAATTGGGCACCTTCCCCCAGCGGGGGTCAAGGATAACCGGTCGGTCGCCGTG
>Ga0194121_10008205_pt1 | contig 13328 bp, 14 predicted proteins | sample TA2MahCa50mmetaG_FD_148609 | JGI IMG/M metagenome (GOLD analysis project Ga0194121, IMG submission 148609) | Freshwater microbial communities from Lake Tanganyika, Tanzania - TA2015020 Mahale Deep Cast 50m | ecosystem: Environmental > Aquatic > Freshwater > Lake | place: Tanzania: Lake... | reverse complement strand
GCCAACGCCTCGGCGCCGGGCTTCACGGCGCTCCACATCGCCATCATGCGGCGCGACGAGCCGATGGCCGCCGCGCTCCTGGCCCGCGGCGCCGACCCGAACGCGCCGCTCACGACGTGGACGCCGACCCGCCGCGCCTCGGCCGACTACAACTTTCCGCCGGCGCTCGTCGGCGCGGCGCCGTTCTGGCTGGCGGCGCGGGTCATGCACCCGGGCATCATGCGGCGGCTCGTCGAGCACGGCGCCAATCCCCTCGTGGTCCACCGCTCCGAGTTCTACCTGAACGACATGTACGACCGGCGGGCCGAGGCGACCACGGCGCTCATGGCCGCCACCGGCATGGGGATCGGCGGCGCCGCGTGGATCCGCCCGCCGCGCGAGGCCCTCGAGCCGCTGATGCTCGAGGCGGTCCAGGCGGCCGTCGAGCTGGGCGCCGACCTCAACGCGGCCAACACCGACGGGCGCACGGCGCTGGATGCGGCGCAGGCGGCGAAGTTCGAGTCGGTCGTCCGCTACCTCGTCGAGAAGGGCGCCCGGTCCGGAAAGGCGGCCAAACCGTAGACGGATCGCGGCGGCTGGGGGTAAGATTGCGGCAATTTTCGTCCGGGTCTGACCGCCTGCGCGCGCCGCGCGTCGGCGGTCCGCCTTCAGAGAAGGCGGAAAGGAGTTGCGCGATGCGCACGCTGCTGTCCAGGGGACTCGGGACTCTCGCCGTGGCGCTCGGCCTCGCCGCGCTGCCGGCGCCGGCCGCCGCCGACGTCCCGCAGAATCCGACGTTCACCAAACACGTCGCGCCGATCTTCCAGGCCAAGTGCGAGGCGTGCCATCGGCCCGGCTCGATCGCGCCGATGTCGCTCCGGACGTTCGACGAGGTCCGGCCGTGGGCGCGCGCGATCCGCGAGCGCGTGCAGACGCGGCAGATGCCGCCGTGGCACATCGACAAGACGGTCGGCGTCCAGGAGTTCAAGAACGATCGCTCCCTCACCGACGACGAGCTGGCGACCGTCGTGCGCTGGGTCGACGCCGGCGCGCCGCAGGGCGACCTCCGCGACATGCCGGCGCCGCGGACCTGGCCCGACGGCCAGGGGTGGACCTACGCGAAGCTGTACGGCGAGCCCGACACGATCATCCGCTCGACGCCCTGGACGCAGAAGGCCGGCGCGAACGACACGTGGTGGAAGCCGGTCGTCTCCTCCGGGATCACCGAGCCGCGCTGGGTGCGCGCCATTGAAGTGCGCCCGGGAACCGTCAAGGGGCGCAAGATCACGCACCACGCCAATTCCGACCTGCTGCAGGACGAGCCGGGCGAGCTGATCCAGGCGGGCCCGGGCCGCTTCATGGAATGGGCGGTCGGCAAGGAAGGCGAGATCATGCGGCCGAACGCCGGGAAGCTCCTGCTGCCGGGCTCGCGCATCGCGTGGGACATCCACTACTCCGCCACCAACGAGGACGTCACCGACCACGTCGAGATGGCGATCTGGTTCTATGAGAAGGGCCAGGAGCCGAAGTACCGCCAGCACCTCCTCCGGATGGGGAATACGGGCGACGGCGCGATCGACATTCCGCCGAACACGGTGAAGGCGACCGAGAGCTTCTACCCGCTCCGCCAGGCGGCTCGCATCGAGAGCTTCCAGCCGCACATGCACCTGCGCGGCAAGGCGATGTCGCTCGAGGCCGTCCTGCCGTCCGGGCAGAACGTGATTCTCAGCCACGTCGACAACTTCACCTTCAACTGGCACAACGTCTACGTCTTCGCCGATCAGGCGGCGCCGCTCCTGCCGAAGGGGACGATGCTGAAGATCACGGCGTGGCACGACAACACGGTCGCCAACCGGAACAACCCCGATCCGAACGTGTGGGTCGGCTACGGCGACCGCACCGTCGACGAGATGGGGCACGCCTGGGTGAACGTCACCTATCTCAGCGACGACGAGTACCTCGCCGAGGTGGAGTCGCGCCGGACGCAGCTCACCCGGAGCACGAAATAGCCATGAAAGGGTTGACCGTCGCGATCGCGCTGACCGCGGCCGCGACGGTCGCCGCGCAAGTCAACCGCCCGCCGCTGGCGGGCGAGCCGCTCGGCCTCACCGGCGAGGCGATCTTCCCCGCCTTCGAAGGCTGGGGGCCCGACAAGAACGGCGACACCCTGCTGCTCCTCGGCTACTACAACCGGAACAAGAGCCAGGCGCTCGACATCCCGATCGGGCCCGACAACCGGATCGAGCCCGACGGCCCCGACTACGGCCAGCCGACGCATTTCTATCCCGGGCGCCAGCACGGCGTGTTCGCGATCCGCGTGCCGAAGGACTTCGGCACCAGGCGCCTCACGTGGACGCTCACCGCGAACGGGCAGACCTCCGTCGTGTCGTTCTGGGCCAATCCGGCCTACTGGGTGAACTTCTACAAGCACGGCGCCAACGGCAACGAGCCGCCGATCATCCGGCTGTCGCGCGACGGAGCGGCCATGACCGGACCGCCGGCGGGCGTCGCGCAGACGCTCTCGGCCGTGGTGGGCACGCCCGTGCCGCTCACGATCTGGGCGTCGGATGTGCCGATGGAGGAGCGCGACGTGGACGCCGAGCTCACGGCCCGCGCGCGCAACACGAGTCCGACCGCGCGGGCGGACGCCGCCGTGGCCGTCGTGGGCGATCAGGTGATCGGGATCGGGAGCGCCCGGCCCGCCGCGGGCGGCGCGGGCGCGTCGCGCCCCGACATCACCGTCAACTGGCGCGAGCACCGCGGGCCTGCGCGGGTCACCTTCGCGCAGGACCGCCTTCCGCTCGTCACCAAGGGCGATCCCACGATGGTCGGCGAGACGGCGACGACGGCCACCTTCAGCGCGCCGGGCGAGTACGTCGTCCGCGCGCAGGTGAACGACACGTCGGGCGACGGCGGCGGCGGCGAGCAGTGCTGCTGGACGACCGCCCTCATCCGCGTCGTCGTCAAGTAATCACACATACGTGGCGTCCGGCGTTAGCCGGACCAGAACGACGTGGCGTCCGGCGTCAGCCGGACCAGGTGGTCAGGCCCGTACGCCAGCCTCGTAGCCCGCCCACACCGCCCCAAGGCCGCCGATGACGTGGATCGCGACGTTCGCGAGCGCGGCGACGGGCGAGTGCGTTCTCATCAGCATGAACGTGTCGAGGCCGAACGCGGAGTACGTGGTGAACCCGCTGAGCACGCCCGCGAACACGAACTCACGCCAGTGGAAGCGGAGCGGGATGCGGTTGCCGGCCACCAGCCCCGCCAGCAGGCCGATGAGGAAGCACCCGGCGGGATTGACGACGAGTGCCGGCCGGAAACGTCGTCGCCAGCAGCCGGGCATGGACAACGCGATTCACCGCGTGGCGCGCGATCGACCCCAGCGCGCCTCCGGCGGCGACGGCGATCCAGACGCCCATCGAGCCGCTACGTCGCCGCGACGATCGACTTTACCTGGATGGTCTTCGTCTTGGCATCCAGCGTGCCGGTGATCGTCACCTTCGCGCCTGCGAACGCCTCGGGCGTGTGCTGCTCGCTCAGGCCATAGACGGTCTTGCCGTCGAGCAGCACGTACTTCGCGTCGTGGGCGCTGACGCAGGCCCGCGTGCACTCGGCGTCGGTCGGCCCCATCCGCATGGCCGCGTGGCCGGTGTACGCGCACATGTCGTCGGTGATCACGCCGGTGAACGTCTGCGGCTCCTGGGTCGAGGGCGCCAGCGCCCCCAGCCCCAGAACCAACGCACTCGCACCTGTGAACCGGAACCCGCGCACCCTGAGCACGACAGAACCTGAGAACCCGGTCTGGTTCAGTGCCCCGGGATCATGATGTGGGCGGTCGAGGTGCCCGCGTTCATGATCCACGCGCCGCCCATCTTGTTGTTGTCGGGCAGTCCCAACGACTGCGCGGTGGCGCCGGGCACGGCGACGGTCATGTGCGACCGCGCCTGCTCACGGCTGGGCCCGAAGAAGTTGTAGAACACCGACCCGAACTCGGGCTTGACGCGCGTGCCGTCTTTCTCCGCCGCATCGAGCGCGGCCTGCCGTCCCTCTCCCATCGCGTCGAGGCGCATGTTCTGCGCGACCCGCTCGAGGTTGGCGATGCTCGTGCACTCGATCGAGAACGGCTGCTGGTTGGGCTGACCCGATCGGTCGTAGCAGACCAGTCGGTTCGTCCCCTTGCGCAGCATCGTGTGCGTGAAATCGGGCTTCCATTTGACGACCGTGGCCTGGCCGGCCAGGTTCGGGGGAGCGGCGAGCAGGGCCAGATCGACGTCGGCCTGCGAGGCGCCCGGCTCGAGGGGCGGCGGCGGCGGCGGCGCGCCGCGCCCCTGCGCGAGCACGCTGGTCGTCAGGGCCAACACGCCAAGGACCGTGACAAGAATCCGTCTCATGGTGACCTCCCGGTTCATCAGCCTGGATTGTCCGTCGGCAACGAGTGGGTGGAGTATAGCGCCCTCTGCCGCGTCCCGTGCGCCGCCGAAGGCACACCCCTGTGAGAAATCCTACTTCTGCTGCTCCCGCTCGCGCGCCCGGCGGCGGCGCTGCTCCTCGATCGTGTCGAGCCGCTGCGCGTTCCCCGGCAGCAGCTCGGTGCCGTCGGCGCGGACGATGCGGCGGAAGAACATCCGCGCCGAGCCGGTGTGCGTCGGATTGCCGGTGACCGTCACCGTCTCGCCCGGCTTGAGCGAGTCGGCGGTCCAGCCGAACTCCGACAGGTTCAGGCGGCCGGCGAACTCGACCGTCCACTGGTCGACCTTGCCGGCGCCGTCGGTCACGTCCATGATCAGCAGCGCGTGCGGGTTGACGAAGCGGAACTCCGTGACGACGCCGGCAACCGTGATGACCCGCGCCTCGTCGTAGACCGGCGAGAAGGCATGATGGGCGGGCGCCTCGGCCGCCAGGATGGCCAGCACCGGCGGGACGAGCGCGGCCGCGTGCATCCTTCTCATCGCTTCACTCCCCGCTTGAACTCGGTCGGGGGCTCGCACGCGTCGTAGGGTGCGATCTCCTGCTCGGGCGCCCAGCGCCAGATCTTCTTCACGACCTGCGGCGTGCGAAACGTCCGCGGATCGGTGAGCGTGGCCGTCAGGTGCAGGGCGCCGCCGTCGGCCGCGCGCGTATAGCGCTCGACCACGCGGAGGCCGTCGCTGTGCGCGCCCATGGCCTGGAGGTCCGGCAGCATGATGATGTTCGCCGCGATCCCGGCGGTCTCGATGACGAGCGTAGCGCCCTCCCAGCGGCCGACCGAGTGGCCCATGGCCGTCGGCGCCGGCGAGGCGGGCGCGCGGCCGTCGAGGTAGATCGTCCGGCGGCCGTCCCACTCGCCGTAGCGGAGGTCGAGACGGTCGGGCGCCGCCTGCCGGATCTCGAGCTGGTGGGGCGCGAAGATCTGCCGCGCGAGTCCCCAGGGCTCGCAGCGAAGGAACCCCGGATCGTCGGCCGGGTCCAGCGGGTAGCGCTCGCGCGCCGCGGGCGTCAGCTGGTCGCGCAGGTACTCGCGCTCGTGGCGCTTGGCCTCGGCCTGCAGCTCCTGAAACGGGCGGGCGTCGTTGGCCGGGTCGTCGAGCAGCCGGTTGAGCCGCGCCAATCCCGGGTCGGTGCACGCGAAGAAGCAGAAGAGCCCCTCGGGCGTGGTCGGCGGGTCGCTCCACATCCCCTCGAGGCCCGGCGCCGGCGACTGCGCGCGGGCGGACGAGGCCAGGCAGGCGAGCAGGACCAGCAGGAGCGCGGCCGATCTCCGCATGTGCGCGGATTCTAGCTGAAACAGCGGGCCGCCAGGTATAGGATGCAGCCATCGTTCAGGAGGCTGCAGACATGACACGAATGCCCTTGCGGTGGACGGCTGCGCTCGTGACGGCGCTCGGCGCGGTCCTGGTCACGGTAGGGTCCATGCAGACCCCGGTCGCGGCGCAGGGCGCCGAACGAAAGATGGAGGACGAGTTCCTCAACATCAAGTCGTACCGGGGCCAGCCGGCGGATCATCTGATTCCGACGATGGTGTACTTCGAAGCCGCCCTCGGGGTCGGCTGCGGGTATTGCCATGACAACGACGCGACGAAGCGCGAGCTCGACACCAAGCCGCAGAAGGACGTCGCGCGGCGCATGATCGAAATGGTGAACACGCTCAACAAGAACTCGTTCGGCGGCGCGCCCCGCGTGACCTGCTTCACGTGTCACATGGGCCGTCCATCGCCTGTCGGCATGCCGAACGTCGTCGGCCAGCCGCAGGGACCGCCTGCGCTCGGAGAGGAGTATCTGGCCACCCTCCCGCCGGCTCCCCCGGTACCGACCATGGATGCGGGCCAGGTGCTCGACCGGTACATCGCCGCCGTGGGCGGCGCGGCCGCCCTGCAGAAGACGCCGAGCCTGGTGGCCAACGGCACCATGACGCAGAACCGGATCGGCCGCCCGTTCCCGGCCCAGCAGGTGGAGATCTCGTCGAAGGCGCCAGGAATGCAACTCATCGCCACGCGGGCGGGACAGGCCGACAACCTGCTGGCCTATGGCCCCTCCGGACGTTGGGCGAAGGCCGGCAACGGCCCGGTCCGCGAGCAGCGTCGGGGCGAAGGCGACGCCACCATGCTCGAGGATGCCTTCAACCTGCCGGCACAGATCAAGACGATCCTGATGGAACCGCGGATGGATCGGCCGGAAGTCGTCATGGGCCGCGAGCTCAACGTGGTGAGAGGGCGCACGCCGAATCTGCCGCTCGTCAAGCTGTACTTCGAAAAGGAGAGCGGGCTGCTCCGCCGCATCGTCTACACCCAGGAATCGTCGGCCGGCCCCTACCCGACGCAGGTGGACTACACCGACTTCCGCGATGTGGGCGGGCGGAAGGTGCCGTTCATCTGGACCGTCTCGCAGGTGCGCAACCGCGAGTTCATCTGGGCGATGCAGAACGTGCGCGCGGCGCCGGTCGAGGACTCGAAGTTCGCGAGGCCTCCGGCGGCGACGGCCGCGCGCTGATCGTGACCCTGGCGTGTGGGGGCGCGGCCGACCGTGCCCCCGCACGCGCGCCAGCCCTGTGGCTCCCCACTGGCGCCGTATAATGCTGCGCCTGTGCATCCGGAGCTCCAGGAAGCCATCGATCTCCACGACGCCATCGTCAGCGAGGCCGGCAAGGCGCTCGTCGGGTACGAGACCGAGAAGGCGCTCGCCAACGTCGTCCTGCTGTCGGAGATCCCGACGACCTATGATCGCGAGCACAAGCGTCAGGTCAATGCGGGCAACCTCCTGCTGCGCGGCGTCCCCGGCGTCGGCAAGACGTTCTTCGGCGTCATCCTCGCGGCCATCAGCGACGCCCGGTTCGCGCGCATCCAGGGCCGCGCCGACCTGCAGCCGACCGAAGTGGTCGGCTTCCAGATGATCAACCCCGCCACCGGCGAATTCCTCACCGAGTTCGGACCGCTGGCGTCCGCGGAAGTCATCCTGCTCGACGAGATCAACCGCATCCCGCTCAAGTCGCAGAGCGCGTTCCTGGAGGGGCTGCAGGATCGCACCGTGACGGTCGGCAAGGTCACCTACGAGCTGCCGACCTTCAACTTCGCGATCGCCACGATGAACCCCGTCGAGCTCGGACAGGGCACGTTTCCGCTGTCGGAGGCCGCCGTCGACCGCTTCGCCATCATCGTCAACATCCCGTACCTGCCGCCGGACGAGGAGCAGCGGCTCGTCAGCTTCAACTTCAAGGCCGTGCGCCTGCGGCCGCTGATGTCGAAGGAGCGGATCATCGAGCTGCGCGCCGTGATCTCGCGCGAGGTGTACCTGCACGAGGCGCTCGAGAAGTACATCCGCCGCCTCGTCGGCGCGACGCGGCCGCACCATCCCGAGACCGGCTGGCATCACCTGTCGCCGTCGGAGCTCGTGGAGAAGTGCGTCGACCTCGGCGCGTCGCCGCGCGCCACGATCTGCTGGGGCCGGCTCGCCAAGGTCTGGGCGCTCCTCTGGCGGCGGCGGGCCGAGGTGTATCCGGAGGACATCCAGGATCTGGCGAGGTACGTCCTCGCGCATCGCGTCTGGCTCGGGCCGCACGCGGCGAGCCACGGCGTAACCGTCGAGATGGTGATCGACGACATCGTCGACCGCGTGCCGGTGCCATGACCGCCCCCGCCCCCGTCGAGCCGCTCGTCGACCTGTCGCAGATCGCGGAGATCGAGCTCCTGATCCTGAAGCAGGTGCGGGAGCGGACGATGGGCGACCATCGCAGCGCCTTCACGGGGCCGGGCTTCACCTTCGTCGGCGTCCGCGACTGGGAGCCGGGCGACCGGACGTCATCCATCGACTGGGCGCAGTCGTCGCTGACCAATTTCAGCCCGATCATCACGCGCGAATTCGAGCAGCCGAGCAACGCGACGATCATCGCGGTGGCCGACGCGTCGCCGTCGACGCGGTGCGGCGCCGCCGGCACGCCGATCGCGGCGGCCGTCGCGCGCTCGGTGGCGTCGGTCGGCCTGTCGGCCGTGTTCTTTCAGGACCTCTTCGGGCTCATCACCTTCGACGAGGCGTTCCGTCCCGTGGCCGCGTCCCGGCCACGCATCGGCAAGCCGCACGTGCTGCACTGCCTCGACCTTTTTCAGCAGGCGGACGCGCGCGAAGCCGACGCCGGACGGGGCGATCTGACCGAGACGATCACCGCGCACCTGCGGCGGCCGTCGCTCGTGCCGGTCATCTCCGACTTCCTCTTCGAGAGCGCCCCGCGGCTCCTCGCCGAGCTGTCGCTGCTGAACGCGGTCCACGACGTATTCCTGATCATGATCGACGCGCGGTTCGCGTACGACCTGCCGGATGTGTCGGCCGGGTGGATCGAGGTCTTCGACGTCGAGACCGGGCGCACCCGCGTCCTCTCGCGGCGGGAGCTCGGCCGGCTGGCGGCCCGCATCGGCGAGTGGCAGGAGGAGCTGCAGCGGCTGGCCCGCGGCGCGGATCTCGACCTCGTGCGGGTCGGGCTCGACCGCTGGGAGATGGAGAACGCGCTCGTCCAGTTCGTCGCCGAGCGGCGGCTGCGGAAGGTGTAGCGATGCAGCCGCGTCTCGCCCTCGCCGCCGGCCTGTGGATCGCGTGGACGGCCTCCGCGGCCGCCGTCCAGCAGACGCCCGCCGAGGCGGGCGGCGGCGCCGGCCCGATCGCGTGCTGGTGGACGGCCGACCGGGTCGCCGTCCGGATCGGCGAGCCGTTCGGCCTGACGCTGACGTGTCGAGTCTTTGAAACCCCGCGTGCGACCGTCGTGCCCAATCTGGCCGACATCGAGCCGGGGTCGATCCAGCTCCCGCCGTTCGAGGTCGTCGCCGGCACGCGGCAGGACGACCTCGTCGCGCCGCCGTGGCGCTACGTGCAGTACGCCTACAGTCTGCGGCTGCTCGGCGAAGAGTTCTTCGGCCGCGACGTCTCGATTCCGGCCACCGCGATCACGTTCCGCCTGCAGACGGGGGGCGCCGAGGCCGTCGAAGGGAGGGAGCAGACCTACGAGCTCCCGGCGCTGCCGGTGCGGATCCTCTCGCTCCTCCCGGCGCAGGCCGCCGACATCCGGGATCCGCTGGCGGGCACGTTTGCCGACGTCGAGGCCTGGCGGTCTCGCGCGACCCTCGAGATGGTGGCCGCGGCGATCCTGTTTGCCGCCGCCGCGGTGATGCTGCTCGTCGCCGGCGTGCGCGGCGCCGACCGGCTGCGGAGCCGCCGCCCCGTCGTCGAAGCCCGCGCGCCGGCCGGTGCCGTGCTCGGCCGGTGCCTGCGCGAGATCGAGCGCGTGCGGACCGGCGCGCGGAGTGGATGGACGCCCGAGCTGGCGGCGCAGGCCCTCGTGCCCTTCCGCCTCGCCGGCGCGATCGCGCTCTCGCGGCCGGTGGCGCAGGAGCCGGTCGGCGGACCCGCGTCGCTGCGGGCAGGCCAGCTCGCGGTCCGGCATGGGCTGCTCGGACGAAAGCGCGTGGCCGTGTCGGCGGCCATCACGGGCGATGCGATCGACCGCCTGCGCGTCGGGGCCAACGGCGCCGTGCCGCCGTACGCGGGCCCGCAGGTCCTCGACGCCATCCGCGACGTGCTGGTCGGCCTGAACGCCGCCCGCTACGGCCGCAACGGCTCGGAGGGTCGTGATCTGGATCGCCTGCTCGACGAGGGGAGCGACGCGCTGCGCCGGCTGCGGGCCGCGACGCGGTGGCCGGCGCGCGGCGCGAGGGCGCTGGCCGAGAGGGCCGACGCGATGCGAGGGACCCTGTGGCGCCGCTGAGCGACCTGGCGATCGTCATCCGCCGCACGCTCGAGGAGTGGCTGCGCATCCGCTCGTCCGATCTGCGCTTCACCGCCGCCGACGACGCCGTGCTGGTGCTAATCGTGCTGCTGGCGTTGGCCGTCCTGCTGGCGATCGTGCGCGGGCTCCGGCGGGCGGGCGGGCGCCGGGCCGCGATTGCGCTGCCGGCCCTGCTCCCGGTGATCCGGCGCACCCCGTGGAGGCGCCTGCGGCACGCGCCGTTCGTGCTGTTCCTCGCCGGCCTGCCGTTCTTCGCCTCCGCGCTCGCGGACCCGGTGACGGCCTTCACGCGCGAGCAGATCACCTACGAGGGGCGGCGCATCGCGCTCGTCGTCGACGGCTCGAACAGCATGATCCTGCCGTTCAAGACCTCGCAGCTCCGCCCGGCGAGCGACCGGACCTTCTTCACCGCGACGGCATCCGCGGAGCACTTCATGCGGCTTCGCATGAAGGGCCCGTACCGCGACCTCATCGCGCTCATCGAGTTCGGGAGCTACGCGTACGTGGTGACGCCGTTCACGACCGACTACGAGAACGTGCTGCTCAGCCTCCGTCTGATCAGCGACCCGGCCAACTGGGCGCGCTTCGGCGACGGCGGCACGACAATTCTCGAAGGCATCGCCGAGGGGGCGAAGCTGTTCCGCGTCTTCGACTTCGCGAACGCCTCCGGCAACCTGATGGTCGTCTTCACCGACGGCATCGACAGCCGGCTGCATCTGCAGGGGCGGTCGGTCGATCAGCTCGTCGCCACCGCGCGCCAGTCGGCGATTCCCGTCTACATGATCCGGACCGGCTTCAACCGCAAGTTCGGCGACGTGCGGGAAGACGCGCTGTGGAAGGCCGCGGTCGAGCGGACGGGCGGCCGCTTCTACGCGGCGTCGGACGAGTCGGCGATCCTGCAGGCCGTGCGCGACGTCGACCGCGTGGCGGCGGGGCGGATCGACGTGCGGGAGTACACGGCGTACGAGCCGCGGTTCAGCGGCTATGCGCTCGTCGCCGTGGCGCTGTGGCTGGCGGCGGCGGGGCTGAAGCTCGGGTTCCGCGGCTTCAGCACGTTTCCGTAGGCGACGTAGTGTCCAGCGTGTGGTGGAGGTCCGAATGAAAGGGATCACGCGGCCCGTGATTGCGGGCGTCGTCCTGGCCGCCGCGGGCGCCGTCTGCCTCGGCGAGAGCCGGCTCTACCGCGAGATGGCCACCGCCGAGCAGGCCTTCCTCACCTCCGACTATGGCACCGCGGACGGCTCGCTGCGGACCGCCGAGCGCTATTACACGTACGCGCGGCGCCTGCCCTGGATCGGCGACCGCCCGCTCAACGACGTCCGCGCGCGCCAGGCGGCGCTTGCCTATTGGCGGGGCGACTACGCGGCCCTGGCGCCCGCGGCCCGGACCGATCCCGTCTCCGATGTCGCGGCCGACAACATCCACCTGCAGCTCCTCGTCGCCAACGCCCTGTTCCGGCAGGGACAGCGGCAGGCGAAGGACCGCGCGGCGATCCTGCGGATGCTCGACGCGTCGATCGCCGCGTACCGCACCGTGCTTGGAAACGGACGCGACCCCGCCGACGCACCGTACGTGGAGCGGGCGGCCTACAACTACGAGTACGTCGTGCGGCTGCGCGACGAGTTCCTGAAGGGGCGGCGCAAGACGCTGCCGGAGTCGGACGAGGAGGGGAATCTCGGGTTCGAAGGCGCCCTCGAAGGCGCCGAATTCGAGCAGGAGTTCAGGCTGTACGTGCCGCTCGAGAAGGAAGAGCGGGAGAACACCGCGCCCGGCCAGACGGCGCCCGTCCAGCGCAAGGGCTGAGCGATCGTGCTGCTCGACATCGACGTCGGGACGGTGACCTTCGCGGAGCCGCTCTATCTCTGGCTGCTCGTCGGTCCGGGCCTTTTTCTGGTCATCTGGGTCTGGCGCGTGCTGGGGCGGCGCGCCGACCGGCGGCGTCTGGGCCTCGGCCGCGTGACGCCGGTCGTGGCACGGCATCCGCTCCTCGGCGATCTCGCCTTCTGGGCCGTGCTCGGGCTGGCCACGATCCTGTGCATCGTGGCGCTCGCGCGCCCGGTCGCGCGCGTCTCCGCGGTCCGCCGCGCCAGCGCCGACATCGTCATCCTGCAGGACGGGTCCGCGTCGATGCACGTCGCCGACGTGGCGCCGAACCGCTGGCGCCGATCGGTCGAGTTCGTCCGCGTCTTCGGCGAGACGCTCAGCTGGAGGGGCGACCGCGTCGCGCTGGCGCTCTTCGCCCACCACGCGGCGCCGCAGGTCCGGCTCACGAAGGATCCGAACGCGCTCTTCTTCTTCATCGACCATCTGGGCAACGCGCCGCCCTTCCCGCTCGAAGACGACCCCACCTGGGACACGAACATCGAGACGGGCCTGTCGTGGGGCATGCAGCTCATCGACGTCGACGAGCGGCTGTTCGGCGACACGCCCAACCCCAAGGCGTTCGTCGTGATCTCGGACGGCCAGGCGTGGAGCGGCACCGTGGCGCGGTCGGTGGCGATGGCGCGCGCCCGGGATATTCCCGTCTACACCGTGGGCGTCGGCACGGCGGCGGGAGGCGTGATCCCGGATCCGCTGGGGCGCCCGCCGATTCACGCCCGGCTGGACCGGGTGTCGCTGACCGAGATCGCGCGGGCGGGCGGCGGGCAGTACTTCGAGATCGGCCGCGAGCCCGACGCCTGGGTGGCGGCCAACATCATCGGCAGCATCAGACGCCGCATTCCCGGCGCGCAGGTGTACGAGAGCACCGAGGAGCTGTACTGGCAGTTCCTGTTCGCGGCGGCCGTCGCGCTGTGCGCCGGCGTGTGCTTCGTCCGGCGGCGCATCGAGCTGCTCTGGGCGGCGGGCGCCGCCGCCGCCGCGCTGTTCGTCCTCGTCGGCAGAATCGGCTGACGCGGCTCAGTACGCAGCGTCCGGCTGTAGCCGGACCCTCAGTAGCGGCTCAACCCCTCGGTCAGCTCGATCGAGGTGCCCCACGGATCGACCAGCATCGCGGTGGCGACCGGATCGCCCGGATTCCGGCGATAGGGCCGCTCGAGCCTGACGCCCATCGCCTCGAGCGTCCGGGCGAACGCCTCGAGATTCCGGACCTCGAAGCCGATGT